>SAMEA3663023__coassemble_548_pt1 | contig 205858 bp, 162 predicted proteins | sample SAMEA3663023__metabat2_low_PE_009 | metagenome-assembled genome bin SAMEA3663023 (sample SAMEA3663023) | pig gut metagenome | biome: pig gut; feature: pig-associated habitat; material: faeces | place: France | collected 2012
AATGCCGCTATTCCTGAATTCCGTTTTTAGAGGGAAGCTTTGCGGAAATGTGCAATGAACGGGGCGGTGCTTTGCGGAAATCGCTACGCGATGGAAGTTGTGTTTTTGGGGAAAATTATTGGTATTGCGGTGAAAAAAGCGTATCTTTGCGTGCTGAACAGATAACTTATCACAAAACTATGAATCAAACTATTCTGAAAAGATACATTGCCATTTTCCTTTTCATCGCAACGGCTGCGGTGAACGGATGGGCAGCGACGCTAACAAACCGCTCTTTTACATCGCCTAACGGTTGCATCATCTGGAACACCATCACAACAGGCGATTCAATCACAGCCTTCGACATCAGTTACCGACAGGATAAAAACAGTAAGACACATCACGTGACAACCATCACGGAGTTTGGAGTAGAGACGAAAGACGGAGCTGGACACCACTTGAGACTGGTGGATACGAGTGATCCACACCCTGTGTTTGAAACCTACGCGATGATCGTGGGAAAGAAATCTATCTGCACCAATCACGGACGCGAAGTGGTCTATACGTTTGAGGATGATGTCAAACGCCAACAACGACTGGTGGTCAGACTCTATAACGACGGTGTGGCCCTGCGCTATGAGATGGATAACCTGTTGCACACACGTGTCACAACAGAACATACGACCTTCCGGATTGATGAGGGCACCAAGCGCTGGATGCAGAAATGGAACGAACCCTATGAGGACTTCTATCCACTCGCCACTACTGGCAACGACAACAACCACCGATGGGCTTTCCCTGCCTTGGTGGAAGCCGCTCCAAAGACATGGATGTTGCTGACGGAGGCAGGAATAGACGGTGGGCATAGTGCTGCATCGTTGTACAACGACAAACAAGCAACCGACTATCGTGTGGTGGCAGACGAACAACGACAGAACACCTCAGGAAGATGGGTTTCTCCTTGGCGTCTTGCCCTGATTGGCGGACTGGAAGATCTCGTAGCCTCAACACTCGTAACGGATGTCAGTGCGCCCTGCCGACTGAAAGACACGGCATGGATTCAACCGGGCGGTGTATCATGGATCTACTGGGCCCACAACCACGGCAGTCGTGACTTCAAAATTGTGTGTCAATATATCGACATGGCGGTTGCCCTTGGCCTGCCCTACGTGCTGATAGATGCAGAATGGGACGAGATGGGCAACGGCGGAACGATAGACGACGCACTGGATTATGCGCAAAAGCAAGGTGTAAAAGTGCTGATCTGGTATAATTCCTCTACTGCATGGTTGGGGAAAGACGGAGCGCCAGGTCCCCACTTCCGCCTCAATGCGCCAGAGCGCAGAGAGCGCGAATTTGCATGGTTAGAACAACAAGGAGTGGCTGGCGTGAAGATAGATTTCTTTGCCGGCGACAAACAAGAGACTATGCAATACTGCATCGACCTGTTGGAGGCAGCAGCCCGCCACCATCTGATGGTAAATTTTCATGGTGCAACACTGCCACGCGGTTGGCAACGCACCTATCCCAACCTGCTATCGACGGAAGCTGTCTATGGTGCTGAATGGTACAACAACAGCCCTGTGCTGACAGACAAAGCAGCAGCACACAACGCCACACTACCCTTCACACGCGGTATTGTGGGATCGATGGACTATACACCCTGTACCTTCTCCGACTCGCAACACCCTCATATCACCACCCATGCGCACGAGCTCGCCCTTGCCGTACTCTTCGAATCGGGACTGCTCCACTGGGCAGACCGTCCTGAGAGTTATCTGACGCAACCGAAACAGGTGAAGCAGTTGATCGGTTCGCTACCCACCACCTGGGATGAGACACGCCTGTTGGCAGGTTACCCCGGAGAACAAGTAGTGATGGCACGGAGGAAAGGACGCGACTGGTATGTGGCAGGAATCAACGGAACCAACGAGCGGGTGACGCTGGAATTTAACATCGACTTTATCGGTAGTAAGAAAACCACGACAACCGTCTTTACCGATTCAGGGAATGCTTCGTCACCGTGGCACATCAACAGCAAAAGAAAAGGCCGTATAGTCTGTGAGCCACGTGGCGGTTTTGTTATGGTTATCAAGAGTAAATAGACCCTATCAACAAACAATACTACAAAAAACAACTACAAAACGATGAACATCAAAACGACAATGAAACGAATGATGATGATCGCCCTAATGGCGATTGTCACACTGATGGCTGGAGCAGAAAACTATCCGTACCGCAGCGACTACCTATGGGTAACCGTGCCCGACCATGCCGACTGGTTGTACAAGACCGGCGAGAAGGCAAACATAGAAATACAATTCTATAAATACGGAATACCCCGAAACGGCGAGGTGACCTATACCGTGGGCAACGACCTGTTGGGAACAGATACAAAAGGCACCGTCACGCTGAAGAACGGACGTGCCAAGATCAATATCGGAACGAAGAAAACGCCAGGATTCCGTGATGTCGTGCTGACCATGAAACTGGACGGACAAAGCTACACCCACCATGTGAAGGTAGGATTCTCACCTGAGAAGATACAACCCTTCACACAAGAGCCCAAAGACTTCAACACCTTCTGGCAAGGCAACCTCGACGAACTGGCAAAGATTCCGCTCAGCTACACCAAGGAGATTGCCAAAGAATACTGCACCGATAAGGTGGATTGCTATTTGGTGAAAATTCCCGTGAGCCGTCGCAAACAATGCGTCTATGGCTACCTCTTCTACCCCAAAAACGCGCAGCCAGGCAAGCATCCCGTAGTGCTCTGTCCTCCGGGAGCCGGCATCAAGACCATCAAAGAGCCATTGCGACATAAATACTACGCAGAGAACGGTTTCATCCGACTGGAGATAGAAATTCACGGACTGGATCCCCGACTGCCCAAGGAGACTTTCGATGACATCAGCCGCGCCTTCAACAGCGACCCGACAGGATATTTGGAAAACGGTATAGACAACCGCGACCGATACTATATGAAGCACGTCTATCTCGCCTTGGTGCGCTGCATTGACCTGCTCACCTCACTACCCGAATGGGATGGACGGAATGTTGCGGTACAAGGCGGCAGTCAGGGCGGAGCCCTCGCCCTCGTGGCAGCAGGTCTCGACAAACGCGTGAACCTCTGTGTGGTGAACCATCCAGCGCTCAGCGATATGGCAGGCTATACGGAGAAGGGACGCACCGGCGGTTATCCCCACTTCAATCGCATGACAGGACTCTACACCCCTTCCAATATCTCTACCATGGCGTATTACGATGTGGTGAACTTTGCCCGTAAGGTGAAAGCCACCACCTATATGACATGGGGATATAATGATAATACATGTCCGCCAACCACCAGTTATGCAGTATGGAATACGCTGAACTGCGAAAAAGAGTCGCTCATCACCCCCATCAACGAACATTGGACGAGCGATGCTACGGAATACGGACAGATGGTCTGGATAAAGAAACACCTACAATAATGAAACAAGAATCACACCTCCTGTCGTGGAAGCCACGACACACCGCAGTAGCCGTTGCCTGTTGCCTGGGAGCCCTACTCTCCGGATGCACCAACGATGCTTACGACAAGGGCGATGGCCCTTATTCCGATATGCAAGCCGAACTGGTTGATGTAAGTATCGGAGAAGAAAAGAAAGCCCTCGACTTCGTGACCGACAAGGGTCAGCACTATATGTTTGAAACTCCTGTTCTCGCTACATGGGCTTCAAAAGCTGATTCCACATACCGTGCCATCGTATATTTCGATGATTTGGGCAACGGAGTTGCCAAATGCAGGGCATTGGGAGGTGTACCCACCCTCCGTGCGAAAGAGCATAGGAAACTGCAGAATATGGCAGATGACCCTGTGGGTTACGAGAGTGTGTGGGTGTCAGACAACCACCGCTATGTGAACATGGCATTGCTGCTGAAGTCGGGAGTCTCTGATTCTAATTCAGCACTCCATAAGATTGCCCTTGCACAAGATACGCTGATCTGTCATTCAAACGGACGCAACACCGTGCACTACCGGCTGTTGCACGATCAGAACAATATTCCACAATACTATACAGACCGAAGCTACGTGAGCATCCTGTTGCCCGAAACAACACCTCTCGACACCGTAGTGCTGCAGATGAACACTACAGATGGCGTGGTAAGCAAGGTCTTGACGATAAGATAAGGGCTTTGCTGAAATACGCAAAGAACGGAGGCATTAGAATATTAGCAATACGAGGCGGATTCATGATGAATCCGCCTCGCTGCATTAATTATAATAAGGTGTTAGAATCACATGCTTTCTAACATACGTTTAATCACAACCGAACATGAAATTTCTCTGTTGGCAGCTTCAGGAATAACGATGCTATCCGGACTCTCAATAACATTGTCAGTAACGATAAGACCACGGCGCACAGGTAGGCAGTGCATGAACTTAGCATGGTCGGTCCACGCCATGTGCTGTTCATCGACCGTCCAACTCATATCCTTCGATGTAATCTTACCATAGTCAGCAGGATTGGTCACGCCCGGATTACTCCAGTTTTTAGCATAGATAAAGTCCGCACCTTCGAACGCTTTACGCTGGTCGTACTCCACGCGAGCATTACCTACAAACTTCGGATCGAGTTCATAGCCCTCAGGATGAGTCACCACGAAATCCACATCGGCAGCATTCATCCACTCCGCAAATGAGTTAGGCACAGCCTGCGGCAATGCACGGCAGTGAGGTGCCCATGTGAGAACCACCTTAGGCCGTTGCTTCTTCTTATACTCCTCAATAGTGATGAGGTCTGCGAAAGCCTGCAGGGGATGCACGGTAGCCGTTTCCATGGCGAAGACCGGTTTTCCGCTATACTTGATAAACTGGTTGAGAACCGTCTCAGCATAGTCGTAGTCGCGATCAGACAATCCAGCAAATGAGCGCACACCGATAAGGTCGCAATAGCACCCCATCACCGGAATAGCCTCCAACAAGTGTTCACTCTTATCGCCATCCATGATGACTCCACGCTCTGTTTCAAGTTTCCATGCACCCGCATTGACATCGAGCACGATGACATTCATGCCCAGGTTCATAGCAGCTTTCTGTGTAGAAAGACGCGTGCGCAGTGAATTATTGAAGAAAATCATCAGCAGTGTCTTGTTCTTGCCCAGATGCTGATATTTGAAACGATCGTTCTTAATCTCTTTAGCCTCGGCCAGTGCTTTCTCCAGCGGACCGATATCTTGTACGTTGATAAAACTTTTCATACAGGTTATGATAATTGATGATAAAAAGAAATGTCTTAGTTTCGAGTCTGTCCCTCACCCTCTATAATCCATTTATAGGTGCAAATCTCATCGAGTCCCATAGGTCCACGCGGTCCGAGTTTCTGCGTAGAGATTCCAATCTCAGCGCCCAATCCGAACTGTGCCCCATCAGTAAACGAGGTTGGTGCGTTCCAATAGACGCAAGCAGCATCCACCTTTTGTTGAAAGAGCCGTGCGGCAGCCTCATCCTCGGTAATGATAGACTCGCTGTGTCCAGAGCCATACAGGTCGATATGAGCAAGTGCCTCATCAATAGATGCTACGGTGCGAATAGCGAGTTTATAGTCCATAAACTCCGTACCAAAGGAATCGTCGGTGGCAGGCATCAGGAGCGTATCGGGATAATGCCCTTTGAGTTGGTTGTAAGCCATACTATCTGCAAAGAGAGTCACTTGTTTCTCCGCCATCGGAGCCACCAGTTGTGGGAGGTCAGCAAGTCGTTTCTGATGGATGATCAGGCAGTCGAGCGCATTGCAAACCGATACCCGTCGCGTCTTAGCATTTAGGATGATAGCCTGTCCTTTCTGCAAGTCACCACCTTTATCGAAATAGGTATTGACCACGCCAGCCCCCGTCTCAATGACAGGAATACGAGCATTATCGCGCACGAAATCGATGAGTTTTCTTCCGCCTCGTGGAATGCAGAGGTCAATATATCCCACGGCATTAAGCATTTCGGCAGTAGCCTCATGAGTGGCAGGCAGCAGCGATACGGTATTTTCATCGATATTGTGACGCTTCAACACCTCATGGATGAGTGCAACGGCAGCACGGTTGGAGTCGTCAGCATCGCGTCCACCCTTGAGAACGCAGGCATTGCCACTCTTGAAACAAAGGGCAAAGACATCAAACGTCACATTGGGCCGCGCCTCATAGATGATACCAATCACTCCGAAAGGCACAGTCACGCGATGAAGTCTCAACCCATTGGGGAGCGTTCGCTGATGACTGTTATGCCCCAGAGGCGACGGCAGTTTCGTCACATTGCGCATATCAGCCGCAATACCTTCCAGTCGTTGTGGCGTCAGTTGGAGTCGGTCGTAGAGCGGATTCTTCACATCCATGCGCTCCAAGTCCTTAGCATTAGCCTCCAACAGCGTATCCTGCTGCGCCACGATAGCCTCCGCCACATCCAATAGGATGGAGTTGCGTTGCTCATCAGTCAGAGCCGATAGTGTTTTGCTGGCCCTCTTTACATCTTGAAACAGTTTTTCCATAGTTTTCTTCAAACAACAGATTGTTATGCTTTCACCAGTGGTACGAACTCCGTGTGTGGCACTTCCACCTTGTTGTTGACCAAGTCAACGAGGATATTATCGCGCTCACCATTGGCAATAATCACCCTGATACCCGCTTGCGACACTTTCGTTGCCGTGGTGTATTTCGAGTGCATTCCTCCACGACCGAATGCACTCTTTTCAGGTTGAATATATTCAGAGAGGTCCCGTCCCGGTGCCACTTCACGTATGAGTTGGGCGGCAGGGTCGTCGGGATGAGTAGTGAAGATACCATCGATATTAGAGAGCAGGATCAGCGTCTCCACATTCATCATCTGCGCGATGAGTCCCGACAGTTCATCGTTATCGGTAAACATCAGTTCGGTGACACTCACCGTGTCGTTCTCATTGACGATAGGCAACACATCGTTTTCGAGCATCACCTTCATACATGCCTGCTGGTTTTGGTATTGTTCTCCCGGTTCAAAGTTTTCCTTCATGGTCAGCACCTGTCCGATATGGATATCAAATTCCCGAAAGAGGTCGTAATAGAGTCCGACGAGTTTGACCTGTCCCACAGCAGAAAACAGTTGTCGCTGTTCTACAGAGTCGAGCAGATGATCCACCTTGATTTCTCCGCGTCCACTCGCCATAGCACCCGACGACACGAGAATAACCTCATGGTCGTGTTGTCGTAGCCATGCAATCTGATCGACTAATGCCGACATACGCGTGACATCGAGTTTACCATCCTTACGGGTCAGCACGTTGCTACCCACCTTCACTACAATTCTTTTCATTTCTATAAGGTGTTCAACGGATTTATTCCTTTTGTTCCGAGTCTTTCTTACGTATTTCCACGCGGCGAATCTTTCCGCTGATGGTCTTAGGCAACTCATCAACGAACTCAACGATACGCGGATACTTATACGGAGCAGTTTCCTTCTTCACATGCTGTTGCAGTTCTTTGACGAGCTCATCGCCCGCTTTATCCTTCCATTCCTTTCCTAATACGACTGTAGCCTTAACCACCATACCACGGATATCGTCAGGAACACCCGTAATGGCACATTCCACAACAGCAGGGTGAGTCATCAGTGCCGACTCCACCTCAAACGGACCGATGCGGTAACCACTCGACTTGATCACGTCGTCAATACGTCCTTCAAACCAATAGTAGCCATCTTCATCGCGCCACGCCATGTCGCCCGTGTGATAAACACCATCGTGCCATGCTTCACGAGTCAGTTCCGGGTCGCGGTAGTATTCTTTGAAAAGACCGATAGGTTTGCGGTCTCCCACACGTACGACAATCTCTCCCTTCTCACCATCCTCACACGGCGTACCGTCAGGTTTAATCAGGTCGATGTCATACTGTGCGTTAGGCATTCCCATAGAACCCGGTTTCGGAGTCATCCAAGGCATGGTTCCCAGTGTCATAGTCGTTTCAGTCTGTCCGAATCCCTCCATCATCTGAATACCAGTTTTTTCTTTAAACTTATCGAATACTGCCGGATTGAGCGCTTCACCAGCCGTGGTGCAGTACTCCAGCGATGAGAGATCGTATTTAGAGAGGTCTTCACGAATCATGAAGCGATAGATGGTAGGAGGCGCACAGAACGAAGTGACGTGGTATTTCTCTATTTGTCTGAGCAGCGTATCAGCATTGAATTTCTCATGATCGAACACAAACACGGTAGCTCCGGCAAACCACTGTCCGTAGAATTTGCCCCATACCGCCTTACCCCATCCCGTATCAGCAACAGTCAGATGGAGTGAGTTTTCGTGCAGATTATGCCAGAACACACCCGTTGTAAGATGTCCCATTGCATAGAGATAGTCGTGTGCCACCATCTTCGGTTCACCACTTGTACCACTGGTGAAATACATCAGCATCGTGTCCTCGTTGGTATTGACGAAAGCAGGACGCACGAAGTGTGGTGCCTTTTTCCATTCCGACTGCCAGTCGCGGAAACCTTCAGGAATGGGTTTACCATGGTCAGTAACGGTGATGAGTAGCTTAACGGTAGGACTCTCCGGCATTGCCAATTTAATCTGTTCGGTCACATAGGCATCATCCACACATATAATCGCCTTGACACTTGCACGCGTATTGCGATAAACGATATCGTGCTTGGTCAGCATGTGAGTAGCCGGAATAACGATGGCTCCAATCTTATGCAAAGCAAGCATGATGACCCACCATTCATAGCGTCTCTTCAGTATCAGCATGACAGGATCATTCTTCCCGATGCCCAATGTCAATAGGTATGAAGCCGCCTGGTCAGTCTGCTCTTTGAGTTCTCCGTATGTTGTGCGAATCTCGTCTCCTTGGTCGTTAGTCCAGAGGATGGCGAGTTTTTCAGGAGCCTCTTCCGCCCACACATCCATCACATCGTAGGCGAAGTTGAAGTTTTCGGGAATGATAAATTCCAGATGTTTGTTATAGTCTTCCACAGACTCGAAGTGTGTCTGCTTTAAAAATCTTTCAATCATGTTTGTTGTGTTTTTACTGCGTAAAGGGAAACTCCAAGCACTTCGTGTGTTGTAAGTCCCCAGTGTGTTGTTTGTAGCCTCCTTATTTCTCAACCACGAAGGCGAGGAATTTTACTGCTTTGTTGCCTACAGCGAGCATGCCGTGAGGTTTTCCTGAATCGAAATAAATGCTGTCTCCCTCTTCCAGGCGTATGGTTTTATCGCCGATGAAGAGGTCCATTGACCCTTCGAGTACGAGGTTAAACTCCTGTCCGAGGTGAGTATTCTTATAGATTTTGTGTGCTTCAGGCTTGGGTTCTACGGTCACGATAAACACCTCCGCATCGTGGTTAACAAATCCACTGACCAGACTTTGGTATTTATAGGCCTTTGTGCGCTCCACGCTCATGCCCTGTCCTTTTCTCACTACGAAATATGATTTCATGCGTGGTGCCTCAGCAAACATCAGTTCTTCCGCCGACACACCATATTTTCGTGCAATCTTCATGAGTTTAGAGATGGTAATATCCACCTCACCGCGTTCTATCTTTTCATATACATCCACATCGATGCCGCAGGTTTCAGCCACTTCCTCTGCCGTAAGATCGAGCACGTCGCGCAATCCTCTGAGTCGTTCACCGATTTGTTTTAATTGTTCGTCCATTGTTTTTGTGTATAATCGTGTTATTATTTACTTTTAGCGTATTACAATCTTGTCAGACGGTTTCACTATTTCAGTCCGGCTTTCAGTCCGCGGATGACAGCAGAGGTAAAGCCAGCATGTTCCATCTCGTTGAGTCCCTTGATGGTCACTCCACCCGGTGTAGTCACCAAGTCGATGGCCTGTTCGGGATGCATTCCGCTTGCTTGCAGCAGTTTGACAGCACCCAAAACAGTCTGCATCACGATGTCTTTAGCAACATCCGCTTTAAAACCAAGTTCCACGCCGCCTTCAGAAGCAGCGCGGATGTAACGCATGGCATAAGCAATGCCGCAAGAGGCAAGCGTAGTTCCAGCTGCCAGATGTTGAAAGTCAGTGATGAGTGTACTACCCATCTCATCGAATATTCCTTTGACGGTTGCGGTCTGTGCATCGTCAGCCCCTACGGACACCATGAAGGTCATTGATGCCAATTGGGCAATGGCGATATTGGGGATTACGAGGAAGAATGGCGGTGTTTCGGGCAGTGCCTCACGCACCCGTTCCGGCGTTACTCCTGCTGCAATAACCACCAGGAGTTGGTCTTTTGGACGTATGCTTGCTCTGATACCAGCCAATACAGTATCTACGAGCCAAGGTTTCACACACACGCAAACGATATCAGCCGTTTTGGCTGCGTCAGCATTGTTTGTCGTGGTATTGACTCCCATTGCCTTGAATTTCTCCAATACTTCAGCCGTTGGGTCGGCCACTGTAATCTCTTCCTGCTTGAAGGATTTAGCCTTAAGCAATCCTTCTACGGTGGCGCCCCCCATGGCTCCAGCACCTATCATGGTAATTTTCATAATGCTGCGAAAACTTTATTGAGTTTATCGATAAACAGGTCTGCTTCTGCTTTGGTGAGGCAGAGTGGTGGCAAGAGACGCAGTACGTTGGTTCCTGCACAACCTGTGAAGCAGTGTTCTTGATAGATGAGCGGTTGTCTGACATCCTTATGTGGCACATCGAGATCTACGCCAATCATCATTCCTCTACCGCGCACATCGAGGATATGTGGGTTGTTGATTGCGCGAAGGCGACCGATGAGATACTCTCCCACCTCGTTGGCATTCTCGACAAGATGTTCCTCTTCAAACACATCGAGTACGGCGAGTGCTGCTGCGCAAGCCAGATGGTTACCTCCGAAAGTCGTTCCGAGTTGTCCATATATGGGTTTAAACTCTGGCGAAATCAGTACGCCACCCATCGGGAATCCGTTGGCAATGCCCTTTGCCACGGTGATGATGTCGGGTCTGATGCCCAACCACTGGTGTGCAAAGAACTTACCGCTTCTTCCGTATCCACATTGTATTTCATCGCAGATGAGTATGGTGCCGTGCGCTTTACAGAGTTTCTGCAGTCCTTGCGCAAATTCGGCAGTGGCGAGTTTGATGCCTCCCACACCTTGTATGCACTCAAGAATGACAGCGCAGACATCTCCCTTAGCGAGTTCGTGTTCCCATGCTGCGAGGTCGTTGAGTGGCAGATAGGTCACGTGACCGTTATTGTTAATGGGCGCAATAATCTTCGGATTGTTGGTAACCTCTACTGCGAGCGATGTACGTCCATGGAATGCTTTCTCAGCCGAAAGCACTCTTGTGCGTCCATTGGTGAATGATGCGAGTTTCAAGGCATTTTCGTTAGCCTCAGCACCCGAATTGATCAGGAACAACTGATAGTCGTCGTAGCCCGAAATGCGACCGAGTCTTTCTGCCAATTCCACTTGCAGTTTATTGATTACCGAATTGGAATAGAATCCCAGTTTGTTCAGTTGTTCGTTTACCTTATTGATATAGTGTGGATGTGAATGGCCGATAGAGATGACCGCATGGCCTCCGTAGAGGTCAAGATACTCTTGTCCTTTATCGTCCCAAACGTGGCATCCTTTACCTTTGACGATATTTACATCGAACAATGGATAGACATCAAAGAGCTTCATATATGTTTTATTTATTTTATTGTTAGAAGGCAGAGGGTTTAAGTCTCAAGCCTGCGTGTTCATCGATACCAAACATGATGTTCATATTCTGCACCGCTTGTCCCACAGCACCCTTCAGAAGATTGTCGATGGCAGAGGTGATGAGGAGTTTGTTGCCATATTTCTCCACATGAACCAGTGCCTTGTTGGTATTGACCACCTGTTTGAGGTCGATGGGATTGTCGCTGACATGCGTGAAAGCCGCATGGCGGTAGAAGTCTTTATACGCTTCTTTCACATCCTCCAGCGGAGCTGGTGTACGCACCACAGCGGTGCAGAAGATGCCTCTGGCAAAGTTTCCGCGGTAGGGGATAAAGTCTATATCGGCATCAAGATAGCCCTGCACCTGTTTCAGCGACTGTCTGATTTCGGCAATATGCTGATGTTGGAAAGGTTTGTAGATGCTGAGGTTGTCGGCACGCCATGAGAAATGGGTGGTGGCTCCGGGTTTCTGTCCGGCTCCAGTACTGCCCGTGATGGCATTGACGCTCACATCTTCTTTCAGCAGATTGAGATAGGCAGCAGGCAGAAGTGCCAGTTGAATAGCTGTGGCAAAGCATCCCGGATTAGCCAAATGTTGTGCGGTGGCAATCTCGTCGTGGTTGATTTCGGGCAATCCATATACGTAGTCGTGACTGCCTTTGATGCGGAAATCCTGTGCCAGGTCGATGATTTTCACGTTGGCGGGTATGGTATGTTCCTTGAGGAACGCCTCGCTCTTTCCGTGACCGAAGCAGAAGAACACCACGTCAACCTCGTCGAACGGCATCTGGTCGGTAAACTTCAGTTCGGTATCGCCTATGAGTCCTTCATGAACATCACTTACAAGGTTGCCTGCATTGCTTTCTGAATTGGCGAACACGATGTTTGCCTCAGGGTGATTGAGCAGCACACGGATGAGTTCTCCACCCGTGTAACCTGCTGCGCCAAGTATTCCTATCTTAATCATAATTGTCTGTCTGGTATAACGATCCAGCAGATGATATAGAATATCACCCCACTAAAACAAGTGAAGACAGTAGCCGCCAGCCATGCCAATCTTACGAGTGTTGGGTCGAAATCGAAGTATTCGGCAATTCCTGCACATACGCCCGCAATCTTTTTGTCGGGCGACAAAGTGAGTTTTCGTTCCATATCCTTGCTGTTAGAATCTATTGTATTGTTATGCTGTGATTATTTGCGCTCATCGGGATGAGTACCGTAATAGACGCGAAGTGGTGTAGAGAGCACCTTGATAAAGCCCTTGGCTTCGTCGGCAGTCCATCCGTTTTGTGTCTCTCCATATTCGCCGAGTTTCGACTTGGTGAGGTCGTTGTCAGAATCTACGCCGATAGTCTCAAAACCGTAAGGACGCAGTTTCAGAATAGCTGTTCCGGTCACATTGCGCTGACTTGAAGTAAGCATGGCTTCCATATCAGGCATGACGGGTTCGAGATACTGACTCTCGTGGAGGAACATGCCATACCAGTTGGCAACTTGGTCTTTCCAGTATTGCTGCCATTTAGAGAGTGTTGATTTCTCCAGCAGTCTGTGTGCTTCGATGATGAGTTTAGGTGCAGCAGCCTCAAAACCTACTCTTCCCTTGATACCGATGATGGTGTCTCCCACGTTGGCGTCGCGTCCGATGGCGTAGCTTGCACCTATTTCTTCAATTTTCTGAATGGCTTTCACTTTGTCGTCAAACTTCTCGTCGTTGACAGCAACGATTTCACCCATGTCGAAAGTGATTTTCAGCGTAGCCTCAGCATCCTTTGCTGTGACGTGTTTGAGATATGCTTCTTCGGGCAATCCCTGTGTTGGATCGAGGAGTTCGCCACCGCAAATACTGGTGCCCCATATTCCTACGTTATAAGAGTACTTCAGTTTGGTGAAGTCTGCAAAGAATCCATGTTCGTTGAGGAAGTCAACTTCCTCCTTACGGGTCAGTTTCTTATCGCGTGTCAGGGTGATGATTTCCACTCCGGGAGCCATCACGAGGAAAGTCATGTCAAATCTGATCTGGTCGTTTCCAGCACCTGTAGAACCGTGGGCAATGGCGTCAGCACCTATCTCCTTGGCATAGCGTGCAATGGCAATGGCTTGGAAGATGCGCTCAGAACTAACCGAAATGGGGTAGCAGTTGTTGCGGAGCACGTTTCCGAATATCATATACTTGAGCGATTTCTCATAGTATTCATGTGTCACATCGAGTGTTGCGTAGGCTTTAGCACCCAGTTTGAAGGCGTTTTCTTCGTTGGTTTTCAACTGTTCTGGGCTGAAACCGCCAGTATTGGCGCATGCGGCATAGACGTCCCAACCGTCTTGTGCCAGTTTCATCACGGTGTAAGAGGTGTCAAGACCTCCTGAAAAAGCTACTACTACTTTCTTGTTTGCCATATCTTTCTTCGTTTTTTTGTTTTTATTTCCATGTTTCTCCCCGGTCCTTTCCTTAGGGTTTGTGGCGCTTGGCGTTGTCGGTAGGAAGGGCTGAGGACGTTGTTTACTATTTTACTCCGTCCATTGCTTTAATACGTTCGAGCACTGCCTCAGGGATTTTCACGGGCAGGTGTTCTTCGGGATCGTATAGCATGGCGGTGCAGATGCAGTATTTTCGTCCGGTGCGGTGAAGCACATCAACATTGACACAACCCTCGCAACCGCGCCAAAACGATTCATCGTCGGTGAGGTCGGCAAAGGTCACGGGCTGGTAGCCCAAGTGTGTGTTCATCGCCATAACGGCAGCTCCGCTGGTGAGCGAGAATATCTTAGCATGTGGCCAGCGCACTCTTGCGAGCGAGAAGGTGAGGTCTTTGATGCGTTTTGCCACTCCGATGCCTCTGAAATCGGGGTGTACGATGAGTCCTGAGGTTGTCACATAAGTTTTGTTTCCCCATGTCTCAATGTAGCTGAATCCTGCAAAACGTCCGTTTGACAAGGCTATTACAGCCTTTGCCTCTTTCATCTTCGTGGCAAGATATTCGTGTGTACGCTTTGCAATACCGGTGCCGCGCACCTTTGCAGCATCGGCGATGGTCTGCAGGATGGTATCTACATATACCTCATGCTCCGGACCTGCCACAATCACTTCTATTTCCTTATTGTCTGTCTGTTCCATTTATTTCGTTCAACTGACTATTTCGGTCTGTATTAATCTTTCGTCATTTCATGTTAGGCACTACTTCGCTCAGCGCGTCAATCACCTGCTGTGTATGCACGCCCTGCTTGATAACAATCAGAATGGTATCGTCGCCGGCTATCGTTCCGAGGATGTCGTCAATATTGCTGTTATCGATATTATAGGCTATACTGCTGGCGTAGCCCGGACGGGTCTTGATCACACCAATGTTACCTGAGAAGTTGATGCTCAAAAAACCAGGCACCTGCAACATCTCGCGCACGCTGTGCGGAGTGCTGACGCGCTTGTACATGGTGTCGTTGGGCAACACATAGACATAGTTGCCACGCATGGAAGCGGCTTTTGCCACCTTCAGTTGTTTCAAGTCTCTACTCAGAGTTGCCTGTGTCAGCGTGAAGCCTTCTTGCTTTAAGGCGGTCAGCAATTCTTCCTGACTACCGAGTTCCTGACTGGAAATTATCATGCGGAGGGCCTCTAAACGGTCGTTTTTGACTTTCATAGTGCTAAGTATATTTATACGAATGTGGTGCAAAATTATACAATTCCATGCATATAACCAAACATTCTACTATCTTTTTTCAAAAAAAAAGTGGATTACATGATTCAGACACTGTTCACTCAAGAATGAAGACAACCGTCCACGTATTATGTTGGGTATCATAGAAGAAGTGAAATGCAACATGCTACGCACGCGCACGCACGTTCATTATTATTATTATATTGATGCTCTACAGACTAAAAGCATCGTTTTCAGCAATCTTTTCAAACTTACATAATTTACTGGTAAACAATACTTTGCGGCATCACAGAAGCCACTTTTCTCAGCAAATTCATTGAAATTGGTCAGCAAATTCATTGAAATTGCTGAGGAAATTCATTGAGTTTGCGGAGGAAATTCATTGAATTTGCTTTGCTATGAACATCACATGCACATAGAGGGAACGTCACGGACACAACGAGAAAACGTCAGTTGCAAGGTGGAAGCGATATTGTTTCAGACTGCAACTGGCGTCTTTGACTATTTGATAAAGGGAAATGTTGTCTTATGGTTACCGTATGCGGAAGCGCAAACGGTAGGTTGTCGATTTGTCGATGGCGTAGCGTTTCAGCACACCGGGACCACACGAACTATTGCCAAGTCCTAACACGGCACAATCAATAGACAGGTAGGTATGACCGTCGGGACGCAGTTCGTAGTGGTGGTTTTTTGTGGCCAACTCGCGCGCGGAATAGGGTAAGGCACTAAACGCAAAGGGTTCGCCTATGGCTTCAACGCGTATTGTCTTGCCAGCACCGTTGCGCAACACCACATAGGCACATGATCCGTGACTACCAGAATCCTGCGGGCGCGCATAAGGGGTGTATTGTTCTGCCACGGTGGAAGTCCACTTGCCTATGGTGCAGGCAGCCTGTCGGTCGGGATAGTTGTCCCATGGTCCGAGTCCGTACCATTCCACTCGGTTGTAATCATCGGGCAGAGCCATGACAATGCCCAGTCGGGGCAGTTCGGGCAGCGTTCCCTGACAGGTGAAGGTCAGTTCGTATTCATCGTCTTGCTGTTCGGCTGTCATCGTGATGGTGCCTTCGGGCAGTCGTATCTCCTGTCGTCTGCCTCCGTCAGTCACTACCACTTGTGCGGTATCAAGGCCCTGTCGCTTCCAATCCTTTGCCAACCAGTTGCCAAAACTCTTATCGTTGTCGGTCGGTGCACGGAATGCTTGCAGGCGTATGTCTGCCAGCGAGACGATGGGCGACTGACGCTTATTTGCGGAGGATGCCATTGCCAAGAGATGATCGGCAAGTGGGAACTGTTCGTGGGTCACTTCCATACCGTTGCGATGGGCGGCGACAGTGAGTCGGATATCGTGATCGGCATGGCGATTGATCAGTCGGGCGAAGCCATCGAGCGAGAGCGTTTCGGCGAATGTGCCCTGTGCAGCGAGTCGTCCATTGTCAGTCACAGTATATGTAAAGCGGTATTCTGAGAGTGGAATCTCGCTGTATCGCACGGCAGCCCGAATGGTGTTGCCCTCGCGACGGAAGCATACTGGCGCATAAACTTTCTTCACTTCATAGTATTTCGGAGTGAGTTCGCGCTGACTGCGCACCACACCATTGAGGCAGAAAGCGTGCAGATTGGGTTTATCACCAAAGTCGCCACCATAGCAAACACTATCGCCACGGAGTATTCCCTGATCTACCCAGTCCCAGATAAAACCGCCTAACAGTTGACGTTGACTGTAGATTTCGTCCCAATAGTCTTGAAAATTGCCCATCGCATTGCCCATCGCATGAGCGTATTCGCTGGTCAATATGGGGCGGGTATCGCCTGCATCGGCAATATCGAGCAGTCGCTCCCACCGTGCATTCTCAGCACGTTCGCGGTCGGAGCCTTCAGGTATGCCGGGATTGAGATATTCCTGGCGCACCCGTGGATAGAAGCGACTGATGACATCAACGGTCTTAGGGTCGTAAAGGTCGGGGTAATGGCCCTGCGCTCCTTCGTAGTGAACGGGGCGTGTGGGGTCGAACTCATGGAGCCATGCTGCCATGGCAGCATGGTTGGGACCATAGCCACTCTCGTTGCCCAAGCTCCAAAAGATAATCGAAGGACGGTTTTTATCGCGCTCCGCCATGCGGATGCAACGGTCGAGAAAGGCGGGTGCCCAGTCGGGAGTACTTGCCAGGGTGCCTCGCAATCCGTGACTCTCACAGTCAGCCTCGTCCATCACAAACATGCCGATAGAGTCGCACAACTCATACCAACGCGGACAATTGGGATAATGCGACAGGCGCACGGCATTGATGTTGGCTTGCTTCATCAGCAAGAGGTCTTTGACCATCAGCTCTTCACTCATCACACGAGCTGTATGGGGGTCGTGTTCGTGGCGATTCACACCACGCAGTTTTACCACATGACCGTTGATAAACATCTCGCAGCCCTTGATTTCTATCTTTCGGAAACCCACACGCTCCTTCACTTGCTCTGCCACACTTCCGTCGGGGCGCAACAATACCAGGTGAAGGTCATAGAGATGGGGATAGTCGGCACTCCACAATCGTGGACGGGAAACCGTCATCGTCATGCGTCCCAACTTGCGATGCCCACGCTGTGGATACCATTCGTTCATGCGGACTGCCTTGTGTGAGAGGTCGAGCACCGTTGCCACATCTGCAGTATCGCTACCTACAGTCTGTCCGCCATCGGTCAATACGGCTGCCAAACGGTAGCCTTCGCCATCCTCGCCACGATAGACCGAGAACTGCGGGTCTATCTGCAACGTCCATTGGGCATCGGAAAGATTGTTGCAACAAGTTCGAATGGCAACATCGCGAAGTCGCACATCGGGAGTGTGGTAGAGCAATACGTCGCGATGGATACCGCCAAAGCGCCAGAAGTCCTGATCTTCGAGATAGGAACCGTCGCTGTATTTATACACCTCGACTGCCACTTGGTTCTCACCGCGATGCAGATAAGGGGTCACGTTGAACTCCGAGGGTTCCATCGATCCCTGCGAATAGCCCACGCGCTCGCCGTTGACCCATACGTAGAACGCACTCATCACACCTTCAAAGCGCAGGAAGGTCTGACCCTGTTGCCACTTTTCAGGCAACTGGAAGGTGCGCTTATACTGGCCTGTGGGGTTACGTTCCTCATAAGTGGTCCAGTCTTTTTTCGGCTCATCAGTAACGTAAGGGGGATTGATACGGAAGGGAAAACCTGCCGACACATAGATGGGGGTGCCGTATCCATTAACCTCCCAGTTGGCAGGCACGTTCAACCGTTGCCATGACGATGCATCGAAGTCGGTGCGATAGAAGTCTGCTATGCGCTCCTGAGGGGTCCTGGTCCATCGGAAGTGCCATGCACCGTTGAGCGACAAACGGCTGTCGCCGGGCTTTTCGGCAAAGGGTATGAAATAGGCACGAGGTGCTTCGCGGTTGATCTGCAACACATGGTGGTCTTCCCAATCGTGGTGTTCACGTGTGGGTAAGGATGATACGGATTGTGCCAGTATCGGTGTGGCGGTCTGCAGCGCCATGCCACAACAGAACGTGGCGGTCAGCACGAGGCGCAGGATAGGATTCTTCATCGTTGACATGAGTATAGTGTATGGGAAACGAATCATCGTTTATTGTATTTCAAGTTCGCGAAACGATACGTCTGCCGACTCTACCGTGACGGTATAGGTGCCGGCATTGATCTGTGTTCCGGTGGTGGTGGAGAGCATCTTAAACTTGTTGGGCGTGGCAGGGAAGGTGATCTTGCGATCCACCAGCGTAATCTGCTTGGCATCAACAATGGTCAGGCGTGCCACAACAGGTGCGCCCGTCGTGTTCTTATAGCGGAAACGCAGCGCATATTCCTGTCCGAGACCCGGTTGAATGACAAACTGCGTGGCGGCAACCTGACCTTCGGCAGGGGTTGTCAACGGTTTGTAAGCCACGGCAGGACGAGTCTCTGTGTCCTTGGGCAAGAGGTCTTGGGGCAGTCGAGCTATGGTGTCGGTATCGAGCGCTTGCCATGTCGGACGACAATCGTGGGGAGTTTCAACCACTGGCTGCAGTGAAGCGATGGCAATGCCGCTGATAACAGCCTGTCCGGCTTTAACCTCTGGGAACGAAATGCGCAGATGACCGCCCTCCACATGAACATTCGCCACACGTTTGGTGGCGGCACAATAGCCTGCCTCTGCCCACAGGTCGAGATCGTCGATAACAACCGAATCGTTGACTGCCACATCAAAGATGCGCAATCCCTCATAGTCATCGCGTTCTCCCCCATCCTTTCCGTGCCATGGTTCTGCGAAGTATAGCTCTACTCGATAATCGCCATCGGCAACAGGGAAATCGTACCAAAGACGGTGACGACCGAAGCGGAAATACTGGAAGAGGCTTGCTGACTGTGTTCCGCGTATGCTATCAGTGATGTGGCGTTGGCTGGCTTGACGCGGATCGATGTTCTTGAAGTCCTGTGCCCACGAGTGCCAGTAGCGCTGATCATCGGCGTGCCACTGCTGTCCATATTCATCTGTCATACAATCGCCACCGCAGTTGATACGATAGAGATAGTGGTAGCCCTCGGCAGCACGCAGGCAATCGGTCTGATGGTCGGCGGCTGTGAGTCGGAGCGACGGGGTGTTGCTCTTTCCTCTTTGGGCTATGGTGGTATAGGCGAGCGATGGTTCTTCCCAGATGGTGAGCAGGCCTTTGTAGTTGATGGGGCCCACACGGTCGATACGGCGGTAGGCACCATCGGGTTGCACGCGTCCGGGATTGTCGTGAGAAACGAAGATCCACTGGAAATGACCGCAGACGCTGTCGGCAACCTGCTCGGCTAAGCGCATCTTGGTAGTAAGCAGTTGGGTGCTCTTTTCCTCACTGTATTTTGCTTCGCCATGCAGATCAAGGGTGCGCCAAGCACCGTATTCACCATTGAGCAACTGGTCGGGACGACACAACTCCTGATGATAGTTGTCGGCAGAACCGCCATAGGTGCCGCTCCAGTTCTGTACCACATTCCAATCGGTACCTTCACCGCCATTGCAAGTGGTAATGGCACGCTGGTCATGACAGGTGGGGTCGAGTGAACGGATAATGGCAGAACACTCTTCGGCAAAGTCTTTGGGCAACACACTTTCGTTTTGCAGTCCCCAAAGGATTACGCTCGGCGAGTTGCGACGCTCTTTTATCCATCTCACCAATAAGCGTTTGAAGTTCTGTCGGAATGCCGGTGTGTCGTACCAGATATGGGCTGAGAACTGACTCCAGAAGAGCATTCCCTGTTCGTCGGCAAGTTGCTGATAAAGCAAATTATGGGGCTGATGGGCTTCGCGCAAGGCATTGTATCCGGCGTGGCGTATCATTTTCATGCGTGAACGTATCTGTTCGTTGGAAAACGCATGGCTCTGACCTAAAAGATGTTCGTACTCACAGGTGCCATTGATAAAGGTTGGCTGACCGTTGAGATAGAATCGGGGATCGTTATCATGGCGCAGTACGGGCCAAGATATGCTTCTTATGCCGAAAGGCGTGCGTACCTCATCGGTAGTCTTGCCTTGCCGCTTGATCATAGATGCCAAGGTGTAGAGATAAGGATCTGTCAAACTCCATCGATGTGCATCTGCTACAGCCTCAGCACGGGCTATCATGCGGGTCTCGCCGGGTTGCAAAGTCAAGGTATCGCTCTGTCGGAAAAGTTGCTTGCCACTGGCTAACGTGAACTTATTGACGAGTTCGAAGGTGGCTGGCAAACTGCCGTAGTTCTTCACCTCGGTTTCGATATATACCGAATCACAGGTGTTGTTGTTCCAAATGTGTACACCAAACGGTTCGATACGCACCTCGTCGGTCTCGATGAGCGATACGGGGCGGAAGATGCCCAATGGTTGACTGCCCTCAGAGAAGCCCCATTCCGACGAGCAACCACCACACACCCAGGGTGACTCGGTCTGCATAGATGGGTGCTCCACATGGATGGACAATTGGTTGGTGCCCGTTTTCAAACGATCGGTCACATCGAGCGTATAGACCGTACGGCCTACCAGTTCGCGCGGATATGCATGACCATTGATGCTGACTGTGGCATAGGTGCCCACGCCTTCCATCTGAAGGAAGTAGCGGCGACCTGCTTGTTTCTTACATTCGATGGTTTTGGTATAGTCGGCATTGCCGTGCAGATTGCCATGGCGCAACTGTCGGTAGCCGTAATAGTCATCGAAATTGTGGGGCAGATTGACTTTTATAGCCTCCTTCTTGCCCTTACCCGGCAGGCGTGCCTGCCACCCTTCGTTGAGGTTGGTCACTTGGCGGCGACCTTTCTTCTCGGCTTTTGGAAAGTGGACAGAAGACCGTCCCATCGGCCGACTGGTAGCCACAGCAATGCCACGTTGCTGGTCGTTGTTGACAGCACAGTAGAAATGATAGACTACACCATCATGTTTCACCACATAACTCTTATGCGCAAACAGGTTGTCGTAGGGCTTTGAGGGGATTATCAAGTCTTCACCGTCCCAGTCAGTCCAATGGATAAGGTCGCGACTGACGGCAAAGGTATTGTAGGCACTATAGCGACGAGACGGATTGTAAGCAGAGAAATAGAACATGACAAAAAGGTTGCCCATCTTCACAATCTGTGCATCGCCCGTGATAATGCCGGGTGCTTCATGGCTATAAATGGGATTGCCCTTGTAGCGCTGCCAGTGTTTCATGTCGTTGCTAAGGGCTATACCGATGCGCTCAGCTTTCAGTTGGTTGGATGGATTGATGCCGCCGGCATTGTAGAACATCACAAAACGCTTGCCCAGCGTGCGCTTGGGGTCGTCATATACCGTACTTTTATATTGTACCAACTTCTCCCACCATTGCGCATCCTTATCGTTGATGGACATCACTGGGCGCGACAGCGACTCCCATTCGTGGGCTTTGCTGACATCGCCTGCAGTCCATGCCAATCCAATATGTAAAGGTTCGCGTACTGCTTCATAACCAGTGCCGTGCCCGCCAATATAGGTCATCCAGTGATGGCCCTTATAGGTGTTTATGCGGTAACTGCCATTCCATGTCCAGTCTATAAGTGCAGGGAATCCACCACGCTGATTCATGTCCCATCCGGCATCGCGATAACTCAGCAATCGACCTTCCACTTGCCAGTGTAAGAGGTCGTCGCTCGATGCCAGCCATGTCTCATAGCCACGTCCATCAAGTCCGCCTTTACCATTATACACCACATAGGTCATCAGCCAACGATTGCCTTCGCGGAACACCGTAGGACAGTCAATCTTATGACCATTATCGGCGGGAGCCACCACCATACCATATTTATAAGGTGTGCGTACTTCGTCATAGACGCGCTTCATGTCCTCGCGAGTGACAGCCACCTTTTGCTTATGGCGTGCAGCAAAGGATATTTGACTCAACAGCAACAAGGCTGACAGCAACAGAAACATCCGGTGGGTAAATGTAGTAGTATGCATCATTGTCGTATCTGATTCGTTTTATTTCTGAAACAGCCAATCAACCTCGTTGCCGGCACCGTTGAGTCCTGCATCGCGGGGCTGAATTTCACTGGATGTAAAACCAGCCACCATGATGATGCCCTTTGGCAAACGCAACAAATGATTACCAGCAGGAAGACAATACTGATGGATATTGACCTTCGGCATTTGTAGCATACTGATGGCATTGGTCAATACGGGCTCTGCCTGACCATATTCATTGCCCGTGGCATCAATCTCCAATTTTGGAGGATTCGCCCATTTATGGTCATCATCCTGAAAGAATCCAACCAGCACTTTAACAGGCTTGGGCGATGAAAAACTAATGGTGGTACCCTTGATGCGAGTAGTATCGCGATTGAGGACAAGGGCTTGAAGACCTTCCAGTTCGGGGGCTACGGCATCAACCTTAGTATCGGGACGACCTTCGAAAAGTATGGCATCCTTGGTTAGTATCACGGTCTGCTGTCCGTCGGACAGTTTCACTGGGGCTGGAGTGACTGCCGCAATATGGGCTGTGGCTGTGGAATCAGCAGGATGACGCAATCGGTAGATGTTCTGTCGAAGTGCTTCCAACTCTTCTTCATAGATGGGCAGCATCTCTGTCCAAGTCTTATACTTGCCATTGTCGCCACCTACAGGGATGCGACGCTGTGCGGTCTGCATGGAATTGGCATAGAGATAGGTGTCGGCGGTGAGTTGGCAGAGCTTGCGCCATTCCTCAATAGACTGCTCCAACAACGGAACGGCAGCATCAAGGTGGCTGATATCCTTGCTCCATTTGTAGTTGAGAGCCTGCTGGGCAGCCAACACTTTCAGACGGAAAGCCTTGGCAAAATGGTAATAGCAACGCATATCGTTCTGCAAACGAAGGAACTCGTCTCTGTGGTTGCCCAGCGTTTCGGATTGAATGGAAGTGATGGCGGCAAGAGCTGCAGCACCATGATCCACACATTGGTCTATGATATCAAGAGGCAACTCGCCTTCATGCGACTGATGGTTCCATTCCTTTTCCACGTATTCTATGAGTTTTTCACCCTTGGGACCACAACTTTCATAGAATCCAGGATAGATGGTATATTTGTAAGGATTGACCAGTTGTCCCATTTTCATGCCCAACAGGAGTGTTTGGCGATTGCCCTCGGTAATTCCGAAACGGCGCAACAACTTGGGCGCAATCTCTCCAGACTCATCATAGGCATTGAGTATGCAACCTGCCGTAAGAGTATCGGTCTGGTAATAATCTGCCAAAACCTGCTTCCAATAGTCATTATCGTTGTTACGATGACAGTTCCAAGCATAACGGCCCCATGCCTTATACCACATCCAATCGCGGTCCAACTGTTTCAATCTACGTCCATCTGGCAATTTATCTGCTGCATAGGGCCAGTCCCAATAACTGGCTTGGGGATAGAGATGCAATCCTTTTGAATGGTGTACACGGTGCATAGCCTCTACCGTCTTACTGATAAACGCCGGTGACGCCCATCGCCAAGGTTCCAGATTGGCAAGGATATGCACATTGTCGATATGGACAGGGGCGGCGGCAGCCAGTTGTCTATGGGTTTCACCCCACGGTCCACCCGGCTCGTAAGTAGTAAGCGACTCACCTGTATATTTCGACATCGTATAGATATTGGGATATAGTGGTAATGACTCACGGAGTACCAATGGACCATCGGTATCGTGGGAACGCAACACAACAGGAGGTATGTCGGTACGGCCAGATGCTTTCAGTCCGTCTTTGATACCGGGTATGATGGTCTCCTTCATCCATTTCACATCATCGTCAATAGATGCCATGGCCTCACCCAAACATACCAGCAATCCCACGTTGGGATATTTCTCGATAAAAGCCGCAACAGACTTACGGGTATAATCGCTTATGAGTGGTGTGATGGGGCGATGACGGTCCTGGGTCTTCAGTCCATAGTGGTCTGCAAAGGGTTTGCTGAGGATAATGTTATAAAACATCTGTATAACGAAGATGCCGCGACGGTCGGCTTCATGCGTAAGAAAGGAGAATATCTCTTCATTCTTACGGAACGTAGCCTCGTCAACCTCTAAGGCAAAGGGATAGTCTTTCAGTTTTACTAAGGAGGCAAAAGGATGTCCATTCCATAAATAGAGCGAGTTCATACGGTTCTCAACCATCATATCGAGATATTTCACCCACTCTGCTTTATCGTAGAACCAAGGGAAGTTTTCGGGAGTATAAGGATACTCATAGACTCCATGCCCCGGTAGATAGACGGTTTTCTGCAGACCGATACAAGTGCCACGCATCACCATTTCGGGGTGTTGCATGGTAGGCGAAACCATCAACATGTGGTTTTTCTTCACCTGTTCCACCAGTTCGTTGCATCCATAGATGACTCCCGTGGCATCGCCACCTTCTATCGTGATGGTGCGTTTGCGCTGTGAAAGACGGAAGCCTTCTTGCTTCAAAACGGTGCTGTCTTTCGATATTATCAGAGAGATGCGATAGTCTGCTTTACCCTTGACAAAGGAATAACCCAACGCAGAGAGCTTGCGCGACAGATATTCGGCTGCAAACTTTTCGCGGTTGGAAGCCTCTCGGCGAGTGGTGATGCTGAATGTCTGAGCATAGGATACTATGCTGACAGCCAGCAAAATCATAGTGAGTAGTTTTTTCATTTGTCTTGTTTCAGTTTCTTCAGATTGATTTGTTTGTAGGCCATCCGCTGTCGGCGCCAGGTATAGAGACAATGCAACGTGCCATCTTTACCCTGTATAATAGCGGGATAGGAATATTGGTCGATGGGCGAATCTTCTAAGGTCAACACCTTTTGCCAATGAGAGCCATCGGTGCTCAACGCTAACGACAAAGGTGTGCGCGGACCTTTCTTTGTATCGGGCAGCGTCTCAAAATCGTTATAAATCAAAGCATGGCGACCATCACGCAGAGTCACAGCATCGGTGCCACTCTGGTTGTTGGGAACGTCTGTCAACACCACTTTCGACCAAGAATCTCCATGATCATTGGAGAAAGAGGTGGCAAGACGACCATTGCGCGTGCGCATCAACACCTGCAAGCGTCCATCAGACAGACGAAGAATGGAGGGTTGTATGCTATAGATGGGCAATGCCGATTTGCCTTCATGATATATGGGATGGGCAAGATCTTTAGTATCTGCAGCCAGGTCAATGGTGGCTGGTTCGTTGGCTGCCTCTATCGGTCCCACGTATTTCCAAGTCTTGGTAGCTATGTCGTAAATCTCCACATGGAAGCGCCAACCCTTTCCTTCGGTAGAAGAACCGCATATCAGACGACCGTCAATCAGTTCGGGCTTGTTCTTAATAGGACCGAGAAAACCTTTCGGCAACGGTTCCTTGTCACTCCAAGTACGGCCGCCATCCTTCGATTTTGTAAGCCATCCGGTCCAATCCCCTACCGTTGATCCTATTTTGAAAAACAGCCAAAGTTCGCCATCAGGCATCTCAAAGAGTACAGGATTCCAACATGCCTTGCGTTTGAGACCTTTCGGAAGCGTGACAAGCGTCTTCTTAGTGAGATAATCATAGGTCAATGCGCCACGTTGATCACTGAGCGTCTTCACCGGACCGGCTTCTGCAGAGGTTGTTTCTGCGTTGATGCCCGACAGTCCTGCTAATGCTGCCTGTGGAGTTCCTATTTGGAACACACCGTCTGCAGCAAGTATAGGGGTTGACCAGTGGTTCTCGCCCTTGCGTTTGATATTGACATAGATGCAAACATCAGGGTCGCGTTCATGCGTTCCACCGAAGTATGCGGTGATAAGATCACCTTTCTTGGTCTCTACAATAGTTCCGGCATGTGCCTCAGGGAAAAGTGTATGTTCATAAAGGAACTCATCTTTCATTATAGCGGCATGTGCTGTGGGAATCTCAACACGGAACTGGTAATGTCCAGAACCTACAGTTTTGACTGTACCATCAGGCAGATAAACCTCTGCTGTAGTATTACAAGGCACTTCCACCTCCCAGTCCAAATGTTGTAAGGTCTTTCTCCAATGACTGCTAATGCGACCGTAAGGCGACTCGTAATCTACGTTTGCCCATTCACAGTCCTGTATATCGAATGAAGGACGAAGTGTGAAATGGCGGAAAGCATCATTAGTACGGATTCCACCAATATACTGGTAACACCAAGGCAATAGGTCGCCCAAGAGCATCACATGATTACCTGAGTTCATTCGGGGGTTGGCAGTATTACCATTCCATAGTTCCCAAATGGTAGTAGCCCCATTGTTTGCCATATATCCCCATGAGGGATAACTCTTCTGAGTGGCGAGAAGATATGCCACGTCAGCAAATCCATTGTCGGAAAGTGTGCGCAATAACCATGATATGCCTATGACACCACACGACACATGACCTTTGTTCTTGACACAAATATTCTCCACCACCTGACGAACAATGTCACTCTTGCAACTATCGGGTACTATGCCCAATGCCAAAGGCAGGATATTTGCTGTCACGGTATTATTACCATAATAGGTAGAATCAGGGAAGAGCACATGTCCCGGACGTAGCGAAGTACCTTTACGAACCGTCAGAAAATTGCGGTTGAAGGCCTCTGTCATTGTCTTTCGGATAGAATTCCAGCGCTCTGGCTCACAATTCCATTGTTCCAACAACTGTAGCACACGAATCATATAAGCCGTGGCTATCAGTTTTCCATCAGTAATGCGATTGGGATCTTGAGCGTGGATTAAGTCAAGTTTTTCAGGTGGCGGACACCAGTCACCATATTTATCTTTGGTGATAATACCATTTTGGCAGTATTCCTCTATCATGTGCAATACCCATTTGCGAATAGTAGGATAAGAATCGTCAATGGGTTGCCGATTACCAAACTGTCGCCACAACATATCACAAGTGAAAGGCAGAGCAGCAGGCCATGTCACGTTGTCACTATAGTAATTCCAGAATGCAGGTGCCACATCAGGAATGCATCCATCAGATCGCTGTGCCTCACAGATGTCACGCATCCACTTTGCATAAAGGTATTCGTTATCAAACAAAAAACTCTCACCAAGCGACCCCATTGTGCGATCGCCCAACCACGGCTGTCGTTCGTCGCGTTGCGGACAATCCACAGGCATCCCCTTGTAATTGCTGGCAATACCCCAGAAGGCATTATGCATGACTTTGTTTAATATCGTATCGCTACACTCGAAATGTCCAAGTACCGCCATCTCATCGCCTACAGTTTCTGCCTTACAGTCTGCAAGCGTAAGATTTTTCAATCCTTGTATCTCTACATAACGGAAGCCATGATATACGAATGTGGGTGTCCACCATCTTCCGTTTTTACCTTCCTTTCCGTTACAAACATAGATATCTGTAGATTGTGCATTGCGAAAATTATCGCGATAGAGCGTACCATCGGCATTTAATCGCTCTGCATAGATGATGCGAATGGTGTCGCCTTGATGACCACGTACTCTGACTTTCAGCCATCCAGCCATATTCTGACCCACATCAACGATCCGTCCGTTGAGTTGACGGATATCGACAGTACCGTTGACTTTCATGCCTTTTCCCTGTGGGCGAAGCACTCCGGTGGGTATATCAGTCCGTTCAGCTTTCATCCATTGCGAGTCATCAAAACCTACAGAAGCCCATCCCGTCAGTTCCTTACGGGCGTCATACTCCTCACCGTCATATTCATTGTTAGCGCGTATTGGTCCTTCAGCAGTTACCTTCCACCCCTTATCGTCAGTCTGTAGAAGTTGTGTGGTACCATCGGCATATTCCACCTTGACATTGATACGACACTTAGGGAAGCCGAACACAGGAATCTTATACGGCTTGTGTTGCTGCATAGGGAACAGTCGTCCGTTGCCCAATACAATAGCCAGACAGATGCGTTTGCCCGCTGTAGTTTGCGACGTTACATCGTAGGTGTTATAGTAAATAGTCTTACGATAGTCTGATGGGATAGGGTTCAAAACTCCATCACCCATACGTTGTCCGTTCACATAAAACTCATGCAAACCTATACCGGCAACGTATGCTGTAGCGCGTCGCACCGTTTTGTTTTTCAGTTCAAACTCCTTACGCAGATAGCGAGCAGCCATGCGTGTATGGATTGTGCGTTGCTCTCCCGGCATCATACGCTCCAATCCTATCCAATAACCACGCCATTTGGCTTCGCTAAGCAGACCTATAGCAAAGGGAGTAGCATCCGTCCATGTACTCTCGCCAGCAGTAGTCCATACCTTCACTTTCCAAGTATAATCGGCAGCTCCAGAGAGTGGGGTTCCTTGATATTCCACCCATAGCTGGCGGTCGGAAATGACTTTGCCAGAATTCCAAACCTCCCCTTGTGCATCTGCCACAACAATCTGATAGGCCGTTTGTCGCACATTATTCTTATCGGAAACTATCTGCCATGAGAAGCGTGGCTGCGATGTTGCTATGACAGCAGGCTGATCCATATTCTCCACGCGAAGCTTTGTCAGTCCGACTTTCGCCTCTGCGCCAAAAGCGAAAAAAGCCATGGCAAGAACGAGAAGTGTTTTCATATTTTTATTGCGTATAGTAGTGGTATGATTCATCATCGCGTCATCTTATTCGTTCAGGTCGCGTGCTTTCGGCTGATAGCCATCGGCAGAGAGTTGTTGTTGGTCTTCTTTAAGATAGTCTTTGGAGGCATCCACAGCAATAAGGACACCGTCTTCTATGCCAGTAGTCTGTGGGTGATATCTGAATGTCATGACTTTGTTTTCATATTCACCCAAATAGCGCAATTGTCCATTTGCAGCACTCATCCACCACACCTTCTTCTTATCTCCGGAAATCTTTGTCAGATTCAGACGCATGGCATTACTATTGTAGTTATATACCAACAAATAGTCATTGCCTCGTGTAGCAATAAGGCGATTATATTTCTCTCCGTTGTCTTCAATGACACTTTGGTCAGCCACCCGTTCGAAATAAGGGAAGGAAAGAATCAGACGCTTCAGATATTGCATCTGATTGAAGCCAGGATCGTTGAGTGCCTGATACCATGTTTTCACATCACCAGCATCACCATAGGATGTGGGATAACCCGGTTTGAGCATCTGCATGATAGCATTATGTCCATAAGTGTGACCACAACTACCGGCAAAAACGCTCCAATAGGCATAACGTCTGACATCATAATCTTTCCATCGAGCCTCATTGGCATCATGCAATCCTACAGGAATGTCCTCGTAGGAGGGTTCTGCATCAAGCACAGGCTTTATGGGTTTGTGTGCCCATGTAGAATCTACATACATCCAATTATCCTCTTCTGTGTTATCAGGAATAGGATAGTCAGCATTGCCCATACGCTGTCCGTAACGTCGGTGCCCACTTTGGAACATGTGAAAATCGAGCCATGCAGCCTTGCTCCACCATCGTGCAGAAGTGTATCGTCCACGTGGATGATAGGTCATCAGGTGGTTCTTATCGATTGCTTTAATCGTTGTGGCGAGAGTCTCCCATACCTCTGGTCGGATATTTCCCTGTATATCTCCACCCATGATCCAGATAATGTTTGGCTTGTTTTTATAACGGTTGGCAAGAAATGTACCATACCGTTTAGCATCTTCCACCGATAGTTTACCGGCCTTAACCAGTCCGCCCCAGATACATACCATACCGATATATATACCCTTATCTGCAGCTTGGTCTATGATATAATCCATGTGATCCCAATAGCCATAAACCCCTTTACGGTCAATGTGTTGGAAGTTCCATCCATCGATATTGGAGGGTTGTCCATAGATATTATAGGCAGGCACACCATCAATAGTCTGCACCTGAATCACATTATATCCCGCTTTAGCACAGCGTTGCAGATAATATTCCGCCTCACTGCGATCAAGACGTTCGGGTAAAAGCCATCCTGTGTCAGCAAGCCAGAAGAACGGAGTTCCATCGGCAAATTGCAGATAGCGTTGGTTGTCTGCCACTTTCAATACGCCATGGCTCCATGGTTTGGCAGCCTGCATGCCGATAGCCAGCAGTAGCAGTCCGAGAATGGATGTGAGTCTTTTCATATCGTTTATTGTTTTTGTATCGATGATTATTTCAGTATATATTCACCTCCTGCCACAGTGGTCAGTTGGTAGAGTTGTGTCGGTGCGATACCGTCAGCGCCCTTCTGGGTGTCCTTGATGCGCTTCAGATTCTTATGATGGAGTGCCACTTTACTACGGATCAGACATTTACCGCCATGTCGCGAATGGATAACAGCCTTAGTGATACGACTGTTTTGCCAATCCATATCGACCTCAAAACCGCCTCGCGCTACCAGTCCTTTCACGCTGCCGTTTGGCCATACTGAAGGTAGTGCGGGCAGGAGATAAAGGAATCCATCGTGGCTTTGCAACAGCATTTCGGCTATACCAGCCGTACATCCGAAGTTGCCATCAATCTGGAATGGGGGATGTGCGTCAAAGAGATTGGGATAGGTTCCGCCACGCTGTTTGACAGTGCCGAATATCAAGAAGGTGTCGGCAGTCAGTGTGAGTTGGTCTTTGATGAGTTTGTAAGCATGGTCACCATCCAACAATCGTGCCCATGAGCATACTTTCCATCCCATCGACCAACCGGTAGAAACATCGCCTCTATGCGTCAGCGACACCTTTGCAGCATCATACAGACGAGGTGTGCGGTATGGAGAAATCTGATTGCTGGGATAGAGTCCAAAGAGGTGTGAGAAATGTCGGTGGTTGTCGTTAGGATCATCTACATCGTCGAGCCACTCCTGTAATTGTCCCCATCGTCCCACTTGCATCGGAGGCATCTGCGAGAGTTGTTGCTTGATCAGATCAAGTGTATCGTTGTGCTCGCCCAGTAGTTTTGCAGCAGCCAACACATTGGTATAGAGTTCGCTGACAATTTGATTGTCCATCGTTACACCGGCATCGAGTGGTGATGGGCGCCCTTTGCCACCATGTTCAGGCGATTCTCCAGGACACACCACCAACCAATTATGATGGCGTGGGTCAGGTATCATAGTCTGGGTATAGAATAGCGCTGCCTGCAACATGACAGGATAGGATTTCTTGAGAAAATCCTTATCGGCAGTATATAGATAGTGTTCCCACAAGTGGCGGCAAAGCCATGCCGACCCTACGGGCCATAATCCTGTCTGCGCCCGATCCACAGGTCCTGTGATGCGCCATTGGTCGGTGTTATGGTGGAGCACCCATCCATCTACACCATACATCTCGCGTGCTGTCTGTCGTCCAGTGTTGCTCACTTCCTCTATCAATCGGAACAATGGTGCATTCATCTCGGTGAGATTGGTAGGTTCGGCAGGCCAGTAGTTCATCTCAAGATTGATATTGGTCGTGTATTTCGAGTCCCATGAAGGCAACATCTTCTCATTCCAGATGCCTTGCAGATTGGCGGGATTGATATTATCAGGCTGTGACGATGAGATAAGCAGATAGCGGCCAAACTGGAAATAGGTAGCCACGAGATAGTTGTCGGTACGTTCACCGAAGTGTTCCACGCGCCGGCTGGTACTCTCTTTGGCAAAGGCATCGGCACCAAGATTCAGCGACACGCGGTCGTAGTAGTGGCGATAACGAGCTGTATGCTGTTCGCGCAGAGCCTCACATCCCGTTGTAATGGCTTGTTGGAGGCGTTGTTTCGACAGCATCGCCTCATCGCCTGTGATGTCTTTATAGTTTTTCACGTTGGTAGCAATAGCCACATATAGCGTAGCCTCATCGGCGCCAACGACACAGAGATTGCCGTCGCTACAATGAATGTGTCCGCCACGTGTGACAGCCGTGAGGCGTCCCATGAATCGCACTTTACCTTTGAGTCCTTCGTGTTTGGCCGATACGCCGTGGAGAATAACTTGTTGTCCTTCGCTGGCAGTCAACACATTATCATGTGGTGAGGTCATGTGTGCGGTAAACGTCAGTTGTCCCAGTTTGCTGGCAGTCAAGTGTACTGCCACTACTGCGGGGCCGCCAATGGGAGTAAACACTTCACGCTGATAGCGCACACCACCCGATGTATAGCTGACCATAGACCGTGCGGTGCTGAGATCGAGCCATCGTTCATAGTCCTGATAGTCTGCATGTCCAGCCATTGATATATAGAGATCGCCGAAGGGCTGATAGGGCATTCCCATGTTTTGTCCCGCAGCATTGGGCATAACCTTAGCATTGGCCAAGTCTTGTGCTTCGCGATATTTACCTTCAAGGATAAGCTGCTGCACCTGTGGCAAATATTTTTTTGCCTCAGGATTGACCACATTGTTGGGCTGTCCAGCCCAGATTGTCTCTTCATTGAGTTGGATATGCTCCACGGCAGGTTGTCCAAACACCATGCCACCCACTACGCCATTACCTACGGGTAATGCCTGTGTCCATGTCATGGCCGGTTTGTCGTACCACAGCCGATAGTCTTGGGCTTTCATGGTGACGCATCCTACAAACAGCAGGAGTAATAGCAGATTACGTTTCATCATAGTTTGAAAGGGTATTGTGTGTATTATTTTAATTTTGTTTTCAGAGCTTCATCAGGCAAGATGGCCACTTTACTCTCGTCGAGCTTAGAGCGGTCGAGATGGAACACATCGATAAAGAAGTCATATACCGCCTTGCGTTTATTGGGTCCGAAGTCGTGTCGCTCATTGGGAAGATGCACATTGCGTACTTGTTCTTTCGCACCATAGAATCCATAGATACGTTGTAGATAAGGCATTTCTACGGTAGGTACCGATGCTGTCCAGTCGCCACCGTCGCTAACAATAAGCATGGGGCGCGGTGCCATAACGGCAGCCAGTTCGGGTTCGCACGTTCCTCCTGCGCTCAACTGCACAGGCATTCCGCTCTCACAGGGGCATCCGCCATCGAAATGGGAGGCGAGATGCACTACAGGTGCCGATGCTGTCACCCGATTATCCAATAGCGACAGCAGTATGGTGTGGGTTCCGCCACCACTTCCACCCATCACGCCTACGCGCTGATGGTCGATGTCTTTCCGGTTGGTCAGCATATAGTCGAGCAATACATAGCCACAAGCTGCCTGATAGACATGGGCACGACTGGTGTGATGGGCTGCCTCGCCCACTTCTTCAGCCGACTGTCCCCATCCATAGAGATCGAAATCCACACATACGGCTCCCATGCGTGCCAGTGTTCCGAGGCGTTGTTGCTCGTCTTTTCGATAGCGCATGGGCCAGTGTCCGTCTGGACAGATGATGAGTGCATGCTTTCCCTTTGCGGTCGAAGCATATATGGTGCCGAAGAGATGCTGACCCAGAGTCAGTTCGATACAGATATTCTGTGTGGTATATCCATCGTGTCGGGTGATTTTGGAAAGTATGGGTTTGCCCAATACGCATGAATCGAGAAAGGCGTCGAGGCCTAACCTTTGTCTCACTTCGCGACGAAGTGTGTCGCGACGCGCCTCCCATTGTTCCTTGTTCTGATAGAGCGTTGAGAGGTAGTTGAGCATCTGCTGTCCCTCTTCCACATGTCGGCGTGGATACTCGTAGGGCTTTATTTTATAGAGTTTGTCACTTTGTTTCCACCAGTTCCAATCGAAGTATTTGCAGATATTGTCGAGTGTTTCCTCTATGGAATAAGGGCGCACACGGAAGTCGGCATAGGGCAATTGTCGTCCTACGGTATCTACATTATATTTGAATCGCACGCCGAAACGCTGAGCCACATCGTTCATCAAATCGCCCACTGGGCGTTCGTAGTTTGTTTCGAAAGTCTGTGCCATGACCATGGTGCATAGTATGGTAGCAAAGACTGTTGTCCATATTCTTTTCATTGTTTTCTATTAGATAGTATATATACCTTATTATATAGACGCACAAAGGGTCTGTTTGTCATCGGTGGAAAGTGAATGAAAGACAAAGAAATGATGAAACGTTTCCTTGAATGTATATTTTCTCTATTTATTGCCGTATGAAAAGCATAGAGGGCAACCATCCATCTGAACGGTTGCCCTCCTACGCTATATTTCTTGATCGTATTATTCTTCAGGAGCCTGTCCTATCAACTCCATGAATTCGTCGAGTTTCGGAGTGATAATAATCTGTGTGCGACGGTTGCGCTGCTTGCCCAATTCGGTGGTATTGGACTGGAGTGGGTTATACTCACCACGACCACCAGCGGTCAGACGCTTAGGATCTACACCATACTGGTTTTGAAGTGCCTGTACCACACTTGACGCACGGAGGCAAGAGAGGTCCCAGTTGTTGCGAATGTTTTCACGATTGATGGGTACATTGTCAGTATTTCCTTCGATCAGCACATCATAGTCTTTGTAGTCTTTGATGATTTTTGCAATCTTCGAAAGTGTCTCTGCTGCGCGGTCGTTGATTTCATACGATCCAGACTTGTAGAGCATGTTGTCTGCCAATGAGATATAGACAACACCCTTGAGTACCTGCACGTCCACTTCTTTGAGTTCTTCTTTCGAGAGCGAACGAGTCAGATTGTTGGTCAAAACCACATTGAGCGAGTCGCTTTTCGACTTGATTTCCACCAGATGACGAATATACTTATTGGACTCATTGATCTGATCTACAAGTTTGTCGATGCTTACGTTATTCTGATTGGCATTGCTCAAACTCTTGTCGAGCGACTGCTGTAATGCACTAACAGCCTGCTCCTGACGCTTGAGTTGTTCTTCCAAACTGGCTACGCGAACATTGGCAGCGGCCAATTTCTCTTTGGTATCCACATAGTTAGTCTGCAACGCTTTATTCTCCTCCTGACATGCAGCCAGGTCTTTTTTCATAGCACAACTGGACAACAGCAATGCTATTGCGAATGTCGTTACAATGTTAATCTTCTTCATTTCATTCTATAGTTTTTAGTGAGTACTTCGTATATTGATGTTGCAAAGATAGTGCAAACCGAGCGAAATACAAAGAGAAACGGAGTTTTTCTTTTATTTCCGAGGTGAAGCCTATCTAAGAGACGCAGTCTCAAAGATAGTGCAAACCGAGCGAAATACAAAGAGAAACGGAGTTTTTCTTTTATTTCCGAGGTGCAGCCTATCGTCATGCCCATCATGTTTAGTTGTTTTTGTTATGTGACAAACAGAAACGCAGAAAGTCAAAAAACATTTTGTTATTTTAACTAAATCATCGTCAAAGGAGAACCATAAATACAGCCACACACGACTGAATATCAATCATTTAGCATACAATAACCTATATTTCCTTCTCAACAAAAATTATATTATCGTTCTCACCAATATTACATAGAAATATTGCCAAACGTTGGACAAGAGTATTGTCAACGTTGGACAAAAGTATTGTCAACGTTGGATAAGAGTATTGTCAACGTTGGACAAAAGTATTATCAAACGTTGGACAAAAGTATTATCAAACGTTGGATAAAAGTATTATCAAACGTTGGATAAAAGTATTATCAGACGTTGGATAAAGAAAGAAAAATATATTGTTCATATAAAAATTGATGGTCGATGGGTGGTCGATGGTGGTCGAATACAAAACCATCGACCACCACATAACAATCATTCCAACAACACATTACACACATTGGTGGTCGAGTGGTCGATTTTTAAGACATCGCGTGTGCGTGCGCGAGAGAGAATTCAGAGAATCGCTCCACTATTCCGTGCGACTCCTCTCAATACCATCCCGACCACATCCCGTCAATTTACAAACAATATCACGTTTACTGAGAACACTAAAAGGAGATAATTCACACCAAGCTTCGGAAACATACGGATAAATTTGGTTATTCGCCCAAAAATTAGTAATTTCGCAACCAAAATTCTAATTATAAAGGAACAAAGAACATGATTCTCTTTTTTAAGACTCCACAGACGAGTGTGATTGCCACTCAGGCAGATCATCAACTCGCAGAAAACGAAGTAAAGGAACTGTGTTGGCTCTATGGCAATGCTGAGCTATTGAGTGACCAAACACTGACAGGCTACTATGTAGGACCGCGTCGTGAAATGGTGACTCCTTGGTCAACGAATGCCGTTGAGATAACTCAGAACATGGGACTCAGCGGCATTCTGCGTATAGAAGAATACTTCCCAGTAGCGGGTGAGGATGCTGAGCACGACCCCATGCTGCAACGTATGTATCACGGACTGGACCAAGACATCTTCACCGTGAACATCCAGCCCGAACCCATCAAGTATGTTGATAACTTGGAGGAATACAACGAACAGGAAGGTCTGGCCCTTTCACCTGAGGAAATCGAGTATCTCCATAAGATTGAGAAAGAGAACGGCCGTCCGCTGACCGATTCAGAGATTTTCGGTTTTGCACAAATCAACTCTGAGCACTGCCGCCATAAGATTTTCGGTGGCACATTTATCATCGACGGCAAGGAGATGGAGTCGAGTCTTTTTGCCATGATCAAAAAGACCACACAGGAGAATCCCAACAAGATTCTGTCGGCCTACAAAGACAATGTGGCTTTTGCACAAGGTCCAGTAGTGGAGCAGTTTGCACCTGCCGACCAATCTACCAGCGACTATTTCCAGGTTAAAGACATCGAGAGCGTCATCTCGCTGAAGGCTGAAACCCACAACTTCCCCACTACCGTAGAGCCTTTCAACGGTGCTGCCACAGGTACTGGCGGTGAGATTCGCGACCGTATGGGTGGCGGTGTTGGTTCATGGCCTATTGCCGGAACTGCCGTATATATGACCGCCTATCCTCGTATCGAGGGTGAAGGCCGCGATTGGGAAACACTCATGCCCGTTCGCAAATGGTTGTATCAGACTCCTGAGCAGATCCTCATCAAGGCTTCAAACGGTGCCAGCGACTTCGGAAACAAGTTTGGACAACCGCTGATTACCGGTTCTGTGCTGACTTTCGAACATCAGGAGGGTCAGGAGAAATATGCCTACGACAAAGTCATCATGCTGGCTGGCGGTGTAGGCTACGGCACCAAGCGCGACTGTCTGAAGAAAGAACCACAGCCAGGCAACAAGGTTGTTGTGGTTGGTGGCGACAACTATCGCATCGGACTGGGTGGCGGTTCGGTATCGTCAGTAGATACTGGTCGTTATAGCAACGGCATCGAGCTGAACGCTATTCAGCGTGCCAACCCGGAAATGCAGAAGCGTGCCTACAACTTGGTACGCGCACTCTGTGAAGAAGAAACCAATCCAGTAGTGTCAATCCACGACCACGGAAGTGCAGGCCACTTGAACTGTCTGTCGGAACTCGTTGAGGAATGTGGCGGTGAGATAGACATGGCTAAGTTGCCCATTGGCGACAAGACCCTGTCGAGCAAGGAAATCATTGCCAACGAAAGTCAGGAGCGCATGGGTCTGCTCATCGACGAAAAGCATATCGACCACGTACAGAAGATTGCTGAACGCGAACGTGCCCCAATGTATGTAGTAGGTGAAACCACAGGCGATGCCCACTTCTCATTCAAGCAAGCCGATGGCGTGAAACCTTTCGACCTTGACGTGGCACAAATGTTTGGCCACTCACCCAAAACCATCATGCGCGACAATACCGTAGAGCGCAAATATGAAAACGTAACCTATACTCAAGACAAGATAGACGAATACTTGCAGCGCGTGCTCCAGTTGGAGGCTGTGGCTTGTAAAGACTGGCTGACCAATAAGGTTGACCGTAGCGTGACGGGTAAGATTGCACGTCAGCAGTGTCAAGGCGAAATTCAGTTGCCACTGAGCGACTGTGGTGTTGTAGCCCTCGACTATCGTGGCCGTAAGGGTATTGCCACCGCCATTGGTCATGCACCACAGGCTGGCTTGGCATCTCCAGAGGCTGGCAGCGTATTGTCGGTAGCAGAAGCACTTACCAACATCGTATGGGCACCACTTGCCGACGGCATGGATTCGCTGTCGCTGAGTGCCAACTGGATGTGGCCCTGCCGCTCACAAGAGGGTGAGGATGCACGTCTCTACAGTGCTGTAAAGGCGCTGAGCGACTTCTGCTGCGACCTCCACATCAATGTTCCTACAGGTAAAGACTCGCTGTCGCTGACACAGCAGTATCCCAACGGCGAGAAGATTATCTCTCCAGGAACCGTCATCGTAAGCGCTGGAGGCGAGGTTTCCGACATCCGCAAGGTGGTAAGTCCTGTTCTCGTCAACGACAAGAACGCTTCTCTCTATCATATCGACTTCTCATTCGATGAGCAGCATCTCGGTGGTTCTGCCTTTGCACAGAGCCTCGGCAAGGTAGGCAGCGACGTGCCAACAGTGAAAAACACCGAATACTTCGCCGATGCTTTCATGGCAGTACAGGGCCTTATAGAGAAAGGATGGGTTATGGCTGGTCACGATATCTCTGCCGGCGGTCTTATCACCACATTGTTGGAAATGTGTTTCGCCAACCAGAAGGGCGGTCTCCACATCAATCTGCACGACCTCTGTGCCGATGGCGACGTGGTAAAGACACTCTTCGCAGAGAACCCCGGTGTAGTTGTGGAAATCAGCGATGCCCACAAACAGGAATTTATCGACTATATGGAAGAACAAGGCGTGGCATTTGCCAAGATTGGCTATGCCGTTCCTGAGAGCCGCACCATCGTTGTTAAAGCTGGCGACAGCGAGCATACCTTCGACATTGACGCATTGCGCGACACTTGGTACAAGACTTCTTACCTGCTCGATCGTCAGCAGAGCCACAACGGCAAGGCTGCCGAGCGCTATGAAAACTATAAGAAGCAACCGTTGGAGATGAAATTCAACGACTCTTTCACCGGCACACTTGCTCAGTATGGACTATCGGCAGATCGCCGCACTCCATCAGGCATAAAGGCTGCCATCATCCGTGAAAAGGGTACTAACGGTGATCGCGAGATGGCCTACTCACTCTATCTGGCAGGTTTCGACGTGAAAGACGTGACCATGACCGACCTTGTAAGTGGTCGCGAGACACTGGAAGACATCAACATGATCGTATTCTGCGGTGGCTTCTCAAACTCCGACGTACTTGGTTCTGCTAAGGGTTGGGCTGGTGCATTCCTCTTCAATGCCAAGGCAAAAGAGGCACTCGACAAGTTCTATGCTCGCAAAGACACTCTTTCACTCGGTATCTGCAACGGCTGTCAGCTGATGGTAGAACTGGGATTGACCGGTGCTAAGGGAGCAAAGATGCTGCACAACGACTCTCATAAGTTTGAAAGTGAATTCATCTCATTGGCTATCCCTGAGAACAACAGTGTCATGTTTGGATCGCTGAGCGGCAATAAACTCGGCTTGTGGGTTGCCCACGGAGAAGGCAAGTTTGCTCTGACCGAACCAGAGAGCGCCTACAATGTCATTGCTAAGTATAATTACCACGGCTATCCGGCCAACCCCAACGGATCAGCCTTCGATATTGCAGGTATCTGTTCAGAGGACGGACGTCATCTCTGCATGATGCCACACTTGGAGCGCGCCATCTTCCCTTGGCAGTGCGCTTGGTATCCTGAGGCTCGTCGCATGGATGAGGTAACACCGTGGATTGAGGCATTTGTCAATGCCCGCAAGTGGATTGAAAAACAATGAGCAACATATACTGGAGCACATTCAGTACCTTCTTTAAGATTGGCATGTTCACCCTTGGGGGTGGATATGCCATGATTCCAATTATAGAGGAAGAGGTTGTCAACAAGCACCAATGGGTGTCAAAGGAAGACATGCTCGACTTGATTGCTATCGCCCAAAGCTGTCCGGGCGTCTTTGCCATCAATATTTCGATATTCATCGGATATAAGTTGCGCAAGACACGGGGAGCGCTGGTCACGGCATTAGGTACGGCTCTGCCTTCGTTTCTCATCATTCTTGCCATAGCCATCTTCTTCCATCAGTTTGAAGACAATAAGGTTGTGGCTGCTATGTTTCGTGGCATACGTCCTGCCGTTGTGGCTCTGATTGCCGTTCCAACTTTCAATCTTGCTAAGAGTGCCCATCTCAATCGCTACACACTATGGATTCCCATTGTGTCGGCACTGGCAATATGGCTATTGGGAGTATCGCCTATCTGGATTATCATTCTTGCGGGTGTGGGCGGCTATCTCTATGGTTTGACACAAAAGAATAAGAAAGCATGATATTCCTATACCTCTTCATCACATTCTTCGAAATTGGCCTCTTCGGATTTGGCGGTGGCTACGGCATGCTGTCACTTATCCAACATGAGACGGTGGAACATTGGCATTGGCTGTCGTCATCGGAATTTACCGATATCGTTGCCATCTCACAGATGACACCGGGACCTATCGGCATCAATTCTGCCACCTATTGCGGCTATACTGCCGTAAGCAATGCAGGCTATAGTAGCAGTATGGCAGTCTTTGGATCAGCGGTTGCCACGTTTGCTTTGGTATTACCGTCGCTCATACTGATGATTCTCATCAGTCGTATGTTCATGCGCTACATGAACACCCATACGGTACAATCGGTGTTTACGGGACTGCGTCCTGCCGTTGTCGGACTATTGGCGGCAGCAACATTACTGTTGATGACTCCCGAAAACTTCTCAACTCCATCAGAGGATGCATGGCAGTTTTATATCAGCGTCGCCTTGTTTCTTGCCACTTTCTTTGGCACCAAGGTTGTAAAAATCAATCCTATCAAGATGATTGGATGCTGTGCCATTGCAGGCATTATCCTGTTTTATTGACCCTATTCAGACGATCTCCCACATCGTCGAATGAGGTAAATAAGCGATGAAAACAATAAGGTGCGAAACGGCTACAATGTCGTTTCGCACCTTATTGATAATACGTGTGTGCGAGGAATCTCTTTCCACACGTGGTTCTGTCACTTGTGTTTCAGATAGTACGCCACGCCCCGACGCACATTTTCTTGTACGGCTTTCGACGATAACGTTGCTCCTGTCACACCATCCACTTGTGGCATTCCTTTCTTGCCCACAGGCTGTCCTGCGTATTTCGGCACCATCTGTTGGCTGACCCGTTGGAAGAATTTGGGTGTTTCCATGTTTCGCAAAGGTTTCACCTGTACAATCTTGTTTTTCTTGATAGTAATCTCCAAGGGCGTAGTGCCACGATATCCCGTCACACTGGTAGCCAGCGTGGTGGTATTGATCATATAGGTGCCATTCTTTTCTTTACGCATCACCTCCTGTGCCGAAGCAGACGCCACGAGCAGAGCGATAAGGGTTGCCATATAGAGTCTTTTCATATTCTGTTGTATTGCCGTTGGTTTCTGTCTTGCAAAATTAGTGTAAAGCAGAGAAATCTCCAAATTATCATATTGTTTTCTGTCACATTACCTATAAATGGGGAGGACATTCTCCGGTTCTATCTATCAGCAATTTGGTGTTTTATAGGAGTAAGAATGCTGCCGCTTCTTAATCGTTTGGATTTATTAAGTGTGCTTTTACAAAAGAATTGAGTAATTTTGCAGTTGCATGGTGAATACTCCATATCCTTTAGAAGAAAAGAGATAGAAAGCGTTTGCATGGTTGCACCATTTGTAACTTGTAACTTGTAACTTGTAACTTGTTGAAAATATCGAGCTATATTTGGCTGGTTCGTATATTTTCGCTATCTTTGCCCCAAAATGATAGGATATATGAAGAAACTACTATGTATTATTGCGTTGGCATTGGATGTCCTGATCCGCTTGGCTGGTATAGAGACAAACCTGAAGACAAACGCTTTTATGCGACTTGTTGTATTGAGTCCGAACCTCTTTACGTCAAAGTCTTTGGATAATGGTCTTGTAGAAGTTACGTCAATGACCTCTTGACATGTTGGGGGTGATGCCATGGACCAGTCCCCCGTGACACTCTGCTGTTCTTTTCATCGTTCTAATTATCATTCTATACTAATTCTTGTTAATAACACTTTTAATTTAAAAAAAACTTGCCATGAGCCATGACTGGACTTCACGTCTTCTCTGTTTGGTTTTTATTTATGCACTTCCTTAGATTATTATATATTGGGTATATTCTTATATATAAATAGTGCAATTATATACAGATGTTACGTAGCTAATTATTTTTTTTGCAAAGGTACATATTTTTTTGAATTTGACATTGCCCCCCCCGAAAAATTAGTTTAAAAAAAAACGTCTGACCAAAAACTTAACACAGTCATTCCCGAACAATTCCGACGACTCACAGCCTTTGCAGATGATGATGAAGAGGCTGCGCTGGAAATCATCAAGAATGTAAAACTTGCACTCAACGAACACTTGCAACGCCTGCAAAACATATTGGACGAGGCAAACAATCCTACTACCAATGCTGCTGATATTCCTGATATCAAATCGTCCATCACACCAATCAAGCAGGTGGTTCATAAAATGTTGCCAATTGCCACCATGATGCAGATGAAATCTCTTGATCAGCTAACCGCCCTGACACCCGAAAACATCGATAAACTGGATGACAGACAAATTCGGGAACACCTGCAAACCATCATGACCGACCTGCACAACATCCTTCAGGACAAATAACTGAACTTTCGCATGTGGGGGAAGTTAAGGGGAAGTTAGAGAAGTTAGAGAGAAGTTAAGGGACAAATGTCCTACATCTTACGGCAAAAGGCTATTGTCTCTTAACTTCCCGAACGACCGTAGGGAGTGATAACTCCTTTAACTTCCATCAATTCCTAACACTTGAAAATGCAAAACAAAAAAATCCCAAATTTTCTTTTGCTTTTCGCTCGCTTAATCGTACCTTTGCAAGATGTAATCCTAAACTCATTTACAATGAAACAAATACTACTCTTGACAATGGCTACAATCGCTATAGTCAGCACACAAGCCAAAAACATCACCACAGCAAACTCTAATGGCTACCCCATCACCCAAGTGCCCTTTACCGCGGTGAAGGTTAATGCACAGACTTTTTGGGGCCAACGCATCAAGGCGGCACGCGAAGTAACCATCCCTTTGGCCTTCGAAAAATGCGAAGCAACCCATCGCTACGACAACTTCAAAATGGCTGCCTATACGTTGCAACACCCCGGTCACAACGGTCTGCAAACTCCCCAATGGGACGTCAGCAAGATGAAGTGTTTACCCTTCGACGATACCGATGTCTATAAAACCATCGAAGGAGCAAGCTATATACTCCAAACCTATCCCGACAACCGCCTCAAACAATATATCGACAGCATCCTCGATATTGTAGCTGCCGCACAAGAACCCGACGGTTACCTCTACACCGCACGCACCATCAATCCTGCGCATCCACACCAATGGTCCGGAGCGAAACGATGGGTCGAGGAAGAAGCGCTCAGTCATGAACTCTACAACTTAGGTCACATGGTCGATGCCGCCTGCGCACACTGTCAAGCCACAGGTAGCAATAAGTTTCTCAACATAGCTCGCCGCTATGCTGACTGCGTCATCCGCGAAGTCGGACCACGTCCCGGCCAAGTCTGTGTCACTCCAGGTCATCAGATTGCCGAGATGGCATTGACCCGGCTCTACCTGCTCACCGGCGACAAACGCTATCTCGACGAGGCTAAATTCCTGCTCGACTATCGTGGAAAGACTTCCACCCACACCATCTATTCCCAAAGCCACAAACCTGTCATCGAGCAGACCGAAGCATGGGGACATGCTGTCCGTGCCGGATATATGTATGCAGGAATGGCTGACGTGGCAGCCCTTACGGGCGACACCGCCTATATCAATGCCCTCAACGCCATCTGCAATAATATCGTCAGCCGCAAATACTATATCACCGGAGGTGTTGGCGCACGCCATGAAGGCGAAGCCTTTGGTGCCGACTATGAGTTGCCCAACCTTACTGCCTATAATGAGACATGTGCCGCCATCTCCATGGTTTATCTCTTCCATCGCATGTTCCTCATGCAAGGCGATGCAAAATATATCGACTGCATGGAGCGCACGCTCTATAACGGTGTCATCAGCGGTATGTCGGTTGACGGCGGTCGCTTCTTCTATCCCAATCCCCTGTCGAGCGATGGCAACACCGAGCGCCAACCATGGTTTGGATGTGCCTGCTGTCCGAGCAATATATGCCGTTTCATCCCGTCATTCCCAGGTTATGTCTATGCTGTCAAAGACCGCACACTCTATGTCAATCTCTTCACCGGCAATACGGCGCATGTAGAAATAGAAGGTAAAACCGTCGTATTGGAACAACAGACCGACTATCCATGGAATGGCGACATCAACCTTCGCATTCAGAAGAATCAAGCCAAAGCATTTGCCATGGCTATCCGTATTCCAGGTTGGGCTATCAACACACCAGTACCCAGCGACCTCTACCGTTATACCGATTGTCAGACACGCAACTATCAGATTACCGTCAACGGAAAGCCTGTCGATGGGGTGAAGACCGACAAAGGATATCTCATCATTAACCGCGTTTGGAAGAAAGGCGATGTTGTTTCGCTCCATCTCGATATGCCGGTACGTACCGTAGTTGCCAATCCACAGGTGACCGACGACCGTGGCCGAGTGGCTGTAGAACGCGGTCCTCTGGTCTATTGTGCCGAAGCTGCCGACAACACCTCCCACAGCATCTTCCGTTTCCTCATGCCCACCAATCCACAGTTCAACGTGGTTGACCGCACCATCAACGGTCAACATCAGGTTTCGTTTGGTGTGAAAGCCATCGAAGTAGATGGTCAGACCGTTGATACCGATGCCGACGGCAGGGTGAAAGTCTCCGACACGCGCCTCACACTCATACCCTATTACGCATGGAACCACCGTGGTGCAAATGACATGGAAGTATGGTTGCCACAGAGTATCGAGGCATTGGGCAACTATCGCTAAGTAGCAGATCGTGCCATATAACTATTCAAGTTTCGCAACTGAGGGAATTGATTGAAGTTAAAGGAGTTATCACTCCCTACGGTCGTTCTGGAAGTTAAGAGACAATAGTCTTTTGCCGTAAAACGTAGGACATTTGTCCCTTAACTTCTCTCTAACTTCCCTAACTTCCCTTAACTTCCCCACATGTATAACAAACACGGGGTAGCATGACTGCACAAACGCTTCGCGAGTGGTTTACCACTTTCAACGCCCAGTATTTCGGCAATACTCTGCCGGAACCCCACTTTGTGGTCAATCATGCCAAGCGCACCTTGGGACAGTTCAGCTGCCACAAGGTGCGGTGTGGTCTGTTGCCTGGTCGGTGGAAAACCACAGGCTATACCATCAAGGTGAGTGAGTTCTACCATACGAGCGACCACGACAGACAATCTGTTCTGCTCCACGAGATGATCCACTTCTATATTGCCTACACCCAGACTCGCGATACTTCTGCCCACGGGAAGGTATTCCGCCAATGGATGCAACGGCTCAATGCCGATGGATGGAACATCACCATCACCTCTCGCAATGCCATGCTTGCCACTGTTCCCACTACCGACAAGCAACAATATCTCTTGCTTGCCATCCGGCTGTCGAACGGCAAATGTTACCTCTCGGTGGTCAATCCTGCCTATCGCCACCACCTTGAGCAGATGATCCACAACCATTGTCAAGCCGACGAGTTCCATTGGTTGCGTACCAACGACAGCCGCTATGCCGGGTGGTCTGCTGTCAGGACGCTACGAGGCAAGCACATCACCCAGGATGAATGGGAACGACTCATGAGCGAAACTGTGATTCTCTGACCTTTGGCATTACAAAATGCCACTTGATGCGTCTATATTATAAAGTATTCAAGTTCGCAACTGAGGGAATTGATTGAAGTAAAAGAAGTTATCACTCCCTACGGTCGTTCGGGAAGTTAAGAGACAATAGCCTTTTGCCGTAAGACGTAGGACATTTGTCCCTTAACTTCTCTCTAACTTCCCTAACTTCCCTTAACTTCCCCACATGCGATAGTTCAGTAAAGTATAAACAAATCATGAAACGGACACTACTCGCTCTAATCTCCTTGTGCTGCCTCTCTACCATGGCAGTAGAGGCACAACACGACCTCTATGTATCCACCTCTTTCCACGAACCAGCCACCGACGGACTGCGCTTCATCTACAGTCGCGATGGATGGCATTGGGATTCTATCCCTGGCATCTGGCTTAAACCTGAGGTAGGTAAACAACGTGTCATGCGCGATCCATCAATCATCCGCACTCCTGATGGCATGTTCCATCTCGTATGGACATCAAGTTGGAAGGGTGACAGAGGCTTCGGCTATGCTTGCTCGAAAGACTTAAAGCACTGGAGCAAGCAACGTTTCATCGAGGTCATGACCGACACCACCACCGTCAACGTATGGGCTCCCGAACTCTTCTGGGACGACGACCGCCAACAGGCTGTTATCGTATGGGCATCGTGTGTGCCGGGCAAATTTCCACGAGGGATAGAGGATGAGAACAACAACCATCGTCTTTACTATACCACCACCAAGGATTTCCGCACCTTCACCCCTGCTCGCTTGATGATAGACCCTGGCTTCAGTTGTATTGATGCCACCCTCGTCAAACGGGGCAAGCGCGATTATGTGATGGTGCTCAAAGACAACACACGTCCTGAACGCGATATCAAGGTGGCCTATGCCAAGTCACCTTACGGTCCATGGTCGAAGGCATCCGAACCTTTCACCGGCAAACTGATGGAAGGTCCTACTACCGCTAAGGTCGATGGTGGATGGCTGATCTACTATGATCGCTATCGGTTGAAGGATTTCGGTGCACATTTCACCACCGATTTCAAAACCTTTGAAGATGTTTCCAACAAGGTCAGCGTGCCTGTTCTCCATAAGCACGGCACCATTTTCCGTGCTTCCGAAGCCATTGTACGCAACTTGCTCAACGCTTCAGATGCCATCCACTACACCGGCAGCACCCTGAGCACCCCCTACCGCCACGATGGCGGTTTGTCGCCCGTGGTTGGTGTACACAATATCCAAGTGATGCAAGCCAACCGCGAATATCCTGCTAAAGTCAACAATGATGGTTGGACCTACAACCACCAACCCATGCTGGCATATTGGAACAATCGGTTCCATCTCAACTTCCTTTGCGATCCGAGCGACGAACACATACCACCTTCACGCACCATGTATCAGACGTCTGCCGATGGTTATACATGGAGCGAACCTGAGATTCTCTTTCCTGAAATACAGGTTCCAGAAGGATTCCAGAAACCAGGACGCTCTGAACGTGCCCACAATCTGGTAGCCATCATGCATCAACGTGTAGGTTGGTATGTCAGCAAAGACCGTCGCCTCTATGCCTTAGGCAACTACGGTGTGGCTTTCGACCGCAAAGACGATCCTAACGATGGCAACGGCATCGGCCGTGTCATTCGCGAAGTCAAAGCCGATGGTTCGTTGGGCCCCATCTGTTTCATCTATCTCAACCATGGTTGCAAACCATTGGCAAACAAGAAAGGTGCCCTGCCGTTTCCTTATTACACCCAAGCCGACAAAAACTTACGTAAGGTGTGCCGAGAGATTCTCGACAATCCACGATACCGCATGCAATGGGTGGAAGAGGCTGACCGCAACGATCCGCTCATCCCACTCAACAAAGGTTACAAGGCATACTGCGACTACACTTTGCCCGACGGACGCTTAGCGGCTTTATGGAAACATGCGCTGACCAGTATCAGCGACGATGGCGGTCTGACGTGGTCACAGCCTGTGGCACGTGCTCGCGGTTTTGTCAACAGCAATGCTAAGATATGGGGGCAACGCCTTTCCGACGGGTCCTATGCCACCATCTACAACCCATCGGAATACCGTTGGCCGTTGGGCATTTCTCTCTCCAACGACGGACTGGAATATACTACGCTCAATCTCGTGGTGGGCGAAGTGCCGCCCATGCGCTACGGTGGCAACTATAAGAGCTATGGTCCACAGTATGTCAGAGGAATTCTCGAAGGCAACGGAGTGCCCAAAGATGGTGACCTCTGGCTGACCTACTCTATGAATAAGGAGGATATCTGGGTGAGCCACATCCCCGTGCCTGTACAGACCAAAGCATCAGCGCACGCCCACGATGGGGAATTCAACGTGGGACAACTCGCCCAACTCCGCCAGTGGAACATCTATTCGCCTAAGCGTGCCGAGGTTTCGTTGGTCAACGGATGGCTCACCATGGCAGACAGCAATCCCTTCGACTATGCCTGCATAGAACGTAAGATTCCTGCATCGAAGAGTCTGCGTGTGGCTTTCGATATCGAAGCACTGCAAAACGACCATGGTCTCCTACAGATAGAATTTCTCGACGAACAGGGTACCGCCTGCTCGCGTATCGAACTGACACCACAAGGAGAGATGCGCTGTAAAGGTGGTGCACGCTACGGCAATTTGGGAAAATACGAAGCTGGCAAGACCTATCATATCGAAGCCGTACTCTCTACCGACAACCGGATGATACAGGTTTATGTCAACGGCAAGAAGGCAGGACAGCGCATGTTCTTTTCACCCGTAGCACATATCGAGCGTATTCTCTTCCGCACCGGTGCACGCCGCACCTTCCCTGATATCGACACCGATGCCGACTGGTATGGCACACTCAATCATGCAGGCGACGATGAACCGCTTGCCACCTACCGCATCAGCCATTTCCAGACTTCATCCGACGATGCTGATGCCCATGCCGTGGCATTACGCTATGCCGACTACAAGCACTATGTGGATGATTTCAACAGCATGGAGGATGAAAATATCATTCAGGCAATACCCAACAGCAAGGCATGGCAGTGGATGACCGATAACGTACCGCTGTTCGACTGTCCGCAGAAACAATTCGAAGAGATGTGGTATTACCGTTGGTGGACACTCCGCAAGCACATCCGACTGACTCCCGTGGGCTATGCCATGACCGAGTTTCTTGTGCCTCGATCCTATGCCGATCAGTACAATCTGATTGCCTCTGGCGTAGGTCATCATATCATGGAGAGTCGTTGGTTGCGCCAAACCGACTACCTCGACCAGATCATGAACACCTGGTACAAAGGCAACAATGGCGAACCGATGAAGAAGATTGCCAACTATTCCTCGTGGATGCCACATGCCCTATGGCAACGCTATGCCGTAGATGGACGCAAAGACTGGATATGCAACATGTTGCCTTCACTCGAATGGGAATACAACCATTGGGAATCTACCCACACCCGAAAGGTCAAAGGACAGCAACTCTACTGGCAGGCTGACGTGCAGGATGCCATGGAAGAGACCATCAGCGGCGGACGTAGGAAGAAATATCTGCGCCCCAGCATCAATGCCTATATGTTTGGCAATGCCCAAGCCATCGGCAATATTGCAGCACTCAGCGGTGACCCAGCCAAAGCCGAGCGCTATTATGCCAAAGCCGATTCACTACAAAAGGCTGCACACACCCTGCTGTGGAACACCGACCAACAGTTTTTTGAAACCCACCGCGTCGATTCTTCGGCATGTGTTCGGGAGGCTATCGGCTTCCTGCCTTGGTACACACACATGGCGAAAGATGACAATCGCTATGGTGTGGCATGGCTGCAGGCTGCTGACACCAAGGGATTCTCTGCTCCCTATGGACTGACTACTGCCGAGCGCCGCCATCCTTTGTTCCGTACTCACGGTGTGGGCAAATGTGAATGGGACGGTGCCGTGTGGCCCTTTGCCACCAGTCAGACGCTTACTGCCATGGCAAACTATATCAACGACTATACCGACCCTGTAGTGGGCGACTCGCTCTACTTCCGTGAAATGGAGAAATATGTAGAAAGTCAACACATGCGCGGACGCCCTTACATCGGCGAATATCTCGACGAGACTACGGGTTACTGGCTTAAAGGCGATCAAGAGCGCAGCCGCTATTACAACCATTCCACCTTCTGCGACTTGGTAATCACGGGAATCTGCGGTCTGCGTCCACGCACCGACGGAACATTAGAGGTGCGCCCCTTGTTGCCTGAAAGCAAATGGAACTACTTCTGTCTCGACAACGTAGCCTATCACGGTCGCTGGATCACCATCGTTTGGGACCATGACGGATCTCGCTACCACTTAGGCAAAGGACTGCGCGTCTATATCGACGGACAGTTGGCAGGACAACGTGACACCATCGGCAAACTCACCATCAACAACGCATTATGACTAAGCGCGACATACTCTTCCTACTGTTCGCCATCACCCTTCGAATGGCTGCCCAGTCGCCAACTTGCTTCGGCGAGGCACAATGGATTGGTGCCATCACCCGACAGCAGGCAAACATTCCAGAAGGCAGACACTACACGGGAGGCATATTGAAACAAACTCGCGCACTATGGAACGCTGCCGACACGTTGTCGCGCCGTAGTATCTATATCGCACGCAACTTCCAGCTCAAGAAACGGGTTGCCCATGCCACCGTGCAGATTGCCGGACTGGGATGCTACAAGTTGTCCATAAACCGCCGCACAGTAGGCGATGCTGAGTTTTCACCAGCATGGAGCGACTACGACAAGACGGTGTTCTACAATACCTATGAAGTGGATACCTGTCTGCAACGTGGCATGAATACCGTTCAGGTGCTATTGGGCAACGGATTCTACAACGAGCAGGGCGGACGCTATCACAAACTAAAGGTTTCGTTTGGACCACCCACACTACTGCTGGCACTACACATCACCTATCACGATGGCAGTAAAGAGACGATTGTCAGCGATGCCGCATGGCAGTGGAGTCTATCGCCCATCACCTTCAACAGTCTGTATGGTGGCGAAGACCATGATGCACGCATCTCCTCCACCACATGGCATCCTGTTGTGGTGCAACAGGCACCCAAAGGAATCCTGCGTCCTCAGTTGGCATATCCTGTCAAAGTGATGGAACACTATGAAGTGGCGCAAACTTTGCGTCGCGACTCTATATTGGTGTTCGATATGGGACAGAACCTTGCGGGATTTCCTGAGATTACCGTCAAGGGAAAGCGTGGTCAACACATCAAGATTACACCGGCAGAAACACTCACCGACGACCTGCGCTGCAATCAGAAGCAAACCGGTCGCCCACATTATTATACTTACACGCTTAGTGGAAAGGGCACAGAGACATGGCATCCTGTCTTCTCCTATTATGGATTCCGATACCTCCAAGTGGAGGGCGACATCGAGACTTTACGCCATATCCGATCTTGCTTTGTCTATAATGCAGCACCACGCACCAGCAGTTTTGAGTGTAGCAACCCACGCATCAATGCCACCCACCGCATCATCGACCGTGCCATACGCAGCAACTGGCAGGCGGTATGGACCGATTGCCCGCACCGTGAGAAACTGGGATGGCTCGAACAAGACTGGCTCAACGGCGAGGCATTGCTCTACAACTACGACTGCAGAACGATGATACAACAGACCATGCAGAACATGGCAGATGCCCAACACCCCAATGGGGCTATGCCTGAGACAGCTCCAGAATATACCGTGTTTACCGGCGACTGGGCAAAACCCTTCCTCGAATCGCCTGAATGGGGCGGGGCACTTATCGCGCTGCCGTTTCTCTATCAGCAATACTATGGTGACGATAGTCTCATCCGACAGTACTACAAGCCGATGAAGCGCTATGTCGATTATCTGGCATCGCAAGACTCGTGTTACATACTGCGCATGGGACTTGGCGATTGGTATGACTATGGTCCCTGGCGTGCTGGTTTTGCGCGCAACACTCCCATGCCTTTGGTATCTACCGCACATTATTACTGGTGGAACCATCTGATGGGAGAAGCACGTGCCGATAGCATCCGAGAGGCTTTCAACCGCGAATTCTACAATCCGCAAACCCATCGTTATGCCTCTGGCAGCCAGTGTGCCCAAGCCATCGCACTCTGTATGAATCTCGTTCCCGATGGCGACCGTCAGGCGGTATTCGACCAACTCGTGGCTGATATCCATCAGCATGGTGACCGATTGACCACGGGCGATATAGGCAACCGCTATCTCTTCAAAGCACTCATCGACGGTGGACAACGGGAGTTGCTCTACCGCATGCTCAACCACGACGAGGTACCAGGCTATGGCTATCAGATCAAGCAAGGCATGACAACACTCACCGAACAGTGGAATCCGAAGCATGGTGCATCGATGAATCACTTCATGATGGCTCATATTGAAAATTTCCTCATACCCGACCTATTGGGCATACAGCGACGGGGCAACGACCTGCTGATAGCGCCTCACCCCGTGGGCGACATCCACTGGTGTAAAGGTTCTACGGCATCGGCACACGGCACCGTAAGCGTAGATTGGCGAATTGAGGGACACACTTTCTATATCGACATCATGATTCCGCAGGGTGACCATGCCACGCTGCAACTGCCCTACGGAGGTAGCGAACAGTTGGAAGGCGGCAGTCACCATCGTTCACAACAGATTCTACAACACTAACTATAGTCTATGCATATTATCGACTTCATCGTATTTCTGCTATTCACCATCGGCATCGTGGTCTTCGGCTGTACCTTTTTCCGTCGAGGAAGTTCTGCCGATGAATTTACTTCTGCAGGCAAATCGCTGCCCGGATGGGTAGTGGGCATGTCTATCTTTGCCACCTATGTATCGAGCATCAGCTATATCGGCTATCCCGGTAAAGCCTATGCCAGCAACTGGAACGCTTTCGTTTTCTCGTTATCCATACCGATAGCCAGTTGGATTGCAGCTCGCTATTTCGTACCCTTCTACCGCAAGAGCGGTTCGGTATCTGCCTACAGTTTCCTTGAAGAGAAGTTTGGTCCATGGGCTCGCCTCTATGCTTCGGCATGCTATCTGTTCACGCAAATAGCCCGTATGGGCAGCATCCTCTATCTGTTGGCAGTACCCATGTATATTCTGATGGGGTGGAATCTCCATGTGGTCATCATCGCCACCACCGTTGCCATCGTCATCTATTCGATGCTGGGCGGTTTGCGTGCGGTGATATGGGCAGATGCCATACAGGGCTTCATTCTCATCAGTGGTGCACTATTGTGTTTGCTGATACTGATATTCTCGTTACCCGATGGGCCTATGCAGATTATCGACATAGCCACCCATTCGCCCGAAGGCAACAAACTGTCGTTGGGATCGTTCGGTGCGAGTCTCACCGAGAGCACCTTCTGGGTATGTCTCATCTATGGCATCTTCACCAATCTGCAGAATTATGGCATCGATCAAAACTACGTGCAGCGTTATCATGCTGCCAAGAGCGACAGCGATGCACGCTTCTCTGCCCTATTCGGTGGCTATCTCTTCATACCGGTCTCTGCACTATTTTTCATGATCGGCACATCGCTCTATGCTTTCTACGAGTCGGGCACAGGTTATCTGCCCGACGATATTGCTGCCAAACCCGACTATGTATTCCCTTATTTCATAGTGGATAGTTTGCCCTTGGGACTGCGCGGGCTGCTCATTGCCAGTATCTTTGCTGCGGGCATGAGTACCGTATCGACCAGTGTCACATCGGCAGCCACCATCATTCTGACCGACTATTTCCGTCCCTTATTGCCCCATTGGCGCCGTCGCAAGGGCAACACCAGCACTGCGTCGGGTCCCGAACTCGTTGTATTGCGCATCGCTTCAGTTGTCGTGGGCGTCTTGGGTGCCCTGGTAGCGCTTGCCATGTTGCAGGTAGAGAGTATCATCGATGCTTGGTGGACGTTGAGTAGCATTTTCTCTGGTGGCATGTTGGGATTGTTTTTCTTGGCTTGCACGCGACACATCGGTCGTCGTGCCGCCTTCATCGGTTGTCTTTCGGGCATCCTCGTCATCGGTTGGATATCGTTGGCTGGACCACTCAATCTGCCTGGACCACATCTCCACCCCTATCTCTCTATCGTGCTCGGCACGTGTGTCATCTTCATTGTTGGTTTCGTCATCACCCTGTTGTGCAGCAAATCGTGAAGTACCACACTTCGCTCATATCATGATTTATCGGCAAATCGTTTCTGCCATCATGTTGAGTTCCAGACATTGTTCGCGTGTCATCTTTCAGTATTTGAGTATCATGTTTGAGAGTGCGAGACAATGGTAATGATAATCTGGCATATAGGCAAGAAAAAAGGGTGACCCCATATAGGAGTCACACCTTTATTCATTTATAGACTTAAAGAGAATTTCTCTTATTCGTCTGCATCGTAGTAATCCAGACCGGGGAATACATCCATCCATTCACCTGGAGCATTAGCATCGGTGCGAGTCAAACGGATGTATGATGGGTTCTTAGGATTGTCGGTGCTCAATTCGAATGTTCCACGGAGGATACCATTGGTGATGTAATTATAACCTTTATTATAATAGTACTTACCATTTCCATCGTAACCCTTCATAGCCAATGAGAGGTGAGTGCCATCAATCGGAGTTACTGTTGGAAGAAGCGTTCCTATATAGTTACCACTGCGGAAGAATACACCCCATCCAAGATTAGCGGCATTAGGATTCACACCGAATGCGATAAATATAACGTCCTCACCTTCTGCAGCACTGGCTTCCTCAGCTTTTGCAAAGTAAGCAGCGGCTTTTTTGCTCATCTTGCCCTTCTTGAACGACCAGAATGTGTTAGGATCAGTGAGCTGCTCTACGAGAGTAGGCAATACATAGTTCACGGTCCATCCCTTGCCGTCAGTCTTCCAAGTATCGTCAGCAGCAGGAGTCAGCATGTTGATAGAATCAGTACCAATCACAATTGGTTTCTTGAATTTCAAGCCCTGATCGGTAACGATGTATGGGATAAGCACATCTTTATCGGTTTCAGCATCGTGATAGGTGAAGGTACGATCGCTTTTTACGATGGTCAGCGGAGCCTCGCCGCCAAACTCGATGGCATAGGTCTTGTAGCTCAACAGCTTTTCCATGTCTTCTACAGCCTTGAAGTAGTTGTCCCAGTTGAGGTCTTCTGCCACACGGGTCATCACAATCTTCTGACCGTGCTTCTTACCTTGAAGTTCGAAGCGGTCTGCCTCTGCCTTGATGACACGGAACTCAAAGTCGCCTTCAAATCCCTTACCATTGTCACCTACCTGCAATATGTTGGCAGGATCAGAGAAGATGTGGAAGATTTCATTATACTCGTCGAATGAGAGCAGTACACCCTGACTCTGCTCAAGTTTGAAGTGAGAGGTAGCACGAGTGCCCTCTTCAAAGAACTCGTTGGCAGCTGTTACGGTGTTGTCAGCATTGAACTTGACGAACATATTGTAACCACCATACTTGCTGGCGCCATAATACTCCATCAGCCAACCATTAGGTGCATCAACCAGCAGTTTCATGTCGGCATTGATAGCCTCCTGGATTCTGTCGGCAGACGACTTATCGAATACGTCATCCACTTCGTTGGAACATGCCACGAACGACAGACCAGCGAGAAGGACGAACAGAATGTTATAGATCTTTTTCATAGTCGGATTGCTTAATTAAGAGTTGTTAAATCCATATTCATAACCTCTGCCGAACGGCGGAGCACGATAGCGCGGAGCTTCTCAAGGTCGATACCCCAAGAGTCTTGCAGATAGCTGCGCACGATTTCAAGTTTGGCATTGATGATATCAGCACCTTGCGTTGAAGTGATCTTGGCACCTGTAATTTTTCTGAAACCAGCGCCTACCAAATCAGCAGTAGTAGGTTCGCCCCAGAACGCAACTTGAATAGTCTCACCATTGGCATTGAGACCTGTTACAGTATATTCAATACCTTTGTCGAGACGTGCCGCCCAAGACTCATCGCTTGAAGTGACGTAGTTGGCATAAACCTCAGCAAAGTCCTCATTGTATTCACCACTGGCATAACCGGTAACGAATCCTTCTTTAACAGCATCTTCGTCATCCACGTTGATCCAGTCGGTAGAGTGATACTTACCGGCAGAGATGGTCTGGAAGTCGGTGCTGTAGTACTTCTTCTGTGTCAAGATGTGACAGAACTCATGGTGCATGGTGTGGAAGTACCAGTAGTTGAGGTCCAGAGGCAGTTTGGCATGCGCACGGAACGGCTCGTCCTGATTCACATAGATGTTGTTGAGGTCAAGCTCATTGAGTCGGAACAGGGTTACCTGAATACCACCTTCAGCAGTACCGAGCACGATAGAACCCTGACTGTCGAATTCGGGTGAACCGATAAACTGGAACACACGGAAAGCATTAGCTTTCAAGAAGTCTTCACCGCAAGCCTCTACATAAGCGTCGAGCCATACGTGTTTGATCATCTTGGCCATAGCCTTCGAGTTGGTGATGGTGGCAGGCACTACGTTGTAGTAGTTGTCTGTCAGCTTGTCGTTATACAGATAGTAGAGTTTGATGTTGTATGGCTCCACGAAGTTGGTGTTGAGCCACTTGTCGAACTCGGTCTCGTTCTTCGTTTCGGTCTTGAAGATCGATTCGCTATTGGGATCGTCGTTGTCACACGACACGAATGCAACACTCATGAGCAGTGCAACGAGCGACATTGTAATATGTTTCATCATATCTTTATTCCTTTCGTTCGTTATAATTAATTCTGGGTTGCTGTCTCTCTGGGGTTAGGCTCAAGTCCAGCTTCTATGACGTCGTAAGGCAACTGGATAGCACCGCGAAGGTCGCCAGCCTTGAAGACGATGTTGTCTTCGCCGTCAAGATGGTGGGTGAACTCAATACCCCAACGCTTGATGTCGAGCCAACGCTGACCTTGATAGATGGTGGTGATACGACGCATCTGGAGCACTGTATAGATCATATTGGTCTGTGTGCCTTCCTCAACGGTGAAGCCCTGTGGGTTGAGCGGCTTCTTGATGCTCTCTTCGCTCACTGCACGTGAGGGAACCTCGGTCATGCGGATGGCATTGAGCGCTGTATTAACATTATCAACTGTGAGCGTCAAGAACTTGGGTGAAGTCACATCGCTGTGAGCGGTGAGCCATGTATTCATGTCGGCAAGAGCCTTGTCGTATTCCTTCTTCATGATGTAAGCCTCAGCACGAGTCAAGATAGTCTCGTCACCGGTGAAGACGGGGTCAACCACGTGGGCATAACCAGTCTGGTTGATCTTATCTTTGATTTCGAAGTCCTCGATCAAGCTGGGTATATACACTGCTTGGTTACTACCATACATGAGACGAGCTTCCTGAAGGGCATTCTTTTCTGCACTACTGGCTGATTCAGACCAAGGAGTTTTAGCCCACATAGTCTGTGATTTGAGCACATCCATGTTGTGGCAGAAACGCTTGTAACTTGACGAACCACGGTTGACACGTCCGTTGATAGAATAGGCAGCGACAAACATGAGGTTGCAGTTCTCACCAGAACGGATCCATTTGTTGTGGATGTCATCAACACCAGCCAAATTAGCATAGCTGTCCATGTCACGCAGCAGACCTCTTGGGTTTCCACCCAATGCCTTGGTAGCGTATTCGATAGCTTTGTCCCAGTTCTGATAGAACAGGTTGAAGCGGGCAGCAAAGGCATAAGCAGCCTTCTGGTTGAAGTGATACTTAGGTACGGTGAGATAACCATCGTTGAGCAGAGGAAGAGCCTCTTCGATATCAGCATTGATATTCTCATAGGTCTGACGCAGCGTTCCGCGCTCGTTGACAGATTCACCAGCTACTTTAGGATAAGGAATACCGAGGTATTCGTCTGCCTTAGAATCGTTCCATGCCATACAGAACATATTGGCATTCTGGAACATGGCAAAGGCACGGCAGAGCAGTGCCTCGGCACGCAGTGCCTGAGCATCAGCAGATTCATCGCCTGCCAACGCCGCAAGTGCCATATTGGCTACAGCCGCAGCCTCGTAGTTAGCATTCCAGACCTGCTTCGGGTCGTCGTTATTCTCAGTCTCAATGGGCTGCCATTTGTAGGCATTCATCTGGTTGGGCTGTGCGTTATAAAGTACACCATTGTCGCTCACGTTGTCGCCACTTATAAAGAAGACAAAGTTGGGCGAATGGTTGGGATAGGCCGATACGAGGAACTTCTTTGCCTTGTCGAGGCTGTTAACCTCGGCGCGATCATCGGGGAGCTTGTCGAGATAGCTGTCACACGAAGCAAGTGCGAGCATTCCTGCGGCCAGTGATAATATGCTAAGTTTTTTCATCTTATTGTTCCTTTCTATTAAGTTTGATTAAAGTCCAACTCTTACGGTGCAGGTGAACTGACGGGCCATAGGAACAGCCACACCACCGGTGTTGAAGAATTCAGGATCCTGTCCGTTGAGTTTCTTGTCTGAGTAGATCAGGAAGAGGTTGGTACCCTGCAGCTTGATGCTGGCACTCTTCAGTTTGAGAGCGTTGAGCCAAGTCTGTGGGAAGTCGTATGACACTGAAATCTCCTTCATGCGGATGAAGTCACCCTTAGCAACGCGGTCGGTAGAACGGTTGTAAGCGTTGAAAGCATAAGAGAGCTTAGTGTCTGCCTGCAGCTGACGGAGGTCAGGAATAGCAGGGATAGTGGTTTTGTTCTCGTCACCAGAAACGGTCCAACGGTTCTTGAACTCCTTCGGCATAGCGTCGAGGTCAGAATAGCTGGCATAGAAAGCAGGATCAAGGCGTACCACATTGCCGAAAGCATAGGTAGCGAAGATGTTCAGGTGCCAGTTCTTATAAGTGAACGAGTTGCCGAGTGAACCGGTAATGGTAGGATCGGTAGGTCCTTCGTAAACGAGGTAGTCGATATCACGGCTCTGGAAGTAGATGTCGCTGGTTACCACCTCACCACTTTCATTAACTACCTGAGGAATACCATTGGCATTAAGTCCCTTGAAGTCGAATGAGAAGAGTGAACGGTAAGCATATCCCTTCTTAGCGAAACCGGTACCGGTTACCATGTCGATCAAACGTGAACGGTTGTCGAGTTCGGTAATCTTAGTCTTCACGTGAGAGAAGATGAAGTCGGTGTTCCACTTGAAGTCCTTGCTGACAATATTCTTAGAAGAGATAGAGAGTTCCTCACCATGTGAGCGCATAGAAGCGACATTGGCAAACTCGTTGATAGTACCCTTGGTACCGTTGGTGGTACGCATACCGATCAAGTCGTAGTTGTTACGACGATACCAGTCGAACTGTACGTTGAGTCGGTTGTTCAAGAAGCCGAGGTCAACACCAATGTTGAGCTCATGTTTCTTTTCATAGGTCAGATCGGGGTTAGCGAAGTCGTAAATGTTAAGTCCAGACTCCTTATCGCTTGCGAATGGACGCCAGGGGTTGAACGACTGAATGATAGCCTGTGAGTTGGTCACAGCAGGTTTGTCACCAGTCAGTGAGTAAGAAGCCTTCAGGGTAGCGTGTGTCAACGCATTCTTGAAAGTCTTCTGGAACCAAGGCTCTTCGTGAGCATTCCATGCACCAGAGACGTTCCATGTAGGCAACCAACGTGCTGAACGAGATTTACCCAGACGGTTAGAACCTTCGTAACGGGTAGTTCCGTTGATAACGTAGCGGCCCTTCCAAGAATAGGTAGCGGTGGCGAAGAATGAAACTTCACGACCGTAGCTGTTGCTCAAGCTGTAGTACATAGCGTTCTGCTCTGCTGACTGCTTGAAGAAGAGGTAGTCGTATGATCCGAGGTAGCCCATGTCATACTGCATACCTACACCGTTGAAGTAGCTGCGGCTACGCTGTGTATCGTTGATTTCCATACCACCATAGAGGTTCACGATATGGTCTTCGTTGAATACATCGTTATACTGTGCAGTAGCACGGAAGTCCCAGCTGGTCATCTTATACTTGGTCTCACGATAGAAACCACCTACAGGAAGCACTGATACAGGCTTGGAGTTGGGTTTATCGGGATCGGTGTAGAGCCAAGGGTTGTTGTCACGGATGGTGGCATCGTCCATTGCACGGAATGACTGTGCCATATTAGAGTTCTCGTGAATCTCGTTGGCCTGAGTAGTGGTAGAGTACTTGTAGGCACCGAGTACAGTAAGCTCAACCTTCTTGATGGGCTTATACTTGAGTTCTGCCTGATATTTCAAATCCACTACGTCGAGGTTCATGAAGTTGTTTGCCAACTCATTGTGGATATTGAAAGGAGCATAGTTACGAGTATAGAACTCGTTAGGATCAAGCGCACGGCTTGAGTTGATTGCATAAGAGTAAGGGTTGATGTCGAAGTCACGGCTTACATTACCGGTCACCGCATCGACGCTCTGACTGGTAGTACCAGGAGCACGCTGGTTACGGTAGCTGGCATTGGCAATCATGTTGAGGGTGACCTTCTTGTTCACATTATACATGGCATTGATAGATGCAGTATAACGGCGAACCTTTGACTGCTCGGTCCATCCTGGGTCGTCCATGATAGAGAACGAGGTATAGTACTGAGCCTTGTCGGTACCTGTTGACATGCTGATAGAGTGGTTCTGCTGGATAGCATTAGAGAACAACTCGTCAAACCAGTTGGTGTTGCGCATCTCAGCCTCACGGAGGTAAGCATTCTTAGCCTCTTCAGTCTGAGACAACATGAACGAACCTGTTGCAGGATTGTAAGTGTTCATCAACTGATACATCTTACCATAGACACCGCTTGATGAAGCACGGTAGGTACGACCAAAGCTGATCAGACCATTGGCCTCCAACTCCTTGTAGATACCCATCTGCTCCTGCGAGTTCATAATGTTGAAGTTTGAATAAGAAGGCTTCAAACGCATGGTAAACTCACCGGTGTAGTTGATACGGGTCTGTCCAGACTTACCTTTCTTAGTGGTCACAACGATCACACCAGACATGGCACGTGCACCGTAGATAGAAGTTGCTGAACCGTCTTTCAGAATCTGGAACGATTCGATGTCGTCTGCGTTCAAACCAGCAATAGCAGAAGAAATCAATGTCTCTGCATCACCTGATGACAATTGGTCGGCATCAACCTCGGTCACATCTTCCATGATGACGCCATCAACAACCCAAAGGGGGCGTGATGAGCCATAGATAGACGTAGCACCACGAACACGAATCTTCGGAGCTGTACCGAAAGTACCACTTACGTTCTGCACCGATACACCAGCCGCACGTCCTTCAAGCGAGCGGGAGATATCTGCCACACCGTCCAACTTGGCCTTTTCGGCATCCACCTTAGTAGTAGAACCAGTAAAGAGTCGGCGGTCGGTCTTCTGCATACCGGTCACAACCACTTCCTGCAGTTCTGCACTGGAGCGGAGCGTCACGGTCATACCGTTCTTAGGTGTTACGGTCTGGGGTTCCATACCGATGTAACTGATAGTGATTTTCTTGCCTGATGGCACACTGATGGTAAACTTACCATCAACATCGGTCACTGTACCGGAGCGCTGGCCCTGTACGAGAACTGAAGCACCAATAATGGGCTGATCGTCCTCTTGAGAAATTACGGTACCAGTGACTTTTGTCTGGGCAAAGGCCATTCCAAGGCTGAGGAACAAGCCTGCCAAAAACATCATGAGTCTTTTTTCCATAAACACTCTCGTTAATTATTAAGTTATAATATTGATATAATTGATATTTCGTCTTGACCCGATCAACGGGAATTATGCTTTAATTATTCACTAATTATATGCATAATTAGTACATAATTCCTGTTAATCGGGATAAAACGAAATATCAATATATCAATATTATAACTTAAATAATTAACGAGAGTGTTTATGAAGAAAAGACTAACAATGCTTCTTGCGCTCATGTTCCTCACTTTAGGAACTATTGTGGCGCAAACGAAAGTGACGGGCACCGTGGTGTCCAGCGAAGACGGAGAACCTCTGATAGGTGTCTCTGTAAAAGTCGTTGGCAGTAACACTGGCGCAGTCACAGACATGAACGGTAAGTTTACCCTCAATGTCCAGAAAGCAAATGCCGAACTGGAATTCTCCTATGTCGGCATGCAAACAGTAAGAAAGAAGGCTGCCCAAAAGATGAGCATCCAATTGGAACCAGACCAGAACAGCCTCGATGAGGTCATGGTCGTTGCCTTCGGTAAAGCCAAGAAATCAGCATTTACTGGTTCTGCCAAAGTGGTAGGTTCGGAAGACATCGCCCTTTCGCAGGTAAGTAACGTTACTGACGCCCTTGCCGGTGCGGTGGCTGGTGTGACTCTTACTTCTAACGATGGTGCACCAGGTAGCAGTTCTACCATCCGCATTCGTGGTTTTGGTTCTCTGAATGCAGGTAAAGACCCTCTGATCATCGTAGATGGCGCCCCCTACCCCAACGATTTGAACAACCTCAACCCTAACGATGTGGAGAGTATGACCGTGCTCAAAGACGCTGCTTCTTCTGCATTGTATGGTGCACGTGGTGCTAACGGTGTAATCATCATCACTACCAAACAAGCCAAGAAAGGCAAGGATGCAACCATCACCTTCGATGCTAAATGGGGTTCAAACAGCCGTGCCCTGCAGCACTACGATGTAGTGAAAAGCCCTGCACAGTATTATGAGATGTACTACAGCGCTGTGAAGAACAACCTTGTGGCTGGCGGTATGTCGGATACCGATGCTTGGAAACAGGCTGCCACTCAGATTGGCCAGTCACAGGATAACGGCGGTCTGGGTTACAACATCTGGACTGTGCCCGATGGACAATATCTGATTGGTTCTGACGGTCGCCTCAATCCTAATGCCACACTGGGACGTGTAGTCAACTACAACGGTAAGGACTATCTTATCACTCCAGATAATTGGGAGGATGAAGGTACTCGCAACGGACTTCGTCAGGAGTACAATGTATCGGTAAACGGTGCAAGCGATCGTTCTACATTCTATCTCTCTGCTGGATACCTGAACAACGAAGGTATCACCTATGCCAGCGACTACAAGCGTTTCTCTGCTCGTATGCGCGGTGACTATCAAGTCAAGAAATGGTTGAAGGTCGGTGCTAATGCTTCATTCGCACGCTACGACAACAACTCACTGAACTCAAACGACAACGGTGAAGAAACATCTACCGGTAACATTTGGGCATTCACTTCTCAGATGGCTCCTATCTATCCACTCTATCTGCGTAATGCCGATGGTTCAATCATGGTTGACGACAACGGTATCACCATGCGCGACTATGGTAACGGAATGAACGCCGGTCTCTCACGTAACTTCCTCAACGATGCCAACCCATTGCAGGACAACCTGCTCAACAACCGCAACAAGGAAGGTAATGCCTTCACGCTGAGTGGTTTTGCAGATTTCACCTTCATGGAAGGTCTGACACTGACCATCAACGGTACTTATAACGTAGATGAATATCGCGGCACTGAAATGCTCAACAAATACTACGGACAGTTTGACTCTACCGGTGGTACACTGCAGAAAGAACACCTGCGCAATAGCAGCTACAACTTCCAGCAGATTCTGAACTACAACACCACAATCGACACACATCACAACCTCGGTGTAATGCTCGGTCACGAATACTACGATTCACGTGTAGCATACCTCACCGCCAGCAAGTCGAAGATGTTTAGCGATGCCAACCTCGAACTGGGTGGCGCTGTAGTGGATGGCAAGAATGCCTACTCTTCTAAAGACCGCTACAACAACGAAGGTTTCTTCGGACGTGTACAGTATGACTACGACAACCGCTACTACGGTTCGGCTTCTTATCGTCGCGACGCTTCAAGCCGCTTCCATCCCGACAACCGTTGGGGTAACTTCTGGTCAGCCGGTGGTGCATGGATTATCTCTAAAGAAAACTGGTTCCAGTCATCATGGGTCAACATGCTGAAACTGAAGGCATCTATCGGTTCACAGGGTAACGACAACATCGGCAACTTCCGTTACACCGACCAGTTTGTCATCCAGAACTCTAACGACGAGGTAGGTACTTCTTTCTACCGCAAGGGTAACAAAGACATCACCTGGGAAACTCAGACCAACTTCAACGCAGGCTTTGAGTTTGAAATCTTCAAGCGCGTCACCGGTAGCGTAGAATACTTCTACCGCAAGACCACCGACATGCTGATGCAGTTCTCTACCGCTCCTTCTGTCGGCTACACCAGCTATTTTGCTAACGTTGGTGACATGTACAATACCGGTATCGAACTCGACATCCAGGCTAACCTGTTCCGCACTAAGAACATCGACTGGAATGTTAACTTCAATATCTCATCTATCAAGAACCGTATCTCACGTCTGGACGACCAGCACAAGACTTCAAGTTTCTATACTGCAAGCGGAAAGAAAGTCAATGGTTATACCGACGGTAGCTTCTTCATCGCAGAAGATCAGTCTATCTACACATGGCGTATGAAAGACTATGCTGGTGTAGATCCCGAAACTGGTGAATCACTCTGGTGGAAGAACACCTACCAGGAGGATGAAGCTGGCAAGCAGATTCTCGATGCCAACAACGAGCCCATCTGGACAGGTCGTGAAAAGACCAACAAATTCACAGAGGCTGACTACTACGTGACCGAGAAAACCACCGTTCCTAAATGGCAAGGCGGTTTCGGTACCAGCGTTAAGTTCTATGGCTTCGACTTCAGTGTCAACTGCACCTATCAGCTCGGCGGTAAGTCTTACGATGCCACATACGCCCAGTTCATGGGTGCTCCAACAGCATCAACAAGCGGTTGGAACTTCCACAAGGATCTGCTGAACTCATGGAGTGCCAACAACACTTCATCAAACATTCCACGCTTCAACTTCGACGATCAGTATAACAGTGCTACTTCAACACGCTTCCTGACCTCGTCAAGCTATCTGAGCATCAACAACATCAACTTCGGCTACACCCTGCCTGCTGCGCTCACTAAGAAGATCGACATCAACAGCCTCCGTCTCTACGTGGCTTGCGAAAACGTAGCTTACATCTCTGCTCGTAAGGGCTTCGACCCACGTCAGAACTATAACGACATGTCGAACGCTACTTACTACTCACCCATGCGCACCATCTCAGGTGGTATCACCGTACAGTTCTAACATTTAACAACAGTAAGACAATGAAAATATTCAAGACATTATATTCTGTTCTGGCTTTCGGTGCCGCACTGTCACTGACAGGTTGTATCGAGGAAGTGTTTCCAGAAGAAGAACACGCCACTGAGGACCAGATGAAAGATGCCGGACTTGTCAGCGCCATCAACGGTATGTCGTCACAGTTCTGCCAGGGCTATCTCGTCTATGAGGGCCAGCAGGTTCACGAGACCGATATGGCTTATCCACAGTTAATGATTGCATTCACCGAAATGCTCGGTGACATGTATCCCGGTGGTTCTAACTCAGGCTATGACTGGTATCGCAACTACAACACTATGAATGCCAGCATGGGACCCAGCAGTTACTTCTCTTACCTGCCTTGGCGCACACTCTATATGTTTATCAAGAGTGCCAACGATGCCATCAAGACCTACAAAGGTATCGCAGAACCCAAGAACGAAGATAAGAACTATGCCGCACAGGCATACGGCTACCGCGCATTTGAGTACTATCTGCTCATGACACTCTTCGAACCAGTGGAGAATGAATATACCGACGTAAAAGATGTGCTCGGTCTGACCGTGCCCATCGTGACCGACGAGACTACAGAGGAACAGGCTAACAACAATCCACGTGTAAGCCACGACGAGATGGTGAAGTTCATCCTCTCTGACTTGGAGGAAGCTGAGAAACTCTTCACCGAGACTGGCTATACTGCAAAGAATCACACCGCACCAGACCTCTCTGTAATCAAGGCACTGCAGGCTAAGGTATATCTCTGGGACAAGAAATATGCTGAAGCATACACCGCTGCCGACAAGGCTATCGAACTGGCTGAAGCCAACGGTGCTGCAATGATGACCCAAACTGAACTGACAAGCGCTAACAGCGCCTTCACTGCCGCTACAAGCGGATGGCTGTGGTACACCCACTACTCTGCAGAGAACATGGGTAACCTCTGTAACTTCATCGGTTGGATGTCTGGTGAGGCAGACTGGGGTTACAGCTCACTGAGCCGTCCTATGATCGACAAATCACTCTACGACAAGATGGGCCTCAACGACTATCGTCGTAAGCAATTCTTGGATCCAGACCGTCAGCGTGGTGACTATGAGACCTGCCGCGATGAGGAATACCTCGCAGCAGCACCCAACTACTTGGCTCTGAAGTTCCGTTGCGCAGGTGGCGACTACCAGACCTACTCTAAGGGTGGTGCTGTCGATGTGCCCATCATGCGTTTGGAAGAACTCTACCTGCTCCGTGCAGAGGCTGCCGGTATGTCACAGGGAGTTGCTAAAGGTGTAGAACTGCTCAACAAATGGGTATCTACCTACCGTGACCCTGCATACAAATGTAAGGCTACCACAGAACGCGACATGCAGTTGGCAGTACTCACTCAGATGCGAATCGAATTCTGGGGTGAAGGTAACGCCTTCCCATCAGCTAAACGCATCAAGCCAGGTGTGATGCAGTATTACGAGGGCACTAACGCTCCTTCAAACATCTTCTACATCAATGCCAAGGGTATCAAGCCCAACTGGACGCTGGTTATTCCACAGTTTGAATTGGATGCTAACAAGGCACTCGTGGGACACAACAATCCAGACCCCACCAAGACTGTCGATGGAACAAAGGCCAAGAAAGGTGAATATGCTGAAGGTACTGTAAAATAAACCATATAACGAGACATCAATATGAAAATGAACAAGATATTTACTAAAGCGTTCGTGGCACTGGCTGCCATCGCTGGCTTTACCGCCTGTTCGTCGGACGACTACGAAATGGCGACCAAGCCAAACAACGCACAGGTGTTTTTCTCTAACGAGAGCGCTACTGAACTGCTCTTGGAGGAAAACCAAAACCAGGTAGAGGTCGAAGTGAAACGTCTCAAAACAGAAGGAGCACTCACCGTTGAGGTGGCTGCTACCGACGAATCGGGACTCTTCACCGCAGCCAACAGTGTGACATTCGCCGACGGTGAAGACACTGCCAAACTGCCTATCAGCTTCAACTTCACCAAGTTGGAGAGCGACAAGGCTTATCCTGTCACCCTCACCCTGAAGAGTGAAACCTGCGCCTATGGCGACAACACCGTGACTGTCAACATCAAATATGCACCATGGAGCGAGTGGAAACCATTGGTTAAGGGCTACAGCACCTTCACCTTTACTTACTACTATGCTGGTACCGACGATCGTCAAAGAGTATATATTCGCACATCTATGCTCGATCCCACTCAGGCACAGCTGAAACTCGCCAACTGGACTGGTGATGGCGAAAAACAAGAAGGTGGCTATGACCTGATCTTCAATTGGAACAAGAAGCTCAACCTCTTGACGCTGAGTCCTGTTGCCTTCGACAAGCACGACACCTACGGTACGGTCTATGTGGCAGACACCTATACCTACGTGACTAAAGTGCTCCAAAAGGAAGGCGACCTCGAAAAGCTACGTTCATACTACGATGAAGAGAACGGATGCTTCATGCTGAACCTCGTGTATTTTGTACAGGCAGGAAACTTCGGTAACGGATACGAGACGCTCCAGCTTCCTGGATATGAGAAAGCCGACTACTCTCTGAACATCGCAGACAACGGATCTTATCAGCAGGATCTGAAGATTGGTCAGGTGTTCAACATGACCATGGGTAAAGACCTCACAAGTATTAAGTATGCTGTATTCAAAGGCGCTATCGTTGATGATAAAGCTATTGATGAGAAAGCACAGGCTATCTTCACAGGTGACATCGCATCAACACAGACCAAGGAGAATGGATGGCGTGTAGTAATGGTTGACGAAGCCGGTGACTACACCCTCGTAGCTCTCGGCTACGATGCTAACGGCACATGGCAGGGCACTCAGAGTGTTGCCTTCACCGTGAAATCACCTATCGGCAAGACATGGCGCAAGTCATTCACTGGCGACTATACCTATGGTGAAGTGGCTTACGAAGGAGTTGACAAGGGACTGACACTCTACACCTGCGATGAGGATGCAAGTGTATTTACCATCGCACCATGGGCAGGTGGCGGAAGCCTCAAATTCCAATTGGATGAGGACGGCAAGACCGTACACGTATTCAACTCATACACAGGAGAAGACTATAAGGAAGGCGCTCCCATCTATGCTGGTGACGCCAATGCCCTCCTCGGTGATGAATATGAAGCAAGCTACTACGATGCAGCTACCAAGACCTACCATTTCAATGTGGTATATTTCGTACCTGGATTAGGTGCAATGGGAGCTTGTGAGGAAACTTTCGTAGTAAGTGGTCCTGTAGCTAAAACAATCGCCAAGACAACTGCCAAGGCTAAGGTAGTAAGTAACCGCACTATTAGCGCTGCTCCACATGCCAAGATGAACAAGAGTGTAAAAGCTCTGAAACTTATGAAATGATCATGTAATTGATATTTTCCATACCAAATTTTGAGAGTATGTTCTCCATGAGGAGAGCATACTTTTTTATTATACTGTAAATATATTGGACGCTCCTTGCATTACTGTTGTAAAGTTACCTTACTTACATTACACAAAATGGTAACATGGAGGACTCTTATGTGGCTTTGCATGATTTTTACGGTTTGGCCTATGAGGATGGGGCTGTTGGGCTTGCGGCAGGGTGTTTGGGGGTGGACAGAGGATTATCTCTGTCGGTTGTCTGGAGAATAACAAAGCACTTGAAGCCCGTGAAGGGGTTTCTACATGGTTGGACCATAGAGACCCACGGGATGGACGAAATGGCTTTGTTCGCCTCGAAAATGCTCAGTGTGCACTGGAAGTACAGGGTTCTGCCTCTGCAGATTTGAGGCAAAAGGCATTTTGCTGGTTTGTGGCTGCAGAAGGGTGTTTGGCCAGCCATGATGGTGGCATTTCGTCGAGTTTTCGATAGATTCTCGTCGATTCCTCGATCGACGTTCGTTGCTCTTTCGTTCGTTTTTCGCTTGTTCCTCGTTCGGTCCTCGATCGGTCTTCGATAGACTAACGACTAAGCAACGAGAGACGAACGAGAGACGAACGAGGACCTAACGAGAAGTGAACGAGAACCGAACGAGAAGTGATCGGGAAATCGTGGGCTTTCTGTCGTGATCTGACGGCATGGAAATTTGTTGATTTTGTAAACATAAGCAGCATTTTAGTTGTTGGGTTATTTGTTTGATTTTTGGTTTAAAGGTTTCTTTCTTGTTTTTGAAATCATCCTCGGCTTGAAACACAAAGATACAACATGACACCCCCGAAATGCAAGAGTTTTGGCAGTTTTGATTCAATATTTAATATTCTTTAACTTTATTATAGATATTTTTATTTCTCAACTCATATAGTGCTTTTATAATTTGTTCCTGACAATATAAGCCAAGGGCATATCACAACAAATAAATCAAAGATCACATGAATGACATGGAGTGCCACGGATGGGGGTAGAAATTATTACCAGAACAAACCTGTTTTATAGTATTTGCTCCGTAGCGATTACTGAAATCCTTGGCTATTGATTCGGGCAAAGTATTGTAATCTACCGGTGTTTCATTTTCGGAATTACATGAAGAGAATACGAAAGTAATGACTACAGCCAATACGCATAATAAATGTTTTGTACTTGATAATTTTATTCGGTATTTTTTTTGTTATTTGTTCCATTTCATGGCATCTTTTCTCGCCAAATGGGCAGAGGGCAAGTAAACTTAACTCTGTCCATTTGGCTTAACGAAAACGTGTTTCTGATGTGTTTAGCGCATCACCTTACTGGTTTTGCCATTCTGCCGAATAATGGTCAATCCGCGGTGGTTGGCAGATACGCTACGACCCTGCATATCGTAATAGTGCACGCTGGTATCGGTCGCCACCTTAGCCTGATGAATGCCTGTAGTCTGTTCGGCGAGTTCGCAAGTGCCATCAGCAGACTTGGTCAATAGGCGTTCGTAGAACTTGCCACCCAGACCACGCACTGGTCGATAATCGGCATCCTTTACATCTTTTGCTACAAGACGCACGCGATAGGTGCCGGCTGTCAAGCCACTAAGATCATAGGTCTGACGTGCTGAGCCATTGTATCGGTCATAGGGGGCCAGATTGATATTGACATATTCGAAATATTGCTTTTCGGTGGAACCTTCTGCGGTATTCTCCAAAAGGACTCCTACTGTACCATCAAAATCCAGATGTCCTGTATTGAAGAGAGTGATGCTCGATACACTAAGCTGTCCTTCGGGTGTGATCAAGAGACCTCTGAGCGACGAGGTACATCCCATGTGCGACTCAAAGGGCATTCCTGTCACAGCCTCTTTCTGTGGGATGAGTCGTGTGATGATTTCCTGTCCGGAATTAAAGGCAAAGCCGTTATCAGGATTTAGTTTGTCGATGGCATAATAACCATCACAAACACCATTCCATCCCCAGTTAACATAAATCATACCGTTGGCATCAACACCAGTCAGCAGAAATGCATGTCCACCTCGGCCTGAGTCATCACTGGCTCCCATGAAAATGGGGCGTCCTTCTGCCAATTCAGTATAGACAATATTCATCCATTCGCTGTCGGAATAGAAGTCGCGAAGCACATAATGGGTGGCATCCTCATTATAACCGAAGACCGTAGCAAAAGCTGCTGCCGCATCGTCTGAATAGGCACCGCTTCCGGCTGAGGCATAATTCATATTAACGGCACGACCACAGTCATAGACCAACTGTCCTATGTTCTGCTGCTGTTTTTCTGTTACGTCAGCAGCACGGGGATCATAAGGAATATTGTCCCAGTCGTAGTCGGATTTGATGTTCTCCACCACAGTCTTTTTGGAATAGGCATTCAAGGTTTCATTATAAATCTCAGTAGTATAACGTCCAGGACCTTCTGCATGAGTGGGATAGGCATAATAGCGAAGCACTTGAGACATGGCTGTTGCCACACATCCGCAAGGCAGGTGTTCTCCCTTTACTGTTGGACAATAGTAGTTATAAGGCATATCCTGTCCCCATTTCGTTTGCAACAGATTATCAACTACCGTGAAGTCTGGTTGCTCATCGGCAGAATAATGTTGCTGTTGCAATGCCTTGTCGGTAGCTTTCAACCACCATTTCAATCCGCAAGGCAGATGTTTGGCATCGAAATTGGTTTTTGAATAACCTAACACCGCTCTGCCTTCGCTTGTTTTTCCCACGACGACAAATCCCTGCATGGCACTACGATAGATGGCATAGGTATTGGTTTCGGTGGCAAGTGTCACAATTCCATTGATACCCATCTGTTGCAATTGCCGATTGGCAATCTCTTTCATCACTTGTTGGCTTCTAACAATGGCAAATCCTTGCAACGATGTTGTAATCGCCACCAACAGAAGGACTAAAATCCGTTTCATTTAATCTTTATTTGTATGTATTGTGTTTATATCGTGTTTTTATTTCACCAATACCACGAGATACTTACTGGTGGACCAGAACAATTGTGGATTGGTGATGCGAAGCACATACTGCTTGTTGGCATCGCGGTCGAGCGTATAGCTGGCTTGCGGATGTGAGGTAAGTAGTTGTGCGCTACGCGAATAGAGGCGTATCTCCTTATCCACACGGATATCTATCTTGGTGAAATAGTCGCGATTGAAGTTTGACTGGAGTACTTTACCATCTACAATGATACGCTGTTCTTTGAGTTCTTTCTTTGTACCATAAACAAACCATGCGGTATTGAGCTGCTTGTCCTGTACAGAGATGGTTTGCGACTTCTGACTGCTTTCCTCTTTCAGCGATGACACATTGGTATTGAGGTTGGTCACCTCCTTATCGAGTTCACCGATGCGCACATCCTTGGCTTCAAGTTCTGCACGAAGCTGACGCATCTGAGCATCCTTCTCCTCCATCTGACGGGTGAGATTATCGAGGGTGCGGCGCAGTTCATCACTTGCTACCGAACTTTGGCGAAGCTGGTTGCGCATTTTATTGATAAGTTCGCGATTGTGCTGCATGGTCTGCTGGATAATCTGAATATTTTCGCGAATGCGCTCCACAGCATTGGCACCCTCACCCTGTTGGGCAACGGTAACTCTATTCTGTGCCTGATTGATGGCACGGAAGCCCTCTTCGATATCATTGATGGTGGAAACCATGTCGTTGATCTCGTTATCCTTCTGTTGGATGATGCGATTGAGTGAATCGGTCTTTTGGGCTATCTTCACTTCTTCTGCTTTCGGACCTTTCTGCCCGCAAGCCACAAGCATCATGGCGCCAATGGCCAAAACTATCATCTTTTTCATAATTCTTGTATTTTGTCTTATTACTTATTTTATATTATACATAAGTGTTTTACTTTCATGTGGGCTTGCCTGCCAAGACTATGACAAACTCGCCACGTGGGTCGTGCTCTTGAAAATGGGCAATGACTTCTGCCAAAGTGCCACGCACACTCTCTTCGTGTACTTTGCTAATCTCACGACAAGCACTAACCTGACGATCGGGTCCCATCACCTCTGCCAACTGTTGGAGAGTTTTCAATACACGGTAGGGTGACTCATAGAATATCATCGTGCGCTCTTCATCAACCAGCGACTGTAGTTTGGTCTGGCGTCCCTTCTTCTGAGGCAGAAATCCCTCAAAGCAGAAACGATCACAAGGCAGACCGCTACTAACCAATGCCGGCACGAATGCCGTTGCACCAGGCAAGGTTTGCACCTCTATGCCAGCACGCACCGCTTCACGCACTAAGAAGAATCCGGGATCGGAAATACCTGGTGTACCCGCATCGCTGATGAGGGCTATGGTTTGTCCGGCTTTGAGCCGTTCTACTATTGATGCACTTGTGCCGTGCTCATTGAATTTATGATGCGAAAGTAAATGCTGCTGAATCTGGAAATGTTTCAGCAGGTTACCGGAAGTGCGCGTATCTTCCGCCAACACGAGGTCGGCCTCTTTCAAGATACGGACTGCCCGAAAAGTCATGTCCTCCATATTGCCAACAGGCGTGGGAACGATATACAGGATACCCATAACAGGGGACAAAGTTACGAATAAGCATGGAAAACACAAAGAAATTTATTATTTTTCTTGTTGTTACGGGATGAAAGTAACTTTTATTCACTAAAGCTTATCACCTACGACACTCCTTTTACACAGCAGAAATAGAGAGAAATTAAAAACCAATGCCCCGCTTTCGTTAAGTCAAATGCGCTTAAGCAAGTTTGCTAAAACTCTGCCATGTCGAGAAAACGAAGGCAGAAGCAAATCCTAATGACCGATTTGTGAGAAAATAAAAGTTTTTTATCGAAAGTAAGAGAAGATATTGGCATAATTCAAATAAAATGCCTATATTTGTAGCATGATTACAGAAAACATGATTGGTGAAGTGCGCCGCCCAGGCAGAATAGAGGTAGTATGCGGTTCGATGTTCTCAGGAAAGACAGAAGAACTCATACGCCGTTTACGCCGTGCCCAGTTTGCAAAACAGAAAGTCGAGATTTTCAAACCATCCATCGACACACGCTACAGCGATGAAGAGGTGGTGAGCCATGATCATAACACCATCTCATCAACTCCTATTGAGTCGTCTGCCAGCATTCTGTTGCTATCAAGTGACATCGATGTGGTGGGTATCGACGAGGCACAGTTCTTCGATGACGGTCTGGTGGACGTATGCAACCAGTTGGCCAACCGTGGTGTGCGCGTCATCGTGGCAGGACTCGACATGGACTTTAAAGGCATTCCTTTCGGACCAATGCCAGCACTCTGTGCCATTGCTGATGATGTAACGAAGGTACATGCCATTTGTGTAAAATGCGGTTCACTGGCGTATGTCAGCCACCGCACCGTTGACAGCGACCGTCGTGTACTCTTGGGCGAAACCATGGAGTATGAACCGCTCTGCCGCGAATGTTACAAGAAAGCACTTCAAGCCGAACAACAATAGCCTATTCACCTTTTATACAATAACCCTTAAACCTAAATGTTATGAAACAGAAAACGACGAAACTCGCCCTGATGTTCCTTGTAGCTGTTGTGGCATTCACCTCGTGTTCGAAATCCAGTAAGACAGCACGCTTCCTGCCTGACGATGCCATTACTATGCGCATCGATGTGAAGCAGATTCTCGACAAGAGTAAAGCTGCCGACAACGATGCCGTAAAACAGCAGCTGGCAAAGAATCTGGAGGCTATGGGTAAGAATGAAGAAGCTAAAGCAGTATTGAAAGCTGTAGCTGAAGATCCTGCTAAGGCCGGTATCGACCTACGCCAACCCTTATGGGTAAGTGCTAATGCCGAAGGTAAGAATGCATTGCTGGTGGGCGAACTGCTCGACAAAGACGATTTCGTGAAGTTGCTTACCGCCTTAGATAAGGCTCCAAAAGAAAAAGACGGCATACAATATATCGGAGAAGGAACCAATGTGATTGCCTTCGACGATGACTGTTTCGTGGTTTCTGACGGCACCATCGACGATGTCATCAAGAAGTTCAATGCCGACACCAAGGGTACAATGGCAGAGAGTGACGACTTCAGCAAACTCGCTGATGCAAAAGGCATCATGCAGGTGCTCATTCCCATGGGTGTTGCACAAAATCAGTTGACCGCAGAACAGAAAGCCTTACTGCCTAACGGTCTTGACATGAAGGACCTCTCAATACTCCTTGACCTGAGTTCTGAGAAGGGTTCTGTTACGCTTTCCGTAGAAGCCATTGCTAAGAGTGATGCTTGGAAGCAGAATATTGAAGAAGGAAAGAAGCTGATGCGCAATATCGATGGCGACTATGCCAACTACATCGCAGCAGACGGCATGTCTATTTTCTGCAATATTGACGGTAAAGCCTATTTCGACTATCTCGAGAAGATGGGTGTTTTCAAAAACCAAAAGACCATCAAATCCGACCAATTGGAAATGGCTAAGGGTGTACTGGGAACCATCGATGGCGACTTTACCGCAGGTATCAGCAAGTGGGAAGGCTTCATCCCCAACCTATGTCTCTATCTGAAGACCAAGGACAAGAAGATTATTGAAGCGCTCAACCAATTGGGCATCAAGAGCAGCAAAGAGATGAATTTTGGCGAAAAGGACGGTACTACCTATTTGGCTATTGGTGGCGAGCCATTTGCTGAAGCCAAGCCTGCTGTATCGAAAAGCGACATCAAAGGCCACCGCGTGTATATTCATATCGGTGCACAGCTGGCAGCCAAAGCCATACAAGGATTCTGCACCCGCAGTCAAGCTAAGGCTGCCCAATCGGCTGTGGAGAGAATTAAGAGCATCGAGATCTACGACACAGCCGATACCAAGGTTGACTTCCGTGTCAATATGAACGATGCCGACAAGGATCCTGTAGAGACCTTAGCAGGCATCATGCTCGGACAGTTTGGACTCAACTAATAAATAACAGAACTTTCGCATGTGGGGAAGTTAAGGGAAGTTAGGGAAGTTAGAGAGAAGTTAAGGGACAAATGTCCTACGTCTTACGGCAAAAGGCTATTGTCTCTTAACTTCCCGAACGACCGTAGGGAGTGATAACTTCCATTTTATGGCACCTTTTCTCGCCATGACAGAATTAAAGCGAGCTTTATTCTGCTCATTTGGCTTAACGAAAACGTTCCATTTTATGGCACCTTTTCTCGCCATGGCAGACCTCGAACGAGCTCGGGTCTGCTCATCTGGCTTAACGAAAACGTTCTTTAACTTCAATCAATTCCCTCAGTTGCGAAACTTGAATAAATAACAGAACTACGTGAAGAGCCATCATCATCTGCTCTACAAACTGCTCAGCCGTGGAATGAATGCATGGCAGTTGGCTGGTTTTGTACTTGCCAACCTGTGTGGCATGACCATCGTATTGGCTGCCATACAGTTTGCCACCGATATCATTCCGATATTCTCCGGTGGAGACAGCTTTATGCGACCTGGGCAGATGGTGGTGGCTAAACACGTGAACACTATCGGCACGTTGACTGGCACAGCGCCAACCTTCTCACCAGAAGAAATAGAGGAGATGCGCCAACAACCTTTTGCCACTCGTGTGGGAACTTTCACCCCATCTTGCTTTGGGGTGGTTGCTACCTTAGGTAGCCAAAGATTAGGTGTACAGTTTTCCACCGATATGTTTTTCGAAGCCGTGCCCGATGAGTTTATCGATGTGGATTTGTCTCACTGGCAATGGCAACCAGGCGATACAGATATTCCCATCATTCTGCCACGCAACTATCTCAACCTCTATAATTTCGGCTTTGCTACCAGCCAAGGACTTCCCGCACTTTCTGAGAGTCTTGTACAAATGGTAAAGATCCGGTTTCTTTTGCGAGGTAGTAACGAAACTGTAGAAATGACAGGTCATGTGGTTGCCTTCTCCAAAAAGCTCAATACCATTCTGGTGCCACAACGCTTCATTGACGAAATGAATCGTCGGCTGTCACCCAACCGCAGCGCCACCCCATCACGTCTTATTGTCAGCGTTGACAATCCAACAGACGACCGTCTCATTACTTTCCTTGACGACCGAGGATACGAAACCGAGGCAGACGATGCAGAATCAGCACGCACTGCTCTTTTTCTGCGCATTACCACTGGCATCGTCATTGCCGTTGGTCTCCTCATCAGTGCCTTGGCGTTCTATGTCTTGTTGCTCAGCATCTTCCTGCTCTTACAAAAGAACACGGAAAAGATAGACACCCTACTGCTCATCGGTTATCGACCTTCTACTGTAGCACGTCCTTACCACCTGTTGACACTGACCGTCAATACACTGGTACTGGTCATTGCCATACTACTGATAGTCATGCTGCGCACATATTACATCCCACTTTTCGGCAGTCTCTATCCAAGTTTCAGTGCTGCGACACTTGCACCGAGCCTACTCACAGGCATCGCACTTTATATATTTGTCGGCATACTAAATTACGCTGCAATACGTCGCAAAGTACTCCATATTTGGCACATGCATAAAAGATAATTCAAAAAAATCAGAAAAATATTTGGTGGTTTCAAATAAACTTCGTACCTTTGCATCCGCTTTCAAGCAATGATCCGCTAGCTCAGTTGGTAGAGCACAACACTTTTAATGTTGGGGTCTTGGGTTCGAGCCCCAAGCGGATCACCTCAAGAAGAGAATCAGCAATGGTTCTCTTCTTTTGTTTTGGTATATGTATAGGCACTGTCACCTCGGAGCTGATTGCAGTCATTGGCATCCTCATAACCACAGAGAATCTGACCGATGCGCTGGCTCACTATCTCCATATAACTATGGTGTACGAACTCTTGTCTGCGGAAGTCAGGAATGAGATGTCCGATTTTCCATGCCAGAGCACCATGCATGTTACCCAACAATATCAATCCACCATTGGGAAACATGCCTGGAGCATTGAAATCAACACGTATTTTCTTGTTTTTGTTAGGAAGTGAGCTGCCATCCGTTACGGCACTCCTTTGATGTTTCTGGAAACTAGAGCCCTTTTTCTCCTTGGTAATGCTGATACTCAGCGAGGCTTTAGCCTCTAAACGATGTTGCCCATTTCCACGACAACTCAAAACTTTTAACGCCTTCAACATCAGTATCTGGGCGGGATATTTTAATCGTCGAGTCTCTTTAATTCTTTCTCGACTTTCTTCGTGTATGCCTGACCTCTTGATACAAGATACCTGAAATACACCACATCATCGACAATCTCAATATGAAAGGTAAAGAATGCACGGTAGTTACCGATGCGGATGCGGTAAACAGAATGGTAACCTACTAGGCGCGTGCAATCAGTTATATCCTCTATGCCTTCAGCGGACTTCACCTCCTTAATAACATCGAGAACACTGCCAAGCTGTTTGCCAGACAGTTTGTCAACGGCCTTGGAAAAGCTCTTTGAAAACTTTATCTTCATAGACCATATTTCTTCTCAAATGCTGCCTGTTCGTCCTCACTGAGCATTTCCATGCCTTCCGGGTCCGTCTGCTGAAGATACCTGTATATGGTAGCATCATCATAGGATTCAACCAATTCATCGAGGCTACGCTCAATGAATCGCTTCAGGTTGGTGCCACGGCTGGCGGCAATTACAGACAAGCCACGGAATGTATCTGGCTTAATATCTATGACCTTGCGACGCATGGCTGGCTTGGTGGACTTTCTTACTGTTGCTTCCATAATTCTCCTATTTTGGTGCAAAGATACATAATATATATGATATATACAAATATTTTATGTTTTTTCGTAAAGCAATCTGTCTTTTCAAGCAATAGTTCGTTAAATTTTGAGATAATGGCTCAGTGGAAATTTAGTGGGGGATAAGCATTACTCTTTGCAAGTCTATACAGAGTGAAGAACTCTTCATCAATGTTAGTGGTAATCCATAGGAGCGGAGAGCGTTAAAAACCTTATTATTTCACACACGCATACGCGCACACGATCACACGTACGCGCACACGCGTTGTCGAAAAATTCGACCACACGACCACACCTATAGCATAACATACAGTAAGTTAAAGCTTTAAAGTGTGTTCGAAGCCTAAAAGATATGGTTCCCCGTCATCCGGCACAATTGTACGAAGCCTTGTTTTATGGTTGTGTTTTAGTTTTTGGCTTCATTTTATACCGAAAGACAACTTTTAAGAACATGGGTACTGGTTTTTATTTTGGATACTGTATTTCTACTATTTTTACATTCCGATTTTTTGTGGAATTTCTGAAAGAAGTACAAGTAGATTTTGAACACAACATGTTCCTTGATATGGGACAAATATTGTCTATTCCACTTATTGTTATAGGTTTATATTTTTTATATGTGAGTTTATTCAAGAATTATTATAGTCATTCATAATAGTGAAATAATATGGGATTTCCACTATTGTGGGAGTTGACAGTTAAGATGTCTTTATTGCTCGTATGTTTGAGTGCAAACTGCTCCAGAAACTTTTCGAAGAATTTCATATAGCCCTTAATTCCGCAACACTTTTATAAATTAAACTTTTTAAGTACCTGAGCAACAAAAAGTTCTTAGCATAGCTAAGCGGCAAAGCCGGTTACTTGCTTTGGCAAGCGGCAGAGCCGAGCAGCTCAGGATTTTGCCATGTCGAAGAATTCACTTATCTTACTGTTGCAAAAAATAAACAAGAGAATCCGACGATAGACATGGCAAAAATACAAATTAAATCTGAGAAGCTCACTCCTTTTGGAGGAATATTTTCGGATCATACTGCGTATTGTCTCAAGTCGCATTGTGGGATAAGGGGACATTGAGGGCCGCAGTAGATATTTCTGCCTCAATTTATCTGATAATTCAGTAATGAGAGGACATTTAGACGCAAGAAGGACGTTGAAGGACTTTGTTGCGGATTTGAGGCATGCTAAAAAAAACTCCATAGTTCTGCAAATGGTTAGGTACCGAACTCTTTCCAACTGCATCCCAAGTGCATCCCGAACGCATCCCGAACGCATCCCGAAGGACAAAAGACATCAAGAATCTCCATTTTCATGTGCGATAGCAAAGTCGAAACAACAAGAAACAAGCGTCAAACACTTTCATGAGATATGCAGGTAATTAACGACTTTTCCGCCCGAATATTTTGTATTGTGATAAATAGTCGCTAAATTTGCACACGAAACAACAATACCCATCTACTAAACAACAGATTATAAACATGAGAAAACTATTTGCCATTGTTGCCGCCTGCCTTATGAGCATGGGTGCCAATGCCGCTTGTGGCGACAACTACGACGAACTGTACACCAATCTCCCCTTCGAGATGAATAAGGTGACACGTCCACAATTTCCTGATAATGAAGTCAACCTCCGCGATTTCGGTGCTGTTGGCGACGGTTCTTCACTCTGTACCGATGCCTTCCGCAAAGCCATCGAAGCACTCTCTGCTAAAGGCGGTGGTCGTCTGACTGTACCTCAGGGCGTATGGTTTACCGGTCCTATCGTACTGAAAAGTAACATCAACCTCCATTTGGAGAAAGGAGCCATCATCCTTTTCTCACCAGACGATGCCCTCTATCCTCTTATCCATACTTCATTTGAAGGCCTCGACACTCGTCGTTGCCAGTCGCCTATTTCAGGCAACAACCTCACCAATGTAGCTATTACCGGTCAAGGTGCCATTGATGGAAATGGTGAGTTCTGGCGTCCTTTGAAGAAACAAAAGGTGACCGAAGCCCAGTGGAAAGCCATTACCTCACGTGGCGGTGCTTTCAAGCGTGCCGACTATTGGTTTCCTACCGAAGGTGCACTCAATGCTGACAACAATGCCAATATGAACGTGCCAGCCACTCCATCGAGCGAAGCCGAATGGAATGCTATGAAGCGTTTCCTTCGTCCTGTGATGATTAGCCTGGTGAGCTGCAAGAATGTATGGTTGAAAGGTGTCACCTTCCAGAACTCTCCTGCCTGGAATATCCATCCGTTGATGTGCGAGAATGTACTCATCGAAGATGTATTGGTACGCAACCCATCGTATGCACAAAACGGCGATGGACTTGATTTGGAATCTTGCAAGAATGCTTTGATTGTCAATTCCACCTTCGACGTAGGCGATGATGGTATCTGCATCAAGAGCGGAAAGGATGCCGATGGTCGCAAGCGTGGCATTCCTTGTGAGAATGTTATCGTCAGCGGATGCACCGTATTCAAGGGACATGGCGGTTTCGTAGTAGGTAGCGAGATGAGCGGTGGTGTGAAAAACATCATGGTCAGCGACTGCCAGTTCCTCGGCACCGATGTAGGTCTGCGTTTCAAGAGCACCCGTGGTCGTGGCGGTGTGGTTGAAAACATCTATATCCGCAACATGTCTATGTTCGACATTCAGACCGACGTCATCACCTTCGACCTCTATTATGGTGGCAAGTCTGCCGTTGAAGCATTAACCGATGGCGACGAGAAGAAGCAGCAGAGTGTGCCTGTATTCAAGGTTGACGAAACCACGCCATGCTTCCGCAATATCGACATCCAGCATGTCATCTGTCGCACTGCTCGCCGTGCAGCCTATTTCAACGGTCTGCCAGAAATGCCAGTTAGCAATATCAACATCCGCGATCTTGAAGTAAACAACGTGAAAGAAGGTATCGTAGTCAACCATACGAAAGGTGTGACACTCAACGACATTCATGTTCAAACCACTGGTCACATCTTCAAGGCCAACAATTCGACCGACATCACCATCAACGGCAAGAGTTATAAGAAACTGCCCAAAGAAGGTCTTTCGCTCGATACCCTGTAAGAGAAACACTCACATACCATCACCGCCTGTCGATAGGATATAGATTCCTGCCGACAGGCGGTTTTCTTTTACTCCACGTTCGGAAATATAAAAGAAAATGGGATTTTCTTTTGTATTTCGCTCACTTAATCGTACCTTTGACGCGATGCGTCTAAGGTAGGCTGCACCTCAGAAATACAAAGAAAATGAGCCATTTTCTTTGTATTTCGCTCGGTTTGCACTACCTTTGCATTAAAATAACATATTATATAATGGCAGACAAGAAATTCAAGAGAACAACAGTGACAGCAGCACTGCCCTACGCCAATGGCGGTGTGCATATCGGTCACCTGGCAGGAGTTTATGTACCTGCAGACATCTATGTAAGATATCTGAGACTGAAAAAAGAAGATGTGATGTTTATCGGTGGTAGCGACGAACATGGTGTGCCCATCACTATCCGTGCCCGCAAAGAAGGCATTACCCCACAGGACGTGGTAGATCGTTACCATAAAATGATTAAAGACTCATTCCAAGAGTTCGGCATTTCATTCGATATCTATAGCCGCACCACCTCGGAAACACACCATAAGTTTGCAGCAGAATGGTTTCGCAAGCTCTACGACGAAGGCAAACTGACCGAGGAAACCTCTACACAACTCTACGACGAAGAAGCCAAACAGTTCTTGGCAGACCGCTACGTTACCGGCGAATGTCCTTATTGCCACAGCGAAGGAGCATACGGTGACCAATGTGAGAAATGTGGACGCGACCTGTCTCCCCTGGAACTTATCAATCCAAAATCGACCATCAGCGGTTCTACACCTGTGATGAAAGAAACCAAAAACTGGTATCTTCCCCTCAACAAATATCAGGACTGGCTGAAACAGTGGATTCTGGAAGAGCACAAAGAGTGGCGTCCCAATGTCTATGGACAATGCAAATCATGGCTCGACATGGATCTCCAGCCTCGCGCCATGACACGCGACCTCAACTGGGGTATTCCCGTTCCCATCGAAGGAGCCGACGGTAAGGTGCTCTATGTATGGTTTGACGCCCCCATCGGCTATGTTTCCAACACCAAAGAACTCTGCGAGAAAGAGCCAGAACGCTGGGGCAACTGGGAAACATGGTGGAAAGACAAAGACACCCGCCTCATCCACTTCATCGGAAAAGACAATATTGTATTCCACTGCATTATCTTCCCCGTTATGATGAAAGCCCACGGCGGCTACATCATGCCCGATAATGTGCCAGCCAATGAGTTCCTGAATCTGGAAAACGACAAGATATCTACCTCACGCAACTGGGCTGTATGGTTGCACGAATACTTGGTTGATATGCCTGGCAAACAGGATGTGCTGCGCTATGTACTGACTGCCAATGCACCAGAGACCAAAGACAACAACTTCACTTGGAAGGATTTCCAAGACCGCAACAACAACGAGTTGGTGGCTATCTATGGCAACTTCGTCAACCGTGCACTACAACTCAGCAAGAAATACTGGGGTGGCGTAGTACCTGCCTGTGGCGAACTGCAGGATGTTGACCGCCAGGCATTGGAAGAATTCAAGGACGTGAAAGGTCGCGTAGAGGCATTGCTCAACCAGTTCAAATTCCGCGAAGCACAGAAAGAGGCTATGAACTTGGCACGCATCGGCAATAAATACATCACCGACTGCGAACCATGGAAGGTTGCCAAGACAGATATGAAACGTGTGGAAACTATCCTCAACATATCTCTCCAACTGGTAGCCAACCTTGCAATCGCCTTCGAACCGTTCCTGCCATTCTCAAGTAAAAAGCTGCGCGATATGCTCAATATCACTTCATTCGACTGGGAACAGCTCGGTTCTACCGATTTGCTTGAGGCAGGCCACCAACTGGGCGAGCCCTCACTGCTGTTTGAAAAGATTGAAGACGATGTCATTCAGAAGCAGCTCGACAAACTCGAAGCCACCAAGAAAGCCAACGAGGCAGCAGCCTATAAAGCCGCTCCCATCAAGGACAACGTATCGTTTGAAGACTTTGAGAAGCTCGACATCCGCGTCGGCCTCATCAAAGACTGCCAGAAAGTGAAGAAGTCGAAGAAGCTCCTTCAGTTTACTATCGACGACGGAACAGGCACCGACCGCACCATCCTCAGTGGCATTGCCGCATTCTACGAAGACCCTGCCACCCTTATCGGCAAGCGCATCCTCTTTGTAGCCAATTTCGAACCACGCAAGATGATGGGTATCGAGAGCCAAGGCATGATACTCTCTGCCGTTGATTTCGACGAGAGTCTCAGCGTGGTAACTACCAGCAAAGACGTTAAACCAGGCAGCCAGGTGGGATAATCCCACTTTGGCTTGCCCAATAATCTCTATCAACACTCCCTAATACTCCACAGATGCAGGCTATCATCCTGGCGGCTGGCATGGGCCGCAGACTTGGCGAACTGACCCGCGACAACACCAAATGTATGGTGTCTGTCAATGGTGTGCGCCTCATCGACCGTTTACTCGGTCAACTTGCCACGCTGTCGCTCACTCGCGTCATCATCGTAGTGGGTTACAAAGGCGATGAATTGCGCCAGTATATCGGTCACCGATACGACGGACGCCTCAACATCGAATATGCCGAGAACCCCATCTACGACAAGACCAACAATATCTATTCCTTGTCGATGGTGAAGCAACAGATGACTGAAGACGACACGTTGCTCATCGAGAGCGACCTCATTTTCAGCGACCAGCTGTTCCGAATGATTCTCGACAACCCCTACCCCAACCTTGCCCTCGTTGCCAAATACGAGACATGGATGGACGGTACGATGGTAAGGATGGATAGCGATTACAACATTGTGAACTTCGTGCCGAAGAAAGCCTTCAACTATGCAGATGTTGACCAATACTACAAGACGGTCAATATCTATAAGTTCTCGCGCGAGTTCTCATGCCATAAATACGTGCCTTTCCTTGAAGCCTACTGTTCTGCATTAGGCAACAACGAGTATTACGAGCAAGTGTTGCGCGTCATCACCCTTCTCGACAATGCCGAGCTCAAGGCTTTACCCATCGGCAACGAGAAGTGGTACGAGATAGACGATATTCAAGATTTGGATATTGCCGAGACCATTTTTGCCGAAGGCGACGAGATGCTCCATCGTTTCAACTATCGCTACGGTGGTCACTGGCGCTTCCCCAAGATGCTCGACTATTGCTATCTGGTCAATCCCTACTTCCCCACCGCTCGCATGAAAGATGAGTTGCGTGCCAATTTCGACACACTACTGACCGAATACCCATCGGGTATGTTTGTCAACTCACTTCTTGCCGGCAAGTATTTCGGCATCCGCCAACAGTATGTTGTTGTGGGCAACGGTGCAGCCGAACTCATCAAGAGCATGATGGAACATGTGGAAGGACGCATCGGTGTGGTCTATCCCACCTTTGAGGAATATCCCCACCGCCTGCAACCCGAACAGGTTGTGGCTTATCAGCCCGATCCACAGACCTTATCATATACTGCCGACGACCTCATCAACTTCTATGATGAGCATCCCATCGACAATCTGTTGCTCATCAATCCCGACAACCCTTCTGGCAATTTCATCCCAATGGATGGTTTGCTGCAACTCATCGAGTGGGCCAAACAAAAACATATCCGACTGGTCATCGACGAGTCGTTTGTGGATTTCAGCGATGATTTCGAACACAACACCCTATTGCGCAACGACCTGTTGGAACAGTACGACGGCCTTATCGTAGTGAAGAGCATCAGCAAATCGTATGGTGTTCCCGGACTGCGCTTAGGCATCTTGGCATCTGCCGACAGCAGCCTCATCCAGTATATCAAGCGCGATGTCAGCATCTGGAACATCAACTCGTTTGGCGAGTTCTACATGCAGATATTCGGCAAATACGAGAAAGACTATATGGCAGCCTGCCACCGTTTCATTGCCGAGCGCAACCGCTTCGGTAAGTTGCTTCAGCAGATACCCTATCTGCGTGTGTTGCCTACACAAGCCAACTTCTTCTGCTGCCAGGTGACCGACCGCTATTCTTCTGCCGAACTGACCAAGCAACTCCTGTCGCGCTTCAATATCATGATCAAGGACTGTGATTCGAAAAACGGACTCAAGGGTCGCAACTTCATCCGCCTGTCGGTACGCGCTACCGAAGATAACGACCGGCTCATCGAAGCATTCCATATTCTCGCACAATGAAACGCATCTGTATCTGTGGCGGTGGCAATCTCGGACATGTAGTGGCTGGTTTTCTGGCTGCCAACGGCTGTGAGGTCACTCTACTCACCCGTCATCCCGAACGCTGGAGCCATACCCTCCATATCACGACTCCTGAAGGAACAACCCTTGAAGGACAACTTTCCACCATCAGTTCCACAGCCTCCGATGTGGTACCGCAGGCAGATATGCTACTTCTTGCCCAACCAGGTTTTGCCATCAGAAGTGTGTTAAGCGAACTGCGCGACGTTCTCCGCCCCGACATCCCCGTGGGAAGTATCGTCAGCAGCACAGGTTTCTTTTTCGAAGCCATGTCACTTCTTCCTTCCACCACTCCCCTTTTTGGTTTTCAGCGTGTGCCCTTCATCGCCCGTACTGAGGTCTATGGACACAGTGCCCACCTGTTGGGTTACAAGTCGTCGCTGAATCTTGCCGTAGAAAGGGCAAGTAGAGAAGATGCCAACCGCATTGCCAGCGAGATACAACAACTATTCCATTGCCCCACACATCTATTGGCATCCCACTACGAAGCCAGTCTGACCAACAGCAATCCATTGCTCCACACCTCACGTCTTTACGACCTGTGGCACAACTGGCAAGAGGGCATCACCTACGAAAGCATACCAGAATTTTATTCCAACTGGACCGACAATGCCTCATCACTACTGATAGCGATGGATGCCGAGTTCATGCAATTGCTCGACAAGTTGCATGTGACACCGGGTGCCATCCCCACCATTCTCGATTATTACGAGAGTACCGATGCTCCATCGCTCACTCACAAACTACAGTCGATAGCAGCCTTCAAGGGCATTATGTCACCGATGGAAAAAGTCGGCACTACCTATATCCCCGACTTTCACAGCCGTTATTTCACAGAAGATTTCCCTTATGGTCTTGCCATTATCCATCGGCTGATACATGAGCACAACATCCCTGCGCCCCATATTGACCAAGTCTATGACTGGGGCATGAATCTCATCAGCCGATACAGCAACTGACCCTTTACGCCTTTCAGTCTTTACCAACGCGTAAAGAGAGGCGCCCATAAAATTCAGTTTTTCTAAAAATTTCGACCACTCGACCACCCATCACGATAACCATCTGTGGTATAATAGATTGCCGGTGGTCGATAGTTAACTGATCGACCACCCATCGACCACCGACATAAGGGTGTTACAACCAATAGGCTTCAAACTTGTGGGTGACGCGCTGGTCCTCTGGCGGGAGAGCCATATAGTCGCCATAGGTATGTTCCAGATAGTCTCGATACCCCACCATCGCCTTGTAGGTACGGTCTTCAAACGGCATATCGACCACCGTAGCCATATCTTCTGCGGGGAAACATCCCTTCATCTTCGGTCCCGCCTCGGTCATGTTGCATAGCGTTTCCGTAGGCGTTTTAAGCACGATAAGTTGTCTGATCCATCGTTCTATCATCGCCACAGATATGGGCAACAGCCGATAGACCCAATAGGCAAGTTGCGAATGGAGCGGATTGTCGTTTGAAATCTTGCAACGGCGTATTTTGTAGAGCAGTTTTTTCCATTTGAACACCCGTTGCCGCCGCTTCATATCATCCGTCACATAATCCACGGGAAACACATCGATATATACGCCAATCTCGTAGCCCTTTGTTTCTTTCTCCACCATACGTGTGCGCTGATCGACCACTTTGGCAAAGGTATAATAATAATGCGACTCCTTGTTGGGATCGAGCACCCGATAACGTCCTTCCTGATCAGCATAGCTGGCAAGGAAACGCTCATAGTCTTCTCTCGGCATATAGATGTCAATATCGTCGTCCCAAGGTATGTATCCCCCATGTCGCACCGCACCTATGAGCGTTCCGCTCGATAGCGAATAGCGCAGGTGATGTGTGTTGCAGAATCGATCGACGTCGTCGAGTATTCCCATCTGCAAACTTCGCAGTTCTTTGATATCTGTGATTTGTTGCATAGTCATTGCCTTATATTATAGGACAAAAGTACTATAAATATTTTGAACTTAAAACAATTATGCGTATTTTTGCATAATAAAACCGACGCGACATGGCAGAATCACTGAAAGACAAGACCGCCAAGGGTCTCATGTGGGGAGCGCTGAACAGTGGCACAACGCAACTGCTCAACCTCTTTTTCGGTATCTTTCTCGGTCGTCTGCTCTCTCCTGCCGACTACGGTTTGGTGGGTGTATTGAGTATCTTCTCGCTCATTGCCGGCAATTTACAGTCGAGCGGCTTCTCCACTGCCGTTGTCAACATGAAAGCGCCGCAACATCGCGACTACAATGCGGTATTCTGGTTCAACGTGTTGATGAGTGCCTGCCTTTACGGTGTATTATTCTTCTGTGCTCCGCTCATTGCCCTTTTCTTCCATCAACCAGAGTTGACGGTGCTGTCGCGCGTGGTCTTTCTGTCGTTCTTCATTTCTTCGTTTGGCATCTCTATGAATGCCTACATGACCAAGAATATGATGCAGCGCGAGATGGCTATTGTTTCTATAGCCGCCCTTATCATTTCGGGCATCACCGCCATCAGCATGGCACTGGCAGGGATGACCTATTGGAGTATAGCTGCCCAACAGGTTGTCAACAGTCTGGTATTGGTATTAGGTCGATTGTTCTTCATCAAGTGGCGTCCCACGTTTGATTTTGACTTCACGCCCATTCGCCAGACCTTCAGTTTCAGTATGAAAATCCTCGTCACGATGGTCATCACCACCGTTAGCAACAATATGTTGACCGTTATCTTCGGTAATATGTTGGGCATGCGCACAACGGGCAACTTCTTTCAAGCCAGCAAATGGAACACGATGGCCCATTCGCTCATCAGCAATACCGTGATGCAGGTGGCTCAACCTGTATTGGTGGAAATCCGCAACGAGCAGGAACGCGAAATCCGTATCTTCCGCAAAATGCTGCGCTTCACAGCCTTTTTCGCCTTTCCCGCCTTATTGGGTCTCTCGTTGGTGAGTCGCGAATTTATTGTGACCACCATTGGTGAAGGATGGCTTGATGCTGTACCCATCTTACAGATTCTTTGCATTGGCGGCGCCTTCATGCCGTTTTACACGCTCTATCAGAATCTCGTGATCAGTCACGGACGTTCAGATATCAACATGTGGCTCAACATTCTGCAGATAGCTATACAACTGGGCATCATCATAGCCCTCAGCCACATGGGCGTACTGCACATGGTAGCAGCCTACACTGTGTTTAATATCGTATGGTTGGGAGTTTGGCAGATGGCAGCTCATCGGTTGACAGGCCTTCGCTTCATGCAGGTGTTTGCCGACCTCACACCGTTTTTCTTTGCCGCAGCCTTTGTCATGATAGCCACCCATTATGCCACATCGTGGATGACTATCGCCCCGCTTCTGCTGTTGGCGCGCGTTGTTGTGGCAGGCATACTCTATCTTGTCGTCATGAAACTCGCCCATGCACAGATACTCGACGAGTGTCTGCACTATGTCACACATAAACATCATCAGGTATGAAAATATCCGTCATCGTACCTATATATAATAAGGTGGAATACATCGAACGCTGTTTCCGCCAGTTGCTCGCCCAAGATATGGACGATATAGAGGTTGTGGCTGTTGACGACGGCAGTACCGACGGGTCGGGCGACCTATGCGACCAACTCTCTGGCGATACCCGCCTTCGGGTGTTCCACACGCCTAATCAAGGTGTGACAGCCGCCCGCCGCTATGGTGTGGAGCAAGCGCAAGGCGAGTATATCGTTTTTGTGGATAGCGATGACGAGCTCCTTCCGGGTGCCCTTCGCACACTCTACGATGCCATTAGCCAGACTTCTGCCGATGAAGTGATAGCCACCTTCTGCACCCACAACGGCATTCAGTCGCCTGTGGTCTATCAGGGTGAGGTCAATCCCACCGATTTGGTGCGTGCCATCATAGCCAGCAAGAATCGGTTTCCCGTGCTGTGGGCAGCCATTTTCCGCCGTACTATCTTGGAAGGATGCCTCGACACACCGCGCGACATCATTGAGGGTGAGGACAAACTGATGCAGGTGATGGTGCTGATGAAGCGCCCCAGGGTGTGGTTCATCACCGATTGCGTCTATCGCTATACGCTGGGCGTGCCCAACACACGGCGCCGCACTCTGGAACGCGAGATGCTCTACGACCGTCTGCTGCGTCAGACGCTTGCCCCGCAATGGTCTGAACTGCACAGCGCCTTTGTGCTTCACCAGTTGAAGGAATACGAGAAATTCATCTGCGACGGACACATGGAGGTCCGCCACAACTACTATATCAAGGCCATCGGCACACTGCCGGCAGGCATTCCGCTCTACGACCGTGTGGTATGGGCATTGCCTCCGCTGCTCAGCCGACCTGTTATCAAACTCTATCGAACCATCATACAAATCAAACAACATCGATTATGAAATATCCCGCACAGACAGACATTGCCGTTCTCATGCTGTTTTTCAACCGTCCCGACAGTTTGAGAGTGGTATTTGAACAAGTACGTAAGGCACGCCCCACTCGCTTGTTTCTCTTTCAAGACGGTCCTCGCAACAAGAAGGACCTTCCTGCCATCATGGCATGTCGTGAGGTAGTGGCGGAAATAGACTGGGATTGTGATGTACACCGCAACTATCAGGAGCAGAACTTGGGTTGCATGACAGCAGGATTCACATCCCACCGGTGGGCTTTCTCGCTTGCCGACAAGTGTATTGTATTAGAGGACGATGTCGTACCGACCGTTTCTTTCTTCCGTTTCTGCAAGGAGATGCTCGACCGATATGAGCATGATGAGCGTATTACCATGGTTGCCGGTTACAACATGGACGAGGTCACACCCAACGTGCCCAACGACTATTTCTTCACTTCAGCCTTCTCCATTTGGGGCTGGGCATCGTGGAGTCGTGTGGTCAACCAGTGGGATGAGCACTATACGTTTATGGACGACAAGTATGATATGCAACTCTTGCGCAACCTCATCAAGCGTCGCAAGATAAAGAAAGACTTCATCCGCACCTGTCAACTGCATCGCAGTTCGGGTGTTCCTCAGTTTGAGACCATCTTCTGGGCATCGATGTTGTTCAATTCCGGACTATCTGTCATGCCTGTGAAGAATATGATTAGCAACGTAGGGGCCACGGATGAGTCAGCCCACTATTCTGCTTTCAAGACGTTGCCACGCGGTGTGCGTCGTCAGTTCACCATGAAGAGCCACGAGATAGAGTTTCCTTTGCGCCATCCCCACTATGTCATCGAGGATGTGACCTATAAAGAGCGCATGTATCGCTATAATGCCTGGGGCCATCCATGGATCAAGATCGGTCGGTCCATCGAGGAACTGCTGCTCAACCTGCGCTATGGCAATTTCAAGCAGATCAGCAAGGCTGTCACCCGCCGCTTCCATATATTGACAGGTACCGACAAGGAGATTTGACCGCTGAAGGCGGCATGTTTCCCTCGCTATACCATCAGAAAAGCGACAAGCAGAACCCTCTGTTTGTCGCTTTTCCAATAATAGCGGTGTTTTATCACTTCTCCATAAGCAGTTCTACAAGTGGGCGATCCTTGTAAGTATGACGTTTCTGATCCCAGAAGCCAAAGTCGGCATCATAGCACCATGTGGCCCACGCAATATTATACTCTTTGAAGACAGACAGCATATCCTCCGTCCACCGATAGGCAAGATCGCGGTTAACAGGCTCATAAACGCCCCACTCTCCACAGAAGAGCTGTACACCGTATTTCTTTGCCACAGCAATAGCGTCACGAAAATCTTGGCAGATGCGTTCTCTATCCCACACCTTGGTATATGGTTCGAATGTCGGACGCAAGTCGGCAGGAATAGCCTCATAGTCCTGTTGTGAGATAAGCTGTCCGGGATAGTTTACCTTTCCCTTATACTTTCCAATGGGAGTCCAGGGTGCGCCATAGTGTGTGAGCACCATTGGCTCATAATAGTGGAAAGAGAGTATGATATTCTTATCACCCTCAGGAATACGCAGATATTTGAAAGTTCCCGTACCCTGCCACTTGTTTGAACCAACAACCAATGTGCGTTGTGGCTCGCGTTTGCGGAGAGCTTTATGTACTTTGAATATCAACTGATTCCATTGTTCATGGTCGTCAGCAACAGGTTCGTTCATAAACTCGTATGCCACGGCATCGTTGCTATAGGCTTTGAGCACGTCAGAGAGTTGATACCACATGTTGATAAAGTCCTGTTGCGCCTTATCAGAAGTGAATAGCACATTGGCATTTGCTTTTCCTTCGTTGACAGCATTGAAATGGTGGGTTCTAATGATATGTAGATCGACAATAGTGCGTAGGTGGTATTTGCCTGCCCAATCGAGTGCTTGGGTGAGAAGATGCCATGCTTCGGGCAGTTTGTTACCCGCTTCATCCCAAAACTGTTCTTCGTCAATAGGCAAACGTACAAAGTCGAAGCCCAGTTGCGCCAGTCGTGCGAAGTCGTCTTCTTGTATGTGGAGTCTGCGTGCAACGCCACGTTCATTACTTTGCGACAACCAGTGACTGACATTGGTGCCTCGTTTGATAGTGAAATTGTTGGTGCCTTCGGATGTAGCTGCCATTGCCGATAGGGTCATTGCTACGATAGCGATAGTGAAAAGTGCAATTCGTTTCATTTGTTAGTTATAATATGAAGTTAGTACTGGATGGACTACAAAGTTACGAAAACATTTTGTAACAACACCACGGATTGCCATATTTTCTCTCGTCTTGCATTTCCCTACGTCCATTCCCCTACGTTTACAGCCATTGTTGGAAGCGAAGATAACTCGCTTGCTTACTGAATATTAGACCATCACAGACGGCACTTCCTTTAGCAAATTCATTGAATTTCCTCAGCAATTTCATTGAATTTCCTCTGCAATTTCATTGAATTTCCTCTGCAAATTCATTGAGATTGCTATCACAACCATGTTGCGTTGCATCGGCACATGGCTTCTATGACGCTGCAAAGTACCATTTGTCGCACACCTTCCAAACGTGCACAAACCACCAACAGACAATATATTGCACTATCAGAAACAATACTTGCGTGAGCAAAACAATTTGATTTACTCAGCAAAACAATTTGATTTACTCAGCAAAACAATTTGATTTACTCAGCAAAACAATTTGATTTGCAGAGAAAGAGCCTGTCAACAGAAAAACTATGGACGCTGGATGGATATCTCATCCAACGTCCGTAAGTATCGTATAGGTAGTTTTATTCAGTACGGTCACACGTTTCAGAGCGTTGCATTGATGGGCGACAGGAGGAAATCTACCAGTTGCACACCATTATAGAGAAGGAGGTAGATCGACAATACTGCGGTCAATAGGCGAAGCACCTGACGCGGTGTGCCCTGCAACCGATGGAACAATGCGGCTGTTGCAAAAGGCACTACGAAGAGCCAATGGGGGGCCATAATGAATATCTCATTGATGCCGAAACCTAAAACGAGATGGATGCCCATGTCGAAAACAAAATATGATAGTGCCAACCACAACACTCTGTTGCGACGACCTACCCACAGTCCCACGATGAAAAGCAGTACGATGATGCCTTCAACCACATAGCTGATAGCCCAATCGTAGCGCACAAAGACGGGACGGAACACGAGCGTATCGCCCAGTAAATGCTGCTGGTGGAACTGTATGGCCTCGCCAAAGAGGTTTTCATAGGCTGTTTTCAGTCGCGGAGTGGTGGTATCGGTCCAGCTCAAGAAGCCCACTTTCTTCATCGGCTTACCTGTTTTGGCTGCCTGACGCGCAAGCACCTGATTGCGCTTCTGCTGTTTTTCCTCGGCTTTCTGACGTTCATCTACCGACAACGAAGCCATGAAACGCTGGCGTTCCTCTGCCTTTTTAGCCTTTGCGGCAGCCCGTTGCTGCTCTTTGGGCCATACGTAGGTGCGGTATTCCCAGCGCGAGAATCCCCATATCAATGCTGCCGGCAGCAGCACGCCAAGTAGCAAATGGCGCCAACGGAAGAACGAACGGCCATTGACCAATAGTGCCGAGAGGTAGGTCTTGATACCGTTGCTCAGCGTGACACCCGCTGTCACCACGAAAAGCAATGCGGTCTGCCACCACGACAGTTGTCGCCCGGCATGGATGCAACGGCCCGACACATAGACGGTGAGCAGCAGCAAGAACATCGAAATGGTGAAGTGGTCGGGCACAATGACCGACAACAGGATATATGCCATCGAGAAATAATACGCTGACAGCAGTGTGGCATCGCCCTCGGGCAAGAGGAAAAACTCGCGCATGATGCGATAGGTGAACAGATAGGAATAGAGCGAAGCTGCCACGAGTGGCAGTGCTACGACATATTGCACACAGTTGACACCCGTCAATGCACTCAACATAGCATTGATGAGGAACAGGGGCCAGATGAAAAATGCCAATAGCGGATGACGATAGACATTATAGACGGTGCCCCAATCGGTAACGCCAAGATAGGTCAAGGGGTCGTAGCCGGAGAGATGGAACTCGCGCATAAAGACTTTCCAATAGGGGCCGAAGCCTTCTTGCATAAACAGCGGGGAGAGTCGCGCAATAAACAAGCCGTTGAGTGCCACTATCACCAGCAGGACGATGAGTGCCATCCAGCGCTCTTCCTTACGAATCTTGAAAATGTCGTTGAATATACTTATCATACCAAATTTTTATTTTGTTGCTTGAGAAATCATACACTTATTCATACCAGAAGGCGGTAGATACGATGGGCTGCTGCATCCAGTCGAAAAGGAGAGCGAGGTTGTGGCTCACCAAATAGACCATCAGTGCCAACGTGACGCCACGCAGCGCCAACAGCCACCGACCGTGAGCTCGCACAAAGAGAAACGACAGGGCGATGGGGACCACATAAAGCCAATGGGCTGCCATGATATACACTTCGTTGATGGCGAAGCCCAGTCCGAGGTGCATCAGTGCATCGGGCACGATGCCCAACAGGCACATCCATAGCAAATGGTGGTGACGTCCCATCCAGATACCTGCCACAAAGAGCAAAAGCAGAAGCAGTGAAACGGCATAGCGCCACACCGACTGATAGGACAGCAATACCGGGCGATAACTCGTCAGCACATCGTCGAGCACGTGAGTTTCGTGGAACTGGATGGATTCGCCCCAGAGGTTTTCGGTCATCGTGTCCCATCGGGAGGTCGAGATATCGGTCCATCGGAGCAGTCCGCCCTGTCCCAGCGCCTTGCCTTTATGGATGACCCATGGCGCATGCTTATAGCGTTGATGGTTCTGGTGTGCTTTCGCCATCATCTCTGCCTTGTGTTCTTCGAAGTAACGCTGCTGTTCCTGCTGTTTCGGATAAACATAGATTCGCTCCTCCAGCATGCCTGCTCCAACCATCAATGCCGATGGAACGACAACCGCCAAAAGGAAGTATCGCCACTGGAAGAAGTGACGCCCACGGGCTATCCATTCGGCTGCAAACACCTTGACACCATTGGTCAGTGTCACACCGGCGGTTGCTATAAAGAGCAGAGCGGTCTGCCAGGTTTTCAACACACGGCCTTCCTGAGCTGCACCGCCTATCAAATAGATGGAAAGTAGGATGAGACAGAGCGACAAACTGAAATGGTCGGGCACGAAAAACGTGACCTGGATGTAGGCAAAACTAAAGAACAACAGGGTCAGCAGGGCGGCATCTTCGGCTACGACACCCACCAGTCGGTGGATGATGCGATAGAGCAACCATGCCGATACACAGCCGCTAAACCATACGATCATGGCGGATATATAGAGTGCGGCATTGAAGCCGAACAGCGACATGACAACCTCGTTGACCGAAGCGGGCAATGCCATGAGATAGGGTAACAGCGGATGGCGCAACACATCATATTTCATGCCCCACTCGGTGAGTATCGCATAGTTGTTGGGATCAAAGCCAGAGACATGGAAGAGATACGACAAGCGCTTGGCATAGTCGGCGGCAACAACGGAAAACACCGCATCATACTTCATCACCATCAGCACGTTGAGCACCAACAGCAGCACGGCAACAACCGTCACCAGCATCTTTTCCACCTGTTTTTCTCTCATACTCGAAATGGTTTATAATGAGCCTCATCGGCAAAAGCAAGCATCTCACGGTCGCCACGGCTATCACCATAGGCGGTCAGGCGATATTGCTGGCGGTCGGGAAAGCGTTGCAACAGGCGGCGCACCTTCTCGCTGCCATAGCAATTAGGGGTGAGAAAGCGACCGGTCAACCTGTCATGAGCCACCTCAACCTGTGTGCCGAGCACACAAACATGGGGGAAGAACGGCTGCACCCAGTTGTCGATAGAGGCACTGACGATGACCACCTGGCGGTCGGCATCGCAATCGCGTTGCAGCGATGCCATACCCTTTTCGCGCAGTATCGTGCGGTTGTCGGCAGCAAACTGCCGACAATGGCGGTCAAACTCCTGAAGCGTCATGCCTCGGAAGAAATGGGCAAACACCTTTTGCTTCGCTTTGTAGTTGGGATAACAGTGCAGTTTCATCAGCACCAACAAGGGCGAATAACACAGAAATCCCCACAGCATTGCCCATCGCCCATGCACATAACGGATGAAATCCAATAGCGAATCGCTCTTGGTCAGCGTTCCGTCGAAATCATATACCACTACTTCTTTCATAGCCATTGCAACAGTCGTTTCACAAATTGATGGAGCAACCACGCCAAGGGGATGGTCAGCACGATGGTCAACAGCGACGTGGGCCAGTAACTCAGGTGGTAGGGACTGAGCCAAGCCATCACAAAGTGGTTGTGGATGAGATATGCCTCCAGACTCAATCCGCCGAAGAAAGCCCAGAAACGGTTGACGCGTTGGGGCAGTCGGCGAAATATTCTATTGAGCAACAGAATGGCTGTCAGCGTCAAAGGGATATAAATCATGCGCTCTACGAAAAGTGGGAAACGCCCGTGAGATACCTGTTCGAGATAGATGCACGATGCGAAACATGCCACAAAGGTGATCAGGGCAAGCCATACGGCAGCACCGTCGATGCGCACTTCACGACGTACCATTTCACCGAAATTGATGCCAAGAAAGAAGATGGGCACGCGGCTCCAGAAGATTTCCAGATGTCCCACAGCATGGTGGACGGGTATGATCCACTGCACCATGACACACCACAACACCATCAATACCACCGACCAACGATAGATGGGGTGCTTGGTGATGAGTTTCATATAAGGTGGTGCCCAGAGATAAAGCATCATGATGGCGGGAATATACCAAAAAGTCAACTCGTCGTGAAGCCAGAAATTCCAGTTGATGGTGATATTGCCTATCAGATCGATGATACTCCCGGTTTGCGGATTGAAGCGTGGAATATAGTAGAGCGATGCCATGATGAGCCACGCAGGCAAGATGCGCAACAGGCGACGACGATAGAAACTCCAGGTGGAAGGTTGCTTCACCCAGGAGAACCAAAGGCCTATGCCACTAAGAAAGAGAAATATATCGACGCCGATATTGCCACAGCGACGGAGGCCAAAAAACAAATCGGTGCGGGGTAATCCCACATGGAAAAGGATGATGAAGAGCATGGCGGCTCCCATCAGTTCGCCTCGGAAACGGCTGATATTTGCCAGTTCGATGTCCTTGGTACGCATACTATTTATCGCTTTGGGGTTGTGGTATCTGGTCTATCAATAGTCGCACCGCCCACGAAGCACCGATGACCACTACGACATAGAGCATCAGTCCGTCGTAAAGGTCGCCTCGCCATGCCACGGTGATAAAGAGTTTGCGGATGATGGGGTGTGCCACAAACATGGCGGCTGACAGACCACCAAACCATGCCAACACATGGCCTGCACCTGCAGGTATACTCTTGACAAATGCCACACTACCCACAATGGCAATAACAGGAACCCACAGCCATGTCTGGAAGGTGTAGTTCATGACAAAAAGCAATATCAGCGACACCAGCAATATCACACTCCAAACACCGCGTCCCCATAGGGGCATCGCCTTGCGCCACTGCTCATAGCGTGCCCAGAGGATGCCCATGCCGAAGGGCACCATGCCGCCAATGAAGTTATAGCGCAGTCGATTGAGGGTCTCGCCCTCTGGGTCGCATACCATTTGGAGGATCCAGCAGACTGCCATCAGCGCTACGGTCCATCCGTAATGGCGGCGATAGAGCAGGAAACGATAGACGATATAGAGTTCTATCATCAGTCCGAAGAACCAATAGATGCCAGGCCAGATGATTTTATCGGGTGTGGGCAACACATTGATATACATCACCAACTGTGCCACTACATGATTCCAATGGAAGTGGAAACGCCCCGGAGTGACGGCATCGACCATGAGAAAGATGGTGAAACCCACGATGAGCATGCGCAAGAGTTTGAGATAATGGTAGCGCACAAACGACAAGCGGCGATCCAATGAATCGGCAGGGGCACTGCCACGCTCGTATTTCATCACCAGTCCGAAACCGCTGAGAAAGAGGAATACGGGTACACCGTAATGGCCAAAATACGAGAGCAGATGGGCAGGAAGCAGACTGTCGGGACTGGACAGCGCTTGCATCAGGCGGTCATTATTAGAGGTAAAAAACTGATACTCATTCTCCTTGACTATCGATCCCACGAAGTGACAATAGTTATGGAGCACGATGGCGATGATGGCGAGACCGCGCAAGGCGGCGCATTCGGTGCGCGTAAGGAGCGTAGGAGTGGTTTTCATCAGCGTGATGTCTTGTTCAGATGGTTATAATCGGTGGTCATCTTCAGCACTCGTGGCCGTTGGGTGTTATACTCGGCATTGAGCACATCATAGTCTTTACGATAGTAATTGGAGTGGATGCCACCAAGGAAAAGCAACGTATGGGGCAGCGCATCGGTCATCAGCGGACGATGGCGATACTCCTGTATGGCTTTCCATCCGTAGGGATGGGTCATGCGGTATTCATCGGAAGCCCATATCCAGAAAGGTATCTCAAATTCCTCGCGTGCCAACCGATAGTCGATATCGGCAGAATGCATGCGACCATAGAAGGGAAGACTGCCGTTGAAGCACTCCTCACCATGGTCGGGCACATAGATGACGATGGCATTTTCGTTTTCAAAGCGACGGATAATCTGATCGACCACAGAGTCGTTGTAGAGCACAGCATTATCATAGTCGGCATTGATCTGCTGACGTTGTGGCGACAAGTCTGTGCGGTTATAGTCGGCAGGAGTAAACTTCCGACGGGTTTTCATCGGGAAGCGCGCACGGTAATCGACGTGCTGACCCATGAGATGGAAGATGGTGAGCTGGTGGGGATAGCGTTTCTTTGCCACCATGCGGTCGTAGTCTTCAAGCAATCCTTCGTCGTAGCGATGGAGTTTGGAGTTGCGCTCGTCGAAGAGTGCACGGCTCAGCGTGGGATTGTTTAAGAAGAAGCCGCCACTGAAATCATATACTTCTTCACCCGATTTGGGTAGGAATTGATTGGTAAGGAACTTCACGTGATAGCCAGCTTTGCGGAAAACCTGCGGAAAGAGCGGACTGTCGCACCACTCTCCATCGTCGCCAATACAGTGAAGTGAGAACATGTGCTTGAAAACAAAGCTTGTCAAGTTCCATGGAGCTACCACATCGGTGAACGCCACAAGGGTGCTATCCTGCATGCGCTGTAGCTGTCGGGGGGTAGTGGGCCGCTGGTAGCCATAGAGTTGAGAGCGATGACGGTTGTAACTCTCGCCGATGATGAGTACGATCTGCGGACTACGGAAGTCGCAACTCTCTACGCTGACATGCTCGGAAGTGGCAAGAAGACGATCCACCTGCTTCGCTGCCAATCGGTTGGCATAGAGACTAAACATCAAACGGTAGATGGGGAGATAGAGATTGGCACACCCCTTTTGGGTCAGTTCGTGTTCCACCTCTCCCAGATTGTGCTTGCTCATCAGGCGTACCGTGGCACACTTATTGTCCCAACAACGGGAACCGCAATGGATGAAAAAGGCAAAGACAGCGATTCCTGCCAGTGCACTGAGCGTCCATACCACTGGGGGAGCGAGTCGTGGACCAACCATTTTATTGCTCCGCAACTGTTGTGCCACCATATTCCATGCCAGATGGAGCAACGCGATAAGCAGTATGAGTCCTGTTTTAGAGGTGATGAGATCCCATCCGACATAAGATTGCAGAAACTCGCCGGCTTCGCGTCCGGTGGTTTCGAAGAAGAGCATCAGCATAGTGGGGGTCAAAGTGGATTCGAAATGCACATAGCAGAACATGTCGATGAGCGCCACCGCATAGAATATGAAAGCCAGAACGGCACGGATGACACGGCGCACTTTACGCGGGATTACCGCCAGGATGGCACACAACAGATAGAGATCGAAAAACAATTCGACAGCCGACAACTCGTAGGGAACGGCACCGCGCAGGTGCAGTCGTATTTCTGTCTGTGTGCAGCAATATCCTAATGCATACATGAAGACAAAGAAGGAGGCATTGGATCGGATAGGCCTCCAAAGCATGCTGATGATTCGCAACAATTTCTCCATGATGATAATTTACTTATTTTTAGTTATCTTTTATTGATGATAGAATCGTTCTACGTCGGCAATAATACTATCGGGCACCATTCCAATGATGCTTTCGCCTCGTTGTATGCGGGCTCTGATGGCGGTGCTCGACACGTCAAGGAGCGGTGCATTTACCACGGTGAGGTGACAACAGGCATGGTCATCGTCGGCAGGAACCATCGTACTTCCGGGGCGTGGATAAACGATGATGGGGTATTTCCTACGGATGTCGTCAGCGCGATACCAGCGATTGAAGAGATCCCAATTATCGCCTCCGATGATGAGCGAAAACACATGGCCGGGAAAATCGGCGGTCAATGCCTCAAGAAGATTCCAAGTATAGGACGGTCGTGGCATGTGCATTTCGTAGTCGCTGACGTTGATATGAGGGTGACCCTGAAGGGCTTTTTCAGCCAATGCCAGTCGCTTCTGGTCATCAAGCAAGTCGTTTTGCTGCTTCAGGGGATTGTGGGGTGACACCATCAGCCATATCTCATCGAGGCTGGTGTGGCGGAGAATCTCTTCCGCGAGTGCCACATGTCCACAGTGGATAGGGTTGAACGACCCTCCAAAGATGCCGATATGCTTCATCCGAGGAAGTCTTTGAGCAGTCGGAGTGCCTCTTGTTTGGCTGTTTCGAGGTCGTCGTTGACCACGATATGGTCAAATTTCGGGGCGAAGGTCAATTCGTATTCTGCCTTATCCAAACGCTGTTGGATGGCTTCGGGAGTATCGGTGGCGCGTCCTTCAAGGCGGCGGCGCAGTTCTTCTACCGATGGGGGTTGGATGAAAAGGCTCATGGCTTCATCGCCATAATACCTCTTGATGTTTACTCCACCCTTCACATCGACGTCGAAGACGACATTCTGGCCAGCTTCACGCTGGCGTTCCACCTGTGCTTTGAGTGTTCCATAGAAGCGGTCGGTATAGACCTCTTCATATTCAAGAAACTCGCCATTGGCTATTTTCTGACGGAATTCGTCGGGTTGCAGAAAGAAATAATCCACTCCATCCTGCTCTGTTCCGCGTGGTTGGCGACTGGTGCAGGATACGGAGAAATAGAGCTTCAGCTCTGGATGTTGCTCCATCAGCCAACGCACGATAGTCGATTTGCCGCTGCCGGATGGGGCTGAAACGATGATGAGCTTTCCTTTCATAGGCGATTTATAGTGCGTTGAGCACTTGTTCTTTGATTTGTTCCAATTCGTCTTTCATCTTCACCACAATGTTCTGCATCTCTGCCTGATTGCTTTTCGAACCGGTGGTATTGATTTCGCGACCCATCTCTTGGGCGATAAAGCCGAGCTTTTTACCCTGTCCGGCATGGTCTGCCATGGTCTCGCGGAAATATTTCAGATGGTTTGCCAAGCGCTGTTTCTCTTCGCTGATATCCAGTTTCTCGATATAGTAGATGAGTTCTTGTTCCAAACGGTTCTTGTCGTATTCGGCAGAAGGTATCTGTTTGAGTCCATCTACAATGCGAGTACGAATCTTCTCCACACGACTTTTCTCGTAGGGTTCGATGCTTTGGAGCAGTGCTTCGATATTGTCGATCTTCTCAGCAAACTTCTTTTGCAGAGCTGCACCTTCCTGAATACGGAAGTCAACAAGGTTTTTGATGGCCTGCTCGACTGCTTGTCGTGCCATTTCCCACTCTTCATCGGTCAGTGTTTCCACTTCTGTCTTTGCCATAACATCGGGCATGCGGGTCAGTGTCTGCAACCAATCCACCTGCTGTCCGATAGCATTAGCCTCAACAAAAGAGCGCAACTGATCGTAATAGTTCTGCATCAATGCGGTGTTGATGGTAGTGGCATCAACTGTGACATCCTTTTCTACCCAGAGTGACATTTCCACTTTTCCGCGCAGCAAATGCTTTGCTATGAGTTGGCGCACCTCCATTTCTTTCTCACGATAGAGTGGTGCTATACGAGTGGTTAGGTCAAGTTGCTTGGAATTGAGCGACTTGATTTCCACATTAATCTTCTTTTCTTTGAATGCTACTACGGCTTTACCGTAGCCTGTCATTGACTGTATCATGCTGTCGTTATCGTTTTTTCGAGCAATTGTTATCTGTTGCTACACTCTTGTTTACCTAATATTATTCTTATAGTACAAATCTCTTTCTCTATAATATTAGGTGCAAAGGTAGTGCAAACCGAGCGAAATGCAAAAGAAAAACTCGTTTTTCTTTTCATTTCCGAACGTGAGTAACTTGGACGCATCGCGTCAAAGGTACGATTAAGTGAGCGAAATACAAAGGAAATCTATTATTTTCTTTGGATTTCAGAAGTTCCAACAAAGTATGCACATCGTAATTACCGAATATATACTACGTTTTAGTCCGATGCAGAGAGTTATGGTTCTCTGCCTCGGACTAATAGGTATTATCGCCTTATACCATACGGTTTTGTATCACAAAACCCATTGGTAGGCTCCACTAAAGAAACGACAAAAGGATAAATAGAATTGTGCGTTTCAACATAAAGATATTTATTGTTTGGGGATTATATAATCAACAAATATCATATCCATATTAGTATTCGGTCTTATCTGTCTTCTCGCGCCACATCTCAAAGGCTCGTTTAGCTTCGTGTTGCATCACTATTTCACTGGGTTTCTTACGATATTCAGGTTTCAGTTCGAGTTCTTGGTAGATGAAATCGTCGTCGAAACCAATGTCGGCAGCATCTTTTCTGTCATTCGCATAATAGATTTTGTCGAGGTGTGCCCAATAGATAGCACCCAAACACATAGGGCATGGCTCGCATGAGGTATAGATTTCGCACCCTGTCAAATCGTATGTTCCCAACACTTTTGTTGCTTTACGAATGGCACTAACCTCTGCGTGTGCAGTCGGGTCAAGGTCTATTGTGACGCAATTGGATGCTTCTGCCACAATCGCTCCATCTTTCACAATGACAGCACCAAATGGTCCACCACCATTCTTCACACTATTTTCCGATAGTTCAATGGCTCTTGCCATAAAGTCGTTCTTATTCATATTCTATTTCTTTCTTTTTTGCCACAAAGATACGATTTAGTGAGAGAAGAACAAAGAAAAACTCAGTTTTTTATTTGTTCTTCCGAACGTGAGTAGCGAAGAGACGTAGTCTCAAAGATAGTGCAAACCGAGAGAAATACAAAGAGAAACGTAGTTTTTCTTTTATTTCCGAGGTGCAGCCTATCGAAGAGGCATTGCTTCAAAGATACGATTTAGTGAGAGAAGAACAAAGAAAAACTCAGTTTTTTTATTTGTTCTTCCGAACGTGAGTATCGAAGAGACGTAGTCTCATAGATAGTGCAAACCACCTTCTGCTTCCACGCCCATAGATGATTTTTCTCTAAAAAATAGAATGGAATTATAGAAAAACTTGTAATTTTGTAGCAAAATTAGAAGATATGAAAGTTCTGATAGTCAACACAAGCGAACGAATAGGTGGTGCAGCAGTGGCAGCTAAGCGTCTATTGGAGGCTCTAAACGGCAATGGTGTGAAAGCAAAAATGCTGGTAGGCACTAAAGAAAGTGATCATATCAGCGTAGCACAAATGCCTCATCAGAAACGGCTACACTGGAATTTTCTATGGGAACGCCTGTGCATTTGGGTGCGCCTACGCTTTCAGCGCCGCCATCTCTTTGAAGTGGATATGGCAAATGCTGGTTGCGACATCACCAAACTGCCCGAATTTCGAGAAGCTGACATCATTCATCTCCACTGGATCAACCAAGGCACGCTATCGCTCAACGGCATCCGACGCATCCTGGAGAGTGGCAAACCGGTGGTGTGGACCATGCACGATATATGGCCTGCAACAGCCATCTGCCATCTTACACTCGGATGTGAACGGTTCAAAACCGCTTGTCAATACTGTCGGCTGCTGCCCGGTGGCGGTTCTGCCAACGACCTATCATCGTTGATATGGCGTCGCAAACAACACATGCTCGAGGGACAACACATCAGTTTCGTTGCTTGTAGCCAGTGGTTGGCAGGTGAGGCTCGACAGAGCGCACTGCTGAAAGGACAGACTGTCAGCGCTATCCCCAACCCTATCAGCACGTATATTTATCGACCAGGAGACAAAACGGTTGCACGCCAACGCCTATCATTGCCTATCGATGACCGTATCATTCTATTTGTATCACAGCGCGCTACCAATCCCAACAAAGGTATGCAGTATCTGACGGAAGCCTGCCAACTATTAGCAAAGCACTACCCCGACATGGTGGAACATACCGCAGTGGCTATCCTCGGCGGTCATGCCGAAGATGTAGTGGCGCAGTTGCCGTTCCGTTCCTACCCACTGGGCTATATCAGCAACGAGCAACGCATCGTCAGTGTCTATCAGGCTGCCGACGTCTTTGTATTGCCTTCACTCTCGGAGAATCTTCCCAACACTATCATGGAGGCTATGGCATGTGGGTTGCCCAGCGTAGGATTCCGCATCGGAGGTATTCCCGAAGAGATTGACCATCAGCAGAATGGCTATGTAGCAGACTATTGCAGTGGTGAAGACCTTGCCAATGGCATTCGCTGGGCACTATCGGAAGCCGATCCGACTGCCGTTGGCAAAGCGTGTCTCGACAAGGTGACACGCTGCTATTCACACCAGCGTGTGGCACGACAGTATATTCAGGTTTATGAAAACGCTATGCGTCCGACCACAGCCAAACAATAATTTCCACTATTATTCATGCAACAGACCATTACCATCAGCGTCATCACCATCACCTACAACGCTGCTACGGTGTTGCAACGCACCCTCGACAGTGTGGCGCATCAGACATATCAGCATATCGAGCACCTTATTATAGACGGTGCATCGAAAGACGATACACTCGCCATAGCGCATCGCTATGCCGAGGGCAAGAATTATCCCGTAGTCATCCAGTCGGAACCCGACAAGGGTATCTATGACGCCATGAACAAAGGAATGGCGAAGGCAACGGGCGATTATCTGGTATTTCTCAATGCTGGCGACGTGTTTCATGCCGACGACACCCTACAGACTGTTTGTCAGACGATAGCCCTACAGACAGCCGGCAACACCTCTGCCCCACTGCCTGCAGTGGTCTATGGAGATACAGCAATAGTGGATGAGCAAGGCCATTTCCTACGATTACGAAGACTTCGCCCACCCCACCAACTCTCTTGGCGATCGTTCCGATGGGGCATGTTGGTATGTCACCAGTCGTTTTATGCCCGCACGGATGTGGCGCAACAGCATCATTACAATCTGCAGTACCGCCACTCTGCCGATGTAGATTGGTGTATCCGACTGATGAAAGATGCGGAGAAGCGACATCTACCTATTGTCAACAGCCATCAAATTCTATCCGACTTTATGGATGGCGGCAATACCACACAACATCACCATGCCTCGCTCCGTGAGCGTTTCACAGTCATGCGCAACCATTATGGATTTGTTTCCACACTGCTGTGCCACCTTTGGTTTGTAATAAGAGCAGTGATAAAGAAATAAAAAGATCTGCCTACAGATAGTTGAAAGGGATTGCCCAAACAATCGCCACTACTTTTCTATCAGCGCCACGGCATAGGCAGAGATACCCTCCTCACGGCCAGTAAATCCTAAACGCTCGGTAGTGGTGGCCTTGATAGAAATATTATCGGGATCGGTACCGATAACATCTGCCATACATTGTTGCATGGCAGGAATATGCGGATTCATCTTCGGACGCTGGGCACAGATAGTGGCATCGATGTTTACTAACCGATACCCTTTGGTGGCAATCAGTTCAATAGTCTTGCGGAGGATAATCTTGCTATCCATTCCCTCAGTTTCGCTGCTGGTATCTGGAAAATGAAAACCGATGTCGCGCATATTGGCTGCACCCAATATGGCATCGCAGATGGCATGTATCAGCACATCAGCATCGCTATGTCCCAACAATCCCATGGTGTGTTCTATCTTGATGCCGCCCATCCAAAGGTCGCGTCCGCTGACCAACTGATGGACATCATATCCCATTCCTACTCGTATCATAGTTGTTTGTCTGTATTATATTTGGTGTAGATTTATCGTTTGAAGAGGTCCTTGATACCGTCCATATCAAATGCCAGTGTAAAGCGCAAGGTCTGGTCGAGCGGATTGCTTTTGGCTGTGGCAATGACATATCCCACATCGAGCGAAAAGACATTCATGCGAAAACCGCCTCCCACAGTGAAATATTTCAAGTTGCCTTTGTTCTCACTCTGATGGTGATAGCCTGCACGCAGTGTGAACTGATCATGGTAAACATACTCAGCACCGACACTCCACTGTATCTCTTGCAACTCCTCTTTCAGTCCGCCAGGTGCATCATGGAAGCTCTTGAAGATGCCGGAAATGGCACTCACATTGTTGTATTCATCGATGACACGCTGTTCATACTCCTCTTTGCTCTCGCCTTCGTTTTGTTTGGGCACCGTCGGTACCAATAGTTTATTGGCATCGGCAGCTATGGTAAAGCGGTTATACTCATCGACAGGCACCATCAGCGAAGCGCCCAGACGCATATTGGCAGGTAGGAAGTTGGATCGCTCATCGCCGAAATAGGTAATCTTACTACCGATATTGGAGATGTTCAGACCCAGTCCCAACTGACATTCGCGCTGTCCGATATTGATGTAGTTATTATAGTAGCATGCCAAATCGGCTGCCACTGCCGATGCTGGCGAAGCGTCTTCGCTATAGTCGTAACGCAGATCACTATAGAGCCAACGTATGGCGGCAGCAATAGAAAAGCGTTCGCTGAGCATGAGCGAATATGCCACATCGAGCGACATCTCATAGGGTTTCACCGTCATGGCATCGTCACCAATGCCGGTATAAACTTCACCTAAGGAGAAATAGCGCAACGAACCAGATATAGCGGAATAGTCGCCGATGCGATAGTAACCTGACAGATATGCCAAATCGATATCGTTGACCAACTGTCGGAGCCATGGCGTATAGTTGAGTGCTATGCCTGCCCTACTGATACAGAAGGGATATTTAGCGGGGTTCCAGTATTGTGAATTGACATCAGGATCGGTGGCAGCACCCACATCGCCCATACCTGCCGCACGTGCATCGGGTGCAATGGTCTGTGATATGACAGCATGGTCAATGGGGTTGAACTGACTTTTGCCGTCTTGCGCCCAACCGTTTGCTGCCGTTGCCATCAACATGGCTATAAGGAGAATCTTTACTTTGTTCATCATCAATATAACGTAGCCATGCATTATTTATTGCTCAACACTATCAGTTTCTTGGTTTTCGACACCTGTTGTCCTCCCGTACTACCCAAGCGCACCCGATAGAGATAGACTCCGGTAGAAAGGCGTTGCCCGTTACTGGCAGACAAATCCCAGTCGATGGTAAGACTTCGGTCTGATGGTGTTGCCTGTTGGCGATGCTGCCAAAGCATGCGCCCTGCCATGTCAAATACCTCAATACTGATGTCGAGCGCTGTACCCACACGGTCGTGAATGATACGGAAACCGGTAGTGGTAGTGGCAGGATTGCGTGTGGTTTCCACTTCGAACACTCCAGGAGCAAGGCCTTCTACCACACGGAAGTTGAGTTCGCGGGTGGTGACATTGTTTTGCATATCCCAAGCGCGGAACATCAAATGGTGGTCGCCCGCTGTCAACTGGGGAATGCTAAAGCCTACCGTGCCACGGGTGTGGCTACCGAAATCATAAGCGAAATAATCGTTGAGGTTGTAAGTCTGTGTGGTTTGTCCGTCAATCACCAAGGTCAGGTTGTGGCCCAAACCATTGCCTGCGGCATTGATACCGCTGGCATCTTCCAGTTCGGCTATGAAATAAGGAGTGGGATTGACGCGCCCTCCATCCACAAAGTCGCTACTATTGAGATAGCAATATACTTCGGGGCCCTCGTTATCATCGGTATTGGCATCGGTTCCGCCCAGAGTAAAACGGGTGCAATGTCCATTGGCAGTCTGTGTGCGGTCGGTATTCACCGCATAGACATGCAGGAGTCCTATGGCATCGGAATAGCTGATGTCACGTGGCACGGTGAAGGAAAACGAGAACACACCCTGCCGGATGCTATCACTTCCAGTAAACAAAGTATGGGTGTGGTCGGTATATACAAAGGCTTTCTGTGCCTGTGACGAATCGTTTCGTCGGCACACCACCGTCTCTGCAGCATCACATACCGTGGCGGTGATCTGTCCATTGAAAGCAGGATCAGCCCCCTCCCCCTGCTGCACATGACCACAAACCTTGACTGTAGTACCGGCAGAGAGTGGTATCGGACGGTCGGTATCTGTCAAAGCCACACCGTTGATGCTATCGATAAGCACCTTTCTGACGGGGAGCGACAAGCGCAAAGCAGGATCGCCAAGTAGGAGAAACTGTAGTTTGTTGGCGGTAAGGTCGCCTCCGGTAGTTATCAATTCGTTCTTTGCTCGGCGCACAGCCTCACCAATAGGCATGGGACGCCCATCGGAAATATTGAGCAAATGACGCATGAAGGTCTGGTTCATCAGCCGGTTATACGACTGGAAGACGGTGCGCGTAGTACCGTAAAAGGCAATGGCGCCACCATGGGGATTAAGCAGTGCGGTCTCACCGATATTCTCTGTCTGTCCGTCGAAGGGCATAATATCACACGTGGCAGCAACCCAAAGGGGCAGATGACTGGAAACGGCATTGGCGAAATCGGTAACATCCACCACCTTCTCATGGGATATGCTTGTTGCAGCACCATGACCGGAATAGTTCATAACGAGTGCTCCGGTATTCATCAGTTGACGTATCTGCCGTGTCACATCGGGATAACTGTTAGATGTGGCAGACGATGTGCGCTGATAGGCATCCCAAAGAATGCGCCTCACTTGGACAGAAGGCTGTTGGTGTTCGACTTGTTTCGCCACATCATCGGCATCTTCCATGTGCTGATTTTCGTTGCCGTCGTCGCCCATCACGACAATAAGATTCTGCCAACTGCCCACATCGCGATTGTCTGCATAGGCAATAATCTTATCCACTACCGCCTCCGCCTGACTCACAGTACGCACGGGCAGGCGGCCTACAGCCACATCACTCTTGTCGCTACCCAAGAGATTAGCACCTTCGCCATCGTCAAGGAGCGTAAAATAGTCGTCGCAGACATAGCTGCCGGTACGGCTATAGGAGTTATCGCTCTCATAACAGAGTAGGAACTGATCAGGCTGATACCCTCGCCAAGTGGTGGTAAGCATGCGATTATCCCATGCTCCATCCCCCATCAGCAACAGAAAGCGCGGTTGGTCAGCCTCTGTTGTGGCGCGGTCGTAGAGCATTTTAAGATAGCGGCGGTAGGCATTGGCATCGGGTGTGCCACTACTAAACTCGTTGTAAAGTTGGTCGGCCGCAACGATGCGCACGCGAAGGGTATCGTGGGTTTCGTGCCAATCAGCCAACCGTTGGGCTTGTTCCTGCATCTTACGGTCGGCAGGAATGATGATAATCATATCGGCAGGACCGTCGGCATGGAGGTTCTGATTATTGACCAGTCCCACAATGTCTGGTGCAGGAAATGTTGCGGAAGCGAGATTGGGTGTAGCCTCCGGTGTAGCATGATAGAGCGAGACATGATCGAGACGCACCACAGCCTGAGCATTGACGGGCGTGAGCGTCACTTTATTGTTGGCTGCAAGCAGTTCGGTCACGGGAAAAGTTGCCGTGGCAGTACGCATCTCATCGTATTCGCCACGCGATACCGCCGCCAGTTGTCCCACGTTCTGCCCATTAACTCCCACCATCACAGCAGTGGCTTGGTCGGCAGAGAGCGTCACAGTCAGAGATCCGGTATCGTGGTCTTGTGCACCTTGCAGGGTGATACTGCGAGGATTGGCGGCTGTGATACGCGTGGCATCATATAGATTTCTGCCACCTTGATACCAAGCATAGTCATCAACCTCATAGAGCGTATGCGTGCGGTCGGCATGCGATTGCCAGTTGGTCAAAAAGGTTTCAGTATCGATTGTAAGTGGGTTGTCGCCCTCTGTCAAGAAATAACAACCGTAATTGGCATAGGGATTACGGATGCGCTGATGGTTGCTGTCCCACGTCACAGGACCTGTTGCCATCAACAGGCAACGCCCATCGGAAAGGCGACAGGTTGCCACTTCATGCAAATCGTCGGTGGTTTGCAGATAGTCTGCCGTCAGCCATTCAGGCTGCAAGGCACCACCATAGCCATAGACTTTAACACGCGATGGATCTGCAAATCCTGCATTTCGCAGCAGTTTGTCGGTCAACTGATAGATGCCTGAGGCAGGCACGCTGATTTTCACCCATCGCCCTTCTGCCAACACCGAGTGGTCGGCATAGCGATTGACAGGTGCTGCGGCAGATTGTCGTGTGCGGTTGCGTGCTGGTTTGGCTTTGGCATCGATGCGAAGCACGAAGCTCACGAGTTTCTGGTGCTTACGTCCGCGCTTCACCAACGGTACGAAAGAAACTTCAAGGCTTCCTTTTTTACGTGCGACGCTGAGTTGTTGGGATATTCGTGGAATACGCGGCAACGATGCGTCTGTAATTTTCTGCAGGCGCTGCACATCGGCATTACCCATCGGGATGAATTCGGGATAGTCGAGACTTACTGTATATACGGAGTCGAGGTATGCGCCACAGAGTGGAATGGAATAGCTTACGCGTGGCAATACAGAGTCAATCCTGACCTCAGAAGCCGTCAGGTTGATGGTGCGTTGTGCGCGACAAGGTGTCAGCAACACGAGCAACACGATAAGACTCAGCCATGCGTGTTTCATCTACTTACAGTTGAACTCCAATACTTTTCGTTCTTCTATCCATCCTTCCAAATGGTCGTCGATATGCACGGGTCCCACTCCAACAGGTGTACCGGTATAGAGCAGGTCGCCAGTTTTCAGTGTGAAATATTGCGAGATATAGGCAATGAGTTCGTCAACACGATAGAGCATATCGCTTGAACAGCCTTCCTGCACCGTCTTGCCATTGATGTCGAGATGGAAATGGAGTGCCTGGATGTCGCGAAACTTCTCCACATCGACCCAGTCGCCAATAACAGCCGAGCCGTCGAAGCCCTTGCAGAGTTCCCAGGGCAATCCCTTCTCGCGTGCTTCGCGCTGCAGATCACGGGCTGTAAAATCGATTCCCACGGTCACGGCATCATAGTATCTGTGGGCGAAGCGTTCTGGAATACTCTTTCCCAATCGGCAGATGCGCACCACCAATTCTGTTTCATAGTCCACCTGACTGCTCCAGTCAGGGATAAAGAAAGGCTTGTGGTCTTTCAACAAAGCCGAATCAGCCTTGGTAAATATCACAGGCTTTTCTGGTTTATATGCCTTTCCGTCCAGTTCTTCGGTATGCTGGAGGTAGTTCATGCCAACGGCGAATATCTTCATAGTGTATGCTTATTATAGATAATGTATATGTTGATAGCTTATCGTTGCAAAATTAAATAAAAATATCGAGAACTAAGACATTTCCATCAAAAGTATGATGTTTTGTGGCAAATTGACCATCTGTAATTGCAGATTTGTAACATCGCGACTGTTCTTTCTCTGACTTGTAACAGTATTGTTACACGACTTTATCAAGATGTTCAAACACTCGTAACACGTTTGACACATCGTCCCACTACCTTTGCACTCGCATTTCACCCACCATGAATGGGTTTGAGATTCGGGTGCTTTAATAGCATATATCGGTATTTCGGAACACTACTTAGATGAGGATAAAATCAATTTTAAAAGAGAAATAAAATGAGAAACAATGTAATGAGAGCATGCGGCAATAGAGTTGCCATGATGCTGATGGCTGTCTGTCTGATGCTTGCCAACGTGCAGGCGCAAGCACAAAATGCCACAGAATGGGAGAAATTGAAAGGTGAAATCACACTTTATATGACCAACGACATGGGGCGGAATGGCTATTACGACCAAAAGCCGATTGCCGAACTGATGGGCGAAATGGCTGATGTGGTAGATCCGGAAGCAGTACTTGCCGTGGGCGATATCCATCATTTCAATGGAGTGGCATCATTGCAAGACCCACTTTGGATGACCAATTACGAGTTGATATACTCCCATCCCGACCTCATGCTCGACTGGTTTCCTGTTTGCGGCAACCATGAATATCGGGGCAATACCGAGGCTTTCCTCAACTATGGCAAGGTGAGCCGCCGTTGGATGATGCCTGCCAAATACTACACAAAGGTGTTTTCACATAAGAATACCACCATACGCATCGTATTCCTCGACACCACACCCCTTATCGATTCTTATCGCAAGAATGCCGACACATACCCCGACGCGTGTAAGGAGGATATGCAAGCGCAACTCTCTTGGCTCGACGAAACGCTAAAGAATGCCCACGAAGACTGGGTCGTCGTGGTGGGTCACCACCCCATCTACGCCGAGACAGGCAAGAAGGAAACCGAGCGTCTTGATATGCAGAAGCGCCTGTTGCCTGTGCTCCATAAATATAATAATGTGGCAATTTACGCCTGCGGACACATCCATAATTTCCAGCATATCGAGAAGAAAGGAGATGCTATCGACTATGTGGTCAACTCATCGTCGTCGTTGGCACGCCCAGTAAAACCTATCGACGGCACCGTATTTTGCAGTTCTGCCGATGGTTTTTCTGTCATCACAGCCGACAAGAATCAGCTCCGCATGTCGATGATTGACAAAGAGGGCAAAGTGATTCACACGATAGAAAAAAGCAAATAAAAGGAAGCAGAGAGAAGTATTCTACTGAGACATATATTGAGATGAAAAGATTTTTAATCAGTGCGGCATTGCTTGCCGCCATGACAGCTACTATCCAAGCCCATACGCTGGATGGATCTGTCAAGGACAACAAAACGGGCGAACCGCTCATCGGAACTGTGATCCGAGTGAAAGAGTTGCCTGAAGTGACCACCACTACAGGCCTCGACGGAACTTTCACCCTGCATGAATTGCCCAACAAGGGAAAGTTCACCCTTATCGTTTCCTACATTGCCTACAAGACTCAGGAGATTGTGGTGGATGTTGCCAAGAAAGACAAACTCGACATTCCGATGACTGAAGATCAGAAGGAACTTGGCGAAGTGGTGGTGACGGGTCATCGCGAATATCGCTCCGACCGTAGTGCCGTAGAAACCGTAAAGGCGGCTGGCAATGTGCTCAACGTGATTAGCCAGCAGAGCATCCAACTGTCTCCCGACGTCAATGTGGCCAGTGTGCTTCAGCGCGTATCGGGTGTCACGATGGAGCGCGATGCGTCGGGTGAGGCTTCTTATGCCATTCTCCGTGGCATGGACAAACGCTACAATTACACGCTTGTGAACGGGGTGAAGATTCCAAGTCCCGATGACAAGAACCGCTACATCCCGTTGAACATCTTCCCAAGCGACCTGATGGATCGCCTCGTAGTATCGAAGTCGTTGACTGCCGACATGGAAGGTGATGCTGCCGGTGGAGTGGTCGATATGGTCATGAAGGACGCTCCTTCACGTTTTCAGCTCCAAGCCAATGCTGCCATTGGAGCGAGCGATTACTTCTGGAAAGACGGCAGAGACTATCTCACAAGCAACCGTTCTGACTATACCCACAAGTCGCCTTACGAGGCTTTCGGTTCGGAATACAAGGCAAGCATGAGCGACTTTAAGAATGGTCCGATGCAACTAAAGAGTCACTCCGCTCCAAGTCCCAACTTCATTGGTGGCATCAGCATAGGCAATCGCTTCTGGAAAGACCGCTTGGGCGTGATAGTTGCAGGTAGCATACAAAACACCTTCCGGGGGACTGAGCGCACTTATAATTCTGTAAAGATGGCTTCGGGCGAACAGGCCATGTATATTTCCAAGCTGCAACACCGCTACTACAGCATCCACGATTTGAATACGGGTGTTCATGCCAAACTGGACCTGACTTTGCCTGGTCACAAGTTGGAATGGTATAATATGTATGTGCATACCAACTCCAAAGGTATCAGATACAGCAATGGCATCGGTACTGAATATATCGGCGAAAACAGTTATACGCAAGATGACGAGATGCGATCTACCTCAACCACGCAAAGCATTTTTGCCACCAATCTGAAGGGCACTCACCATCTCACCAAGGATTTCACCATCGACTGGGCGGGAATTTTTTCTCAAGCCAAAGAGGAGGATCCCGATAGAACCTACGCTACACTGAGCAACACAGTGACTACCGACAACACAGAGGGGGATGCCGTTTCCGGCTCGATCTGGTCGCCCGACAAGACCATTAGCAAGACGTATCCAAAAAATGCGGAACGCCGATTCCAACACAACAGAGATACCGATTGGGCTGGATACATCAACCTCACTTACAACACCCGTTTCGGAAACGATATGGAAGCTATTTGGAAAACTGGTGGGCAGTATCGTCGCAAGGAACGCAGCAACAGATACTATTCCTACATCTTCAATCCTGCCGATACCGAACTGACGTTGGATGACAATAGTCTGGAGCAGTTTGGCCATATCGAATGGACATGCAGAACTCCATACTCGCAAGCCTCACAACTCAACTACGACTCTAAGGAACACATCGGTGGAGCCTATGCTATGGTGACCATGAAGAGTCAATTGGGCGAGGTGAATGTTGGTTTCCGCGCAGAACACACCAACCAGATATACACCATGCTGCAACACTTCCGCAACATGGGACAGGTGGGAGAACAGAGCTACTGGGACTATCTGCCCTCTGCCAATATCAAGTGGACACCTACACAAAAGATGAATGTGCGTCTATCCTACTATCGTTCCATCAACCGACCTGGATTCTACGAGATTGTGCCTTATCAGATTCAGGGCGAGGAATATCAGGAGAAGGGTAATCCTAATCTGAAGCGAGCACGCATCGACAATATCGACTTGCGATGGGAGTGGTTTCCGTCAAAGAATGAGCAGATACTGGCTGGTGTATTCTATAAATACCTGAAGGATCCTATCGAACAGGTGTTTGTCACTTCCGACGGTAAGATTGGTGCGGGAACCGATGCCTACTATATGCCCGACAATTTGGGAAATGCCAAAAACATGGGTTTCGAAATCGACGTCATCAAGTATATCCGCCACTTTGGTATAAAGGCAAACTACACCTATACCTATTCGAGAATCACCACATCAAAGCGTGAATATCAAGAAGGCAGCGCGGAATATAAGACGGGAGTGACCCAGACCCGACCTCTGGTAAATCAGGCTCCACACACCGCCAACCTCTCTCTGCTGTATAAGGATACCGAACACGGATGGAATGGACAACTCGCAGCTTCGTTCACTGGCACCAAACTGGCATTGGTATCACCTTTCAAAGATGCCGACCAATGGGACAAAGCCATGTTTGGACTCGATCTTAGCGCCGAAAAACAATTCAAGAACGGATTCTCTATCTTCTTCAAAGCCAACAATCTGCTCGATGCAAAACGAGAGAGATACCTCAAGACGGTGAACCCTGCCAACCATGAATATGAGGGACAGCAGAGTGATAAGACCATCGTAGGAACGTATAAATACGGCAGAACATTCCTTTTGGGAGTAAGATATAAACTATAAAAAACAAGAACAAATATGAAACAGATAAATACTTTCGCCTGCATGTTGATCATGGCAACGACAGTGTTCTCAACAGCATGCGAGAACGACAATATCAATCCATACGATTACGTAAACAACAACAATCAGGATAACAATAACCAAGGTTCTACCGATGCCATCAAAACATCGTTTGCCGAATACCCCATAGGGTCGCTGGTATGGACCAAAGACACTACGCTGACCGAGAGCATAGAAATTCCGGAAGGCACTTCGCTCTACATCGAACCGGGTGTGACTGTCACTTGCAAGGCTGAAGTGCAAGTGCCCATCGAAATCGTGGTATTGGGCAACCTCTACTGTATGGGTACTGCCGAGAAGCCCGTTGTGTTTACTTCAGACGACAAGAAACCTGAGGCATGGGGTGGTATCATCTGCGGATACAATTCGGAAGAAGTGGTGCTCAACCATGTAGAGATAGCCTACGCAGGAGCAACACCTACAGAAAACTCCATCTCGTTTCAAAGAAAACTCTTCAAAACTACTATCGATGGCGGTGTGCCTGCCTTCCATTTTTGCAATGTAAACGGTAAGTTTGTGATTGCAAACAGTTTCTTCCACGATGCCTACAACGACCTGACCTACTTTACTGGCGGCAATGCCGTCATTGTCAACAGCATCTTTGCTGATTGCGGAAACAAGACCGATGGTGGCGAAGCTATCAACGTGAAGGCTGGATGCAAATTTGATGTGGCTAACAATATCATCTACAATGCCTGCACCAATGCTTTCAAACTCTCAAATGCGGGTAACAGCGAGGTGATTCCTCTCACCGAAATGACCGTATATAACAATACGGTTGTAGATTGTGGATGGCGTCGCGCCAAAAACACAAAAGGCGGTTCGGTATGGGTCGAGAAGGCTGCAAAGCCCATTTTCGTCAACAATTTAATCTACGATTCACGCTTCGGACTGAAACAACCTAAGCAGGACGGTGCAGATATGGAGCACAGCCGACTCACTCCCAACTATTATTTCGCCTCAACAGAAACGGGTGTGAAACAAATGGAGAAAGGGGCTTCACTCGGCATTTGGTTTGATACCGACATCAAGAGCGGCGTTGCCGGACAACTCGACCCACTATTCGAAAATTTCAAACAAAGCAGTAACATGAATATCAATTGCGAATCAGATGATGTGGAAAAAGGTGCTCCACTCGCCTTCGACAAGGCATGGAACTTCGACGTGAAAGCCGAAAGTCCTGCACGCTCTGGCGGTGTTACCGATTTTGCTCGCCTTTTCCCCAACGGCATTCCTTTCTTTGGCATGAAAAAGGTAGTTTTCTTGGATAACAACAACGATCAGAACTACTACTTCACAGCTCCACTGCCAAGCGCCAGATTCGGAGCAACGATGTAATATCGGTTCGTTGAAAATCGTGCCACCCATAACTATATGTTCATCCATACACTTCTTCGTGTGGGTTGACATATAGATATGGGTGGATTTCATATGCATTATTCACGCACGAAAAATAACTACGACACAATCTATTCGTAGGCATATAGGAATCGCTATTCTCTTGTTTTTGGATAGCCCTAACGATAGTTTCCACACGAACTGGTATCAATGTAAATGCTACACTTGTTTTTTTCAGCGTTTTTCTAACGCCTGACAAAAGTTTTGTCTAACGTTGGATAATGGTTGTGTCAAACGTTGGATAATAGTATTATCAAACGTTGGATAATTGTATTGTCAAACGTTGGATAATGGTTGTGTCAAACGTTGAAAAGAGTTATATCAAACGTTGGGTAAAAGTGATTTCAAACATTGCGAAAGAGTTGTGTCAAACATTAGGTAAATGTAGTTTCCAACGATAGGCAATCGATTCAAACACGTCAGACTACCAGGGGAAGAAAAATATAGTTGGTGGTCGATCGGTGGTCGAAGGGTGGTCGATTCCACAACATCGAACACCAGATAAGTCTTTACTACTCAGAAACATAACCATCACGGGTGGTCGGTGGTCGAAAAAACAACACATCGCGCATGCGCATACGCGCGTGAACATCACGCGAAAGATGAGGGCAACAGGAATACTATGGCTATTATACCAAACCTTTCAAGAAATACCTGAGCATCAAGACTGCAAAAGAATTCTTTTAGAATATAGGTTTTTCCACATTGTCTTACTCCATTTAATACCAATGGCTTACGACGCTCTTGGTTCTTCCAATCTACAAGCTGAGTATATATCTTTCTTTTCATAGATTTACACTTTTAGACACATAACAATGGTAATATCTTACACTTTCTGACACATAAAATCATCACAAAGATACACTTTTTGACACATACATCCAAATAAACATAGCAAAAACAATTGGGTTATTATGTTTTTTTAAGCATAATATTTAAGCAAGCTTGCTATTCTGCATTCGATTTGCACTATCTTTGAGGCAATGCCTCTTCGATAGGCTACACCTCGGAAGTACAAAGAAAAAAGTGTTTTTCTTTGTACTTCTCTCGGTTTGCACTATCTTTGGACTTGCAGCCCCAAGATACTCACGTTCGGCAAAGCAGAAGAAAAAATGCTTTTTCTTTTGCTTTTCGCTCACTTAATCGTATCTTTGAAGCTATGCTTCTTCGATAGGCTGCACCTCGGAAATAAAAGAAAAACTACGTTTCTCTTTGTATTTCTCTCGGTTTGCACTATCTTTGGACCTACAGCCCCAAGATACTCACGTTCGGCAAAGCAGAAGAAAAAATGCTTTTTCTTTTGCTTTTCGCTCACTTAATCGTATCTTTGCACGGAAAATGGTTAGATACTGCATCATAACACTAATGGTCTGGCTATCACTTGCCAGCGGAAAGGCACAGACTACAGATGTGCGCTGCCTCGACTTTATGGGTGTGCCCATCGAGGGAGCGGTCGATTCGTTCCTTGTACGCATACAAGAGAAAAACTTCACACCATGGGGAGATTCGGGAGATGGCGAAGACTATTATTTCCGGGGAAACTTCTATGGCATACGTGCCAAACTGATGGTTAGTGCCGATAAAGACACCAAACGGGTTGAATCGATGTATTTCACCGTGGGACCCTATCGTACCAAAGAGATGATGAACCGCAATACGGCTTATTTCCTCCGCAAACTGTCGCAAGACTATGGCAACTATACCACACGAAACGGATCATACTATTTCTTCAACGACTATGGCAATGTGAAAGTATCTGTCACTAAAAACAACGATGGGGCTTCGGATATCAATATCTTCTTCCAACCTACTACTCCTTTTTATAAAGATGCGGTACTGTTGGGACTGAAAGGCAATGTGCAAGAGGTGATGACCACCAATCCGGTGTCGGAGAATGCCATGGAGCGTTTCGCACGAGACGGCAAGATGGAGAATCCTGACATCATGGAGCGTATATATAATGAATATGGTTATCTGACAAAGGCGAAGATGCTGGAACGCAACGGCACAAGCAGCATCAGTTATGAGTATGATGACAGAAACAGACTGGTGCGCCGCACACTGACCAACGAGAAAGCTGCCATCACCTATGTCAATGAGTATATCTACAACGAAAAGAACGAAATACTCAACGAGAGTCAAAAGGTTTATAATGAACAGAAGGAGTGTCTGATGTCGGTCAATATGCGCAATGAATATACCGCCCACGACGATGACGGCAACTGGACACGCAACCAACTCAACATCGTGTATTGGGAGAAAGATGCACAAAGCCAATCTACCAACGTGGTGCAGACACGCAAGATTCGCTATTGGGATGAATAACAATACAGTTGCAACACCCTCATACTCCACATAAACTTCCACATACAACAATCCCACTCATTAGATGATGAAACGGGAACTTCATCAGGAAAAGTGTGGATTACCCTTGACTATTTATCAAAACAAAGTGTATAAAATATGAAAAAGACAATTATTTTAGCAGTAGCCGTTATTGCTGCAATGTTTGTTGTTTCATGCAATGGCAACAAGACAACAGGTCAGAAAACTGATACAGATAGCCTCAGCTGTGTAGAGAGTGATTCGCTGCAGGCTGATGGCATTGCTATCGAATCGATTGCGGGCACCTATGAGGGAACACTCCCCGCAGCAGATTGCCCAGGAATCAAGACTGTCTTGACACTCAACAGCGATAGCACTTACCAGTATGCTGCCGACTACATCGACCGCAAGGATGGACACGACGAGGCAAGTGGCATCTTCAAGGTATCAGCAAATCACGTGATTGAGATTATCCGCCCATCAAGTGGTGAGGCCTCTTACTACAAGGTTAAGGATGACAATAGCCTCATCATGACCGATTCGCTCGGCAACGAGCCTGAAGGAGAAATGGCTAAACACTATGTGCTGACAAAGAAAAACTAAACTTCAAGCAGAAAGCACTCACGCTATCATACGAAACGAGTCCACGGAAACCATGTTTCGTGGACTCGTTGTTTTTGTCTTCTTATTCAAGAATAATCAATATCAGGACATCTACACTTGCTTCCGATTCCATCCCACACACCATTTCAACATCTTTAGCTATTATCTCAACCAGCAGAAATGAAAGAACCGAAAAAGAATGTGTTACACCGCATGACCATTGCTATATATATTATATGTATCTTTGCATCATCCTAAAACAATTAAACTAAAGACATGAAGATCAAACAAAAGATTGTATGGGTTGCTCTTGCTGCAATCAGCGCAACAACCGCTCAGGCACAGGGTTTGAAAGATGCCTACAAAGACTATTTCACTATTGGTGTGGCTGTCAATAAGCACAATATTGCACAGCCTGAACATATCGCACTGATCAAGCGCGAATTTAACAGTGTGACTGCCGAGAATGATATGAAACCTGTATCGGTACACCCGAAAGAAGGTGTATGGAACTGGGGGGCTGCAGACAGTATTGCCAACTTCTGCCGACAGAATGGTATCAAACTGCGCGGACATTGTCTGGTTTGGCACAGCCAGTTCTCCGACTGGATGTTTACCGATAAAAAAGGTAAGGAAGTGAAAAAAGAGGTGTTCTACCAACGCTTGCGCGAACATATCCATACAGTGGTCAATAGATATAAGGACATTGTATATGCATGGGATGTGGTCAACGAAGCCATGAACGACAACAACATGATGCGCTTCCGTCCTGGACAGGAGCCTTCTCCCTATCGCCAAAGTCGTCTGTTCAAACTTTGTGGCGATGAATTTATTGCCAAAGCTTTTGAATATGCCCATGAGGCAGACCCCAACGCTCTGCTGTTCTATAACGACTACAACGCTGCAGACCCCAAGAAGTGCGAGCGAATATACAATATGGTGAAGAAGATGCAGGATGCCGGTGTACCTATCACTGGTATTGGTATGCAGGGGCACTACAACATCTATGGACCATCGGAAAAGGATGTTGATGCTGCACTGACCAAATATTCTCAGTTGGTAAAACATATCCACATCACCGAACTCGACATCCGTACCAATGAGGAAATGGGTGGACAGTTGCAGTTCTCACGTGGTCAAGCCGTAGCACAGCCCGCATATATTGCTGCACTGCAGGAAGACCAGTATGCACGTGTGTTCCGCGTATTGCGCAAACACAAGGACGTGATTGACAACGTAACATTCTGGAATCTTTCTGACCGCGACTCCTGGCTTGGCGTGAATAACCATCCGTTGCTCTTTGATGCAAACTACAAAGCCAAGAAGGTATATAGCGTAGTGAAGGACTTCAATGTTGCACTCGACCAACATCAGCCTAAGGAAGACTTTGTACCCAATTCAAAGAACCAGCCTGGACAACAGTATCCTATGGTCAACTCTGAGGGTTATGCCCGTTTCCGCATTGTAGCTCCAGATGCCAAATCTGTTATTGTAAGTCTCGGATTAGGCGGTCGTGGCGGTACAGTACTGCGCAAAGACAAGGACGGCGTATGGACTGGAACTACAGAAGGTCCTATGGATGAAGGTTTCCACTATTATCACCTGACCATTGATGGTGCTGTGGTAAACGACCCAGGTGCCAACAACTACTATGGTTCATGCCGTTGGGAGAGTGGTATTGAGATTCCTGCCCACGATCAAGCATTCTATGAGAACCGCATGAATGTGGCTCATGGTCATGTACAACAGGTATTGTTCCCCTCAAAAAGCACCAACACCGTGCGTCGCGCTTTTGTCTATACTCCACCGACGTATGGCAAAAACAAGAAAGAACGCTTCCCTGTGCTCTATCTGCAACACGGATGGGGTGAGGACGAAACAGCTTGGAGCAACCAAGGTCATGCCAACCTGATAATGGATAACCTGATTGCAGAAGGTAAGTGCAAACCGTTTATCATTGTGATGACCTACGGCATGACCAACGATGTGCGCTTCGGACATATCAATAAGTTTGATGCCAAGGAGTTTGAAACCGTATTGGTGGATGAGCTCATTCCTTATATTGATGCTAATTTCCAGACCAAGGCTGACCGCAGCAATCGTGCAATGGCAGGATTGTCAATGGGGGGGTTTGAAACCAAACTCATCACCATGCGCCGCCCAGAGGTGTTCGCATACTGGGGACTGCTGAGCGGTGGACAGTACGAACCTGCCGATCTGAAAGATAAGGGCGAGGTGAAACTGATCTTCCAAAGCTGTGGTAGCAAAGAGCGTCCCGAAGCCATCAACGCTTCAACAGCTCGCTTGAAAGAAGCTGGTTTCAACGCTGTGGGACATATCTCTGAGGGCACAGCCCACGAGTTTCTGTCATGGCGCCGTGCCCTGCACACTATGGCACCGCTACTCTTCAAATAAAGCATATAGTCAAAAATACTATAATGAAAAAAGCTATCTTATCATTACTTATGCTCTGCTGTGCCATCGTGATGATGGCACAGCCACAGAGCGCACCAGACGGATTCAAAATGCCTGAAACCAATCCGCAGTACAAGGATTTGAACTATGCAGGCGATAGTTTGGAAGCTCACCGACTGGACATCTATCTACCTGCTACAGGTCATGAGAAGTATAAAGTGGTGATGGTAATATATGGTAGCGCATGGTTTGCCAACAACATGAAGGCCATGGGCTATCTATCAATCGGCAAACCTCTGGTGGATGCCGGCTTTGCCGTAGTAAGCATCAACCATCGTAGTAGCGGTGACGCAAAATTCCCTGCACAGATCAACGATGTGAAAGCCGCCATCCGCTATATTCGTGCCCATGCCGAGGACTATCATCTCGACACCTCGTTCATCGGCATCACAGGATATTCTTCTGGTGGTCATCTGTCATCGCTGGCTGGTGTAACCAACCACATGAAGACACACACCGTAGGTAAGACCACGGTAGATATCGAAGGCAATGTAGGGCATTATACAGACTATTCCAGTGAAGTGGATGCTGTAGTGGATTGGTTTGGACCAGTCGATATGGCAACTATGGAACGCTGCGAGACTGTAAAAGATGCCAAATCACCAGAAGCCGCACTGATAGGTGGTGCGCCTGCCGATATGCCTGACATGATTTCACTCACCAGTCCTTACAGCTACGTCACACCAAACATCCCTCGTTTCCTCGTCATACATGGCAATTCCGACAGTGTAGTGCCTTACTGTCAGAGCGAGCGTTTTGCTGCGGCACTGAAGAAAAACGGACGGTTGGAAAAGTTCATCACCGTGGAAGGTGGCGAGCATGGTCCTGTGACATTCAACGAAAATACCTTCAACGAAATGGTGACGTTCTTCCAACAAGAGGCCAAAGCCAAGCAAACACTCGCTAACCAAGAAGGACAGCCTTCACTCTGGAATATCCGCGGACAACAGTATCCTAAGGTATTGGCCGACCATCGTGTGGTATTCCGCGTCAAGGCTCCTACTGCCAAACATGTGCAGATAGACCTTGGACGAAAATATGATATGTATAAAGACCGTGATGGCATATGGACTTGTGTGACCGATCCGCAGAGCGAAGGTTTCCACTACTATTTCCTCGTAATAGACGGAGTACGTGTGGCAGATCCGCAGAGTGAATCGTTCTATGGCTGTTCGATGATGACCAGCGGTGTAGAGATTCCCTATGATGACATCAAAGCTCCACGCTTTGCCCAACGTGATGTTGCTCGTGGCGACGTACACCGCAAACGATACTTCTCAAAGGTTGACAACAAATGGAAAACCATGTATATCTATACCCCTGCAGCCTACGATACCAATCCCAAAGCCACCTTTCCCGTGCTCTATCTGCAGCATGGTGGCGGTGAGGACGAACGCGGATGGAGCAACCAAGGACTGACAGATATCATTCTCGACAACTTGATTGCCGATGGCAAGGCTGTGCCAATGGTTGTAGTGATGATGGATGGCAACACCAGCGACTTTACTGCCGAATGGACACAAGAGGGGATTCCTTTCGTAGAGAAGAACTTCCGAGTGAAGAAAGGCATGAAGTATCGTGCCTTAGCTGGACTGTCAATGGGCGGAATACATACACTCAACGCCTTGGTGTCAAGTCCTGACCTGGTGAGCTATGCCGGTGTATTCAGTTCGGGATGGTTTAAAGAACGAGTACCTTGGGCATCGTTTATTGATACGGAGGCATGTTACAAAACGCTGAAAGAAAAGGTTGCCATCTACAATAAGAACCTCAAGAAACTTTGGCTGTCAATGGGCGGAGAAGAAGACATCGCCTATGAAAACTGCAAAGCCATGCGTGCACGCTTTGACGAAATGGGTTTGAAATACGACTACTATGAGTACCCAGGCGGTCACACTTGGCCTGTATGGCGCGAAAGCATCTATCAATTTGCACAACTGATTTTCAAATAATTCATTACTTTTGATTCAACATGGACTGCTCCGGTGATGGAGCAGTCCATGTTTTCTTTGTATTTTCCATCCTGCATCTATCCTTTTTCTGTCAACAACCGAAAAAAAATTGTCGTCATAGAGAATAGTATCAAACTGTCAGACAAAACAGCAACACGCTTAGTCTTGCCGATTTCCAAATAAATGTTTGGTCATTACAATCATAAGGTGTAATTTTGCAAAACAACCCCCAATGATATCCAACATGCACCGAAACCACCAGATGCGTACGAGTATGCCCAACCCGAATCGCAAGCCATTCTTCAAAAAGACAGTCTGCTGAACGAATATGCCAAGCTCAAGGCGGTGATGCGAGACGGACGCTACGATAAATACTATACGCTCTATAAGAGATATATGAGCGATAAGAAACCTGTAAAGACGACAAAGAAGGAATAACAAACTTACAGCAAATCCAAAAAACGCCTTAATATGACACAAGAAAACAACCCACACAACTATCTGAGACTACACATCGGCATACTGTTGGCGGGAGCTACCGGTATCTTCGGGCGTATCATCGCACTAACAGAGATTCCTTTAGTCTGGTATAGAATGCTTATTGCAGCCATCGTACTATGGATTGTAATGCGCATGAACCACCGCGTCAGCATACCCGAACGCCACCAACTTGCACGTATTGCTGGATGTGGCATACTGTTGGCTATTCACTGGGTATTGTTCTACGCCAGTATCAAAGCATCAAACGTAAGTATCGCTGTGGTCTGTATCGCACTCAACGGATTCTTTACTGCCATCATCGAACCGCTCATCGGACACCGACGCATGTCGTGGCATGAACTGGCACTCAGTCTTCTCACTCTGGCAGGCATCCTGCTCATCTTCGGTCTGGACACCAGACATCGCACAGGTATCATCATCGGTACATTCTCATCGCTGTTCTACACTTTATTCTCCATTACCAGCAAACGTGTACAACAGCAAACCGGACGCTCAAGCAGCACCATGCTACTCTACGAATTGCTGGCAGGATGGGGCGCTCTGACTGTCATACTGCCAATATATCTCCACCTCTACCCCACCGCAACACTATTGCCTACGGGTATCGACTGGGCCATGATATTGATGTTTGCATCGGTGTTTACCATCGGTCCGTTCCTCACACAGCTACAAGCACTACGCACCATATCAGCATTCACCGTCAATCTGAGCTATAACCTCGAACCGCTTTATAGCATCGTACTCGCCATGATGCTCTTCGACGAAGGACAAGAACTCAATGGCGCATTCTGGTTTGGCGTACTGCTCATCATCCTTTCGGTAGTATTACAAACAGCATTATCAAGGCGAGCCGAAGCAACAATATGCGGTAAATGATACTTACAGATAGTCAGACAACCAATTAGGATTTATTATAGGCAAAAGAAACATTATCTTATTGATTGATCACTCATCTCTCTTCAAAAGCGTTTAGCTGTTCTTTGTGCAGAATTCATGTAAAAGAGTCTATAGACAAGTTAAATAAAGCTAAATTTCAGCTCAAAGAGTGACAAAGAGTGACAAAGGCGGACATCTGGGTTCGTGCTCTGGCAACAACTCTGGCCAAAAAAGGAATAGAGAATGGAAAGGAAGTTACCTATACCGATGCTGAAGTATGGGTAACACTCGCTACCGAATATGCTTATCGCCAGATATCATTGGGCTATTACTATTATCCCTCTGACCAGAAGCAGACACCAGAATCATTGTCAACTACCTGCCGGGAAAGAATAACCGCACAGAAGTACACCTTCCCAAACACACCAGCACCATATTGGCTAATAAGTCACTCACTGGAACAAAAGCCGATGCCTACTTCGTTGACAAGGACGGAAATCATCCTTTTGCACTCGAAATTCCCCTTCCGTCCATCGCAGATCCCAAGCACAGCAAAATCTTTGTGCCTGACACAGAAGGCAAAAAGATTGATGAAGAGTTTCCCAACTTCAAATCGTGGGCAACAAGCGACGGTCAGAATTCACAAGACTGGTATATGCATCGCAAATAAAGGCCCTAATGAATCATTAAGACTGGACAGTCTATAACACACAGACACAAACTAAACTGTCATCAGATAACGTGAAGACCTCGACACCCTTTATAGGATGCCGAGGTCTTATTACATTCTTACAGCTACTAATTTTATTTTATCCTGATACTTTCCAGTCATTAAGACCAGAAATGTTTTCTATTGAAGATTGTATGTATGTGAGGTTTTATCTTGCGCCATTCATCACATGGCGGCACATCTTCTGACGCTGACGAATAGCTTCGGGACTGTTATTACCCTGTTGTCGACAATTGCGATCTACCTGATGCTTACAGTATTTATGTTTTTTGTTCTCAGGATACTTAGCATAGATATGGTGCACATAAGCATGGTCACGCCAAGAGATGGGACGGTAGAAATAATAGGTGTTTTTATATTGATGCCATTGACGTTTGTTGAGCAACGACTTAATCTTTTTGTCTCTACTCTTACATCCTCTACCCTCTATGTCACGGTAACTGCTAATACCATCCAGATAAACAAGGTTGATGCGCAACAGTTCTTGACTCTGAACACGGGTCAATCCGAGTTCGGCTGTCATTATTCGGGTGATATAACTGGCCTCATCCTTCGCATGTTCGAGGCGTTGTGCTTTTGCAGCAACGGCAAACATCAGGATTGTTGCCATTGCGAATACCATTCTTTTCATAACTCTTCGATGTTTGGGTTATACCATGTTTATTATCTCTTCCAGAGCCAGCACGTGAGCGCAAACTCGTATCGTTTGACTTCTGATGGTGCAAAGATACGGAAAAGATGACAATAGAGTCAAGGGGAAATTCATAAACAATAATAGGAAAAACCCTATCGATAGCAGGGAAACATGTATCAAGCACAATCCGTCATGTGATATCCACTGTACATTTCCAGCATGCTACTCAAGTTGATTAATAATAACCAAAAAAGGAGCACCCTTATGGGATGCTCCTCCAATAATATCGGATTGTGCTTAATGCCTATCTACGGATTACTCAGCAGAAAGGGTGAAGCGCTTGAAGTCAACGATCTTGAGATCCTTGTCCTGCTTAGCGAGCCACTGTGAAACAGAAGCTTTGTCGCCATCACCGAACTGGAACTCCTGGTCAACGAGACAGTTCTCTTTCAAGAACTTCTGTACGCGACCCTTAGCGATGTTGTCGATCATGTTCTCGTTGAGTGAAGCAGCCTTCTCAGCAGCAGCCTTTACCTTGATTTCGCGAGCCTCTTTAGCCTGCTCCTCAGTAATCCAACCCTTTTTCATGTTGCTCTCGATGTGATCTTCTGAGTCAACGTGAGCGGGATTGATACCAGCCTTCTTCAGCATGTTCTCAACATACTTCTCAACCTGCTCAAGCTTGGTCTTCTCAACAGCAGTCTTGTACTCCTCGTCGAGAACAGCCTGAGAAACCTTTGAAGCATCGAGTGCTACGGGCTTCATGGCAGCAACCTGCATAGCGAGCTTGTGGCCAATCTCTGCAACGGGTTTGTTGGTTTGTACCATAGTAGCAAGAGTATGCTTGCCCATGTGGTCGTAAACCTCGATATTCTCACCTTCGAGAACATTGTAACCGTCGAGTTCCATCTTCTCACCGGTGATACCTGAACGCTGAGTAACAGCGTCCTGAATCTTCTGACCATCAGCGAGAGTCAGCTCCTTCACAGCTTCGATGTCCTTAGCCTTAGCAGCTACAGCAGCATCGAGGATGCTCTGAGTGAGGGCGATGAAGTCAGCACCGTTGGCAACGAAGTCAGTTTCGCACTTCAGGGCGATGATAGCAGCGAAGCCATCAGCAACCTTTGCAAGAACACAACCGTTTGAAGTTTCGCGGTCGCTACGCTTTGCAGCGATAGCCAAACCACGCTCACGGAGCAGTTCCTTAGCTTTCTCGAAATCGCCTTCAGCCTCAGTCAGCGCTTTCTTAACGTCAGCCAGACCAGCACCAGTCATAGTGCGGAGCTTCTTGATATCTTCAATTGAAATAGCCATAATCTTTTTGCTTTTTTAGAATTGATGATTAAACCTTTAATTACTCTGCAGCAGGAGTATCCTCTTTTGCCTTAGGAGCTTCCTCTGCGGGAGCTTCAGCAGCCTTGCGAGGCTTGCGTGCAGCACGCTTAGCTTTTGCCTCGTCAGCATCAGCCTCAGCCTGTGCGTCTGCAGCTTTCTCGTCGGCTTTCTCTACCTTGCGCTCTTCGAGACCTTCGTTGATAGCCTGGCAGCAAGCATTGAGGATAACCTCTACGCTGTCCTTAGCGTCATCATTGGCAGGAATTACGAAGTCGATGTTGTTGGGGTTAGAGTTGGTATCAACGATACCGAATACGGGGATACCCAGACGGTTAGCCTCGCGAACGGCAATCTGCTCTTTCAGCACGTCAACAACGAAGAGTGCAGAAGGCAGACGAGTCAGGTCAGCGATAGAACCGAGGTTCTTCTCCAACTTGGCGCGCTGACGGGTAATCTGCAGCAACTCACGCTTTGAGAGGTTGCTGTAAGTACCATCCTGCATGAGCTTGTCGATGTTCGCCATTTTCTTTACGGCCTTGCGGATAGTCGGGAAGTTGGTAAGCATGCCACCCGGCCAGCGCTCAATAACGTAAGGCATATTCACGCTCGAAGCCTTCTCGGCGATGATTTCCTTAGTTTGTTTTTTAGTAGCGACGAACAGTACTTTCTTGCCGCTCTTGGCAATCTGCTTCAATGCTTCAGCAGCCTCGTCAATTTTAGCTGCAGTCTTGTGGAGGTCAATGATATGAATACCGTTACGCTCTGTGTAGATGTACTGAGACATAGCGGGATTCCATTTGCGCTTCATGTGACCGAAGTGACATCCGGCCTGAAGCAATGTATCAAAATTAGTTCTTGACATTGTCTTAATGCTTTAAAATTGTTGTTTACTTTCTTTTTAATTCTTGTTGTTAGAACCAGCCGGCAGGTAATCCTATGATGGAGTCCTACCAGTTTAGATACTAAACGTGTCCAGTAGATATTAACGCTTACTGAACTGGAAGCGACGACGTGCCTTGGGCTGACCTGGCTTCTTACGTTCAACCTCACGTGAATCGCGGGTCAGGAAGCCTTGTACCTTAAGGGCCTTCTTGTCTTCTGCATTAACCTTTACGAGTGCACGGGCAATAGCGAGGCGGAGAGCCTGGCTCTGACCAGTGAAACCACCACCGTCGAGGTTAGCCTTGATGTCATATTTCTCAGCCACTTCGAGCAGGTTCAGCGGCTGCTTAACCACGTACTGCAGGATAGCTGAAGGGAAATATACACTGATATCTTTCTTGTTGATCGTGATTTTGCCTGTGCCTTCGCTCAGGTAAACGCGAGCTACAGAGCTCTTACGACGACCGATTGCATTAATCATTTCCATCTTCTATCTTATTATTTATACTGGTTAATATCAATTGCTTTGGGCTTCTGTGCCTCGTGGTTGTGCTCAGTTCCTTCATAGATGTAGAGGTTGTCGAGCAAGCTACGACCGAGTGGGCCTTTGGGAAGCATACCTTTGACAGCGTGCTTCAAGATACGCTCAACGCCGAATGGCTGCTTGCGCAACATGGCGGGAGAGGTGAAGCGCTGTCCACCGGGATAACCAGTGTAGCGGGTGTAAACCTTGTCGGTTTCCTTTTTGCCGGTGAAAACCACCTTAGCGGCATTGATGATGATAACGTTGTCGCCACAATCTACGTGTGGTGTGTAGTTGGGCTTGTACTTTCCGCGGATGAGCTTAGCTACTTTAGAAGCGAGGCGACCAACAACCTGGTCTGTGGCATCAATAACCACCCACTCCTTCTTAGCTGTTTCCTTGTTAGCGGAAATAGTCTTGTAACTCAAAGTGTTCATTTTACTTTTTAATTTAACTACTAAAAAACATTTAATTCTCTTTTCTCTTATGCACAGACAAATACCACGGCAGAGGTCTAACTCCCTGCAGCAGTCTAACGTCTTGTGCTGAATCGTGATTCACAAACCGCTTTGCCCGGCCAAAGGCACTGCTATTTACACACGGTTCACGGGGATTCTAAGTCTCTCCCCAATAATCGGACTGCAAAGTTACGACTTTTCTTTTGATAGTCAGAGTGTTTAAGCTTGAAGATTATTATATTTATGATTATTTAACATTCGACAAAGAATCGTCCTCTTCGTCAGGTTCCTCGCCCTCAAGTTCCTTGATGCGGGTCTTGGCATCGGCAAGATCTGACTTGGACGAAGCAAGCTCCACCTTCAGATTGTGTATCTTCTTGTCCTTTTGGCATATGACACGGTTGAGACGTCCAATCTCCTCAGTCTTCTCGGAGTCGGACTTCTCAAGCTTACGCAGACGCTGATTAATCGAGCGTAAAATTTCGTCTATGTCTGTACACGGTCTTGCCATTCATCTGCAATGATAGGCATTTCTTGTGAAATGACCAAATGCGGTTTCACATCCATTAACGGAAGTTTTGCGTTTACCCGAAACGCAAAATAGGCTCTCGTTGACGACTGTCTGCTTGAAGACATAATTTGGCTGCGCAAGTATGCCGCACCCACAGGCATCCTAATAGATCTAAAATTTGACAAATGTAGGCTACACATACATAAGACCATACATACAAACCGCTTTGACAATGATTTTGTTTTGGAACAAAATCAAGTTTATGAATTATTAACGAGTTCAGTTGACTATCTTATGCTGTGGGGGGCTGAGTAGTTACATTCATGAGTACTAACCATACACTGTAAACGCGCAGCAAGCGTATGGTTATTTATTAGTAATATGCCTCAGCACAAAGCAATATTTTTACTTCATAAAAACATATATAACATGCATAAACACGCCATTTGTTACCGTTTTTTTGTTAAAAACTTCAAATTCATTTGGTCGTTTCATAAATAATATTTAATTTTGAAGCGGTTTTCATGAAACATGCAGTTTCCTATAACATGATGAGTAGAGACTTATCGCTGAATTGTTACTTGGACTGCAGAATCCACGCCGACATGATGCGCTCACAGATTTTTTTAGTGTGTATGAGGTTCCGCATAGGCTAAGGGATATAAACCACAGAGGTAATGAGAGCCACTATTTATGGGAAGCGTTTATCATGCGCTTTGTAGCTTGACGTCTTGAAATTCTCGCAAAGTTTCAAAATGATTCAGTCACGTGACGAAGCAACGATAGATGCTCATGGGATGTTTTTATAATGCCCTGATATCATGCTGTACGTTGTTACTTTATAATAATGTACGTGTATGGTATAATGGGATTGTTATATCAACAATCGGCGTGGGTTTCTGACGTTGCTCGTTCTTGACTGAATGGGCAATGCGAGAAGCCTCAAGACGTAGGACGAGTGACAAGATCAGACTCCTACGCTTTTTGTTTATAGTCAATAACTTTTTCATGTAACAATGTATTATTGCCGATACTTGGGAGTCAGTTGGCCAGTTAAACACGTATGAAAAAGATTGCGTTTACACTTTTATTACTAGTTAGCTGTGCATCCTCAATGTTTGCACAGGCTAAATTTGAGCATGCACAGACACGTATTCAAGAGGGTATGTCTGAGTTTTTTGTTCGTCCTATGGTAGCCGAACTTCAAATGCTCAACAAAGATTGCCAAGAATGGTCTTTCAACATTTTCCCTGGTGTTCCTCTTTCCGACATCAGTGTTGACATGCTTGAAAATGCCAAGGCTAACGCAGCATTTAAAGCCACAAAACTTGCTGGTGCAGACATTATTCTTGGTGCTACTTTCTATGTTATTAACAACGAAAAAGCTAAAGGACTGGATGTTACCGTACGTGGTTATCCTGCCAAGTATGTGAAATTCCACAACTATGGCGAAGGACAACTTGGCGCTGACGACTCTAAGTGGATTACTCCATTGCAGGATGGTGCTCGCATACGTGCCATATCTGTTGACAACAAGCAGAACAAGGCTGTACAACGAAACACAAACAAGTAAATTTCAATATTAATTTTAAATTTTAAAGACAATGAAAAAATTATTAGTTCTGGCTATCGCCTCAATCATGAGCCTCGGCGCTTCAGCCCAGCTCATTACCTCAAACACCATGACTTATTCTCACAAAAAGGGCAGTGGTTACAACCGTATTGGTGCATCGTACAATTCAATCAGTACTGATGCCGAAGGTTCTGGATCTGTCAGTGGAGCTTCGTTGTCATGGACCAAAGGTATCTCTGTTTCTAAAAGCATGCCTCTATACATAGAGACTGGTATTGGTGCCACTTACGCATTTGATGAATTAAATGCCCTCACAGCCACTATTCCTTTGAACGTAACATACAAGTTACCAGTTACCGAGGGCATCAAGATTGCTCCTTTGGCAGGTTTGACTTTCAATGGAAACATTTTATCAGACGCTGATGACGTGAAGGTCTTTAGCCTTGGTTGGCAGGCTGGAGTTAATGTAGAGTTGGGTAAATTCTATGTTGGTGTAACTTATGGTGGTGGTCTGACCAATTATGCAGGAAACGAGTCATACAGTTGCAAATTGAACAATCTTGCAGCCACTGTCGGTATCGTATTCTAACAAAAAAAGAATAACTTAATGGTCTGCCGAACATCTGTTACTATAATGGATGTTAGGCAGATTATTTTCTTTAACAATAAAGAGATGATGATATGAAATTCATGATTTTGACAGCATTAATGATGACGTCTATTACCTTTGCACATGCACAAGAGAGCTACACCTTGATTAAAGAAGGCAACAGCTATATTTGCAAAGGTTCTCAACCATGCAAATATGACGAGAAAGCGACCTTCGGAAGCGCTGCACTCTGGGCAATAGAGAAATCAAGCAACATCATTGAGAATACACTGAAGTGTGATGCGAAAAAGCTATCATTAAGCGTCGGTTGTAACATTGAAGAAAGCGAAAACTCAGACAAGGCTTATACCTTTCAACTCAACATTGGGGTAAACAAGGGGAAGATAGAATTTCTTGTAAAAGACATAAAATGTATTCCAAAGGGTGTTATGGCTGTATTCAAGACCGTATCATTAGACAAGTTGAATTTAGAGAAGAAACCCCAGAACAAGGAATATGTTGATAAGTTTTCTGTTTTATGCAATCAGTTTATGCAGCAAACAATGAAAGAAATCCTTGGAGAAAATATTGATTTGTCTCATTGGGAAGCCATTATCAATGGACAAGTAGTAAAAGGTATGAACCCCAACGAGGTTATATTGGCAAAGGGTAAACCCCTTACAGTCACAGAAAACTCACAACGTACCATGTGGTCTTATGAATCTGGCAGCATCGTTATGATAGAAAACGGAATTGTTAGCGGCGTCATAAACTAAAAAAAAAATAATAATTCATCATGAGAGTGTGTCATAAACAGACACACTCTCACCTTTTTTACTTAGCACACACTAATAATGATGGTCAGCAAAAAATATGCTTCGGTCCATATATAATATTTAAGGATCGCGCACGCGATGTCGTAAAAATCGACCACTCGACCACCTCTATAGTCTAACATGCAGTAGTTTAGAACTTTAAGTGGTGGTCGAAACTATTATCATCGACCACCCTTCGACCACCGGATTGCCATCGATTATCAACACAGACCAAGCAAAGCAAGTCCTGCATATCGATATATAAGTTAGAGATGTTGTTTATCATCGTTTTTCACAACCTTGACAATACTTTTGTCAAACGTTGGGCAATACCTTTGTCAAATATTGGACAATACCTTTGTCAAACGTTGGACAATACCTTTGTCAAACGTTGGACAATATCTTTATCAAACGTTAGATAATATCTTTTTCAAACGCAGAAAAGACCTTTTTCAATCGTTTCGAAACAGTCTTGACAAATGTTCGAAAACACTCTTAACAAACGTTAGGTAATACCTTTACCAAAGGTTTGGAAGTGTCTAACTATACGTATCTTGGACTGAGATATGAAATTCGACGAATTTTGGCGGTGGTCGATGGGTGGTCGATAGAAACAGTTTCGACCACAGCATAAAACACTGTATGATAATGCGATACACACTTCTGTGGTCGTGTGGTCGAAATTTTCTGAAAACTAAAATTTTTAGAGAATGTCATAAGCATCGTGGCATTCCACCTGATGAAAGTTCCACTAAAGACAAAGCGCTCACGCACGTACCTATTCATATATACGTGCGCGAGCGCTTATGTTATTTGATAGCTGTTCTGTCCTGTGATTATTACATGATACCAATCCAACGCAACACATCGTTGAGGTTAGCCACAATCATAAGGAGCATGAGTAAGGCAAGTCCCACATAATTGGCACGTATCATGAAGTTTTCGGATGGTTTACGACGTGTGATGATCTCATAGATGAGGAAAAGCACATATCCGCCATCGAGGATAGGTATGGGCAGAATATTCATAAATGCCAGAATGATAGACAGGAATGCGGTCATCTTCCAAAAGAGATACCAATCCCATGTTGAGGGGAAGAGATTTCCAATGGCTCCGAATCCTCCGAGACTCTTAGCGCCATCGGCAGTAAACAAATATTTCAAGTCGTCAACATAGGAACCAAGCACATGCATGCCATATTTGACACCAGCAGGGAAGCTCTCAAAGAATCCATATTTCTGTGTATATGGCTTATAGAGACCCGCTACGCTCTGTACGGTGAATCCCAAACGCATATCGGCAGTGAGCGTCACCACGGCAGTATCGGTTGTTACGCCATTGGTAAATACCACAGGGATGGTGCGCACTTTGAGGCTATCGGCAGGCGATTTAGCATCTGCCAACAGGTCGGAGCGACGATCCAACTGGTCGATAATCTCATTGTATGAATCCACTGCATGTCCATTGACCGCCAGTATTCGGTCGCCTTTCTTCATTCCAATTTGCGATGCAGGCATATTGGGCACGACAGAGTCTGCCACTGCAGGAAGGAGCGGACGCACGAACGAGGGTTCTGCCTTCATCATATTCAGGAGATTCAGGTCACCAGGCAGATTCACCGTCACTGTTTTTCCCTGACGAATCACCTCCACCTGTTGTGCTGCAGCGATATCGCGATACAGGTCGGCACTAAAATCTTTGAAGGCACCCTTCTCTGTTCCCACGAGAATATCACCATCGCGGAAACCGAGAGCCTTAGCCTCTTTATTAAACTTCATACCGCCTGTCATGTCTTTCACTGGCACATAGGTATCTCCCCAATAGAAGAGAATCATGGAGTAGATAAACAGCGCAAGGAGGAAGTTGACCAGCACACCGCCTATCATGATCAGCAATCGCTGCCATGCCGGTTTGCTTCTGAACTCCCAAGGCTGTGCGGGTTGCTTCATCTGGTCGGTATCGAAGCTCTCGTCGATCATACCGGCAATCTTGCAATAACCGCCAAGGGGAATCCATCCGATACCATATTCAGTGTCGCTGTTTTTGGGTTTAAATTTGAAAAGACTGAATTTCCAGTCGAAGAACATATAGAACTTCTCTACTTTCACTCCAAAAAGTTTCGAGAAGAAGAAGTGACCACCTTCGTGCAAGAGCACCAAGATAGAGATGGCCAACATCAGTTGTAGCAGTTTAATAAGAAAAACTTCCATTCGTTATTTGTGTCTATTCGATTTTTATTTATTCATGAGTTCTGTTGCTATGCGCCTTGCCTCGGCATCGGTCGCAATATATGTATCATAGGTAGGCGAAGCATCGTAGGTGCAACGCTGCATGGTTTCGGCTATGATGTCGCTCATCTGCAGGAATCCACACTTATCTTCAAGGAATCCGCGATTGACAATTTCATTAGCTGCGTTGACGATACAAGGCATGTTTCCACCCTTCTCAATGGCCTCGAAAGCCAGTGCCAAGCAACGGAATTTTTTCAAGTCGGGCTCAAAGAATTCAAGGCTGCGGGTCTTAAACAGGTCGAGGCGCTCACCAGAGAGCGTCAGACGTTTGGGATAAGAGAACGCATACTGTATGGGCAGTCGCATATCGGGCACTCCGAGTTGCGCTTTGACCGCACCGTCATCAAACTGCACAGCCGAATGGACAATGCTTTGCGGATGTACCAATACCTGAATTTGCGAGGCTTTTACACCGAAGAGCCACTTGGCTTCGATGACTTCGAAACCCTTGTTCATCATCGATGCCGAGTCGATAGTAATCTTCGCTCCCATATCCCATGTAGGATGTCGGAGTGCATCTGCCTTGGTCACCTGTGCCAACTGCTCAATGGTAAAGTTGCGGAAGGGGCCTCCAGAAGCTGTCAGCAGTATCTTGTCGATGCGGTTGACATCCTCGCCCACAAGACTTTGGAATATTGCCGAGTGTTCACTATCTACTGGCAGAATGGGCGCATGATACTGCGTAGCCAGATTACCAATCAGTTCTCCTGCCACAACAAGTGTTTCCTTGTTGGCCAGTGCAATGGTCTTTCTTGCTTTGATGGCATGGATGGTGGGGGTCAGTCCAGCAAATCCCACCATGGCAGTGAGTACGATATCAATCGGTTTAGCCTCTACTATCTCGTTGATGGCCTGTGCTCCGGCATAGACTTTCACGTCGGGAATATCGTCGGTGAGTCGTTTGAGTTCATCGTAACGTGCCTCATTGGCAATAACGATAGCTGCCGGATGAAAGCGATGAGCCTGCTCGGCGAGCAGTTCCACACGGTTGTTTGCCGTGAGACAATACACCTCATAGAGGTCGCTATGCTCTTCGATGACCTGCAGGGCCTGTGTTCCTATGGAACCTGTAGATCCGAGGATGGCAATTTGTTTCTTTTTCATATCTCTAACAATCCCTCTGGGATAATTGTTTTTATGGTTCTTTCCGTGGTGTCAATATGGTGTATTAGGTCGTCAGAAGCCGGAATGAGTCGTCCGTCTTCGAGTTCAAAGAGGATGTTATGGGTTGAATCGTCAATCGATGCAATGCGTCCCACCTCTTTTCCTGTATCGGCATCCACGAGCATGAATCCCACGAGCATAGACAGTGAAGGCATGGCGTCCTCCTCTTCTGCCAGACTTCTTGGGAAATAGACATCACACCCTGTGAGTTCTGCTGCCCGTTGTTGGGTATCGACATCGCAGAATTTGATGAGTGCGAGACTGTCTGAACGGAAGCGATACTCTTCCATGAAGAACGGCACGAGTATGCCGTCGATATCGAGAATCAGGTATTCTGCCTCGACACGGTCGAAGACATCATCGGTAAACTGCAGGCTCACCTCGCCTTTCACACCGTGCGACTTGCCCAGTCGTCCTATCTTATAGACCTCTTCTTTACGAATCATCTCACTCTTTGTTATCGTTTGCAGTCGTTCTACACCTTATTTATATATATTATTATATGCGTTCAATGTGTGCACCAAGTGCATTGAGGCGCGCTTCAATATCTTCATAGCCGCGGTCGATCTGCTCGATATTGCTAATCTGGCTGACGCCATCAGCACTCATGGCAGCGATGAGCAGAGCGATACCGGCACGAATATCCGGACTCGACATGCGTTGCGGGCGCAGCGTATTTACCCTGTCGTGGCCTACCACCACAGCGCGGTGTGGGTCGCAGAGAATGATTTGCGCTCCCATGTCGATGAGTTTATCCACGAAGAAGAGTCGGCTCTCAAACATTTTCTGATGGAAGAGCACTGTTCCACGTGCCTGCGTTGCCACGACGATGAGCACCGACAACAAGTCGGGAGTCAGTCCAGGCCATGGTGCATCAGCCAGCGTCATGATAGTTCCATCGATGAAAGAGTCCACCTCATAATGTTCCTGACGAGGAATATACAAGTCATCACCCTCTTCTATAATCTTCACACCCAATCTGCGGAAAGCGTCTGGAATGATACCCAGATTGCGGAGCGACACATTCTTGATGCGTATGCCGTTGCCCACCATGGCAGCCATTCCGATAAACGATCCCACCTCAATCATATCAGGCAGAAGGCGGTGGGCTGTGCCATGCAGATGCTTCACACCCACGATGGTTATCAGGTTTGATCCGATACCGCTGATATTGGCACCCATGCGGTTGAGCATGTGGCAGAGTTGCTGAATATAGGGTTCACAGGCTGCATTATAGATTGTTGTAGTGCCTTTGGCAAGAACCGCCGCCATGATGATATTGGCAGTACCGGTCACCGAAGCCTCATCAAGCAACATATAGGTGCCCACGAGCTGTTTGGCAGCAATCTCATAAACTTCCGTCTTTGGGTTCTGTCGGAAGTCTGCACCCAGGTATTTGAAGCCGAGAAAATGGGTATCAAGGCGTCGGCGACCGATCTTATCACCCCCAGGTTTAGCAATCACAGCCTTTCCCATACGTGCCAAAAGCGGTCCAATCATCAGCACACTGCCACGCAGTGCAGCACACTTCTGGACAAACTCCTCACTACCGAGGTAGTCGAGATTGAGTTCATCAGCCTGAAAATGAAACACTCCCTGCTGTTCCTTACTGACTTTCACACCGATGTCTTTCAACAACTGTATCAGATTGTTGACGTCGCGAATGTCGGGAATATTGCGTATAATAACCTCGTCGTTGGTGAGCAACGTTGCACAGATCACCTGCAAGGCCTCGTTTTTAGCGCCTTGAGGGACGATGGTTCCACTGAGCAGGTGTCCGCCTTCGATTTTGAATGATGCCATAATCAGAATGTTAGGGGTTATAAAAATACTTATCTGCGACCTTTTCCCTTATTGCGTTTCATGGGAATAGGGTCTGTACCGGGAATGATTTTCTCAAACTTAAACTCGTTGAGATCAAGCTGTATCACACCGTCCGTCAGTCGGGCAATATCGTCAGCCACCTTCTCGTCGTCTGTCGAACCATGTCCCCAATTTGCCAGATCACGCTTCATCTGATTGGCAGTCAACCGTGCTAGTTCGTCGCGTTCCTCTCCCGGCGGCATGCTCTTGAGGCGTTCAAAAGACTCATCAAGCAATCTACCGTAGTGACGCATCTTAAACCGGCTCTTGTTATAAGAAATCGGTACGGGCTTTGCCAAAAACTTTTCTGCCAACGACACATCGTAAGGCCAGTCGATATCGAGCTTCTTGTCGCTGATGAGATATAGGTGATCCCAATAAGCCTGTGCGTCACTGTTGTTGACTCTGGCTTGCGGATTACGACTCTCCATCAGTCTGACGATACTCTTTGCACAGCGCAGGCGTTCCTCTTTGGAAGGTAACGAACAGGCATGTTGCACCATCAACTGAATCTCGCGTCCATATTCAGGCATGACGAGTTTCTCGCGTTGTGTATTGTAATCTATTCCTTTGATGTCCATTGTCATGTTGTTTTGTCTTTTAGAGTAATTTCTTGGGCTTGAGGGCCACAAAGTCTTTCAGATAGAAAGGCACAAAGTAGGCCACATCTTCCGTACGTCCGTCCAGCAATCGGCGCTCTGCCAGCGGCTGCATCCAGCGTGCCTGTGGCTCAATGCCGTCTATATAGTGGGCATTGGGATGATCGATGATGTCCATACACTTCTTCGCACCATTGCCGAAGAAATATACGGGATGCTGGTCGAGCCACTGCCGATAAGTATCGGCATTCACCACGTCGGCACCTACCGGCCGCACCTCTTTCAGGCTGCGATCGTAGATGGCGGCATAAACTTCCATGCGTCGTGCATCGAGCATGGGACAAAGTAAGGCATCGTCTTCAATGCCTTCGCGCAGAAGTATGGGCACACAAAGAAGCTCAAGTGTAGGAACGGCAATGAGTTTCAAGTCACGTCCGTAGCAGACACCCTTTGCCATTGACACACCGATACGCAGTCCCGTATAGCTTCCAGGACCGCAGCTCACAGCCACGGCATCGAATGGAATGGCGTGACTATCAGTGAACGAAAGGGCCTCATCCACCATTGATCCGAGTCGTTCGGCATGGTTAGGACCGCTATGGTCTTCTTCGTGATAAATGCAGTGACTGTCTTCCGACACTGCCACCGAACATACGTCTGTGCTGGTTTCAATATGTAATATACAAGCCATGTGTCTTGGAGTATATAATAGTTCAAGCTGCAAAGTTATGAAAAAAAAACGATATTCTGTGTATTCTGCCCTATTTTTACATTACTTTCACGTCAAAGAAGATAGTACAAAGCGCAAGACTCTCCAACTTTCTCCTATTGTCCTCCTATCATTCTCCCATTTATCATCGTAAAAATGGGACTTACTTGGGACTTACTTGGTAGTCACAAGGGACTTACATACAATCTGTATAAGGCCTAAATAGGCCGTGTACAAATACAAAAAAGGAAGAAACTCAGAATCATCTGCAACTTACCAGGAATATGCTCACATCTAATATAATACCATCTTCTTAGTTCAGAACTGGACATCCATACGACGGATACAAGCCTAAGCAAAATATCAGAAACACGTAAAACAAAATAGCGCTCAGATAGTTAAAGCCTGTTAACAAACCATTGTTTTCGCACACAAATCCTTGATATACGTCAAGAATATGATAATTTAATGCATGATTTATTGCAAAAATGTTGCGAGATATCGAAAAACATCGTAACTTTGCATCGTCAAAAGGAACAAGAGGTTCCAAAATGACACACACAAATAGATTGTTTTAGGTTAGTAGTAATATTTATAGTTTTAGGTTTTTAGTTATTGGTAAAAAGAAAGTTTGAAATATGGATAACAGTGGTCGCCGTGAGGCTCCCATAACTTTCTTTTTTTTTATTTGAATTTTGTTTTATACAAGATATACTACCGCAAGGTAGCCCAGACCGAAAGGTCAACAACATTAGAAAAGGATTTTTAGTTATACATAGGCTTTGGATGTCGCTGCTCGTGGTGAGTAGCGGCATTTTTTTTTTGAATTTACTCGGCAAATTCAATGAATTTGGTCGGCAAACTCAATGAATTTGCACCTTCGCTGAATATTTCATTTGACTCCTATACCTATCTGTTGTGAGCGCTATGCAAGTTTTATTGGTGTGCAAATCAATTTATTTTGCTCAGCAATTCAATTTGTTTTCCTCAGCAATTCAATTTGTTTTCCTCGGCAATTCAATTTACTTTGCTGAGCAACGAAACATCCACAAGCATGCAACACGCTATATACAAGCATATTACATGGCTTTTCAACAACACAGAGAAAACAGGTCTTTTGAAGCCATCGATATCAGACAATGCCGAAAGGTATGACCCTGGTGATCGTTCAGAACTTCCACTCCATCTGCAACTGTAGGTCGGGTTGCGAGGAATGGCATATTTCCTGCTTGCCACTGCCTATCTTAGAACGGTCGAAATAATCGGTGACACCCAACTTGGCTGTTAGCATCAGACGGTTGGCAATGGTGGCAGAGGCCAAGAAACTATACCGGATGCCTTCACCATAGAAGGCAGGGAAATAGAAATCATAGCGCAACGATGGCTCATACTGATAGAGGCGGCTCTCATAACTATTGGTGTGGAAATAGCCCATGCGCCCCGACAGGCGGAAGGCGGAACGTTTCCAAGTCAGCTGCTGACTACCCATATAGCCCCAATACTGCTGATGGATGCTAACCGAAGTGCCGTCGAACTGGGTCTGCCAAGATAGCCACGAACCTATTGCCCTACTCAGCCGGAGGCGCAACCGATGGTTGTAGCGATTGTAGAGAGTGGTTTTCTCTGCATTGTCGCGCTGGGTGAGATGCAGTCGGTAATAGCCATCAAGCATCCAATTGCGGCTCTTCCACTCGCAAGCCACCTTGGTATCGAAGGCATCGCTCGATGTGCTGACCTGATAGCGTGCCCAAGCAAAGTGGGCATAGTCGGCATATACCTTCAACAGAAATCGCCATGAGGGTCGCCATTCCATGCCGACATACATGCCATGCTCGTTTTGCACCTTGCCTCCTTCCGAGAAACTGCGAGCATGGAGGGCGGTGTATTGCTTGTCGTAGTAGCGGTGGATGGCTGAAAAAGTCAGTGAGGTGGCAGGATGCCAAGTAGCACGGTGCAGCAAAGCCAAGTGGCCATGGCGGTTGATGGCTGCTTCGCCTGCCAACGAGATGTTATCGCCTGTATAACCGTAATCCACGCTCATATTGGCAAAGGTGGCTCCTGCGGCTTGATAGCGACGGAAGGGAGCACCCTCACGGTCGGGATCAAGTGTGCGGTCGAAGTGGGAATAGACAAAATTGCCATTGACATAGACCTTCTTGCCATGCCAGCCAACACTTCCACCGGCATCCCATCGGTAGGTATTATGCTTTTTGTCCATCTCGGCAGGCAGGCGATGGTAGCCCGAAGTGAGCAGTGTGCGCACGGTTCCATCGTCGTTGAGCGTGGCATCAAGCGGTCGGTAGGAGCCGAATACGGTGGTGCGCCAATGGTCAGACAGGCGCATGGTCAGGGCTGCACCCTGCAGATAGTTGGCAACAGATCGTGAGCTGTAGGCTCGGATATCGGCAGAGGATCGCATGGCAGACTGTAGCATCATGGTTTTTCCCATGACGAAAGCTCCGTTCATGATGAGTCCCATGCCCATCTGCACCCGATACATGCCCAGACAAAGGCGGTCGATACGCCCCAAATGGTTGAGTTGCAGATAATAGGAATAGTGGTCATACCCCATCTTATTGCGGTCGGAAAAGAAGGGCTCACCGGCATCTTGTGCTGCCGTAAACCCCACTTTCAATCGGTCGCGATAGTTGTGCTGATAGCGCACGGTATGGGCATAGCGCTTGCCCAAATATCCATCGCGGTAGCCCTTACGGGTGTAAAACGGTATGGAGACGGTGGCTGACAGCGTATTGTCGCCTCGCAAGAGGGCTGAGTCCAGTCGCAACGTGGGCATTTGACGCTCGACGGGTGCCACACAGACAAAGTGTAACAGCAGTCGGCGCACATCGTCACCTATCGACTTCACCAACAGCAGTTCGCTAAGGGATAGCATGGCCTTGTTGCGATAGACATACTCCAAGAGGTCGCCCACCTGTCTGGCGGAAAGAAAAGGCAGCCGCTCAAGTTGCTCGCGAGTGGCGCTATTCAGGTTGATGGGGTGGTTTTCCAGTTCTGTCAATTGGTCGAATGCCTCTTCCCATTGGGCGGCATCGCCCTCATCAGCCTCAACCCACTGCCAAAAATCATCTTGCCAAGGGCGCGATTGCTGTGCCGACAGCATCAAAGGCGATGCTGTCAGGCATAGAAGCAGACATAGGCACTGCCCCCACTTGCTATAGTTTGCCATATCCTCCCTATTCGGTTAATCAAAACCACTTCATCAGCGGTCGCAAGAATGCAACGAGCTCAGCTGCCATTTTCTGGTGTTGCCAGAGTGATGGATGCCATGAAGCGCCATAATATAAATCGCCGGTTTGGGGCGTGAAGTCGAAGCGATAGACCTCGGCGTCACCGCCCTTGCGTGCCTCTGCCACTACTTCATCGAGGATTCGACGGGCTATGTCGAGCTCTTTGCCATTGAGCATAGAACCGCAAAGATACACTATTTTTGCATGTGGATTGCGTTGGCGCACCTGAGCGAGAAAGCGTTTGTAGGCTTGTTTAAGCAACTTTGTATCGTAATTGTTGGTGGAGAGGTCATTGGTGCCAAGGTTGATGCACACCAACTGAGGTTGGTAACGGGCAAAATCCCATTTCTCCGAACGGTCGTAGAGGTTGGTGTAGAGATATTCGGTGGTCATCACATTGTCGGGAGTACCTGTCTTCGGACCGTCATAACTGCGATATACTCCAATGCCACTGCGTGCCACGACATGCGCTACGGCATCAAGATCACGCGTAGCGATTTGCGCATAGGTGAAATAGTGGTTCTCTGTTTCGTATTCGAAAGGATCGCTCATCTCGATACTCTCGTTGCCATAACCGCAGGTGATGCTGTTGCCGATAAATTCGATAGTGCGCTGGGGCAATGCAGGGGCTGTCAACAACTTAGCGCCAGCGTCGAGAACAAAACCACGGAAGTCGGGTTTGAGTTCATAACCTTCTATCACATACATCAATCGCACATCATGACAACCTTGAGGTAAGGCTGTGGCAAGTGTAACGACCGAATCGCGCTCACCCATGAAACTCACTTTGAAGGGTTCGGCGCCGTCTATTTGCGCCATGAAATAGCCACTGCGAGGTTTTGCCATCATCTTCAACGAGGTGCCGGTAAAGCGCGCAATGATCTGTGTGCCAGGGAAAGTGAAGCGCGGACGCATGGGATTGGAGAAACAGATGCGTCCCACATACTGGATGCAACTGTCGGTGGGGTTGATAACTGTGCCTGTTACAGGACGTGTGGTCGATGCCGCAGCCGAAAAGACGGCAACAACTGAGAGCATGAGGAAAACGATTCTTTTCATGAACTATAGTATGGTTTTTTGTTATTCGCTTTGCAAAATTACAAAAATTATGATTAACTTTGCACCAAAAGCGATAAAAAAACAATGATGGACGAAGATTTCGACATAAGACAAGAGCAAATCTCAGCATCGGAGAAAGACTATGAGAACGCACTCAGACCACTCTCGTTCGATGATTTCAGCGGACAGAAACAAGTGGTAGAGAATCTCCGGGTGTTTGTAGAGGCTGCTAAATATAGGGGCGAACCATTGGACCACACCCTGCTCCATGGCCCACCAGGACTGGGTAAGACCACACTGTCCAATATCATTGCCAATGAATTGGGAGTGGGATTCAAGATTACCAGCGGACCGGTGCTCGACAAACCGGGCGACTTGGCAGGCATCCTGACATCGCTCGAAAAAAACGATGTGCTCTTTATTGACGAGATACACCGTCTGTCACCAGTGGTTGAAGAGTATCTATACTCGGCTATGGAGGACTATCGCATAGACATCATGATAGACAAAGGACCGTCGGCACGGTCCATACAGATTGACCTCAACCCCTTCACACTCGTGGGGGCTACAACAAGAAGCGGACTCTTGACGGCTCCACTGCGCGCACGTTTCGGTATCAACATGCACTTGCAGTATTACCAACCAGAGACGCTACAACGCATTATCACGAGATCGGCATCGATTCTCGGTGTACCCATCACCGCTGAAGCAGCGGCTGAAATAGCGGGAAGATCGAGAGGTACGCCACGTATCGCCAATGCACTGTTGCGACGAGTGCGCGACTTTGCACAGGTGAGAGGCACTGGACGCATCGACACCAATATCACACAGGTGGCATTGACAGCGCTCAACATCGACCAATACGGACTGGACGAGATAGACAACAGACTGCTGTTGACCATCATCGATAAGTTTAAAGGGGGACCGGTGGGCATCACGACCATTGCTACGGCTATCGGAGAAGATGCAGGAACAGTGGAGGAAGTCTATGAACCATTCCTCATCATGGAGGGTTTCATCAAGCGAACACCACGAGGAAGAATGGTCACCGAACTGGCTTACAAGCACTTTGGACGCAACCCCTATACGGGAAACATCATGGAACCAGGACTCTTTGACGAATAAAAACTATGAGAACAGGAATATTTGTGGGAAGCTTCGACCCCTTTACCATCGGACACGACAGCATCGTCAGACGAAGTGTGGCACTATTTGACAGACTCGTTATCGGCGTAGTGGGCGACCATGTGGGGAAACCTTATATGCAACCGGCGGAAAATCGGATGAAGGCGATTGCCGAACTCTATGCTGACGAACCACGCATAGAAGTGAAACCATACTACGGACTGGCGGTGGATTTCGCTCGCAACGAGGGAGCACAGTACATCATCAAAGGGGTTAGGTCGGTAAAAGACTTTGAGTATGAACGCGAACAGGCGGACATCAACAGACAAATGAGTGGGGTGGAAACACTGCTGCTATACAGCGAGCCACAACTTTCGAGCGTTTCTTCAACCATGGTGCGAGAACTGATGCACTTCGGAGTAGATGTTTCTCCTTATCTGCCGAAAGCCAAAACACCAACGAAGCAATAACGCTGGGCAATGAAAATACAGCGTATGACTACAATATACAGATAGAACGAAACAATAAAGACAATATGATAACATACAACGCAGAAAACGTGAAATTCCCGAAAATAAAGCGCCGGGAAACCACAGCATGGATTAAAAGAGTAGCTGCCTCCTATGGAAGAAAGGTGGGAGAGATAGGGTATCTCTTCTGCGATGACGAGAAAATACTGGAGGTGAACCGCGAATACCTGCAACACGACTATTATACTGATATCATCACCTTCGACTATGATGAGGATGACATCATCAGCGGAGACCTCGTCATATCACTCGACACCGTGAAGAGCAATGCAGAACTCTTCCATAAAAACTATGACGAAGAACTACACCGCGTCATCATACACGGCATCCTACACCTCTGTGGCATCAACGACAAAGGGCCGGGAGAACGGGAAATCATGGAGGCTGCAGAAAACAAAGCGCTGGCAATGCGAACCGCAGAAGCACAATAGCCGAAAAACGAAACTGTAAATACTTACACACAAATACACTAAAACACTAAAACCTATGACAGCAATTATCGCTATTATCCCCATTATCCTGCTCTTCGTATTGATGCTGGGACTGAAAATGCCCGGTCACAAGAGCGCGTTTATCACTTTGGCTGCCACCGTCCTGTTAGCGCTATTCGTGGCGCCAGCAATGGGCATGATGCCAGAAAAGTTTGCCACTGCCAGTACCTATGCAGTAGTGTGGTGGAGTCTTGTGGAAGGCATACTCAAAGCCGTATTTCCTATACTCATCATCATTCTGATGGCTATCTACAGCTATAACATACTGGTGGAATCGAAAGAAATAGAAACTATCAAACAGCAGTTCACATCGTTTACAGACGATAAAGGAATACTCGTTCTCATGCTTGTATGGGGATTCGGAGGACTTCTCGAAGGTATGGCGGGATTCGGAACGGCTGTGGCTATTCCTGCGGCAATACTTATCGGACTGGGATTCAAACCGATGTTCTCGGCACTGGTGGCCCTCATCGGAAACACCGTGGCTACGGGATTCGGTGCTGTGGGAGTGCCGGTAACAACGCTCTGCAACGAGGTGGCACCGGGCGGATCGGCATCGGCAGAAGCCATTTGCGAGACATCGGCATTCGCTGTGGTACAGCTCTCACCATTGTTCGTACTGCTGCCGTTTATCATCCTGATGCTCACCGACCGGAAAGCTTGGGCGAAAAACATTGCACTGGCACTATGGACGGGCATCATATCGGTAGTGGTGCAATATCTCTGCGCACGCTATCTGGGATCGGAAACTCCTGCTATCATAGGCAGTGTGGCGGCTATCGTGGCTATCATCATCTATGCTAAACTCTTTGGGAAGAAGAAGGAACATCGTGAGAACGAACGACACTTCACACTCGGAGAGACCTTCCGCGCATGGAGCGTATATCTCTTTATCCTTGTGTTTATCCTTGTCAGCGGTGCACTATGCCCACCAGTCAACGATTTCCTCAAAACACATCTCGTATCGAAAGTGCCGCTGCCGGTCATCGGATCGACGTTCAAATTCGGATGGATATCCAATGCAGGACTTATGCTCTTCTTAGGTGCTACCATCGGTGGAATGATACAAGGACTTTCTTTACGCAAGTTGATGACAGTGCTTGCACGTACTACCATCAACCTGCAGAAAACGGTGGTGACCATCGTTTCACTCATTGCATTGGCATCGGTCATGAACTATAGCGGCATGATAGGGGCTATTGCGGCAGGACTCGTGGCACTGACTGGATCGTTCTATCCATTCTTTGCACCACTCATCGGCGCTATCGGAACATTCGTTACAGGATCTGATACCTCGTCGAATATACTTTTCGCAAAACTACAAGCCAATGTGGCAGGACAGTTGGGCATGACGGGCACATCGTCATTCTATGGCATCTCTGGCACGGAAAGCAACTGGCTCGTCGCTGCAAATACCACTGGTGCAACTGGTGGAAAGATGATTTCACCACAAAGTATCGCTATTGCTACTGCATCGTGTGATATGCAGGGAAAGGACGGAGAGATTATGCTTTCGGCTATTCCCTATGCGGTGGTATATATCATACTCGGAGGACTCATGGTCTATTTCGGTATTTAATCTGGATGACATAACATACTGACACGGCCTACAACAAGACAACATACACCTATTTATATATATGGAACACGACAACAAGCAACCGGTTTGGACGGACGACGACGTGAAATATATGCGACGTTGCATACAACTGGCAGAGAACGGACTGCTATCCACACGACCTAACCCGATGGTGGGTGCGGTGATTACAGCACGCGGAAGAATCATTGGAGAGGGCTATCACGTGAGATGCGGACAAGGTCATGCTGAAGTGAATGCCTTTGCTTCTGTACGTCAAGACGACGAACCGTTGCTCAAAGAGGCAACCGTCTATGTGTCGCTCGAACCTTGCTCACACTGGGGCAAGACGCCACCTTGCGCCGATCTGATTATCAGCAAGGGAGTGAAGCGCGTTGTGGTGGGCATCATCGACCCATTTGCCCAAGTGCAAGGACGGGGCATCAGAAAGTTGCGTGAAGCTGGAATAAAGGTGGAAGTGGGATTGTTGGAGGATGAGTGTTGGTGGCTCAACAGGCGATTCTTTACTTATCATGCCCAACAACGACCATACATCATCCTGAAATGGGCACAGACGGGCGATGGATTTATCGATGACCATTACCACCCAGTAATGATTTCCAATCCGCAAACGCAAATGCTTTCACACAAACTGAGATCGGAGGAAATGGCTATATTGGTGGGACATACCACTGCTGAGCGCGACAAACCGGCTCTCAACGTGCGACACTGGACAGGACAAGATCCGAAGCGCATCATTCTAACCCATGCACGCCCACTGCAGCAACTCATAGATGATCTTCATCAACAGGGCATCCAGTCGCTCATCGTGGAAGGTGGAAGAAAGACATTGGAAAGTTTCATAGAAGCGGGATTATGGGACGAAATACGGAGAGAACTATCGCCCATGACCGTTGGAGACGGTACTCCTGCACCCCATTTGCCTGCCGACATCGCCATTGTCAGCCATCACCATTATGCCGACAACACCATCACCGTCTATCGCCGCAAACAACATAAAGGCTCACAAGCATAATCAGGCTACTACATAACACATGCAGGGATTCCTTCCAGAATCCCTGCACGTGTTATAATAGTTTCTCGCTCAACATTTATTGAAAATATTCTTGATGGCATAAAGTGGATAGACCCTGATGTCATCATAACTACAGAAATTTTCAAGTGATGTACGGATTCCATAGTCAATGTCTTTCTGGTGAAGAAAATAACGCATACTTTGCATAGAACCTTTGATACCCGATTTAACTTCTATTGGACGTATCTTATCAGCAAGTTGTACTACGTAATCCACTTCAGCATTGCTGCCACTCTTCTCCCGATGCCAACAGAAAAGTGATTTTGGTTCGTAACAAGAGGATGATTTGACTATTTCGTTACCAACGAAAGTTTCTGCGATGGCACCACGATTTACAACTTGTATGTCAGTAGTGGATAGAATATCTGAAAGGTCTAAACCTAAAAGACATTGCAACAATCCAGTATCAAGGAATATCATACGACGATATTTTTCATTGATTTCTGCTCCCAAAGGTATTCCGTTGGCAGACGTATGGGTTACTGGATATACAAGTCCGGCAAGGATAAGAGTTTCAAGTGCTGTTTTAATCTGCTCGCTGTTTCCATCGCAGTTCACCTTGCTATATACGAATTTGCCAAGCCCTTGCTCGGCAACAGAACGGAATACGGCATCAATACGAACAGACGGGACACGCTGGCGATACTTTACAAAATCATCTCTAAACGACTGTATCAGGTCGCGCAATAGGTGCTGACACTCTTGCAAATTACCATCTTGACAATATCTGGATACCACAGCGGGCATTCCTCCCATAATCAGGAACAACCGCAATTTGCGCACGGCTTGCTCATGTATAGGTTCTGGAAGTGGATTAAATGGATTTGCTTTGGCTATCACACTTGCCAACATCTCATCACCCGTAGCCCACAAAAACTCCTCGTAAGAAAATGGATACATAAAGATACTTCTTATTCTTCCAACTCCATAGGATGGTAACGATTCTAAAGCAAACTCCAAAAGAGAGCCAGCCGCTATTAGATGTTGTTCTGGATACTTTTCATAAAAGTATCTTAAACGATTAATTGCTTGTGGGCATGCTTGTATCTCATCGAAAAACAAAAGGGTTTTGCCTGCAATAATTGGCTGATGAAGCTGTATTGACAACAATTGGCAGATCTCTTGTGGTGAATAAGTTCCGTCAAACATATAATGTATGTCAGGCCGTTCATTGAAATCCACTTCTGCAAAGTTATCAAATTGCTCCGAAAGATGCCGTACTGCAGTTGTTTTTCCAACTTGTCTTGCTCCTCGCAATAGCAGAGGTTTTCGGTCTGTTTGCTTTGCCCAGTTCTGAAGTTCTTTGTCTATATATCGTTTGTTATATTTAGCCATATCCTATATGTTACTGGTTTTCAGTCGCAAAGATACCACTTTTTTATGAAATTAAGAATCAAGAATTGGTTAAATTTTATAAAATTAGGGGCTAAGAATTACCTATATCAGAGAAAATTAGGGGCTAAAAGCTGCCCAAACCTTATAAAATTAGGGGCTAAGAATCACTCAAATCAGAGAAAATTAGGGGCTAAGAACAGAATTAAGACATTAGATAATGCCATAATGGCGAAGCGCCAAAAGGATGCCATCATCATCTACACTTGTAGTAACATAAGTAGCAACAGCCTTCAATTCGGGGATGGCATTACCCATAGCGATGCCTGTTCCAGCCTTGAGAATAATGCTCATATCGTTGCCACCGTCACCGAAAGCGATGGTGTGGCTCATATCTATACCTTCTGCCTCTGCCATAGCGATGAGCCCTTTGCCTTTGTCAGCATCGCAATGGGTAATGTCGGTAAACTCCGGATGCCATCTGCCCGACACACAATGGGGCACTTGGGGCATGAGCAACGACTCATGGTGGGCATCAAAGAATGCCGACAACTGATAGACAGGTTCTTCCATAGCCACGCCAAGGGGCGTATCGTAGTCGATATTGGTCACCGCAAGGTCGTGTTCAAAGATACGTGCAATACACTCTTTGCTATTGAATGGCACCATGCGTGACTCGGTACAAACGAGACAAGCATCGTCATTCTGACGACAATCATTGAGAATCAAATCCACATCGGCAGGGGCTATAGGCACACGACGAACGGTGCGCTCACCTACAAAGCAATGTGCTCCGTTGGTAGTGATATAGCCGTCAATGAGATGTTCGATAGGTTTGAGATTGTTGAGAATATAATAGGGACGTCCCGTAGAAATATAGATGCGTGCACCATTGGCCTTAGCCTGTGTGAGGGCAAGGATGGTAGATGGTGGTATCTGGTGGGTTTTGAAACTAACGAGAGTACCGTCGATATCGAAGAAAAGGGCATATTGATGATCCATGAAATACAATCTTTATATTGTGAAACTAGTGGGTAAGAGGTTTATTTCCTACCAAAATCGGCAGGCACCTCACCCCATTTCTTGGTTTCCCACTTGATGATGGGGTTTGTCCAAGTATGTGTGTTCAACCAACGCTCAGCGCGCTGGATAATCTGATAGAGTGGTTCTGTCTGTGGTGTGTGCTCAAGTTTGGTCTTACACTGACGTTTCTTCACCCAAAGAATGGCATTGTAAGAGTCGCTATAGATGGTTTTTTGCGTTTGTCCTTGCTGTTGCATGAGTGCGAGTGCATGGACTATGGCGAGAAATTCACCGATATTGTTGGTGCCTTTCATCGGACCGAAATGGAACACACGGGCACCTGTAGCTAAGTCGATGGCCTGATATTCCATCGGACCGGGATTTCCGGAACAGGCAGCATCGACGGCCCACGCGTCTGCCGTCACCTCAAGAGGCAACGGCAGAACGGTGTCGTTTCGATAGTCGGGAGGGTTCTGCATGGGCTACATACGCTCTGGAACCTCGATACCAAGCAGTGCCATGCCATTGCGGATGACTTTTGCCACGTTGCGTGCAATAACAAGACGCACGAGTTTCTTCTGCTCATCGGCCTCGTTGAGGATGCTATAGTCGTGGTAGAACTGGTTGAATACCTTTGTGAGTTCGTAGCAGTAGTTGGCAATGCCACTGGGACTGTAGTCTTTACCGGCCTGCTCTACGGCAGCGCCATACTCGCTCATCTTCTGAATGAGTTCGGTTTCCTTGTCGGAAAGAACTGCGGTGAGTGGTGCTTCGGATGCTCCCTGCTCGCCTGCCTTGCGCAGAATGCTGCGGATACGGGCATAGGTATATTGGATGAAAGGACCGGTATTGCCATTGAAGTCGATAGACTCTTCGGGATTGAAGAGCATATTCTTGCGTGCATCAACCTTCAGAATGAAGTATTTCAAGGCACCCATTCCCACGATGCGTGCAATCTCGTTGCGCTCGTCTTCACTCATATCGTCAAACTTACCCAGTTCCTCACTGGTCTTCTTGGCGTCGCTGACCATGAGTGCCATCAAGTCGTCGGCATCGACAACAGTACCTTCACGGCTCTTCATCTTACCATTGGGAAGTTCGACCATACCATAGGAGAAGTGGACAAGTTCTTTACCCCACTTGAAACCGAGGCGATCGAGGAGTATTGAAAGTACCTGGAAGTGGTAGTTCTGTTCATTGCCCACCACGTAAATCATCTTGTCGATGGGGTAATCCTGGAAGCGCATTTCAGCAGTACCGATATCCTGTGTCATATAGACACTGGTGCCATCGGAACGCAACAGCAGTTTCTGGTCAAGGCCCTCGTTAGTAAGATCGGCCCAAACAGAATTGTCGGCATGACGCTCAAAGAGGCCTTTGGCAAGTCCTTCCTCTACTTTGGCTTTACCCTTGAGATAGGTCTGCGATTCATAGTAAATCTTATCAAACGAAACACCCATCTTTTTGTAGGTCTCGTCGAAACCGGCATATACCCAGTTGTTCATCTTTTGCCAGAGGGCACGCACTTCGGGATCATTATTCTCCCACTTCACCAACATCTCGTGTGCCTCCTTAATGAGAGGAGCCTCCTGCTTGGCTTGTTCTTCGTCCATGCCACTTTCAACAAGTTGCTTTACTTCTTCGCGATAATGCTTATCGAAAGCAACATAGTAATCACCAATCAGGTGGTCGCCCTTCTTGCCGCTTGTCTCAGGAGTCTCGCCATTGCCATATTTCAACCAAGCCAACATAGACTTACAGATATGTATGCCTCGGTCGTTGACAATATTGGTCTTCACTACACGATTACCATTAGCCTGCATAATCTGTGCCAACGACCAGCCCAACAGGTTGTTGCGCACGTGTCCTAAGTGAAGTGGTTTGTTGGTATTGGGCGAAGAGTATTCGATCATCACCAACGGACTATTTTCATTAGCTTGACGCTCACCATAGTGTTCGTTGGCATTGATATCGTTGAGCAGGGCAAGCCATGCTGCTGGCGCAATGACCAGATTGAGGAAACCCTTCACAACATTGTATCCAGCGACAGCTTCGCAATGGTCTGCAAGATACTGACCAATCTCTTGTGCTGTCTGTTCTGGATTCTTCTTAGAAATCTTAAGGAAGGGAAATACCACTAATGTAAGATTACCCTCAAACTCACTACGTGTCTTCTGCAGTTGCACCATCTTTTCGGGCACTTGTTGTCCGTAAAGTGATGATACGGCCTCTTGTGCCGATGTGATTATCTGTGATTCTATATTCATATACCTATTATATTTAGAGTGCAAAGGTACGATTAAGTGAGCAGAATACAAAAAGAAATACCAAATTTCTTTTGGATTCTCGAACGCAAGTACCTAAGATGCGAAGCATCAGAGGTACGATTAAGTGAGCAGAATACAAAAAGAAATACCAAATTTCTTTTGGATTCTCGAACGCAAGTACCTAAGATGTGAAGCATCAGAGGTAACTACAAAGCCTTTAAAGCCATACGAATAAGCGATAGAAAAAACATACGCAACAGAAAATTATATGCAGAAATGCTTTCGCAATTGCTGGAAATTTCGTACTTTCGCATCAACTAAACACTAAAAAAAATTGCCTTATGAAGAAAATCGTAGTTTTGACAGGTGCCGGAATGTCGGTAGAGAGTGGACTGAAAACTTTTCGCGATGCTGACGGATTGTGGGAAAACTATCCCGTAGCACAGGTGGCAACACACGAAGGATGGCTCGAAAACCCCACTTTGGTGACCAATTTCTATAATATGCTGCGAAAAAAATGTCTCGATGCCAAACCCAATGAGGGCCATAAACTTGTAGCAGAACTCGAAAAGAAATATGATGTGACTGTAGTGACACAGAATGTGGATAACCTTCACGAGGCTGCGGGCTCATCAAAAGTAATCCATCTGCACGGCGAACTCATGAAGGTGTGCAGCAGTAGGGATGTAGATAACCCGCGATATCAGCAACTTCTCACTGCCGAGAACTGTGAAGTAAAGCCCGGCACACTGGCTGGCGATGGATCGCTTCTCCGCCCCTTTATAGTCTTTTTCGGCGAAGGCGTGCCAATGATCAGTCGTGCAGCGGATGAAGCAGAACATGCGGACATCTTTATTATCATCGGTACATCGCTCAACGTCTATCCTGCAGCCGGACTTGTACAGTATGTCAGACCGGGAGTACCTGTATATCTCATAGACCCCCACCCCGTCAATGCCGGTTCCAACGTGCAGCAGATACAGGCTGGAGCCAGCGAAGGCATGCGCCAACTCTCAAAACTGCTTCTTTCAGACTAACGCAAGCTATGGATTATAGGATTCATAAGCAATAATGGTCGCGAAGTGTAAACAAGTGCTAAAATACTGATGTTTTCGCACACAGCAATTGATTCATATCAATAATATATGTTTATTTTGCGTAAAATATTTCAAAAAAGTTGCGTCGTTATGAAAATCATCGTAACTTTGCATCGTCAAAAAGAACAAGAGGTTCTTATCAGACATTCGGTTAATAGATTGTTTTAGGTTAGTAGTAATATTTATAGTTTTAGGTTTTTAGTTATTGGTAAAAAGAAAGTTTGAAATATGGATAACAGTGGTCGCCGTGAGGCTCCCATAACTTTCTTTTTTTTATAGAATTTTGTTTCATACAACATATACACGCCGCAAGGCAATCCAATCTTGAGGTTGGAAAACAAAAAGAAAGGATTTTTAGTTATACATAGGCTTTGGATGTCGCTGCTCGTGTTGAGTAGCGGCGTTTTTTTTATTTCCACCCGCCATATTTCTCTCGTAAACCACCATTTCATAGCCGCATAATTTGTGGATAAAAATTTTGAGCGCTTCCGTTCTGGATAATAGCAGTATAGCATATTAGCAGACTCTATTCTGTTACTATGCTATTCGATGTCCATATCATTATCGCTGGTCAGTACCCAATCGTATTTTTTCACCCATCTCCAGACGGTTGCACGAGAGAGGTTTGTCATATTCTGAATTTGAGGTTTAGCCAGACCTATTCGCATAAGATAACAAACTTGCATCTGCTGCTCTGTAAATGTACCCAATTCTTTCAGTAATCGGTCCTTGAATAATGGGTATAATTCATCTACTGCTTGATATAGCTGCTTCCAATCGGCTGATTTCATATTCTTCTTGCCAGTTGAAGATTGGCGGATAGCGTAGATGACATCCTCTGCTTTGCCCTCCAGCTCTGACTGGTGTAAAAGTTTGATAAAGATCTTGTTTTGATCCATCTTCTCCGACAGTTGTTGCTCTTTCGCTTTCAATGCCTCATCATAATCTGACAATTCAGCATTCACACGCAGAAGTTCCCTATTAACATTCGCCAGTTCGTACGTAGATTTTGCCAAAGACTTCTTAGATTGCTCCAGTTCTTGCTCTTTCTCTACTATGTTTGCTCGAAGTTGTTGAGCATCATTGGAAACTCGCTGTAATTCCGATGACAATGTAACAACCTCTTGCAGATGCTTATTACGCCTTCTCACGTAAAGAATATAAGCGATACTTGCCAAAAGTATTGTTGCCATGACAACAATGGTGAGTGTGTTTTTGTACCGTTCTCTTTCGTCCTTTAGAGTTTGTTCTTTCTTTTGGTCCAGATGATATTGATACTCATTATTTACTGTTGCAGCAAGTTCCTGCCTCTTCCCGAAATCCAGCGAATCACTCAACTGCATATAAATATCTGCATACTTACCAGCGTCTTCCCTATTTCCCGTCTTTTTGCAGATTCGATAAAGAAGTTTTGCTGCATCATACATATTATCTATGTCTGTACCATCTTCTAGAATGCGCTTGCAATATATTGTAGCAGAATCATTCTGGTTTGAAGATTCATAGTATTGTGCGAATGCCATACAAGCGAAAGCTGAGTAATCTATTAAAGGATTAATCTCAATCAATGAAAAGCACTCCTTTGCTCTTTGTATTTCTCCCAATTCCGAGTAGTCGCACAATAAATAAAAAAGGAAATTTTGATGTTTGGAAATGTCTTTTGATATCTTTATCTGTTCATATGCCAGATTGAAAGCTTTTTTTGCCTGCATGGAGCTATCTAAAGCAAGGTAGGCAGAACCCAAATGAAGATATGGTAGCACACAGTCAGTCTTCAACTGCTTGCATATACTAAGTTCTTTCTCTGCCATACTTACAGCATTGGCATAATTCTGAACCCTATACTGCAAGTAAGTCAGATTTGAGTACGTGTTTCGCATCATAATTGAATCACAATCTTTGTTGTTATGTGCAAAATCTAAAGATTTGAAAAAATACTCTAACGCCTGTGGGGTATCATGTAAGTCACGATATACACTACCAGCATAATAATAAACTTCTTGTTTCTCAGATTGAGAGCCTTCACTTTCAAAATACCCAATAAGCCTTCTTATTAAAATGTCTGAGTTTGGGCTATTGTCTGCTTTGTCATTCAAGCGTACACGCAGTAAATCGTATTTAGACCTGACATAATCATTGCTTTCTCGTACTTCAAATTCCAATGAATCCAACATGACAAGTGCCGTTTGTGGATTTTCATTGCCTATGTTTTTGATATGTTCCAGATCATCCAAGACAGTTTGTTTAGAACAAGCCGTAGTAAATACAGCAAGGAGTAACCAAATGCAACGAACCAAAATCTTATTCATATTCTTTTATTGTTAATTCTGGTGCAAAGATACACAGAAAAGATGAGTTAAAGAAGGTTTTTACATTCATTAGTGTTTCTTGGTGTTTCACATAAATCTGAAGAATAACAAAACTGACAAAACTCTTATAAAACGTAACTATCTGGGTGTCTGTATAATATAAATAAAAAAACAGAAGGATAACATTATTTAACAGATAGCAGAAACACTTTGAAACACAAAATATTTCCATACAACTCATTTAATGAGTAATTTTGGACCAGAATCAAACATTTAATTATCGTAGTTATGAAAAAGACAATCTGTTTTATGGCAATTTTGTTTGCCTTTGCAATGCAAAGCGTAAGTGTGTGGGCAGCCACACAAAGTGTTACACCCGTGTACTTACACTATAAGCACACGCCAAAACTTGATGGAATGCCAAAGCCATCAAAATCACCAGCGAGCTACAATCTCTCATTGAGCGTGTCTTATAATGCAGATGGGCAGCAATTGGTTATGCAAGACTCTTCTGGTGAAGTATACACATACTATATATTAAATGAGAATGAGGAAGTCGCATCACAAGGCATATTGGATTTCAGCAGTACAGATTATCATACTGTTGACCTTTGGACTTACCTTAGTGGAGCATACACCTTAGTCATTGTGCATGGTGGGCATACTTTCTGTGGCACGTTTGATGTTGATTAGATTCTGACTCAACATCATTTCAGAGAGAAACCAATCTACATAAAAGAAGCGGAAGTAAAATAGTTAAAGAGGTTCTGCTTTAGTTTGTTAGGTCAGAAACACAATGAACAAACTTTTCCCTGTTTTTTATTCTAAACTACTTTTGCTGTGCATAAACCTATATCAATATCAGTTTAAAGATAATAATAATATGATTCATAATCAAGTATTACTCACTAATGGATGCTTTTGTGATAAAATAGAAGCTCATGTCAAAGGAATTCCACATTATGCTTTTTCAGTAATGATATTTGATTCAAAGAACAATCTTTTATTGCAACGGAGGGCAAAATCAAAGTACCATTCTGGTGGATTGTGGAGTAATGCTTGCTGTGGCCATCCTTTGGTAAACACCTCAATTGATATCATAAATAAAGCAGCAGCAAAGAGGCTTGAAGAGGAAATGGGGATATGTAGCAAATTGCAATATAAATATAGTTTCAAATATCAAGTAGGTTGTGGTGCTCTAACTGAAAATGAAGTAGATTATGTTTTTGAGGGCATTTATGATTGCGAAACTCCTATATCTTATAACAAAATTGAGGTGGAAAACTATAGATGGGTCACTCGTGAAGAATTGATTAAAGATGTACAATCAAATCCCTATGCATATACTTCGTGGTTTCGAATAATACTTAATCATTATCAAATATGGGATTAATCTCTCTACAATGTTTAACAATTAATTTTTTATTAGTAATGAAAATTTTTAAAGAGCTGTTAGATTCTTTGAATCTAGAAGAATTGTCAAGTCGTGAAGAACTTGCTGTAATGGAAACTCAGGCACATGATCCGTATACAGATCGTGACGAACCTGGTATGTGGTTGCTTGGGTGGAAAATCGCTGATTGAGAATTTGCTTCTATACATATTTGTGTATAGAAGCTTAAATCTGTATTTATGAGAGATGATATTAAAAGGCTAAATAAAAGGATAAAAGAGGAAATTCTTATCCTTCCCGTTAGGCAATGTACCAAAGATAGCCTTGAAAAAGCTATCTTTGGAAGTCTTTCTTTCTATACATATTTGCCATTAGACATTCTTGATACAACTAAAGATAGAGAATGTTATTTGGCAAAAACAATAGACCTTAGTCTATATGCTATACTTTATGTGGCATCAGTAGTTTTTACAGATAAGCTATTTGATCACCAGATGAATATAAAATCTCATAAACTCTTTGTCGAGTATAATTTTTTTATAAAAGAATATGCTGTTAGGGGACTACAAGAAACCATTGGGAGCGAATCAAAATTCTGGATGTCATTTGACGCTTTGAAATATAAATTATTTGCAAATTCAAGTTTTACCAACCACGATTTTAATGGCGGAGAAGAAGAGTTGTTTATTAAACTGTTAAACAAAAGTTCTCTTATTGGCGCCTATATTTCTGCGATGCAAATTATTGTGCAGGAGGAACTGGAGTGGGATAAGATACTTGATGCATTAAATAAATTCCATAAAGCATTTCAACTTGTTGACGATTACGAAGATCTTATTGAGGATGCAAAAAATGATCAACTAAATTATTATTTGTATGTGGGAAAACAATGTATGCTGGAGTCTGAAACTATTTCAAATAATATAAAAGTATTATATGTAGATGGTGTAATTGAACGGGGGCTAAACTGTGCTCTTTTATTCTCAAAAGAGTCAGCAGAAGATTTCTCGCGTTTAAATATGAGGTACTCTCATGCTTTCTCTAAAGAACTATATCAACAAATAGGTAGAATACTGGTAGAGATAAGATTTCTTAAACAAAAAGCAATTGTAAAATCAGAACTGAGCAATAGAAAAATTACTAATAACACAATAAGTTTATCTATCTCTAAAAGTTTGGCTTTTATCAAGAATAGAAGGAATGATAACAATTCCTGGACAGATTTTATGACTCTTGCAGGTCCTGGTACTAATTGGATTACAGCATTTGTTATATCTATGCTTGGAGAATTTCCAGAAAACAGAGAGTATCTTAAGGAAAGCCTAGATTGGTTGGAAAAACAAGAAGGAAACTATAATGATGGTGTAGTTGTAGATGCTGATTCAACTAATTTTCTCATTAAAGCTAAAAGTGTTATGGAAAATGAAGTACATAAAGCCGATATTGAGAAGTGGGAACAGTTCGTACATCCATCAGGAGGCTTTTCTACATATAGAGATAATAGCATAACTAGAGTTCTACATATAAGTCCAGATTCCAATATTATAGGATGGACTGCAGAGCATTATTGTGTTACTGCAGTTGCTTGCTGGATTGCCAAATCGATAAAATGTGGGAGTATTTATGAAAAGGCTCTCTCATATCTTCGTGATGGTATAAGGTCTGATGGAAGTATTCCTTCGTATTGGTGGACAGAAGATCTGTATACAACCGCTTTTGCTGTTATGTGTGGACTATACGGAAAGCCTGTAGAATATATTCTAAAACGACAAGTATCTAAAGGATATTGGACAAATATGGATAAACCATCAGTTTTTTATACTTCATTATGCATTAAAGCTCTTGAGTTGATACCCAATGCCGATTCCAATATCAGATCGTGTATAGAAAGGGGGGTTGATTGGATCGTAAGCCAGCAAAACGATGATGGCAGTTGGGATTCTGAAGAAATCCTAAGAATACCTGCACCCGATATTCTTGATCCTCAAAGTGTAAATAATTGGAAGAGGTCCTCTTTTGGAGTAAATATCATTACTGATGATTACGGGAGAGTATTTACAACAGCATTAACATACAATATACTTTTATCTTATAATAGATATGTTGCATAATATTTTGTTCACAGAATATAATAGGTCACAGTCGGTTCTTCACCTTGACGATGAAAGACATTTTATTATTAGCAATGATAAACGAGCTATATTAGAGAATATGTTAAAAGGCTGCGATGATGATTCAAAAGATGAATTATTCAAACTGCTTGCTGAAAAAGGGGTAGAAGCTAATACATATGTTGGGCTTCAGGAATATCAAATGAAAGTAAAAATTATTCCGGCGAAGGTAATGAATATTTTAACAAAGCCATTTCTGTTTCTTTTCTACGATACAATTCTTTGTGTTGTGTTTACATCATTATTAGGTTATCTTTGCTATGAACTGTTTCTTGCATCGCATACATTCCTTTCTACAACTTTTGCTTTCAATGCCTCTTGGCTTTTGTTAATTATAATGTTCGTTTTTCATGAAATAGGACATGCTAGTGCTTGCAAACATTATGGAGCTCCTATATATGATGTTGGATTTGGTATTGCGGCTTTTAGACCTGTGTTATATGCTAACGTAACTGGGGCTTGGTATCTAAACCAGAAAGAAAGACTTATAGTAAATATCGGTGGGGTCTATTTTCAAATTATTTTATCTTCAATAACGACTTTTTTATCTATACAATTTGGAAATTCATCATTATTTTATTTGTCAAGAACGATGTTGATTTCTGTATTTTTCCAATTCTATCCATTTTATAGAAGCGATGGTTATTGGATAATATCAGACATAATTGGAGAACCTCATCTATATAAAAAAGCCATCGCAATAACTTCAAAGAAAATCCGTAACTGGAAAAAAACGATTCTAACCCCTAAAGAATTGTGTTTGTTTATATATTTGATGTCTTTTGAATGTGTAATTATGTTTTTATTACTATTTTTTATATATAATAATTTCTCAATTTTGATTAGGCTACCTCAGGAAGTAGTAGTCTCCTTATCACAGATAATCTCAGGAGATTTTCATAGGATTGAAACTGTAAGTTTCCATGATATTTGGGTAGCAATTGTTGTTTTTTTTATTACTAAATTTGTGTTTAATACAATTCATAATAGAAAACGTTCTGCTAATGGGGCAACAGTACGTTCTAAATAACCAGCCCCGTAATAATAAATATGGAGAATAATAAATTAAACGATTTGGTAAATTCTTTGAATTTACAAGAACTTTCTTCTCGTGAAGAGCTAGCAGAAATGCCATCTGCTTCTGAACCAACTCTTGAGGATCAAACAATCACCATCTTTGCATGGAATATTCCGATCTAAGAAGTTTATTGTTCCTTGAACAAGTCGGGTTGCTCCGACTTGTTCAAACTTTAATTGTTTAACAAAATGAAAAGAATACTATTAATATTAATAATTGTGCTTTGGCAGAGTGTCGTTTGGGCACAGATTTCGGTCAAAGGAAAGATTACAGATGTAAATGGAAAAGGTGTAGAGTATGTTAGTGTAGGGGTTGATAGTTTATTTACTATATCTGATGTAGATGGATATTTTGAGTTGAAAATACCTGAAGGACATACTGCTCCTATGATCTTTCATCATATCAGCTATCGTACACAACAACTGCCATTTGACACATTTAAAAGTGGTAGTGTGAGTGTTAAGCTCGAAGAAGATATTTACAATCTTTCTAATATAATAATCTCAAATAAAGAATTGAAAGAAAAAACAATCTCTCATAAAGGTTTTAAAGCTCCAGGTGACGTGGGGTTCAATAATATTAGGAACTCCATCTATGAGATTGGGCCTATTGTAAATAACAAAAATAATTATCTTGTTAGGAGTTTTAACTTTAAGGTCGAAGAATGCACTTATTCTTACTGTACAGTTCGTATTATCGTATACGAGATAAACGACAAAAAATTAACTCCAGTCCAGCACAAGCCGATATATATTGATTTCTCGGACAAAAAACAATTTACAGAGCAAACAATCGAAGTAAAAGAGGACATATTACTTAAAAAGAATCATAAATATTATATAGGTCTTGCCGTGGTTAGCTCTAGTGGTAAGGGAACTATCCATTTTCCAGCATATATACGAAAAGGATATGTAAGGAATCTCACATCTGGAAAAATCAAAAAACTCCCTGCAACTATAGGGCTATCGATGAAAGGATTTGTGTTTTAAATCCGAAAATCTCATCGTCTTATGACTTTGCAATTGATTCCAATATCCCTACGATCATAAAGAAAGATGGTACAACGTTTACCGCTCAACGCTCTGGGCTTGGCGATGGAGACCGTCGCTTCCCCAACACTTTCTATCTTCCATACATAGGGTTCACTAATTAAATATAAATTATTGATAATAAGAAAATTAGCTATTAAAATATTTGCTCAATTCGCGAAAAATGATTACCTTTGAGTGTTAAAACCACAGAAATAATATGAAATACTACTCTCAATATTATGTTCACGACCTGTTTGAGCTCCAACCTATATAATTCATAGGAACAAAAAAAACGGGATTGTCTGGAAGCCAAGTGTTGCTTGGCCTTGTTGACAAACAAAGAAAACGTTTATCAGAATAAGTTTCTCACCACATCACCGGCATCTTGAAGAGATGATAACTGCTCTGGGAAGAATTGCAGCCTAAAACAAAACACATGATAGACTATATTGATTTATTTTGCACTCTTCAGAAGAAATAGTGCAGCAATTTTTATGTAGTTATGTCATAAGTGACAAGAATGTGATCTATGAAATAGACGGTTGCTGAATCAAAATCTTTGAGCAGAATCCATCTACTGACCTCAAAACGCTTATTTTTCATCAAACGGAGTTGCAGGTTGAGGAAGGTGTATTCATAAAAGTGCCCCTATGAATTATATAGGCTAAATTGGCTACGCCTTTGTTTTCTCGCCATGGCATAATTAAAGCGAGCTTAACTTCGTTGACTTTCCTCACGTTCAGAAAACTTCAAGCGAGCTTGATTTTTCGCTCACTTAATCGGAAAGTTTAATTCTGCTCATGGCTTAACGAAAACAATCCGATGATTTATTTCTGTGTGACATTTCACAACTGCCTAGAAAGCACCAACGTTTCTGTGATTTCTGTGTGACATTAAAAAAAATCCGCAATCCGTGTGCGTGTTTAATAATTTTAAGTGAAATTATCTATATTAACGTTAAATATAATTAAATCTCTATGCATAATGTGCCAAAACTCTTGCATTCCGGGGGTGCCATGTTGTATATTTGTATTTCAAGCCGAGGATGATTTCAAAAAACAAGAAAGAAACCTTCAAACCAAAAAGTCAAATAAATAATTTACAACCAAAATGCTGTTTATGTTTACAAAACAAGTAATTCAACACACTATCTGGTCCCGACAGAGAGACAAGGGTTTCCCGTTCGCTTCTCGTTCGGTTCCCGTTGACTTCTCGTTAGGTCCTCGTTCGTCTCTCGTTCGTCTCTCGTTCGTTATTCGTTAGTCTATCGAAGACCTATCGAGAACCGAACGAGGAACAAGCAAAAAACGAACGAAAGAGCAACGAATGTCGATCGAGATGCCGACGAGAAACTATCGGCAACTCGACGATTTGCCACCGTCATGGCTGGTAGAATACCCTTCTGCAACCCCAAAACAGCATACTGCCCCTTACCCTACTTCTTCCGAGGCAGAAAGCAGCACTTTCAGCCCCACTTAGGGCATTCTCATGGCGAATCAAGCCTTTTCCACCCATTCTGCACATTCCACCCACCACGAAAGCCCCTCACAGGCTTTAAAAACATCTCACCACCATACTGTCCAACAACCACCAAAGACACACCCTACCCGTCCTAAACAACCCCTCACCAGCACCTAAACACAAACCTTCACGGCCTCAATAGTAGGCCTAACACCCTGTTTTCGTAAAGTCAGAGAGCAGAATTAAGTGCACTTGAGCTCTGATTTGGCAAGAAAATGTGCCATAAAATGAAACCATCACCCAAAACCACACAAAGACCCTCATCCCCATCATTTTGCCAAACACAAGAATATTACTTTACAATGATATCACGTTGCACATCCTATAACTTTACATTATGGCGAACAATCATAGGGATTACTGATTCCGCTGATTTCCATTTCTTGATGATAGCGTTCCATTACATGGCACCTTTTCTCGCCATGGCAGAACTAAAGCGAGCTTAACTTCGTTGACTTTCCTCACGTTCGGAAAACTTCAAGCGAGCTTGATTTTTCGCTCACTTAATCGGAAAGTTTAATTCTGCTCATCTGGCTTAACGAAAACGTTCCATTTCATGGCACATTTTCTCGCCATGGCAGAACTCGAACGAGTTCGCTTCTGCTCATTTGGCTTAACGAAAACGTTGGTATTTCCAAGGCAGTTTGGAGTCAACTTCACGCCAATGCTTTTGTCCTTTCTGGTCTTGATTACAATTTTATACTAGATTTGGTTGGTTTCGTCCATTTGCATGCCTCTATGTTGATAGAGGCAAAGACAACCTATAGCCATGACTGATAGATTAAGGAAAACAAAGTACGTAAGCAAGCGTTTCTGCTTGGCGCACTTAATAATCACGCCCCAACGATATTTGAGCCAGTTTATTAAAGATGGTGGTTTCTGACATCGTCTTGCAGAGAAACAAGTTTCTTTCGATATATCGTCAACTAAGTATTATAGTAACAACAGAAACTCAGCAAAGTCGCCAAGGTTTTAATTTGTGTCTAAGGACATTATACTTCGACGTCGGGATGAAATTCCACCACCTCTCCTTTGGCAAGTGATGCTGGTACATCAACAAGGCGCTGGTTGCTGCTTCCACGAAAAAGGAGGTCTTCGTCGCGCAAGGATTTCACAAAGGGACCATCAACCAAAACGTCTATTTCATCGAGCAACTGCCGATAACGCGGTATCTTCACGATGGCCTCAAAGGTAAAACCGGTATAACACCAAATGGTCTTTTGAGTCTGGCTACGAATGGCACGAGCCAACTCGGTAAAGCCTTCTGCCTGATACAGGGGGTCACCTCCTGAGAATGTTACGTTGGCGTAAGGATCGGCTACAATGATTTTCATCACCTCGTCAGTGGTCATCAGATGTCCACCTCCTGGATTCCAGGACTGAGGATTGTGACAACCAGGACATTCGTGATAACAACCTGCACAATAGATAGAGGTCCGGAAACCCGGACCATCTACCATTGTGTCTTCTATGATATCAAGTACTTGTATCATGGAGTGATTGACTGTTTGTTTCGTAGAAATCAATCCAACAATTATGTTGCTGATGGATTATTTCTCGTCGAAAAGATTCTGCTGTTGCGAACCTTCAATATGGGTCACACGATCATTCAACTCGCATAGTTTGCCGTGATTCCAACGATCGGTGGTTCCTACGAGATAACCGGTGATGCGCTGCAACTTATCAATATGCTTGCTACCGCACTTAGGACATACTTCCAGGTGTGAATCGGCATTCTCATATCCGCAGTCCATGCAACGGTTACGATTGTGGTTCACCGAACCGTAACCCATATTCAACTGGTCCATCATATCTACAACATTCATGATAACCTGTGGATTGTGGGTGGCATCACCGTCGATTTCAACATAGAAGATGTGACCACCACGAGTCATTTCGTGGTATGGAGCCTCTACTTCCGCCTTATGACGAGCTGAACATTTGTAATAAACGGGCACATGGTTAGAATTGGTATAATAATCACGATCGGTCACACCGGGGATTGATCCGAACTCAGCGCGGTCCTTCTTGGTGAATTTACCACTAAGACCTTCTGCAGGAGTAGCAAGAACAGAGTAGTTGTGCTGATAGCGCTCAGAGAAATCATTGGCGCGGTCGCGCATGTAACCCACAATCTTCAGACCCAGTTTCTGAGACTCTTCGCTCTCGCCATGATGCTTTCCTGTCAGTGCTACAAGACATTCTGCCAAGCCGATGAAACCAATACCAAGGGTGCCTTGGTTGATGACGCTCTCAATAGTATCATCAGAATTCAGTTTGTCTGCACCAATCCAAAGACTCTTCATCAACAGTGGGAACTGTTTAACAAAAGCGGTTTTCTGGAACTGATAACGCTCATCGAGTTGCTTAGCAGCTATTTCCAACTCTTCATCGAGTTTTGCTAAGAACTTGGCGATACGAGCCTCCTGATCTTTCACATCCATACATTCGATGGCAATACGCACGATATTGATGGTTGAAAACGACAAATTACCACGACCAACAGAGGTCTTTGGACCGAAACGGTTCTCGAATACACGAGTGCGGCAACCCATAGTGGCAACCTCGTTCATATAGCGCTTGGGGTCATCGGCACGCCATGCATCACTTTGGTTAAAGGTAGCATCGAGGTTGAGGAAGTTGGGGAAGAAACGACGAGCGGTCACTTTACATGCCAGCTGATACAAATCGTAGTTAGGATCTTGTGGCAGATAGTTGACACCACGCTTCTTTTTCCATATTTGGATTGGGAAGATGGCAGTCTCGCCATTACCCACACCCTGATAAGTAGAGTTGAGCAATTCACGCATGATGCAACGACCTTCAGCCGAAGTATCGGTTCCATAGTTGATACTTGAGAACACAACCTGATTACCACCACGTGAGTGAATGGTGTTCATGTTGTGAATAAAAGCTTCCATAGCCTGATGTACGCGACTGACAGTTTTGTTGATAGCATGCTGACGCACACGGTCTTTACCCTTCAAACCATCAAGATCCTGCTTTAGATAGTCAATCAGCGGCTCATGATACAGGTCTGCAAAACTCTCACCATACAAATCTTCGAGCGCTTTCAGTTCCTCTATATACGATAGGCGTACGTATGGAGCCAAATAGAAATCGAAGGCAGGAATAGCCTGTCCGCCATGCATTTCGTTTTGTGCACATTCCAGAGAGATACAAGCCAGTACGGCAGCAGTCTCAATGCGCTTAGCAGGACGGCTGGCGCCATGTCCGGCAACAAAACCTTTAGTGAGAATATTGTCGAGAGGATGCTGACAGCAGGTGAGGGACTTCGTGGGATAGTAGTCCTTGTCGTGGATGTGCAGATAGTTGTGCTCCACGGCATCGCGGCTCTCAGGTGAGAGCAAATAGTCATCGACAAAGGGTTTAGTGGTTTCAGATGCAAACTTCATCATCATACCGGCAGGGGTGTCGGCATTCATATTGGCATTTTCACGTGTCACGTCGTTGTTCTTGATGTTGACAATATCAAGGAACACGTCGCGAGTCTTAGCCTTACGGGCAATGGAACGTTGGTTGCGATAGGCAATGTAGCGCTGTGCAACATCCTTTCTCGAACTCTTCATAAGCTCCATTTCTACCGAGTCCTGAATCTGCTCTACCGTCATCTGAGCACTGCCACGTGCGGCAATGCGGTCTGTAATAGTCTGTAGAAGGCTATCATCTTCACCTTTCTCTGTACTGATCATAGCCTTGCGAATAGCGGCCATAATCTTTTGCTCGTTGAATCCCACGATGCGTCCGTCGCGCTTTACTACTGTCTGTATCATGCTTTTATAACTTTTGGAATTATGAATTGGTTATTGGGTTGTTATTTTCCGTTTGCAAAGATACAAATAAATTTTATAAGATTTTCGTTTTGGACAACTTTTGTTGTGTTAATAAATGTCAATTCGCTAACACACAATAAGTTATAAAACACAAATGGGAAACTTTTGAAAAAGTCCCCATTTGTAAGTTTTCTAAAAAGAAAACCCTATACTTATACAAGTTGTTTACGATAGCAACGATGCCTACGGTGCTGTCTGGCATCAAGATACTGCCATTGGCTGCGCACATTCTCATTGGTTTCCATCTGTGGCATAGCCTCTGCCCACTTGAAGCCATAGCGTTGAATCTGCTGAATGAGGTCGTCAAAAATGAGCGAATTGGCACCCTTGGCACGATATTCTGGTAGCACGCCGATAAGCAAAAGGTCGGCAGTATCCGTCTTATGCCACTTCAATGCACGCAAAAGATGCCACCAACCGAATGGTAACATACGCCCATCACGCGTTTGGCGAAGTGCTTTAGTAAACGAAGGGAAAGCTATTCCGAATCCTATCATTCGATGATCAGGAGTGTTCCAATCCTCAATACTGGTCACCAATTTCAAGTCCGCAATCTTAATATACTGTTCCACAAGCTGGTCAATCTGCTTCTCTGAGAGTTGGCTGTAACCATAAAGGTCCTTGTAAGTGGCATTGATAATATCAAATACTTCACGTCCTTTACCTCCTTCAACAAGTTCCTTTCTTGTAAATTTATGTATTTGAAGATTGTAGCGCTTGCGTATCATCTGGGCAATTTTATGGAATTTCTCAGGCACCACTTCAGGCACTTTCACCCGATATTCCATATAGTCATTGTCTTTGACAAATCCTTCCAACTGCTCCATATGTTTTATATAATAAGGGTAGTTGTAGTTGATATACATCGTGGCATCTTCATCGAATCCTTCAATCAGCATACCTTCACGATCCATATCAGTAAATCCGAGTGGCCCAGCTATTTCATTCATGCCTTTCTGGCGTCCCCACTGCATGACAGCATCCATCAATGCACGGCTCACGCAAGCATCATCGATGAAGTCGAACCATCCGAAACGCACCTCCTTGCGGTTCCATCGCTCATTAGCCCGATGGTTGATGATGGCTGCAACGCGTCCCACAACCTTCCCGTCTCGCATAGCAAGATAGTATTCCGCCTCGCAACATTCGAACGCCGTATTACAGTCATGTCGCAAAGTATTCATCTCTTCGGAATAAAGAAACGGAACAGCCTGCTTACACTCACGATACATCTCGTAGTAAAACTGCACAAACTGTTTCAATTCCTGACGTGTGGTTACTTTCTTTATTTCTATATTAGTCATCATCGCCTTATGCTTAGTAGTAGATTCGATAGTACCCCGACCGAGAATCGAACTCGGAACTAAGCTTTAGGAGAGCCTTGTTATATCCATTTAACTATCAGGGCAGCCGAAATGCGACCACAAAGGTACGAAATATAATTGTAATATGATTATTTTTGAGTACCTTTGTAGCATATTTCTAATACAAATATTGATATTATGGGAAAATTAGTCATCAACTCGTATGACGAGTTTGCCGCCCATCTGGGCGAGGAATTAGGTGCTTCCGATTGGTTGCAAGTAGATCAAGATCGCATCAATCTCTTTGCTGATGCTACACTCGACCACCAGTGGATACACGTGGACGTAAAGCGCGCAAAAGAGGAGAGTCCTTACAAGAGCACCATCGCTCATGGTTACTTGACGTTAAGTCTGTTGCCATACATGTGGGATCAGATTATTGAAGTCAACAATATCAAGATGTTGGTCAACTACGGCATGACTGACATGCGCTTCGGCCAACCTGTTATCACCGGCAGTCGCGTGCGCCTTGTCACTACTCTTCATGCTATTCAAAACCTTCGCGGTATCTGTAAGGCTGAAATTAAGTTCAAGATTGAAATTGAGGGACAACGCAAACCAGCCCTTGAGGGTATTGCTGCCTTCCTTTATTATTTCGAGTAAAGTTCTCTATCAACTGCGGAAAGAAACCGCACTATCCCATACATCAGACGTACTCATTCTATTCGAGTGACGTTCTCGACAAAGACGGTTGTAGTGGTTTCGAAACTAAGATATCAGTTCTCGTTCGACCTTCTTTCCTATTGATGAATTGAAAAAGCGAGCCCGTTTCCATGTGGAAGCGGGCTCGCTATATATATTAATAAGGTGTATCCTTATGCTTTTGCTTCTCCGGCATTATCTTCACGGATGGTCTTACCCATTACAAGGAATGCAGTAGGAGCAGCTATGAAGATAGACGATAGCGTTCCGAAGATTACACCCAGCAACATTGCGAATGAGAATGAACGGATACTGTCGCCTCCGAGAACGAAGATACACAGCAATACGATCAATGTAGTCACAGAGGTGTTGATGGTACGGGCCAGTGTCTGGTTGAGCGAACCATTAAACAATGACTGCAAATCGCGCTTTGCATAGAGGCTGTGGTTCTCACGTACACGGTCGAATACCACCACCTTATCGTTGATAGAGTAACCGATAACGGTCAGGATAGCACCGATGAAGGTTTGGTCAATCTCCAACGACATGGGGAGAATGCCCCAGCATACCGAGTACATTCCTATAACGATAAGGGCATCGAGTGCCAATGCTACAGTAGCACCTACAGAGTAAGCGAGGTTGCGGAAACGCAGCAAGATGTAGAGGAAGATGGCAATCAAGGCGATGAATACGGAGATGATAGCACCGTGAGTAATATCCTTAGCAACAGAAGGACCAACCTTTGATGAGCTAATGATAGAACCACCCTTGCGGATATCTGGGTTCTTAAAGTCTTCAACGCTCTCCTGACTAACCAGTCCAGCCTTCTTCAATGAGTTATAAAGAATAGTTTCAGCCTTGTCGTCCACCTGAGGATTGTTTGATTCGATATCCCAGTTGGTAGAAACACGAACTGTCTTTCCATCAGTACCGAGTGCGATAACGCTGGTGTTTGCCTCTTTGCCTGCGTTCTCACCAACGGTGTTGACGAATGCGCCAGCCAATGTAGTGCGTACCTGCTCAACAGGTACAGACTTGTCGAGTGTTACCACGTAGTTTCGACCACCGGTGAAGTCGATACTCTTGCTAAGTCCGCGAACAGCGAAGCTTATGCAGAACAGAACTGCCACAACAGCCCAGATGGTGAATGACTTCTTATATGCACCCATGAAGTTGAACTTGGTATTCTGCATCATGTTGCGTGAATAAGCGGTGGTGAAAGTGAGATTCTGCCACTTATCCTTCTTCATCTTGCCGTCATAAACCAGACGTGTCATGAATACAGCGGTGAAGAATGATACACAGATACCGATGATCAAAGTAGTAGCGAAGCCTCTGATAGGACCTGTTCCGAATACGTAGAGGATGATACCAGTAATCAACGAAGTGAAGTTAGAGTCGAAGATGGCCGAGAAGGCATTCGAGTAACCGAGGTTGAGTGCTTCTTTCACGGTATGTCCCTTGCGGAGTTCTTCCTTCGTGCGCTCATAGATAAGCACGTTGGCATCCACAGCAGTACCCAATGTGAGCACGATACCGGCAATACCCGGCATGGTCAGGGCAGCTTGGAATGACGTCAAGATACCAAGTGTGAAGAAGAGGTTGAAGAGCAATGCAATATTTGCGAGCATTCCAGGAATGAATCCATAGAGCATTACCATATAAATCATCAGCAGTACGAAAGCTACAACGAATGAGATAGCGCCCTGCTGAATAGACTGTGCACCGAGTGAAGGACCTACGACCTCTTCCTGTACGATACGTGTAGGAGCAGGCATTTTGCCTGAGTTGAGGGTGTTGGCAAGGTCTTTAGTATCTTCAATAGTGAAGTTACCAGTGATAGAAGAGTTACCACCGTCAATCTGTGTAAGGATACGCGGTGCGCTATATACGGCATCGTCAAGTACGATGGCAACAGCACGACCGATATTCTGCTTGGTAATCTGTGACCAGCGGCGTGCACCGTCAGAGTTCATCTGCATAGACACCGATGGATGACCCATCTGGTCGAACTCATCTTTAGCCCCGGTGATAACGTCACCTTCCAGTGGAGCGCGTCCGTTTGGCTCAGTCACTTTCAATGCGTAGAGAGCGAAGATATCACCACGAGTATTCTGTCCACCAAAGTCTTCAGCTTTAGCACCCCAACGGAGTTTGCACTCAGCAGGCAACACTTGGTTGGCAATATCAGAATAGATAATCTTGTTGACCTCTGCAGTATCGCGTGCATTAGCGTAACCTACGATGGCAAGACCATCACCCTGCATGGGCTGGAGTACAGAGAAGAGTGGGTTCTGCTTCTTTGCAGCAGCAATAGCCTTTGCTTCTTCTTTGCTTGCATTAGCTTTTCCAGCATTGAGCTTTGCAGCCAAATCGTTGGTTGCGGCCTTTGCATTTGCAGTAGTATCGGTAGCTGTTGTGTCGGCTTCTGCCTCAGCAGCACCACCTGTTACGGCATATTTCTGATTGAGCTGGCTCAGCAATGGTACGATTTCCTTGGTGTTGTAGGTCTCCCAGAACTCCAAGTTTGCACTACCTTGCAACAATTTGCGCACGCGCTCTGGCTCTTTGATACCAGGCATTTCAACCATGATTCGTCCGCTTTGTCCTTCCAGTTTCTGGATGTTAGGCTGTACCACGCCGAATTTATCGATACGGTTGCGTACCACATTGAATGAGTTGTCCACAGCAGACTGCACTTCAGTGCGCAGTGCGCGTTCAACTTCAGCATCGCTGCTGCTGGTGCTCACTTTGCCTTTCATCTGCTGTGTAGCAAAGATGGCTGCGAGTGGACGACCGTTTCCTTCTTTTTTCCAATGTTTCACGAAGAGTGTTATAAAGTCTTCCTGACTTGTTTCCTCTTCTTTTTTAGCTTCTTCCATGGCCTTTTTGTAGGCAACGTCTGTCTTGTGGTCAGCGAGTACGTCAACAACGTCTGGCACTGAAACCTCAAGAATCACGTTCATACCGCCCTTCAGGTCAAGTCCGAGGCCGATTTCCATTTCGCGGCACTGCTTGAAAGAGTAGATTCCGCAGTACACTTTCTCGTTCATGATAGAGTCGAGATACTCCTGGCCTTTCTCTTCAGTCATGGCCGCTGCCTTATTCTCGTGGTAGCGTGTCACGAAGGAGAAGGAGAGGTAGAAGATACACACGAGTATCAGAACCAGTGCGATGAATTTTACGATTCCTTTGTTTTGCATTTTTTTATTGTTTTATTTTATTTTGTATATTTTTTCCCAAATAGTTTGCAAATATACTTATTTTTCTTCACTTAGCGAAATTTCTCGCTGAAAAACGTGTATTTTTCAAGGTTTTCCGTTGATTTTAAGCCAACAGACTATGGGATAATGGTCGCTGGCATCTATTTTATTGTCTATCTTGCAGTTGTATGGTTGTATATCGTTGGAACAGAAAATGTGGTCTATGCGGAAGTAAAATCCTTTTTGATTGTACGACCATCCGAGTCCTTTTCCTGTTGTGGTGAAGCAGTCTTTGAGTACTGTAGATACTTTGTGGCGCGAGTAGGAAATGGGGTTGTCGTTGAAGTCTCCGCAGAGTATGATAGGATACTGCTTATGTTCTTCCACGTATTGACATACTGCATCAATCTGCGGAGCACGCCTTGCCGATGATTCCGCCAGTGTGATGAGCAGTTTTTTTGATTCATGTTTGGCCTCTTGTCCCTTGATATTGCCTTTAATGATGTTTTGGTAGTTATGTCGGTCTTCTGTTGAGAGGTGTGTTCCTTCGAAGTGGTTATTGATTACCAATAGTGTATCGTTTCCCACTTGCAGATACCAAGCCACACTACCATTGGCCTCTGAGCGATAGTTGATTCGTTCTTTTCGTATGATGGGAAACTTGGTATGTATGCCAACTCCATTGATGGCAGGTCCTGGATTGAAGTGGACAGTATCGTTATAGGCAAATGTCTTCTGAAATTCTTTAAATGCATATCTTCTCCACGTATCCACATCTTCTTGCAGACAGACGATATCTGGCTGTTCATCATGCAGATATTGGCACACGGTCCCAAATCCATCTTCATATTTATAGTTGCCCCCATAGGTGCATACGTTATATGAAATGAGCTTTATTGCGCCTTCATCAGGATCTGTAAATTGCATATTGAGTGGCATATAGGTGCTGATGGGAAGATATGTTGCAACATATCCGAGGATAGGAATCCACACCATTCTCCACTTGAATGTGAGCCAGAAGAAGAGGAAACACAAGTTGATGAGTAGCAAGATAGGGAATGTCATTCCAACGCACGACAATACCGGATGGTCGGCAGGATTGAGTCTATCAGAGAATCCCACGGCCAGCATGATGAGTACCAGCGCCATATTGGCGCCTGCTACCATCTTTATAGTGAACTGTTTGAGTCGCTTAATCAATTTCTATTGCTTTGTTCAAACAGTTTCTTCTTTTCCTCTTTAGTCAGACTGTCATATCCGCTTTTTCTGATTTTGTCGAGTATAGCGTCTATTTCTGCCTGCCGTGCGCTGTCTTCTTCCTTTTCTTTATGTTCCTCCCAACGTGGTGTTTCGGTAGAAGGCTGATAGTGGAAGGTGTTGCGGCGCTTATTCTCATATTGTTTCTTCATCTGTTGGAAGAAACCGTTTTGGCCATTAAATCTCTGTTCAATGTTCGGATGTTTCCGCCAGTAGCGTATGAGCAGAAATCCGAAGAGCATACCACCAAGATGTGCCATGTGTGCTATTCCGTCGCCCGGAGTATTCAATGCCGACCACACTTCTATCACGATATATCCCCCGATGAGCCATTTTGCCTTGATGGGGAATGGGAATGGAATGATAAACATTCTCTCGTTGGGGAATGTCATACCGAATGCCAACAGAATGGCATAGACGGCTCCCGACGCTCCTACTGTGGTCCACAGATTAAGGTACGCTTCGGTTGTAATTCTTCCTGACGATGTCATTACGAAATCGTATGCCGCAAGGTTTTCGTTGGCATAGTTGATGTATTGCACACCTTCCTGTATGATACCTGCTCCTATTCCACATACAAGATAGTAGATAAGGAATCGTTTTGGTCCCCAAACTCGTTCCATAACGGTTCCAAACATCCATACTGCAAACATGTTGAAGAATAGATGCATGAACGAACCGTGCATAAACAAGTATGTAACGAGTTGGTAGAACGAAAAGTCTTTGGCCATGAAGAAATGCAAACCGAATGTTGCTGTGAGATCGAGGCCTTGTTTTTCAAACACCCATGTGGCAAAGAATGCCAGTACATTGATGATGAGCAGATTCTTTGTAATACTTGGTATATTATTCATCGTGTTGTTCCTTCGTTTTATTATATGTAAGCTCTTGTTATTTCTTTTCGGTCGCAAAATTACTAAAAATCTTGCTGTTTCGGCATGAAAAGTACCTTGTAAGCGGTTTTTTTTAGTAAAAAACTCACTTTTTTTGATTTTTTGTTTGTTTTTTGAATACTTTCCCCTATATTTGCCAAGAAATTAAATAAGAACCGACAAAAACTATTAATAATTTATCAAAAAAATCAGAATTATGAACAAGACAGAATTGATTGACAAGATTGCAGCCGAGGCAGGATTGACAAAGGCTGACTCTAAGAAAGCCCTTGAGGCCACCGTATCCGTAATTAAGGCCGCTCTCGCCGCAGGTGATAAAGTTCAGCTCGTAGGTTTCGGTACTTTCGCCGTTGCTGAGAAGCCCGCTCGCGAGGGTATCAACCCCCGTTCAGGTGAGAAGATCACCATCGCTGCAAAGAAGGTTGCCAAGTTCAAGGCTGGTGCTGAGTTTGCAGAGGCTATCAACAAGTAATCTGTGTCTTTAGACCCAACAAAGAATAGGGGACTCCGTTTTGGAGTCCCCATTCTTTTTTCAGTCTGTTTCCTTTTTGGGCTGATAAGTATCAGTTTCTGACATCAGGGCTGTTTTCCGATATATGCCAGAATACCTCCATCCACATAGAGAATATGTCCGTTGACAGCATTTGATGCGTCTGAAGCGAGGAAGACAGCAGGTCCCATGAGTTCTTCAGGTTCGAGCCAGCGTCCTGCAGGTGTTTTGGCGCAGATAAAGCTGTCGAATGGATGGCGGCTACCGTCTGCCTGACGTTCGCGCAAGGGTGCGGTTTGTGGTGTTGCGATATATCCTGGACCGAGTCCGTTACACTGGATATTGTATTCACCAAACTCCGAGCAGATGTTGCGTGTGAGCATTTTCAGTCCGCCCTTAGCCGCTGCGTATGCCGAAACGGTTTCTCTTCCGAGTTCCGACATCATAGAACAGATATTGATAATCTTACCATGTCCCTTCTTAATCATGCCTGGCAATACTGCTTTTGATACGATGAAAGGAGCGTTGAGGTCGATGTCAATCACCTGTCGGAAGTCTTCTACCGACATTTCTGTCATGGGGATTCGCTTGATGATTCCAGCGTTGTTGACGAGAATATCGATAACGCCCAACTTCTTTTCGATGTCGCTAACCATAGCTTTCACCTGCTCTTCATCGGTCACGTCACAGATGTATCCGTGAGCCTCAATACCCTTAGCCTTATAGTCGGCAAGAGCTTTATCAAGGTGTTCCTGCTTGCGGCAGTTGAAAGCAATTTTTGCACCAGCCTTAGCATAGGCTTCCGCGATAGAAAATCCAATACCATAGGCAGCACCGGTAACGAGGGCTACTTTGCCCTCCAATGAAAATAGATTTGTCATATACTTATGTTTTATTTCAGATCAGTAATGAGTGAGAAGTCTTGGTCACCATAGTCGAGGTTTTCGCCGCCCATACCCCAGATGAAAGTATAGTTGTGTGTGGCAGCAGCCGAGTGTATGCTCCATTCTGGCGAGAGCACAGCTTGGTCGCCTTTCATCCAGAGGTGGCGTGTCTCTTCCACTTCGCCCATGAAGTGGCAAACGGCCTGATCTTCGGGAATCTCAAAGTAGAAGTATGCTTCCATACGTCTTGAGTGCACGTGAGCAGGCATGGTATTCCATACAGAACCGGGTGCGAGTTCGGTCATACCCATTTGCAGTTGACAAGTAGGCAGCACTTGATTGACGAGCATCTTATTGATATCACGCTCGTTAGAAGTTTCGAGTGCACCCATGTGAGCCACTACCGCATCCTTTTTAGTTACTTTCTTGCAAGGATATTGCTTGTGTGCGGTAGTAGAGTTGAAGTAGAATTTCGCAGGCTGCTTAGCATCTTTCGATTCAAACACCACGTCACGGTCGCCACTTCCGATGTAGAGTGCCTCCTTATAGTCGAGTTCGAAGGTTTCGTCGCCCACCTTTACGATTCCGGCTCCACCCACGTTAAAGATACCCACTTCACGTCGTGTAGTGAAGAAAGGAGCTTTCAGCGGATCGATAGCTTCGAGTTTTAGTGGCTCGTTGACAGGCATTGCTCCACCTACGACCATGCGATCATACATAGAATAAACCATATTCACCTCGTCTTGGGCGAATACTTTTTCAATTAGGAAATCGCGTCGGATTCGTTTAGTGTCATAGCTTTTTGCATCTTCGGGATGCGCTGCATAACGAATTTCATAATTTGTTTTCATAAGTGTGATGATTTGTTCTAGTTAAATTCGTACTGCAAAGGTACGATTAAGTGAGCAGAATACAAAAAGAAAAATTAAATTTCTTTTTTATTCTCGAACGACAGTACCTAAGATGCAAAGCATCAAAGGTACGATTAAGTGAGCAGAATACAAAAAGGTTGCCGTTTCTGCCTCTTTCTACAGAGTCTTGGCGAAAGGGCGAAACCGCAGGCAAGCCTGTGTTCGCCACCTATAGTTTGCGAATCAGGGTCAGTCCGTCGCGCAGCGGGAGGATGACACGCTCCACACGGGAGTCCTGTCTGACATAGTCGTTGAAAGAGACGATACCGTGGGTTTGCTGGTCTTTCCCGTAGGAAGGATCCACCACATGACCGTCCCACAGGGTGTTATCGGCAAGGATAAAGCCACCCTTGCGCACCACCGAGAGTGCCATTTCGTAGGTTTCGCGATATGTGCGCTTGTCGCCATCTATGAAAGCAAGGTCGAAGCTGATGCCGAGTCGGGGCGCTTCGGTAATGGCATCGCCAATGAGAAAGGTGATGCGGTCAGCCCATGGCGACTGTTCTATCCACGGACGGGTAAAGTCCTCTTGCTCGTCGTTGATTTCGAAAGTGTAGAGATGTCCGCCATCTTCCAGTCCTTCAGCCATTGACAAGGCGCTATAGCCACTAAACGTACCCACCTCAAGCACATTCTTGGGGCGTATCATGCCGACCAACATTTTCAGCAGTCTGCCCTGGAGGTGGCCCGATGCCATACGTCCATGGAGCAGATGGATATTGGTAGCACGCCAAAGCTTATAGAGATAGTCGGGCTCTGGGTCTGAATGGGTCAATATATAGTTGTCGAGCGTCATCCGATGAGTGCTTCAATAGCCAGACGGTAGGAGTCGAGTCCGAAACCACAGATCACTCCGCGACAGGCTGGCGAGAGATAGGAATGGTGGCGGAATGGTTCGCGCTGATGCACATTGGAGATATGTACCTCTATTACTGGACTTTTCAGCGACCTGATGCAGTCGTGCAGCGCTATAGAAGTGTGGGTGTATGCACCGGCGTTGAGCACGATGCCATCTACCGTAAATCCATCTTGCTGCATGCGGTTGATGAGTTCTCCCTCCACATTGCTCTGATAGTAGTCTATCTCCACATCGGGATAACGCTGCCGCAGCGTAGGCAGATAACTTTCAAACGACGAGGTGCCGTAGATGCCTGGTTCGCGCTGTCCGAGCAGATTAAGGTTGGGACCGTTCACAATAAGTATTTTCATCTGTTTCATCTTTTTTTGCGTGGTGCAAAGATACAACATTTTTTCAAATCCAGCCCCATTATCGCGATAAAATCGCACGATACCTGGCGGCACCATGTCTCATAGAACAGAAACCTTCGATTACTTGCTCTTAAGCGGAGAACTTTCGCTCATTTCTATGAGGAATGCCCATTTGCCGTCGGTAAGTTTCTGCAGCGTGATAGTGCCACCCATGGCTTCCATGATTTTGTGGCACAGGGGCAGTTCGAGATTGCTTCGGTCACTCTGTGCATAGGACTGCCTGTCGTTGAAGGCATCAAACAGTTCGGTTTTGTCTTTATCTTGGAAGTTGGCATGTGCCATCACCCAGATTTTCACCTGCTTGCCATCGCCCTCACATTTCACTTCCACCTGCCCTTCGGTCTTACGACAGTCGGCATTGAGTATGGCGTATGTCAGTACTTGCGAAAGACGCTTGGGATCAGCATAGACATAATGCTCCCGTCCGGCAGGTATCAGCGTAAACTCAAGGTTGTTACACTGCTCTTGTGTTTCGTGGATATCTGACAGTGTTGTTTCCACATTGACATTGGCACTATACAACTGGAAGTCGTTCAGACCAGCCTTTCCGAGGTCGATGATGTCGTCGAAGAGGTTGATGAGCTGCGTTTTGTTGTTGGCTATGATTTTCATCATCCTGCGCTCGTCTTCGCTCAGATGGTTCGTATCAATCATGTCGATAGACATCTGGATGACATGGAGCGGATTGCGGATGAGTTTGCCCATATTGGCTATGAAGCGGGTCTTGCCGGCTTCGTTCTCTTTGGTAAGGACAAGCAGTTCTTTGGTTTTCTTCTTGAGTTTGCGTTCAACGACAGCTATGGTGAATAACACTATCAGGAAGAATGCCATAATGATGAGGCCAATAATGACATACACCTTGTTGCGCTCTAAGAAACTCACGGGTTTGCCGTAGTAAACGGCATCAGCGGGATAGAGTTCTTCGGGTATGCCGTAGGCTTTCAGCGTGTTGTAATTGAGGTATCTTTTGGCATTGTCGAGCTGTATCAGAGGAATATCTTTGGGTTGTGTGCCGTTCTCTATCTTCGAAAGCACTTCTTGCAACTTCTCTATGAATTCGTCGGAAGTGGGATATACGCCTCCTGCCAATGCGCCATCTCTGATGCCCAAATCGTAAAGTCCGAAAGCGGCATCGCCAGTCAACTGGCCCACAATCTGTCGCATGGCATTGTCGGGATATAATGCACGGGTGGCATTCTGGTTCTGACTGATCCACGAATCGAAGATTACTGTTGTGTTTTTGGGCAGTGTCATCAGTCGGTTTTGCAACTCGGCAGTAGTCATCTGCCTATTGTTGAGGTCGATGAAATTGATGTCGGGATGGTATTGCTCCAACACTTTTCGCGTTTTATATCTTGAAAGATAGCCTATCTGCCATGAATTAGTGACAAGGGCAAGATTCTTGGTATTCGGTTTGAGTTGTAAAGCCAATTCAATGGTCTCGTGTATAGAATAGGGATCGGTGATGAGTGCGGCATTGAAGCCGCGACGCGACTCTTCCAGTGGTATCTTCATACTTTCCACACACTCCTTACCACTGTTATAGTCCTTGGCACTGAAGGTGTATTCGCCAGAGAAAACAGCAACGCAAGGCACCTCTTTCCATGCGCCTTTCATGAATGTGCGATACATAATCCATGCTTCCTCACCTATCAGAATGACTATTTCCTTGCCTGTGGCATCATTGGTGTTCATGATAGATTCGGCTTTTTCCCGCATCAATACGCTGTCGCGCTGGGCTACAAGGTCAAGAAATTCCACTTCTACCGTCAACCGTCTGTTGACTGCATAACGTGAAACTACGGCACTGGCGAGGTTTTCCGCCCATGCATATCCCTGGAAATAAGAACTCAATACGAGCACTTCTTTCTTGCTTTGCGCCTCTTGTGACTGTGCTTGAACACTGGATATGGTTATGATTGACAGAAAAAATACAAACGCTATCGTTCTTTTCAGCATACTCATGTGGTGTGTTATCATTTCCTATTTACTATCTACGGTTTAATTTTCTGCAAAGATACAACAATTTTTCAATTTTAGAACTACAATGGTGATAAAATTACAGAGTAAATTGCAAAAGAAATATAATTGTCGCTCAGCAATAAAATGGATTGTTTTTTTTTTGATAACGTTTTGGCAAGGAGTTTTAGATGTTTGGCAAAAGTATTACCCAACGTTTAGCAAGGGTATTGTCTAACATTTAGCAAAAGTATTGTCTAACGATTGAAAAAGGTCTTTTCAACATTTGATAAAGATGTTATCCAACGTTTGATAAAAGTATTATCCAACGTTTGATAAAGGTGTTATCCAATATTGGATAAAGGTGTTATCCATCGTTGGATAAAAATATTATCAAGGTTTGAAAAAGTGCTGATAAATCTCACTAACCCTATTTATACATTGATATACGTGGGTCGTTTAGCAGTTTCATGGTTATGAGAGATGGAAATCCGGTGGTCGAAGTGTGGTCGAAAACACCAGAAAGAAAAGCATTCGACCACCGCATAACATTCTGTTTCGCTTGATGTTATACCGTCATGGTGGTCGAGTGGTCGATTTTTGCAACATCGCGTGCGCGTAGGCGTACGCGCGTATATAGAGAAAGAGGTTCGTCTGACCATATCAAACGAACCTTCCATTTTATATCACTTTCTCTCGCCATGGCAAAATTTAAGCAAACTTAATTCTGCTCATTTGGCTTAACACAAACGCTCTTATTATCAAACGATGGTTTCTATAAAGTTTATGCTTCTATCATCAATAATTCTCTAAATGAAAGTGTGGCAACCATGGTCAGCAATACAAATAAAATTCTTTTCATAGTCCTATAAATTAAAAAAAGACAACTAATATTACATAAACTGATGAACAATATCCATATTGATTTTTTCACCCAACAATCACATAAGTCTTCACTTCAATCTTCTCTCCAATTCCTGTTCCACCTTTTCGGGCTCTATGTCGCGTGCCACTATACGTCCGCTATTGTCGGCAACAATCATGGCGGGGACTGCGGATATGCCCAACTGGGTTGCCATGGGAGAATGGAACATCTTACCATCGCACACTACAGGCCATGGGATGGAGTCGCGATCTACACGGTGGCGCACGTCTTTGATATTACCATCGAGACAGAGTGTCACCACGGCGAGTTTTGAACCGTAGGTCTTCTGGAGTTTCTGCAAACGGCGCTGTATGTCGCCACTCTGATAACTCCATGTTGCCCAGACATTGACCACATTGACCTTACCATTGAGCTGTGCTTTCGATACGGGACGACCTTTAAGATCGGTAGCGGTAAACGAAGGGAGGACAGCACCCTGTCGGCTCTTCTTCAGTACATCGAGTTGGCGGCACAGCGTGAGCAACCGTGCATTGTTGGGTTGCGCCTTCAACATCACTGCTGCCAATTGGGCGGCTTGGTCGAAATCGGCATCTATGGTCAAGACAAAATAGCGATTGAGCAGATAAGTGCTAATGGGCGATTCGGGATGCTTACGGATATAGTCTGCCACCTCTTTACGCTCTTCAGGCGGTGTGAGGCGGTTGAGTTGTGAACGCAGATCGGTGAACTGCTCGTTGATCTTAGACCCTTTCACCGTAATCTCCTTCAGATGGGTGGCGTCGCCTTTGATATTGAGCGAAGTGCCAGGAGTGGCAAACACGGGCAGTTCGCTATAGTTGGGGAAGATGATGATAAAGGTATAATCGCCCTGCACGGCTTTCTCGTAAGAGAAACGTCCGTCGCGCACCTTGATGGTATCGGTGCCCGTCATGCCTCCATCGGGACTATACACATAGAATTCGCCTTGATTCAGGTTTCTGAGTCGGCCCTCAAGACGGAATTTGTTACCGCTGATGCCACACGAAACGAGAATCAAGACGAACGAAATATATCCAAGAATTTTTCTCATTCTTTATTTGCTAACCTTGCTCAGCTCCAAGTCGTTGGCAGCATACTGAGCCAGTTTGGGATCTTTCTGGATGGCGCTGCGCAGATAAGAAGCTGCTGCGTCGTTGTTGCCCTGACGTGCATTGACAATGGCGTTGAGATAGTCGGTCATAGCGTCGGGATTCTTCACGTTAGCCAGCGTCTGAGTGGCACGGGCGTAGTCTTTATTGAGCAACTGTGCCAGAGCAGCGCTGTTAGAGTTTACACCTGCGAAGTCTTGCTGTGCCAGAGCGTAGTTGCCCTGTGCCAGATGCAGGTTTCCCAGAGCCTCTGCCAGATTGTTGGCACCGGCTGCACGTGAGATATAATCCTCTGCGGTCTTAGCATCACCCTGCTGCAGAGCCAGCAGACCCATGTTGGCATTAGCCTCAGCATTCTTAGCATCGAGGGTGCGTGCCATGCTCAGATATTTCTGTGCCTCGGCATTGTTGCCCTTCTGCATAGCCAGTACGGCGAGGTTGTTGTAAGCGCGGCTGTCCTCACGATAGAGGTTGGTTGTGGTTTTGAGAATGTCCTCACGCTGTGCATCGGTATCGGCGATAGATGCTGCATAGAGCAGTTCCTCAACGCTGAGCTTAGAAGCATCTTCCTTATACTGAGCGAAAATCTGATCGTCATCGCGACCGATTGTCTCATAGTTGATGGTCATGCGGGCACGACGCAGTTCGGGCAGAATGCCGTCTGCCAATTCGCGGAAGCCCTGACTCATGTTCTTAATCTGCTGCTCACGCTCCTGTGGGTCCTGATACATAGAGAGAACGCGGAGGATAACATCCTTGTCTTGAATGTTACTGGCTTTAACCAACTCCTGGAAACCTTCCCAGTCCTGTGCGGTATATTGTGAAGAGAGGTTGGCGTCGATCTTGGCAGCCTTCATCTGTTTCTTCACGTATGACTCGGTGTTCTTCTGACGCTTGTTGGCGAGCTTCTCGTTGAGAGACACACCACCATCGGGCGAAGCATAGGCTGAGATTTCTACATTATTGATATTGAGACCTTCCTGATCCTGTGCAATGCGCTTGAGCAGACTGGTGAACTCCTGTACGGAATTGCTCTTCAACTCGCTCTTGCGAAGTTCAGCCTGCTGGATGAGGAACTTGATAGTAGCATCAAACTTCTGTTCGTTGACACGCTGGAATGCATCCTGCGATGTGCAGGGATTAGCACTGGTAATGGTAGAACGATAGAGTTCGCTGGTGGCAATCACACCTGTTGCAACCTTGACAGCAGGTACTTGCACCTCTTTCTTACCAACGCGTGCGTTGAAGGTGAGATAGAGGTCGCTCTTCTGCATGGCAGGCTGATAAGCGAAATTGGCTTTCATGGTATAGTGGCCGCCTACCTTATAGGAGATGGACTGATCGTTACCCAACACCTTTTCGCCCTGGAATGTTGCACTCTGTCCCTTAACGGCAGTCTCTACGCCATTGTCGGTGAAGCGCAGTTCCGGTGTTACGGTAACCACAGCTTTCTTGGCCATATACTTCTCAGGGAACATACCATTGATTGTTGCAGGTACCTGACCCGACTCGGCAACCAACGGATTGGGTACTACCTTGAAGTTGTCGGCAGACAATTCTCCAAGCTTTCCACCACACGATGTCAGTGTGGCAACTGCCACTGCTGACAGAAATACTAATTTCTTCATTATTCTATCTGTTTTTTACCTGTTTTTTTAAGATATTGCAAAGATAGTCACTTATTCTGTAAAAGACCGAATAAGACTGGATTTTTAGTGATTTTTAAGGTATATTTGCCGTCATTCTATCTATTTGGCATCATAAGTGCGATATACCAAATAGCAACCATCGGCATCAAGGGTAAAACGGGCTCCTAAGGATTCGTTGAGCGTGCCTTGCCACAGTTCTTCATAGGAATAGGCAGACCAACGAAGGCCTTCTGACGTGAGTCGAGTGGTATTGAAACTGAAGATACTGACCTGCTGGCCTGCGAAACTATCAAAGGTTTGACGACCTTCTGCTGCAACAAACCATCCATAATCGGTCAACATCAGGGGTTCGATATTCATCTGACGGTAATAGCGCATCATCAAGGCGATATTGCCAAGGGTATGGTCTTCACGCATTCCAGTAGCACCAAGATAGGCTAAGCGTAAACGGCAATGATTACTGACGGAGGACTGATAGTGGTCCAAGCAATAGCGTGTGGCTTTAGTGAGGTCGTTGTCTTCCTGTTCGGTAATCCGTGCCAACCGTGAGCGATACTGCGAAGGAATGCTGTCACCATCGCCCACTACAACATCAGCATCGGGCCAATGGGCAATGGATCCGTCGCAACAAACCACATGGGGAGCAGAACGAAGCACTCCGAGCGGTATGGCATGGGTGGGAAACACACCATTGGCAAGGATAACGGCATCGGGACGAAAGAGGAATTGCGACATCATCATGCTTCTGAGGTTGAGGGTGACTGCTGGTCTTGATGATTCTGGCGATGCATCAGTTGACGCCACTTAAACCATCCTGCTACGGCAATCACAACATAGAGTCCATAGAGTCCTGCCTTAAAGGGAATGCCTTTGGTGACATAGAGGAACGTGCATACCACATCGACTGCAATCCAAAAGAACCATTGCTCCATATATTTGCGTGCCAATGCCCATAGGCCCACAAAGCTCAGCGCATTGGTGAAGGCATCGAGTACAGGAACGGTAGAATTGGTCCAGGTGATGAGTATATAGTAGGTAGCTCCCCACGCTGCAAAGAAGAACACCGCGGCTGGCAGATAAAGGCGTAGGGGCATGTGACTGATGGGAAGCGTACGCTTCTCGCCGTGTCCCCATTTCCATACGATATAGCCATAGACTGCTGCCAAAGTATAATAGGTAGCCATTCCTGCATCACCATAGAGTCCGTGCTGCCAATAGAGCCAGATATCGAGGGCGGGCATCACGATGCCTACTATCCAAAGAAAAATACTGGCCCGATACTCCAGCCAGATATATATCAAACCGAGTATCGTGGTCAGTATGTCAAGCCCATGTAGGGCAATATAGTCGTACATGATTAGAATTTCAATGTCAGATGGGTCATGAAGGTTGTGCCTGCCATAGGAATATAGCTGATGGCACTCAGACGATGATCCTTGGTATAGCCGGCACTCTCGCTAACAGCATTGTACCATACGAAACCAGAAGGAGCATAGCAACGACCGAAGATATTGTTGATATCGAAACCGATGGTCACATACTTGATACCACATGCCTTGGTAACCTTTGAACCATAGTTGATGCTGAGGTCGCTCTGTGAATAGCAAGGCAGTGAACGGTCTTTGCTCTCGGAGTTGTCGAGATACTGACTGCTGACGAAATTGGTATGCCATGTGGCAGAGAATCCTGCATAGTGGAGGTCGATGAAGCCGTTGAGGATGGCAGAAGGTGAGAATGACAAGGTTGAATTGTCGTAGTGGATCTTCAATGGATCACCGTCCCAGTTATCTACATACTCGTCGAAATCCTTGATCTTGTTCTTGCTCAGACTGGCATTTCCTTCCAACGACATCCATGACAAGGGTGCCCATCCTGCTGTGAGCTCTACGCCCATACGATAGGAGTCTTTCACATTGGTGGTGAGTGCCTCACCGATGTCGCTCAGCTGACCGGTCTGTACCAACTGGTTGTCATAACCCATATAGTAGAAATTGGCACCGGCATGCCAGTTGCTGCCCTGATACTGATAGCCAAACTCTACGTCGAGCAACTTCTCTTGCTCTGGGAATGGATAGTTGTAGTTGTCGGTATAGTTGTTGCGCTCAGGTTCGCGATTGCTGTAAGCTACAGAAGCATAGGCCTTATGACCATTGTTGGTATAGCTGATACCTGCCTTGGGATTGAAGAAATTGAACTTCTCGTTGATGTCCAATACTTGGTTCTTATAGGTACCGTCAGCCTGCTCCACAAATTTATCGTTGACACCATCGGTCTTGTATTCTACACGACGGAACTGCAAATCGGCAAATACATTCCAGTTGTCGGCAAAACGATAGTTGGCCTTAACAAAGGCGCTATAGTCATACTTATGGGCATCAGAATCATAGTATTTATACTGACCATTGCTGCCTAAGAACTGGTTTTCTGCTGCCTGATTGGCAATATAGGTGAGATAGCCCCAGTGGTTGCCACGGAACTGCTGAAGGTTCAATCCGCCAATAACATCCCAGTGTTCATCCTTGTAGTTGGTGTTATACACGATGCCATAGGTGTGCTGGGTCAGCCCCTTCTTGCGCACAAAGTCGGAACGCTTTACGAAATTGCCGTCTGCATCATAGAAGGTGAGACCAAACTTAGCAAATTTCGACTGGCTCTTGAACTCGTTGTAGTAGCCATAACCATAGGTGTAGTGTACGGCAAAGTTGTGACTCCAATGGTCGTTGGGAGTCCAAACAGCAGAAAGGATATTGTGGTTCTGATAGAAATTGTCGGTGGTCTTGTTCCAAAGACTACCATCACGCATGGTGTAAGGCACGATGGTATAGTCGCCCTTGCCGTTGCGCACCAATCCTGCTGTCAGGATATTGAACTTCCCGAGACCAGCAGCATCCATATCCTTATAGGTATAGATACCATCGCTCATCAACGTGAAGTTGGTGTCATAGTCGCTGGCGAGCACACCACTCCATGCCTGGCCGGTCTTTTCAAAGTTGCCGATATTCTTGTAGCTCACCTTGAAATTGTCAGCAAGCCATGTCAGTCCACCATAGTAAGAACCTGATCGTCCTGATGTTCCATCGATATAGCCATCGGTAGCGGTCTCATGATAGGCACCGTCGAAGATCAGGTGTTTGCCCAACAAACCTGTTGAGAAGCTGACACCTGTATTATAGGTGTTGAAGCTACCAAACGAACCTGTCACCTCTGCGGTAGGGATAAGCGATGGGAAAGCAGTAGCCATAGAGATGCTACCACCAAAGGCTCCATCACCATTGGTAGATGAACCAACACCACGCTGAATCTGCACACTACCCAAAAGAGCGGCATAGCTGTTCATATTGGCCCAGAACACGGTCTGATCCTCAGGAGAGTTAAGGGCTACACCATCGAGGGTGACATTGATGCGGCTACCTGCAGCACCACGAATACGCATATAGCTGGTACCAGTGCCCAATCCATTCTCACCCCATGCAAGGATGCCGGGTGTGCGCGAAAGGAGGAATGGGAGTTCCTTTCCTGTACGAGAAAATTGCTGGAGTTCTGATTTCTTAATGTTGGCTACGGCATAAGGAGCTTCCTTGGCTGCACGTACACCTTTTACTACTACCTCATTCAGCTGGTGCACCTTGACGGTGTCGATTGTGGCTTGTGCCCATACGGCTTGACTGGCAAAAACACAGCACACCACACTGAATGCAATCCTGTTTAATCTTTTCATTGAATGTTTGTTATAAACCTTAAACTATATAAAGGGGGAAAGAACGTAGTCCAAGGAAAATTCCTACGACAGCATTACCTGTACAGGTTCTATGGGTATGTTCTCAGCCTCCGTCTCTTCTACGAGTAGGTAGCACCCCTTAGTTAGCGCTCTGCTAACCGATTGCAAAATTACTATAAATAATTGAAACTGCAAAATTATTGTTATTTTTTTGAGCATGAGCACCTTGTGCGCAACAAAGAGAAACACACGACCTCCACCACTTCTTCCTGACAAAGCCTACAAGGAGAAACCGTTACCAAAGGAACTATAACGGGAGTTATCAGGATTGACCACGATTTGCTCTACTACGATTTCGGGAGCTATCATTACAAATCGGCAGATTGGGTAAACTTGAGTACACTCTTCTCACTTTTTGCGAATCTCACAAACTGTTCGGCTGCATTGACATAAAGTCCACAGAGGTCATCAATACTTGACATGAAACTGTCTTACCATTCCAATAATCGTCAAAACTACACACACCACCCCCCATTCTTATAATTATATAATAGGTGTAAGCAGTATTGCCACACCTCCCAACGTGTGGCAATACTGCCGATGCCATGAGTACGCACCTATCGGTTGCGTAGCACGCCAAACTATAAGATAGAAGCACCATTGTCCAATGCAGACAATGGTGCCAAAGGATTATAATTTCTCACCGTAGCAAAGGTCGCCACAGTCGCCAAAACCAGGAATGATATATTTGTGTTCATTCATTCCGGCATCAATGGCGGCACACCAAACAGTGGCATCGTCGGGCAACACAGGACGAATGGTATCAATTCCCTCTTGTGTAGCTATCACACTGGCGATATGTATCTTGCGAGGCTTACCTGTTTTGCAAAGCGCTTCAATGGCAGCAGCCATCGAACCACCTGTAGCCAGCATCGGATCAACAAGTATCAAAGTCTTGCCCTTAATGCTGGGCGATGCCATATACTCGGTATGAACGCCCACTTCGGTATGCTCGCGGTTGGTGTACATGCGATAGGCAGACACAAAAGCATTCTCTGCACGGTCAAACACCTGAAGGAATCCTTCATGGAAAGGCAAGCCCGCACGCAATACAGTACCTACAACAATTTCATCTTTAGGCACTTGAATATCACAAATGCCCAACGGTGTGGTAACAGATTTCAACTTGTAATCGAACGTCTTAGATATCTCATAAGCCATCAACTCACCCACACGCTTGATGTTATTACGGAACAACAGACGGTTGCGCTGATGATTCTTGTCGCGCAATTCAGCCATATAGAGGTGCATCACGCTGTTCTCTTCATCGAAATTGATAATTTTCATAGATTGCTTCGGTTTTTGACCGCAAAGATAAGAAATGTTCGCGGAATTTTGCAAAGTCAGCGTGACAATTATTTGCGAGACCACCCATTTTTAACTACTTTAACCAAAAAATGGCCCATCTAAACGCTAAAAAAACTAAAAGCCGACCAGTAAATTCGGAATTCTTTGTAACTTTGCGCCGTAAAACGGATAATAGTAATTTCAAACTCAAATATTTTTCATTATTATGGCAAAGTTAGATTTGACACAGTATGGCATCACAGGCTCAACCGTGATCGCTCACAATCCTTCGTATGAGTTTCTCTTTGAAGAGGAGACAAAGGCAGGACTGACTGGTTTCGATAAAGGTCAGAACACTGAGCTCAACGCAGTAAACGTAAAGACTGGTATCTACACCGGACGTTCTCCTAAGGACAAGTACATCGTTGACGATGCACAGAGCCACAATAAGGTTTGGTGGACCACCGAAGAATACAAGAACGACAACCACCCCATGAGCGAGGAGGTTTGGGCAAAAGTTAAGGATATCGCTATCAAGGAGCTCAGCAACAAGCAGCTCTACGTAGTTGATGCTTTCTGCGGTGCCAACGAGGCAACACGTCTGGCTGTACGCTTCATCGTTGAAGTAGCATGGCAGGCACACTTTGTTACCAACATGTTCATCCAGCCTACCAAAGAGGAACTGGAGAACTTCAAACCTAACTTCGTTATCTACAATGCCTCTAAGGCTAAGGTTGAGAACTTCAAAGAGCTCGGCCTCAACTCAGAAACTTGCGTAGCCTTCAACACCACTTCACGCGAACAGTGCATCATCAACACATGGTACGGCGGTGAGATGAAGAAGGGTATGTTCTCTATGCAGAACTACTTCCTGCCTCTCCAGGGCATTGCTTCTATGCACTGCTCAGCCAATACCGATATGGAAGGTAAGAACACCGCAATCTTCTTCGGTCTCTCTGGTACAGGTAAGACCACTCTTTCTACCGATCCTAAGCGTCTGCTTATCGGTGACGACGAGCACGGATGGGACGACGAAGGCGTATTCAACCTCGAAGGTGGTTGCTATGCAAAGGTTATCAACCTCGACAAAGAAAGCGAGCCCGATATCTACGGTGCTATCAAGCGCAACGCTCTGCTCGAGAACGTAACAGTTGCTGCCGACGGCAAGATCGACTTCGCAGACAAGAGCGTAACTGAGAACACCCGCGTATCATATCCTATCGAGCACATCGAGAAGATCGTGAAGAAGGTGAACGGTCGTAGCGCAGGTCCTGCTGCCAAGAACGTTATCTTCCTGTCAGCCGACGCATTCGGCGTACTGCCTCCAGTATCTATCCTGTCTCCTGAGCAGACCAAGTACTACTTCCTCAGCGGATTCACCGCTAAGTTGGCTGGTACAGAGCGCGGTATCACCGAGCCTACTCCTACCTTCTCTGCTTGCTTCGGTCAGGCATTCCTCGAGTTGCATCCTACCAAGTATGCTGAAGAGCTCGTGAAGAAGATGGAGAAGAGCGGTGCCAAGGCTTATCTCGTAAACACTGGTTGGAATGGTACTGGCAAGCGTATCTCTATCCGCGACACTCGTGGTATCATCGACGCTATCCTCGGTGGCGCTATCCTGAACGCTCCTACCAAGAAGATTCCTTACTTCGACTTCGAAGTTCCCACACAGCTTGAGGGTGTTGACACCAACATTCTCGACCCACGCGACACTTACGCTGACGCTGCAGAGTGGAACAAGAAGGCTGAGGATCTGGCTGCCCGCTTCATCAAGAACTTCAAGAAGTATGAGGGCAACGAGGCTGGTAAGGCTCTCGTAGCTGCTGGTCCAAAACTCTAATAGACCCGTCTATTCATTCTAAATATGGCTCGTTTCCTCCATGGAAACGGGCCTTTTTTTGTTATACACCTTCTTTCAGAAATTGACAGAAGTCAAAGAAACATAGCAAACCGACAAAATAAAGACCTCTACACGATGGTCATCTGAAAGAAATGTAGTTACTTTGCACCCGCAATTGAGAGATAAAGGTAAAAGATTTATATAGGAACTAATAGACAAGAATTCTAATTAATTATGTTTGATTTACACACAATGGCCATTCTGGCGACTGTGGCAATATCGGCTGTCATGTGCCTAATAACATTGACACACACGAATGTCCGTTAACAACAAGAGTGCGACTTGAGCTATTCATGTCACACTCTTTTTATGTTTAGAAATTCTAAAATATGTCACATTATCATATAATTTACTTAATAAAAGCACCAAATATGACGCTATTTGCAGAATTGTGAGTAAATTTGCATCCAAAATTGAAATATTTCAAATGAAAAAACTCGTAAATGCAGCATGCATGCTGTTGGTCATAGCTGTTTTGACATCATGTCTGAAGTCTAACGATGATGAGGCCGTATATTATAACGACGCCGCAATCACGTCGTTTACCTTGGGCACACTCAACCGCTATCTGCACACAACAACAGCAGCAGGAAAGGACTCTATCTACAAGACAAGCGTAGCAGCATCAAGCTACAAATTCAACATCGACCAGATCAATCACGTCATCTTCAACCCCGACTCACTGCCTTTGGGTATTGATGCGTCAAAGGTGGTATGCACCATAGGTACAAAGAACAATGGCATAGTAGTCATCAAAAACCTCAACAACGACTCACTGAAATTCTACACCTCATCAGACAGCATCGACTTTTCGCAACCACGCGAAGCCCGTGTCTATGCTACCGATGGTATGTCGTATCAGAAATACACCATCAAAGTGAATGTCCACCAAGAAGACGGCGATGCCTTTGGATGGAAACAAATGGCTGACAACAACCAGTTGGCAGCACTCTCTGGCATGAAGGCCATGGTATTGGGCAAGCGTATCTTCGTATTCGGCAACGATGACGGCACTACCGTTGGCTATACCACCACCGATGGCAACGAATGGACTACACTCACTCCCAACATCAACACACCGCTGACCGCAGGAGCATACAAACAAACCGTGGCAAATGCAGATTCTATCTACATGATGAACGGCAACATGCTGTTGCGCACTGCCGACGGTAGCCAATGGGACGAGATTGGCGAGACAACAGCTATTGCCAAACTCATCGGTGCAAGCAAGAAAGAACTCTACGGCATGACTGCCGACAACAAACTCATGGTATCACGCGACGGTGGACACCAATGGCAAGCCGATGCCATCGACGCAAGCGAATCACTCCTACCCACAGCGCCAGTCGCCACGACATGCTATCCAATGAACATGGCAGACTCTACCGACTATGTCGTTATGGCAGGCAACAGTACAGCAAACGCCAAAGCTGCCGTGGTATGGAGAAAGATTGCAGAATACAACTATCATAGCGAGCCAGGACAATGGGTATATATGGAAGCCGACGGCAACAGATACGAACTGCCACAACTCGACAACCTCACACTGGTGCCCTACGATGACGGCGTACTCGCCATCGGTACGGTGAATGGCAATTTTACCTATATCTACCAGTCGCGCGACAACGGTATCACTTGGAAAAAGAACAAGTACTACCAACTGCCAAACGATTTCGACACCAGCACCACACGCTATGCCGCCACATCAGACGGTGTGAATATCTGGCTCTTCGGTGGAGTAAACGGCGAAGTATGGCGCGGCAGACTCAACAAACTGGCGTGGTAAAAGAACGAAACTATCTTTGAGAAAGATACTGCAAACACTGGTTCTCCTCACACTGACCATACATGCCAGTGCACAGGAAGCTCCCGAATATCGAGCCGAGATAGGCGGGGCAATAGGACTGGTGGCCTATGAAGGCGATTTCAACGGCAATCCGCTACGCAACCAGCAACCCATGCTGACCCTCGTAGGACGCTATCGCCTCAATCCACGCATGGCACTGGCTGCCAATATCAGTTGGGGACAACTGAAAGGATCGTCAACCCATGCCAACACCTACTACCCGGATTTGGAGCCCATGAGCTTCAAACATTCGGTGGCAGACATAGGTATGAGGTATGAATATAACTTCTGGCCCTACGGCACAGGACATGAATATCGGGGAGCGCAACGGTTTACACCTTATATATATATAGGTATCGGAGCCACCATCGCAAAACCGGAAAAGACAGAAGCAGCTGTCAACATGCCAATTGGCGCAGGTGTGAAATACAAGATAGGCGACCGTACCAATGTCGCAATGGAATGGACCATACACTTCACAACCAGCGATAAAATCGACGGTGTGGCAGATCCATACGGTATCAAGAGCAGTGGACTCTTCAAGAATACCGATGGTTACAGCCACCTGCGGTTGTCACTGACATACGACATCTGGAGAAAATGCAAAACGTGTAACAACGATATATAAATGACTATGAACAAGCAACTGGATATGACACGCATCCCCGAGCACATTGCCATTATCATGGATGGCAACGGGCGTTGGGCACAACAGCGAGGTAAAGAGCGTAGCTATGGACACCAAGCCGGTGTAGAGGCTGTAAAACGCATCACCTCGGAGTCTGCCAAACTGGGAGTTAAGTATCTGACACTATACACATTCTCTACAGAGAACTGGAATCGCCCTGCTGACGAGGTAACAGCACTGATGGGACTGATACTCACATCACTCGAAGACGAACTCTTCATGAAGAACAATGTACGCTTCCGCGTCATTGGCGATGTCTCAAGAATGCCAGAGTCTGTCGTACAGAAACTACGCGAGACCGAAGAGCATACTGCCAACAATACTACCATGACCTTGGTAGTAGCATTGAGTTATTCGTCGAAATGGGAAATCACCAAAGCCATGCGTGATATCGCAACAGAAGTGAAACAAGGCACCCTGTCTGTTGATGCCATCGACGACACCACCATCAGCCAGCATCTGGCAACCAATTTCATGCCAGATCCCGAACTGCTGATACGTACAGGCGGAGAATTGCGCATCTCCAACTATCTGCTGTGGCAGATAGCCTATTCAGAATTGTATTTCTGTGATACATTCTGGCCCGACTTCGATGAAGCAGCGTTGCACGAAGCCATTGCCAATTACCAACAGCGCCAACGTCGTTTTGGCAAGACCGAAGCACAGGTGGAAAATGAAGAGAAATAACAACGGAAATAATTAGTAAAGTGAGAAATATATTCTATTCCAACAAATTGACAGACATGGCAAAGTGCATGATGCTGCTTTGCACCATATTCTTCCTTCCTGCCGCTGTTAAAGCACAGGATGTGATTACCAATCCCGAAATCTCCTATACAGGCACACCGCGTGTTTGTGAGATTGGCGGTATAGCTGTAAAAGGCGTAGAAGGTTACGAAGACTATGTGCTGACAGGTCTGTCAGGACTCTCCGTAGGTCAAGTCATCAGTGTACCAGGTTCTGAAATCACCGATGCCGTGAAGCGTTACTGGCGTCACGGACTGTTCTCGAAAGTGGCTATCACTGCCGACTCTATCGTAGGTTCAAAGATTTATCTCTGCATCCATCTCGGCACTCGCCCACGCGTAAGCCGCATCAACTATAATGGTGTGAAGAAGAGCGAACGCGAAGATTTGGAAAACAAGCTGGGTATTATGAAGGGAAACCAGATTACGCCCAACATGATAGACCGCGCGAAGATTCTCGCCAAGCGCTATTTTGACGATAAAGGATATAAGAACGCGGAAATCAGCATCCTTCAGCGCGACGATGTATCCAATAAGGATCAGGTGATTCTTGACGTTGATATCGACAAGAAAGACAAGATGAAGGTGCGCCACATCATCATCGAAGGCAACGAAAAACTCAAGAGAAACAAGATTACAGGTACATTCTTTAAGAACGGAGCCTTTGCCAAGATACACGAAGCCGGCAAGTTCAAAAACTTCTTCAAAGCCAAGAAGTTCACCCCTGAACGCTACGAAACCGACAAGAAAAACCTGATTGAGAAGTACAACGAACTCGGTTATCGCGATGCCACCATTTTGGAAGACTCGGTATGGAACGAAGACGAGAAGCACGTCAACGTATATATCAAGGTGGATGAAGGTCAGCAATACTACATCCGCAATATAGAATGGGTGGGTAACTCAGTACTCACCAGCGACTTCCTCAACAATGCCTTGGGCATGAAGAAGGGCGATGTCTATAATCAGAAACTGATGAACAAACGTCTGAAAGAAGATGAAGATGCCGTGGGTAACTACTATTGGAACAACGGATACATCTTCTATCAGCTCGACCCCACCGAAGTCAATATCGTGGGCGACTCTATTGACCTTGAGATGCGTATCACCGAAAACCAGCAGGCTCACATCAATGCTGTACGCATCTATGGTAACGACCGCCTCTATGAAGAGGTTGTTCGCCGTGAGTTGCGTACCAAGCCCGGTGACCTCTTCTCTAAAGATGCTGTGATGCGTTCTGCCCGTGAGATTGGTAACATGGGATACTTCAATGCTGAGACCATCAACCCAGATATCAAGCCTAACTATGAGGACGGCACCGTGGATATCAACTGGGAATTGGAACAGAAGTCTAACGACCAACTTGAATTCTCACTGGGTTGGGGACAGACTGGTGTAATCGGTCGAATCGGCATAAAGCTCAACAACTTCTCCATGCGCAACCTCTTTGGTAAGAACAAGATGCACCGTGGTATCATGCCTATCGGTGATGGCGAACAACTGTCACTGTCGTTGCAGACCAACGGACGCTACTATACCTCGCTCTCTACAGGTTACAGCACCGGATGGTTTGGTGGCAAGCGCCCGAATGCATTAAACGTCAGCGCCTTCTTCTCTAAGCAGAGCGATATTTCAAGCAGTTACCGCAACAACAGCTACTATAACAACTACCTCAACTACATGTATGGTTTTGGTTCGTACAACGACTTCGGTCACAACTACGACGCTATGCTCGACGACGATAAGTATATTGAGATGTTCGGTGTAGCATTGGGATGGGGTAAGCGTTTGCGCTGGCCCGACGACTATTTCCAATTGTCAATGCAGTTGGCATACACCCGTTATATGCTACGCGACTGGAGTTACTTTATCATCAGCAACGGTAACTGTAACAACATCAACCTCGGTATTACGCTGTCACGTACATCTATCGACAACCAGCTTTTCCCACGTCAGGGATCAGAGTTCTCAGCATCCGTACAGCTCACTCCACCATGGTCTTTGTTCGACCACAAAGACTATTCCACCCTCGCCACCGACCGCTATTCAGCAGCATACGAGCGTGAATTGCAGGAGAAATACCGTTGGATAGAATACCACAAATGGAAGTTTAAGTCAAAGACCTATACTGCGTTGACCAGCGGTCAGAAGTGTTTCGTGCTGATGACCCGTGTCGAACTCGGTCTGTTGGGCTCCTACAATAAAGACAAGAAGTCGCCTTTCGAAACCTTCTATGTGGGTGGTGACGGTATGAGTGGCTACTCTACCGGTTATGCCGAAGAGACCGTCGGTCTGCGCGGTTATGAGAACGGTTCGATATCAAACACCGCAGCCTATCTTGCAGGCACGAGTGCATACTATAATGCCTATGCCTACGACCGCTTCACCCTGGAGCTTCGCTATCCATTCATGTTGGGTAACACCACCATCTACGGTCTTGGATTCCTTGAAGGCGGTAACGCATGGGTAGATACCAAGAAGTTTAATCCCTTCGACATGAAGCGTTCTGCCGGTCTGGGTGTCCGCATCTTCCTCCCAATGGTAGGTATGATGGGTATCGACTGGGCTTATGGCTTTGACAAGGTATATAACAACGGCAGCTACCAGAAGGGCGGCAGCCAGTTCCACTTCATTCTCGGACAAGAGTTCTAACCTTATAAAACCTACAGAAAGGAGACTGTTGATATGAAGAAAGAATACAAGACAATGGGCAAAACCCTACTGATGGCACTCGCCGCCAAGGCACTATTGGTTGCAGCCATCATGATCTTCCTGCCCCAGAGTGCCAGTGCACAGAAGTTTGCATTGCTCGATATGGACTATATTCTCAAGAACATTCCAGCCTACGAGCGTGCTAACGAACAGCTGACACAGATTTCCAAGAAGTGGCAGGCAGAGGTGGAAGCCATCCAGACAGAAGCACAAAGCATGTACAAGAACTACCAGCGCGACGTCGTGTTCCTTTCAGAAGAACAGAAGAAGGAGCGCCAAGACGCTGTCATGAAGAAGGAGCGCGAGGCTGCCGAACTTAAAAAGAAGTATTTCGGACCCGACGGTGAACTCTTCAAGAAGCGCAACGCACTCATTGCTCCTATTCAGGAACTGGTATATAACGCTGTGAGCGATGTAGCAGAATCACGCGGTTATCAGTTGGTATTGGACCGTGCGAGTGATTCGGGCATCATCTACGGATCTCCCCGCATCGACATTTCCGACGATGTACTGTCGCGTTTGGGTTCCACACGCTAACTTCAAAATAAAACAGAAAGAAACAATAATAACTAAACAAACAATTAAACAATGAAAAAACTTATTTTAATGTTGTTGGTGTTTGCCCCTCTGGCAACATTCGCACAGAAGTTCGGTCACCTCAACACACAGGAAATCATCCAGGCCATGCCTGAGTTTACCAAGGCTCGCACCGAGATCGAGGCCCTCACCAAACAATACGAGGCTGATCTGAAGAGCATGCAGGATGAGCTTCAGAAGAAGGCACAGGCTTACGAAAAGGAGCAGGCCAACCTTCCAGAGAACATCAAGCAGCGTCGTGAGCAGGAGCTTCAGGAGATGTATCAGAAGATCCAGCAGAGCTATCAGGACAACCGTCAGGCCCTCGACAAGGCACAGGGTGAGAAGCTTCAGGCTATCAACGTGAAGGTTCTCGACGCCATCAAGGCTGTCGGACAGGCTGGTGGTTATGTCTATATCATGGATGTTCAGGGTGGCGTGCCCTATATCAGCACAACCCTTTCTACTGATGTAACAGCCCAGGTAAAAGCCAAGCTCGGACTGAAATAAACAATGTGTAAGGTAAAAAAGTAAAAACGTAAAAAGATAAAAACAACAGAAACTTATGAAAAAGATGATATTTGACAGCATGGTAAAAAATGCGGTAAAATGGGTTTTACCTTTTTGCCTTTTTGCTTTTTTACCTTTAACTGTTTCTGCTCAGGATGTAGCAACAGATGGCAACACCCTGAAGTATGGCTATCTCAGTTATGATGCCGTGCTCCACAGCATGAATGAATATGCCACCGTTGAGACCAGCATGATGCAGCTCAACGAGAAGTATGCAGCCGAACAGAAACGTGCAGAAGACGAGTTCAACCGGAAGTACGAGGAGTTTCTCGATACGCAGCGCGATATGCCGCTGACTATTTTGCAGAAGCGCCAAAGCGAACTTCAAGACTTGCTCGACCGTAACATCACCTTCAAGAAAGAGAGTCAGGCACTCTTGGAACAGGCAAAAGCCAAGGCAGAGGCACCTCTTCGCAAGCGTATTGCCGAAGCCATGGGTCGTGTTGGCATAGCGCGTGGCCTTGCCTTTATCATCAATACCGACCAACAGGCTGTGGCATGGACCCACCCCATGATGGGTGAAGACGTGACCGAGGCTGTGAAAACTGCATTGCGATAAGCGTCATTACCGATGTTGCCCAGTAATCCAGGCCCTATAGGCATCTTTGACAGCGGCTATGGCGGTCTAACCATTCTGCATGGAATCCGCCAGTTGCTTCCCCAGTACGACTTTCTCTATCTGGGCGACAATGCCCGTGCGCCTTACGGCACACGTTCGTTTGACGTGGTATATGAGTTTACCCGCCAGGCTGTCATCAGTCTTTTCGAGCGTGGTTGCCATTTGGTCATCCTCGGTTGCAACACCGCTTCAGCCAAAGCCCTGCGCACCATTCAGCAGAAAGACCTGCCGCTGATAGATCCCAACCGCCGTGTCTTGGGCATCATCCGTCCCACTGCCGAAGTGGTGGGAACACTGACCAAGACTCGCCACGTGGGTATCTTTGCCACCGAAGGAACGATTAAAAGCGAGAGCTACAACTTGGAAATCCACAAATTATTCCCCGACATCAAGGTTTCGGGTGTGGCATGTCCCTTCTGGGTTCCTTTGGTAGAATACAACGAAGCCGATTCTCCCGGTGCCGACTATTTTGTGAAGAAGCGTGTCGATCAGTTGTTGCGCCTCGATGCCCAGATTGACACCATCATTTTAGGTTGCACCCACTACCCTTTGCTGCTGCCTAAAATCAATAAATTCATACCCCGTGGCGTGCGTATCGTATCACAGGGGGAATATGTGGCAGAGTCGCTCCGCCAGTATTTTGAGCGCCATCCCGACATGGAACAGCGTTGCACAAAAGGCGGACATGTGCATTATCTCACTACCGAGAATCCCGATCGCTTCAAAGAGTCGGCTCAACTGTTTCTCCACGAACCCGTTGAGGTGGAGAATATCTCACTGGGATAAACCGCCCAGAGGCATGATCAGACGCTGCAATTTCCTATCATGCCTCATCCCGCAAAAGTCATCCTTCCAGATGCTGATTGCCGACAAAAGGCAATACCTCACTAATCTGCCAGCTGAACAGCTATTTGCCAGACATCACACAAACGCCATGTATCAATCTCGCGTTCAACACTTTGCACCGCAATAAACATCACTTTTCTCAGCAAAGTAAATTGATTTGCTGAGGAATTCAAATTGATTTGCTGAGGAAAACAAATTGATTTGCCAAGGAAAACAAATTGATTTGCTATCCAAAGGAATATCCGTACCACATCAAGAGCATAGCCACAGCATGCTGAAGTCATATACGTATAAAAGGAAATTCAATGAATTTGGTCAGTAAATTCATTGAGTTTACTCAGCAAATTCATTGAAATTGCAAAGCAAATTCATTGAATTTACAAACGGAAATAACGTTTCCAGCTGACAAGCAGTCGTTTACACGCAGTCCCAGAGACCTTCCATATCATTCACAAAGCGGTTGCCTACCCTACCCAACCATAGTTGCCACACTCTGACTTGCTGTTGTCCATGAAGGGTAGAAGCACGTTGCAATCCAGTTATCAGACAGCGATAGGATGAAAAAGTGTGCGTTTTCCTTGATGTTTTGATAGGAAAAGTGTAACTTTGCAAAAATAAAGGAATCAATAGATATATATGCAAGAAACAAGACAAAACAAAATTGCACGACTGCTTCAAAAGGAACTTAGCGTGATATTCCAACAACAGACACGCAGCATGCATGGTGTTATGGTCAGCGTCACACAAGTGCGCGTGAGTCCCGACCTCAGCATCTGCACCGCCCATTTGAGCATTTTCCCCAGCGAGCGTGGAGAGGAAATTATGGAGAACATCAACAAGACCAGCGCACAGATACGCTATGAATTGGGTACCCGTGTGCGCCATCAACTGCGCATCATCCCTGAATTAAGATTCTTCATCGACGATTCACTCGATTACATAGACCGCATCGACGAGCTGCTTAAGCAATAAGTGTCACTGTGAATTTCCCATTCTACATTGCACGGAGATACCTTTTCTCCAAGAAATCTACCAATGCCATCAATGTCATCAGCGGCATTTCGGTGGTAGGTGTTGCCGTGGCGTCTATGGCGTTAGTGGTGACGTTGAGCGTGTTCAACGGCTTCCACGACATGGTGGCATCATTTTTCACGCAGCTCGACCCACAGTTGAAAATCACACCTGCCAAGGGCAAGACTGCCGCCAGCAACGATTCTACGCTGATGCGCATACGCCAGTTGGACGAGGTGGCTGTAGCCACTGATGTGCTTGAAGACCAGGCATTGGCTGTCTATGGCGACCGCCAGCAGATGGTGACGATAAAAGGTGTGGATGACAACTACGACAAGCTGACCCATATCCGCCAGATTTTGGAAGGTGACGGCGACTATGCACTCCATGCTGCCGATATGAACTATGGCATCTTGGGACTGGGCGTAGCCTATCAGCTCGGCATCGGTTATACCTACCGCGAACCGCTGAAGATCTATGCGCCACGGCGCGAAGGTCAGATCAACATGGCTAATCTGCAAGACGGATTCGTGGAAGACGAGTTGTATTCACCGGGCGTACTCTTCAGCATCAAGCAAGGCAAGTACGACAAGCGGTATATCATCACCGCTATACAATTCACCCGCAACCTCTTTGACCGCGACGGAGAACTCACATCGTTGGAACTCCGACTGAAACCCGGTAGCAATTTCGAGCATGTGAAAGCCAAGGTACAAGAGATGGCAGGCACCCGTTTTGTGGTGCGCGACCGCTATGAGCAGCAGGAAGACACCTTCCGCATCATGAAAGTAGAGAAGCTCATGGCATATATCTTCCTCACCTTTATCCTCGTCATAGCCTGTTTCAACATCATCGGCAGCCTCTCTATGCTGATGATCGACAAGCGCAACGATGTGGTGACCCTACGCAATCTGGGTGCCAGCGACCGCCAAATCATCCGTATCTTCCTCTTCGAAGGTCGCATGATTTCCGCCATTGGTGCCGTGATAGGCATTGCTATCGGCTTGTTGCTATGCCTGTTGCAGCAGCAGTTCGGCTTGATAGGCTTAGGATCTACCGAAGGTTCGTTTGTGGTCGATGCCTATCCTGTCAGCGTCCACCCGTGGGATATCGTCGTAGTGTTCTTCACTGTCCTCGCTGTAGGCTTTATCAGCGTGTGGTATCCCGTACATTATTTTGCCAAACGGCTACTCAACTGATATGTTCCGATAAACGATAAGGATGCCACAAAGGGACGGTCAGGACACTAAAAGACAAGGGAGAACCGTCGGAAGAAACATTTAGGGGCGTTTCCGCAACAGTTCTTGATAGAGGTCATAAACCTGACTCGCCACCGTATTACCCTCGAAACGACGTATATACTGTTGACTGCCTATGATCCGCGCATCGCGTTCTGCATCGCCCACAAGCGACTTTCGGAGTGCATCTGCCATGCCCTGCACATCGCCGGGCGCCACATAACGGCAGTCTGGACCTCCGGCTTCCTCCAAACACGAACCGGAACAGGCCACTACAGGCAGTCCCTGACGGATGGCTTCGATGATAGGAATACCGAAACCCTCATAAACTGACGGATATACAAAAGCCTCAGCAACAGCATAGAGGGCAGGCAAATCTTCATCGGGAACACCATGCAGGATATGCAGGCGGTGGGTCAGTTGGTGCGTTTCAGCATACTTGACGATGGTATCGGTATATGGTGTATGGCGTCCCACCATCACAAGTCCCACATCTTCGGGCAGGTAAGGCAGCGCCTTGACCGCCAACAACATGTTTTTTCGTGCCTCTATCGATCCTACATTCAGTATGATGCGCTTCGGCAGTCCGTACTTCTGACACACCCGCTGACGCTCGTCGGCTGTGACTTCGGCTGCAAAACGATGGGCTGCACTCTGATATATGAGTGAGATGCGCCGCTCATCGACGTCTCCAAGCTCCATAATATCGCGCTTTGTACATTCGCTAATGGCAATAATATGGTCGGCTTCACGGATTGTCTGACGGAATTTCCACTTGTAAATCTGCACGTCAGCCCAGTGATAGAACTCTGGATGGCGCATAAAGATCAGGTCGTGGATGGTGACGACAGTAGGAATACCACGGCGACGAATACCGATAGGCAGTTCACCCGACAGACCGTGAAACAGCTGCACTCCGTCACGTTGTAGGTCAGCCACCATGCCACGGCTGCGCCATAATGCCTTTCCCACCAATGGCAACGGTCGTTTGGGCAAGCAGAGTTGCACATTGTCATGGTCCATCACCTGTTGCCGGAGGTCGTCGCGTCCTGCGTCAGGAGCATAAAGGCGCAGTTGCAATGGACGTTCCGCCAGGTCGTTGACGAGCGTCCGCCCATAGCTACCCAGTCCTGTTCCGTTTCTCACGATGCGTTTGGCATCCAATCCTATGATGAGTGTATCGTTCATGTGCCTGTTTCTGATGTCGAATAGTTTTTATATGACTCTTCCGCCTTCTTTTTGCAAAGGTACGATTAAGTGAGCGGAATGCAAAAGGAAAACTCGTTTTTCTTTTGCATTCCCGAGCGTGAGTACTTTAGAGGCAAAGCCTCAAAGGTACGATTAAGTGAGAGAAATGCAAAATAAAAGCGTGCTTTTATTTTCATTTCCGAACGTGAGTACCTAAGAGCCACTGGCTCAAAAGTACGATTAAGCGAGCGAAAAACCAAAGAAAATGCACAACTTTATTTGGTTTTTCTTTGTATTCCTCTCGGTTTGCACTACCTTTGAAATCCTATTTCTTAGGTAGGCGGCACCTCGGGAATAAAAGAAAAACGGGCTTTTTCTTTGTATTCCTCTCGGTTTGCACTACCTTTGTACGAAAATAACACGCATGACAGAACTTAATATTCCAAAGGTAAGTATTATCACCGTTACATACAATGCTGGAGCTATGCTGGAAAAAACCCTCGACAGCATACAAAAACAACAATACGGCAACAAAGAAACTATCGTGGTTGACGGTAAATCTACCGACAATAGCTTAGCCATCATACTGCACTATGCTGACCAGGGAACGGTGACACAATGGAGTAGCGAACCCGATAAGGGAATCTACGATGCCATGAACAAAGGCGTGAGCAGGTGTTCGGGACAATGGGTGATATTCATGAATGCTGGCGACACCTTTGCTACAGATGATGTGCTCCATCAAGTTTTCTCCAACAAATGGGATGCAGCGGACATTGTCTATGGTGATGTGGTTAAAGACAACCATGTCAAGGCTGCACCAGCGCACTACCGGCTCTACCACCGCATGCTCTTTTGCCATCAATGTGTGTTTGTCAGACGACAATGTCTTGTCGATATTCCATTCGACATACACCACAGACTGTCAGCAGACTATAAGTTTTTCATCCAACAGTATCAACAGGGGGCTCGCTTCCAGTATATCAATATGCCGATAGCCATCTTCGACACCACCGGTGTGTCTAACAGTAAGCGATCGTCAGGACTGTTCGACAACATCAAAGTGGTATGCGAAACCATTCCTTTCCCACAGCGCATCAAGTTTGTTGCACGCTTGGCAGTGCCCTACATCATGTGTCGCTTGAAAGGAAAATAAAGGCTGTATTGTCTCGCCATCACTTCCCTACGACCACGTCGCTTAGGTAGGCGGCACCTCGGAAATAAAAGAAAAACGAGCTTTTTCTTTGTATTTCGCTCGGTTTGCACTACTTTGGGCTTGACAGCCCCAAGGTAGGCGGCACCTCGGAAATAAAAGAAAAACGGGGTTTTTCTTTGTATTTCGC
>SAMEA3663023__coassemble_549_pt1 | contig 180138 bp, 139 predicted proteins | sample SAMEA3663023__metabat2_low_PE_009 | metagenome-assembled genome bin SAMEA3663023 (sample SAMEA3663023) | pig gut metagenome | biome: pig gut; feature: pig-associated habitat; material: faeces | place: France | collected 2012
GAAGTTACAAACTGTAAGAGAATTAAGTCTTAAATTTATTTAGTGGACACTAGTGCAAAATGATAGTAGAATGCAACTGACGTATTCTTTACAGGTTGGTTGTTGTGGTCTAATATTCTGCCTGTAACAGATAGTACGTCTATTGCATCCGCAGGGGTATCGTCTAATTCTAGAATACATCCACTGAGTAATCCAATAATACACAATATTAGAATAAGTTTATATGAATACTTCATGTTGCTTGTAGTTTTAAAAGTTTAGAATAGTTATTGTAGGTTCATAAACACTAAGTTTCTGCAAATATCGTTTATATTTGTTTACAACACAAGTTTTCTGTGTTAATTAAGGTTAATGGCATAGGAATTTCACTTCAGTGGCAGATATCCCCCTCGTTTGTCCGCAGAAAAGCCATGATTGTCTTCTTGTTTGCAGACTGTTGCGGACGGTGTTATGGACGTTGGTATAATATGTTGAGAAACAGGAGTTTCGCTCGAAAATGCAGTCGATGCGAATGCAAAGTAAATTGATTTGCTCAGTAAAACAAATTGATTTCCTTTGCAAAGTAAATTGATTTGCTCAGCAAAACAAATTGATTTGCTGAGAAGAGCGACTTTCGTTTGAGACATGCAGCAGTTCTTTAGCGCACGAATATCATCGTGACAGTAGGGAAAAATCATTGAAATTGCCGAGTAAATTCATTGAATTTGCTGACCAAATTCAATGAGATTGCTGACCAAATTCAATGAATTTGCAAAACAGCGCACTATCCTTTTGACTGTCATGCACTTGCAATGACCTTGTTTTGCAGGTCGCGAAACAGCGATGGCGATACGCCATATTTGCGCTTGAAGGCAGTGCAGAAGTGGCTTTGGTGCTCGTAACCCAGATGATAGCCGATGGTGGAAAGGTGGTTGGTAGTTGATAGAAATGTGGGCTGTATTTGATGGGAATGTGCCCAGTAGTTGGTCAGTTGGTGGTCGAATGGTGGTCGTAGCGCGTCAGGACAAAGTCATCGACCACCAGTTAAGCCTTTGTATCTCTGTCGGTTAAGCGGTATTGGTGGTCGAGTGGTCGATTTTTTCGACATCGCGTGTGCGCCTGCGTGCGCTCGTGTGCGCGTATGTATGCGAGGAATAATAAGGTCTTTATCTCTCTCCGATCCTATAGATTTCCGCGAACTATATCTCGTTGACATCCCGAACACGCAGGGAAGCAAGCGTCTGATTCGAACTTGCAACATTGCGCATAACAGCACTATGCCTTACGAAGGGCAGACGGACAATAACAACGCATCGCTTGACGTCTGCCCTTATACTTTATTTCTGCAATCCGAAGTCGGCCTGTTGGGCTTCTACCTCTTGCAACAGACGGTTGCGCTCATCATCTGAAAGTTGGCGAGAAGCTGTTTTCGTGGTAGAAACAGCGGCATTTTCACCTGATGTAGGCTGAATATCGCCCGAAAGCATGGGCAAAGGTGCTGCCACACTCGTCAGTTCAAGGTCGGCAGCGGTAGGTGCGTGAGTGCCAGGGAATGCCACTTCGGCATGAACACGTATTTTTCCAGGAGTGCGAGTGGAACGTATCAGCAGAGGAGCACTACCCCATTCTACCACACGGGGATTGGCGCCAATGGATGCATCGCCGATGACAGAGCCTTCACCCGATACGGTGAAACGGATTTGGTCTTTAGCAAGACGACGTACATGACCGAGATCGTCGGTCACTTCACATACCACAACGATAAAATCGCTGCCATCTGCCACCAGTTGATGTCCCAATGTATCTACACGAAGACGCAGTTTGGTGCTTCGACGTGAAGGCATACGATCATCACGACAAACCACCTTACCATTGACAATACCTTCTGCCACCATGTGCACACGCTGCCAGTTTTTCTGCGTATAACTCCAGTTGCGTGCCTCAAAGAAGTTCCATGCGCCTTTGAATACCACGGGTTGTGAGGGAGCATGACCAACGGAATGAACCACAGGCAATGTCCAAGAATGAACTCCATCGTAGATAGAAAGTCGCACAGAGTCGCAATTGGAGAACACGGTGACGTCAGCATCAGAGAATTGCGTCATTTCATGGGCTATAAACACCTGAGGTTTCGGATCTGACACAAACGGTTGCAATGTGGCAGAAAACATCTGCAAGGCAGTTTTCGGTTGGCGGAACGCATCATAAATACCTCCCCAGTAGGGATCTGGATGATAACCGCGCTGATGGTCGAAGGGGTGCCATTGACAACCGCCGATAAACTGTCCGGTGGTATGAAACAGTTCATCGGTGCTCTTGAAAAGGCTCATCGCCTGCATCAGCATAGGTCGTTCACCCCAAGATCGAGAAGCCCTGTTGAGATTGTTGTGAGCATACCAGTCGTCAACGAGTTCGCCAAACTCTCTCGTAAAGATGCACTGACGGGGTTTGTCATCCTTGAAATCATCGCCTGGCCAACCATATACAACATCATAATGGTCAGCCACTCCTGCCGAATGAACATCGGCGGCAGCCACAGGACGACCTTCATAGGGATATTCCTCACGTGTGATTTGCAAGGCATCGAGGGCAAATTTCTTGGGATAGCGCGTTTCGTTGAGGATGGGTTCCCACATCAGAACCGATGGATGGTTGCGGTCGCGACGGATAATCTGACGGGTATTGGCATGTACCTTCTCGTCCCACCCCGGTGTTTTATTCCAGTATTGCCATCCCGGTGTTGCCACAATGACAAAGAGACCGAGTTCGTCGCAAGCATCCATAAATGCAGGATCCTGTGGATAGTGGGCGGTGCGGATGATAGTGAAACCAGCATCACGCAGTCTGCGAGCATCGCGCCACTGCTGAGAGTTGGGCAGTGCGTTGCCCACGTATGCAAAGTCTTGATGACGGTTGGCACCTACCAACTGGTGGTAACGACTGCCATTGAGCCAGAATCCGTCTTTGCCACGAAATTCAAATGACCGGATGCCGATGCGGGTAGTACCGCCATCCATGGGCTGACGACCTTGACGCACATAGGTGTTGACATGATAAAGGGTTGGTGACTCTGGACTCCACAGTTTGGGACGAGCCACTTTGATGCGCTGGCAGACTGTGCGTGTCTCGCCAGGAGCCAGTCGCAACGAGGTAACGACACGTTTTCCTGTCTCCTGCAATACATTGGTCACGGTCAGCGTCACAGGCTGCTGACCAGTATTAGCCACTTCGGTATTGACACACACCACGGCTTTTTCGCTACTGATGTCCTCACAATGCACGAAAATACCGCCTCCTGCCACACGGTTTGCCTCGATGGCATCGGTGATATGCACCATACCTTTGGCTATCAGCCATACATCACGGTAGATGCCACCATGATAGGCAAAATCGAGCGTCATCTGTGGTTTGCCTGGAGGAAAACTCTTATCGTCACTATTATCAGCCATAACAGCTACCAAAACATCATCGCCGGCAGTCAGTCCGAGCTTCGTCAGCGATATGGTAATAGGCAGATAGCCGCCTTCATGACGTTTCACTTCACGACCGTTGACATAAACCACCTGTTTGCCCATGATGGCTTCGAAATGGAGGCTGACGTCTTTACCAGCAGTTTGGGCTGGCATCACGAAGCGTTTACGATACCATGCCACACCCTGATAGTTACGGCAGCCACTGGCTTCGGCGGGCATCAACTGTACGGTATGGGGTGTGGAAACCACTTCCCAAGCGTGATCATCATAGTCAGTGCGGTTGGCTTCAGGCACATCGCCCAGATGGAAACGCCATCCGTTGTTGAAATTCCACACGGTTCTGCCACTGCCTTCGAGAGGGAACAATCCTGCAACGGATGGTACATCGGCTGCATGCAGTCCCATGACAAGCGTCACCATGAGTAATAAGGTATAAAGTCTGTTCATTGTTTATTACTTGTTTCTATGTTCTGCCCCTATCGGCCATCTGCACGAAAAAGGGGAATATGATCGATTTTATCTTTGTTCTTACGTCTGTCGTCATGCTACCTCCTGATTCGGCGGAATGTATGGATGACCACACACCAACTGAGGCAAAGGTCAGAAATCAGTACGGAATGATGACACAGGCAAACCATCGTGCATTAAATCACCCACTGCCCAGTCGGACCATGCATAGCGTACTGCCACAGGATGGGCAACGCTGTCGGACTTCACATAAACGCGATTACGGGCTATCCACACATGGTTAGCAGGATGGAACACACTGTCGCGATCTGCCACTTCAAAGAGTTTTGAGGTGGTGCCATGTTCGAAATAAACCCATTCCTTACTCCGGTCAAACTGTACCACGGCAGTATCTCCCTGAAATTCCACTTTGCTATAAGTAGCGAAATCGGGCAATCCCTTCACGCCGTAAGTGTTTGTAAGGGCAAGCAGAGCCAGTCGTTCGCCGGCTTGTCGTTTCATGCGTGGATGAATGCCATATTCCAAACCGGCATCCATCAACACCGCCATACGGGCATGGGGTATGCGCTGCTCAGCCAAGAGTTGTTGTTCGCGCAAGAGTTGGCTACCGCTCCAATTGATGAGACTATAATCGTAGGGGGCTATCTGACAATAGTAGAATGGAAAATCGCCTTGCTTCCAGTCGGCACGCCATCCTCGTACCATGGTTTCCAACAGTGAGGCATAGTAGTCGTAACGGGGTACATTATCCTCACCTTGATACCAAATAGCACCACGCATGGCATAACCGATAAGGGGACGAAGCTGTCCATTATATAAAGCGGTGGGGCAACGCTGCTTCAACCGATTCACATCCTTCTCATCACGAGGGAGTGTCACCTTTGGAAATGCCTTCAACCAGTCGGCTGCCATCCATGCTTCACAAGCAGAACCACCCCAGGCGGTGACGATGAGTCCAACGGGAACATCAAGTTGCTGACGCAGCGCACGTCCGAAATAATAGGCGGTGGCAGAGAAATTGCGCACGCTCTCACTGTTGGCCTCGCTCCATTCGCCTTCTACATCGGTTTGTGGAGTGATTGCAGCATGGCGTTTGACGGTGAAAAGGCGCATTTTTGCATCTTTACAGCGCAAGAGTTCTTCGGTTGTTCCCTCTACAGGCTGCATCTTGAAACCTTTCATGGGCATCTCCATATTCGACTGTCCGCTACAAATCCATACCTCACCAACGAGCACATTGCTAAGCATGGTCTTTTCACCGTCGTCGATAGAGATGGTGAAAGGGCCTCCTGCTGTGGGAGTTGTGATGGTGATAGAGAAACTGCCGTCGGCATTAACACGGCTTTTCCATTTACCATGAGTCCATGAAGCAGTAACGACCAAAGGGGCACCAGGTGTCGCTGTGCCCCAAAGCCGACATTCAGTTTGCTGCTGAAGCACCATGCCATCGGCAAAAAAGCGAGGCATCACGACCTTGGCTTGCACCAAGGTGCAGAGACACAAAAGCGGAAGGGATAGTAGAAGTCTTTTCATTATTGTTGTTTTGTTGCTTTAGTAATACGGATAATGGGTTGGGCAAGGAGACCTGCAGGCAATAGGCTGTCGCCCTTGGTGCGGTATCGGGCATTGGTCCAAATGCCATCAAACGGGGCTTTGCCTGCATCAGCACCACGCAAAGCATTATGCCAAGTGTTGGTAACGGCGATGCGCAACGTATTGTTGCCACGATGCACAGCATTGGTAATATCTACCTCGTAAGGGGATGTCCATACAATGCCACAGTCGGTTTCGTTGACCCAAATCTGCGCCACATCTCTAACATCAGGCAACGAGAGATAATAGCGTTGTCCCTTTTTTACCTTGATTTTGAAGTTTGTGGTATAAGTAGCACGACCACTATAATAGCGGATACTATCGTTGGATGACGCTGTCCAATCAGCAAGTGGTTGCTGCTGGAGACTGACACCATTGTTGTGGAAGTGGATATCCCATGGTGCTGTGGTGAGCACATGGTGTTGAAGCGTTGTTTCGGGCGCATTTCCTTGTGACTCATCTGTAAATATAACAAATGCCGAACCATAGGCTGACAAGGTTAACATCAGTTCGGTTCTTCCGTTGGAATGGCGGAAAACTGGTCGTTCCTGCTTCCCATCGATAGGATAATAGATATGAGGAACACCTTTAGTGGTGCGCAGCGATATGGTCATGGTGCGTGCGCTGTCCAGCTGATTGGCAAGGAAATATATCTCTGTATTGCCATCACGACGATGGTTGAATGCCACTCCTTCGGGCAATAAGGCATCAGGGCCGATGACATCGAGAGTGTCTTGACAATAAGGTGTGCGGATGATGCGCACGCCTTGACTTTCGAGTTCAGCAATGCGACGCTTGGAGGCATCGGAAACGAATGAGCCTTGTGGCACGACGAGCGCCTTATAATCAAACCTTCCATTCTGCAATCCGTCAGGATTCATCGAGTCGTAGCAGTAGCCATGAAGGGCATTGACCCAATTCTTGAGGTCTATGATACCTGCAGAATGGCGCACTCCAACGGGACTTTCTTCCATGGGTTGCCCCTCATTGGCAAGGCGCCGTGCCTCATCAGCTATGCGGTCGGTACCAAAAAGACCGGGCAACATGGGCACAAGGCGGTCGGGAGTAAGTGATCGAGACGGCATTTCGTCACCAGTAAATACGGCAATATCTACTACGGGAACACCACGTTGAAGCCATTCTTGGCATCGGGTGATGTAATCGACCATACCCTTGGCCTCACGAAACCAAGTTTGGTCACGTTGGAAGAAAAGTCCGATTCCATCGAGAGTCATACCGGGGCGGCGGTCCATCCATGGGTTGTGGGTGTTGACATGAAAGAACAGTCTATTCATGCCCAATGCCAAATTGCGATCAAGCAATGGCTTGATCATGGCTGGAGTTTCATTCCAAACACCACGAATCTCGGTAAATCCCTCTGCCTGAACGATGGTTTTGCCATAAACATGCGCTCCACTGATGGCATCAAGCATATCGTTGGGTTTGTCGTGTGTGGGAGAATTGAGCCAAAACTCACCCATCGGAAAATCCACATAGCGGTGGTGGGTCAGTCCATCGCTAATCATGGTGGGGGCAACACTCTCTGAGGAGAGACATACTCCATATTGACGGGCCTTGCGGGCTGCCGTGGCAAAGAACACATCGTTGATGAGATGGTCAATGGTGGTACGGATGTCACGCAACACGCGATCATCTCCTGGCATCGGAATGCCTGCATAAACGGGAAGGAAAGGTAAAAGGTCGTAACCACAACGCCGCTGAAACTCATCAGCAAACGACGCTGACCAGTTTTGCGACCCACATTCCCAAGAGTCAATATGCATATAGCGCACTACGTTGGAATGGGGTCTTTTCATAAACTGTCCAAACCAACTATCAATTTGTTTCTCTACTGTTTTCTGTGTGAATTTATCACACTCCAGTCCCTTACCTCCACCTGCAGTGGCATTGGTGTGACCTGTAGCGGTATGGCCAAAACGAACAATACGCCATATTCCATTGCCCAACGGATATTTGGGACTACCATCCTTATCGAGCATCACCACTTCTGGAAAATCTGTCGAAGGACTGTTGTTGGTGGCTATGCGCCACACACTACCATTCTTGGCTTCATACTGATCGATGACAGCATCGGCTCCCAAACGGATATCACGTATTTTCAACGTAGGTGCCCATTTAGCAGCATCAAGATCTTCACTACCGGGTTCGGTGCCTACAGGCGTCCAATAACAACGAAAATATCGGGCTGTGGTGGCAGGAAGACTATAGGTATAGTTCTGATCGGTATTCTGCCATCCTTGTCGGGGAGGTGTCAATTGGCGTACCAACTGATAGGTTACACCATCCGTACTGGCTTCAATACGCAATCGCTGCGCCTGCACATTGTTGCCACTGGGCACGATATGGATACTTCGTACTTGTTGCGGAGCATCGAAAGAAAACTCGATAAAACCGGGTGTTTTCGCACGAAATACTCCCTTTTCATCGCGTTTGATCGTTCCGCCTTCATGGGGTTTGGGCAATGGTGATGCCACACGAACGGCAAAAGCGGCAATATCACGATAGAAACCCAAATGGCCGGGATGAGCTTGGGGCAAGGCAAATGTGGAATGATGTCGGTCGATATGTACGATGGTGTCGGTCCATACCACCTGTTGCATCGATTCTTCAGGACTAATCCAAGGACCGCCTGCCAAGGCAAAGCCATCGCAGATATGCACACCCATCTGCATCTGTAGTGAGTCACTCTGCTCCATGGCATAGTCAACCATCTGCCAAAAGGTGGGTGTGAGTTGCTGGGCAGTGCCTTGATAGTCGGGCCGTTCACCCACACCACGTATGGGCATGAGGTAACAGCCTTCCAATCCCACATCTTTCATGGCTTGAAGATCTGCCTTGATGGCTTGTTTGCTTACTGCACCGTACATCCAATACCAGAATGTCCAGGGGCGCGACGAGGCATGTGCTTGCATGCCAAGTGTCAAAAGGGCAATGCTGATGAGATATTTCTTCATTCGAACGAGAGTATTGCGGTGATGGAATCTGAACCTTCTGCCCAATAGGGTTGTGCAGAAGGACCATTGAGATCGGTGGTATTAACCTTGTTGCGCACAGCAGGAATGGCTCTCAAGAGCGAAACACCAGTTTCTGGCAAAGTATAGAGCAAGTGGTCACGGCCATCACGTGGCTGGTAAATACCTACATAGGCATTTGGCTGACGGATGCCGATAACGCCCTCTTTTGTTTCAAGTTGCATCCAGTTGACGGTAGAGAAATAACCTTTAAACTCAGGATATTCGAAGGTTTCACCAGGAATGGGATCATTATAGGCAGTGGTCCAATAGCCATATTGTGGGCCATCGAGGCGATTTTGCCATACACGATAAGGGCCATTGCCCACCCAGCGTTTGCCTTTCACCTGCTGTTCTGGATAATCGAAAGTAATACCCAACAGATCTACCACACCATTGAAATACCAATGGGCGGTCAGTCTCACACTACCATCGGCCATAAAGGTCCATTCCACTTGACTTAGAGAACCATGTCTGTAGGTAGCAACGAGTGTGGAATCATTCCATGAAAAACCATCGAAAGTACCTTGATCAGCATAAGTGATATAGTCGGTTTTCTTCTTAAATGCCTCTTTATCATCATGGTTATAGAAGCCATCATCGGAACGGTCGCTACGTTTGGCTGCTACGAAACGGGGACCATTAGCAAAGGAAATGATACGATTTGCCACAGTAACAGACTGAAGACAACCGTTTTTCTTCGAGAACGTATAGTGGCGACCACCCACGGCAACAGTGGTTGTAGTGTCGGTCTCATGCGGTTGGAGCTGTTGAGCTACGACAGGTTTATCAGCAATGAACTCCTCTGCGAAGCGCCAGGTATAGATTTCCTCACCTTGCGGATTACATACTGTCACGAGGAGTGTGCCTTCTGGCTGTTGGGGTAAAGTAATATATCCCTCGCCATGAGGATTGATATCGGGTGAAGGCAATGAGCCTTGTGCCAATACCTTAGTGGCTGATTCCCCGTAGCGAGGCATTACCACATACTGATAGGTAAAACGGCAATCCTTCAGCGAAGTAAAATCATAATGGTTTGCCACTTTCAATCGGTTGCCCTCCCTACTGATTTGTACGGGACACCATATTTCGCGGATAGTATAATAAGAGCCTTCTTTCTCCATATGGGGACCTACAATGCCATCGGAGGCAAAGTTACCCATACAATCGACAAGCCCATTCATATCGGTACGCACCACACCTTGATCCATCAAATCCCATAGAAAACCGCCAGCACAACGTGGATTGGACATCATGAGGTGCCAGTAGTCTTTCAGTCCAGCTCCATGTCCGCCATCATAGAGGCCATGAAGAAATTCGGTAGGCATGAAGATTTCTTTCTGTCTCATGTATTCTGCAGTTTCACCCCACGAACGGTAATGTTTGGTTTCAAAGCCATTGCGATTGGCCCAAGGATAGAGCACCACACGCTGTTGAAGGTCGAAACGATGGAAAACAGGTTCGAGGTCGTAGTTAAACCCGCCTTCATTGCCATTACTCCAAAAGATGATAGAAGGATGATTGCAGTCACGAGTGACCATTTCTTCCGCTAGTTGCGACCCAACAATAGTGCCGTGTGCCCAATGCCAACCAGGAAGTTCACACTCTACATAGAGTCCGAGCGAGTCACAAGCATCAAGAAATTCAGGGTCTGCAGGATAATGAGACAAGCGTACTGCATTCATATTCATTGACTTGATAAGCTTGACGTCTTCTATATTTTTGGCTTTTGACAGGGTGCGACCGGTTTCTGGACGGAAAGAATGACGGTTGACGCCCTTGAATATAACTTTCTTGCCATTGATAAACACGCCATCTTCGGCATCGCCATTATAAGTATGGCGGTATTCAATGGTGCGGAAACCAAACTTCTGACGTTCCACATGAAGCAAACGGCCACCACTATCACGCAAAGAGAATACTGCTGTATAGCGATAGGGTTGTTCGGCATTCCACAAGCGGGGATGGCTGACCATGAAATCTATCAGGGTATGGTCACTACCAACAGCAAATCTGTTACTATGGGCAATGGTTTTACCACCCTCATCAACAATTTCCACTCCTACTGTAGAACCGGGAACAGCACGGTTCAGATTGACTTCTGCTCGCATACGACCATCAGCTTTCGCATCTATGGCTATTCGCTGGATGTTGAGAGCTGGTTTCGCCACGATGAAGACAGGGCGCCAAATACCGCCGAAATTCCAATAATCGGCACGACGTTCAGCAAGATTCACTTGTGGATCAGCACTCTCCTTTGACACTTCCACCTCAAGGCGATTAGCCTTTTTGCCGAAGAAAACACGGTCAGAAACATCAAACTGAAAACGGGTAAAACCGCCTTGATGCAGTCCAGAACCAGCTTTACGCCCATTGATGGTCACTCGCGCATCGGTAAAGACAGCTTCAAAGGTAAGCAGAATCTGTCTGCCCCGCCATGCTTCAGGCAATTGGAAGGTAGTACGATAATGTCCTTTCTCATCAGCAATGCCTTCGGGAGTTGCCTTGCCATAAAAGCGCATACCATATTGGTAAGTACCAAAACCTTGCAGTTCCCAGCACGACGGCACTCCAATCTTAGTCCATTGTCCGCTGTTGCGACCATCAGTACACCGGAAATCCCACTGCACCATATCGTCAGCACCGTGTCCGGAGAGATACTGTCGTTCGGTTTCTACCGACGGTTGAGCCTGAGTTGCAAGGATAACCATGCAAGCCAGAGCAGAAAAAATCAGTCGTTTCATGTCGTTATTTATTTTATAATAAGGACGCACGAGTACACGTTATGTCATCATCTATACACAGCATACTTGGACTATCCTAAGGGCATAGGACAAGATAGAATAGTAGTAAGAGGCAAATTAAAAAAGCACATGTCAGAACTGCATGACAAATACGCTATCGAGACTTCTTTCCCAAAGAGAGAAAAATTCGCTCTTTCAATCTAGCAGTTTCCTCACTGCTGAGGAATGAACAATCATCAAGATGCATCAATATATCGCATGCGGTGAGAAATGCATGATGGGCACGATAGGGCGCAGTAATATAGGTTTCCCATCGGGAAACCATCGATGTGTCGCGGTCGAGTACGTAGCGGATGAAATCATCATCACACAAAAACTCATCAACCTGGGTATAATAGTGCTTTTTCACGTGCCTCGTCTTTTTCTAATGACGTATAGGCACATCTGTTGTCATCACTGAATAGTCTGTAAGACACCTGCTGATTCGCGCAATTTCAACATACCACGGTGCATCAAGTTACGTACTGAATGGTAGTTCATCTGCATACGCTCACACACCTCAGGATATTTACGACCTTCCAAATAGTAAAGGGTGATGGCTTCACGCTGTCGCGGTGTGAGACATTGCATCAATGCTGCCACTTGTTGAAATTGCATCTGTTCGTCTTCGATCAATAAGTATCCTTGTTCCACATCGCAGTCAGCTGCTCGTCCTGCATAACACTCTACTTCATTGTCGCTGCAAAATGACTGATGACGAAAGGCGTCAAGGAGACGGTTCTTCATAGAGATGACCAGATAAGAGGCAAAATTCTTAATAACGGTCTGCTCGCTTCGTTTACTATATACCTTAAGGAAAACTTCCTGAATGCAATCTTTCAGCAACTCTTCATTATGTGTCATGCGCAATCCATAAGTATATAAAGGTTGTACATACATATCGTACAACTCGGCAAAGGCTGCATCGCTGCCCTTGCTGAATTCGGTGAGGAGCGTCTGAGTACGCGCTCTTTGCGTTTCTGTAGTCATTGTTGTTAGGTAGTATATGTGTGTAGTAGTTTGTTTGTTTTCTGATGACAAAGTTAAGAAGAATTGATTTATATCAACCGAAAAAACAAATAAGAAAATGGGAAAAATCGTGAAATACCGATTTTTCCCATTATTTAAGTCATTTTTTACGAATCCAGTATATACCTCGTTCGGTAAACTCTATTTGACGTCGCACCATTCCTTTCTCGGTGATATCGCCAGTTTTCGCATCTATCTGCATATATTTATAGGTAGAAGAACTGGCAAGCGGCAGACTCAATGGTGTACTGGTTGTCTTATATACCACATAGCCACAATCACCTTGCAACAAGTAGTTGTCGTCAATTTTCTGCGGTTTCATCGAGGTTATATCACGCAAAAACATCTTATCATTCACCGGAACATTAGCACATGAACCACCTGCCATCAAAGCTGCCCAGCCCATTTCAGGATACTTTTGGGCGGAATAGATGACTGCTTTATCAGGATAGCTGGTACGATAATCCGCTACGGCACGATACACGTCATCAAAACGCACACTACCACCACGGATTTTACGCATATACTGGCGTGGTGCCATATTCATACCACCCGGCGGTGCATATTGTCCTTTTTGATGGTTGTACCATTGTTCGATGTCGATGATATCGACAATTTTTGAGCGTATAGGATCGTTCAGAATACTATCCTGCACATCCTTTGTGACAGCCAGTGCCACCAAAGTGCGACCATTTTCCGTTTCCCATTCAGCAACCACATCGAGCCAGAAGCGCACAAATGGCAGGGGACCGGTAAATTCCTCACCAATGGAATGTACCACATTAGGCTGTCCTTTGAAAGCATCAAGCATCTGACGGATATATTGCCGATGAAGCGGACGGAGGCTTTCGTTGGTAGTATCGTAGAAAAGTTGAGCGGTGAAGATACGCTTGTCACCTGTAAAATTGACTGGTTCCAAGAATGGTGTATGGTTCACATTATTGGCAGTACGCCATGGACAATCAACCCAATGGGCACCAGCCTCCAAGATATTGTGCTGAAAATAGTGTTGGTTTTTGAGTAGGATACCTATGTCTTGCGATTTTTCAGCAAACTGACGAAGACGATAGAAATACCACAGATTAGGTTTGGTCAAATCGTAGAGCGACAATCCATCCCATGCTGTACCTAGTCCGCTACGGGCAAAAGGCTGTTCAAAGAACGGTGCCCATACGTCACCATTCTTACGACGGATGCGTTCATGGTCATCGCGCCGGCGGTCAGTCCATAGACCATAGTTTTGGCTGAATATTACTGTGTGCGATTTTTTCATGGTTTCTACCACACTATCCACACGGTCGGTGAGGCCAGTACCTTCTTCGCCAGGTACGAAACGAGTGAGTGCTGGTTTGGCTTTAGGCAGGAAACTACTTATCGTGCGACCAGACCACCAAGGCGCTTGATGCTTCTGCCCAACCAATACAGCACCATTTTTGGTAATCCAACCATTGGCTAGGGCATAGACTGACGGATTCTGTACCGATGGTTTCGGAGATTTACAGACCAAAGGTTTAATCGGTGTAATGTCTGCTTCAAAATGTGCGGAATCAATCCAAGCCTCCATCGTAGTACGTGGCAACAGGGCTTCTGCCGACATTTTCATCGCCACTTCCATAGTAGGCGAACTGCTTGCAGTAGTATTTCGCTCCAACACACGGCATCGTTTATCTATCTCATCCCGATCGGTAGTTAGGCGTTTCAATAATTGGTCACGATACGCACTGTAGGGTTTGACATGTTCGTTCATCTTGGAATACTCACCATTGCCTATTATCTGTCCCCAACAACCAATTGAATAATTGCGATTCAGCGTATCAGGTGAATAGCAGAACAAGCCTGCAGCCGTACACTGCCAAAGCGTGCTATTGGCGGTATTCCAGCCTGCACCAAACTTCTCCAACTCCAGATTACGGAACAAAAGATCGTTGCCATCAATGTTGACAAGGTCAAACAACAGACCTGGCGCCATGGAAGAGATACTGCCACTGGGACCATACGATTGCCAACTGTCACACTGTACAAAGGCATTGGGACCTGGAGCAGTATGTCCGGCAGCATAGTCGTTGATGCCATATTCGGAATAACAACGCTGAAAGAGTGTTTTTTCGCCCAATACTAAATAGGTGCGACGACGTAAACCACCAATCTCTGACACAGGAGCCAATGACTTGCAGTCTTCAACAGTGACCTGAGAAGCGCTGCGACCTACGACAACCGAAGAACCTGCAAAATGTCGGAAGGTGACCATACGTACCCAGCAATTCTCAGCATCAGTAATTGATACGCCATCCCAACAGTGGTTTTCATCTTTCGGCAAGGTGCGGTCGTAATCAGATTCAAGTGTAAGATTCTCTACGCCGCAACGTTCAAGGAGCCCTGGTTGGGTATAGGCAACAGCCTTAGCCCCGCCCCACCGTTGTTCTATCGAGAGGGTTACGGGAGCGTCGAGCGCCAGTGTATTGCCCTTATACGACATGATACGGCGATTCCAACGCAGATCAATATCCCCAGGATGCCATGCCCAATACCCCATCCGCTGGCCTCCGCCAAACGATTCGCAACCGAGTGAGCGAATCCAATCTGCAGTAGAAGGCCGCCATACAAGGAGTCGGGTGCCAGTAGTCCATGTTTTGGGTAATGACTTAACACCTATGGATAGAGCGCCAGCAGGCGTATTTTCCACATCAACAGTATCTCCATAGATGCGCTGGGGCTGTCCTTCGATATAGAGTAGCGCTCCCCTGTCGTATCCTGTCTTGCGCAGAATGGTGCGATCGCGACCACTTCCACGAAGCACCACGCCACTGGTTCTTATACGTAATGGAGTGGCAAGGTTAAAGACACCGTCTCCCAACAATACCGCACCACGGACACCCAATCGAGCATCCGGTTTCTGCCGACTTACCATGTCAATGGCCTGTTGAATCAACGGAGCATCATCACCACCTGTAGGTTGCACATAGACCTTCACGGCAGCATCAGGAATCGGCTGTTCCGAACGTTCATACCCACAATACGAGTAATCCATCGGCAACACTTGGGCTGCCGATGGAATTACCATAAGTAGGAAAAGGAGTTGTAAGAATCCCTTTTTCATCATTTTTCTGTTTTCTTTTGTTGTTCTATGCGTTTGTACCATGCCTCACGTTCAGCTTTCAGATTATATCCTCTTGCTGTGAGCCAATTGTTAATGCGCCCTTTGTATTTGCCAAACCAACCATGCTTCTTATTAGAATTTTCGGCATCCATGGCAAATTCGCGTGCCTCTTTCAACCATGCCAGAATCTGTGTTTTTTCTTCATCCTTGAGTGATGGTATCATTTCAAGGTGAGCCTGATATGTTTTGGGCACCACGCCATAGGTCATTCCATCTTTCACCGCCTCTACCTGACTATCGTTAAGATAGAGCGAAAGAGTTGCTGTAAACTCGAAATGATGCTTGTAGAGTTCTGCATCTCGACTGCGTTCTGCACATTCTATAATATGCTGACGCTGCTTGGAATCAGCCACCGAGTCTTTGGCAAAGCGTTTTTGCTGTGCACAAGTCTCGTGGATATCGTTGAGCAGGAAGTAACGGTTAGCTATGATATGGCATACATTCTCAGCCTGTTGGGCATCGGCGAGCTTAAGACCATTCACTATTTTCTGCGATCGTGCCTTGATAGTCTCCACATATTGCGCATCGCGGCCTTCGCTCTTCAGCGCCACTTGAGCTATTGCCGAAATAGCAGAGAAGAACAGAAAGCATACGATAGTTGCACATTTTATCATGGTTTTCATCATTGTCAATACCTTGTATTACATCAGTTTACCCTTGGCAGCAAGTGTATCGTAGTTGTTGTTGAGATTACGCCAATCCACTTTGCTCTTGGGATCGATGCCATTGATGTACTTTTCTATATTGGTGTATCCATCGCCATTGCAGTCGCCGTTAGCGTCAGAAGGATCGTTAGGATTCAATCCGTTGGCAATTTCCCACTCATCAGGCATACCGTCGCCATCGGTATCTACCCATGGTGTCCAAGCCTTATATTCAGGATAGCCACCCATCTGACGGGGATCAGTAATGACACCTTGTTTGTAACTGTCCTGCTGAAGACGACGATGTTTGAAGAATCCCTGTTCGTTTTTCGACTTATCGTGTAGTCCCCACATGTCGCCATAGGGATTGTCTTTTACTTTCTTCTCATACTTCTCCACGAAGTATGCCTGTCCGGTACGCACCTCATCACAGATACGCTGATCGACGATATCACGTGAGGGAATAGTAGCTCCAGCATTTGACAATACCCAGTCGAAGGCTTTCTCTGCACCCATGATGTTGACAAATGGCATTTCGAAAGGTTCGTTGCTACGCATCAGAGCGAGTTCTGTAGCATCAATATCACCATCCTTGTCGGCAGTCTGTATGCCACCATTCCAGTTGTTGCGCGTCACTTCATCATATCCTTCCATGATATTGCCGGTAGCATACACACGTCCAAACTGCTTAAAGGGGAAGAGATTGACGCTACGGCTCTCCGATTTTACAATGCGGTGGCCCACTGGTGAGTTTTTCGGAGTGAGAGGACCTGGTTTATAATAGTTGTTGATGAAGTTGGACATGGTAGTAAACTCACCTCCATCAGCAGTACGGTGTACCCAGTTATAAACCACGTTGTTGACGAAGTTGAACACACCGCCCCATCCTATACTTGGGTTACGTCCAGTATTATCTGCCCAAAGGTTGCGCATAAATGTGGCATTTTCGCCACCGATGGTAGAACCAAAAGCATGGTTCCATGTATCAAGTGCTTTAGCAGAGATGGTGTTCTGAATGGTAACATTAACTGTAGGCACCTTTCGTTTGGGTTTTCCATCCTTCATGTCAAACATGTGGCGATAGAATGAAATATTCTCATCCAGTCCCCATTCACATGAACAGTGGTCGATCATAATATTGCCCACAGGGTTTCCACCGAAGGAATCCTCGCGATGCCATACCAGAGTTTCACCTCTACGGAAGCGCATGTGGCGCACGATAACATCGTGGGTATCCACCTGAAACGACTCGCCAGCAATAATGACACCTTCACCAGGAGCAGTCTGTCCGGCAATAGTGATATATGGCGCACGTACAAAGATGGGGGATTTCAGACGGATGATGCCCGATACGTTGAATACAACGATGCGTGCACCGCCCTGTTCACATGCCCAACGGAACGATCCGGGACCATCGTCATTGAGATTGGTGACAGTCAATACCTTTCCGCCACGGCCACCAAAGGTGTACATACCGCCTCCCTCAGCTCCGGGGAAAGCGGGGATTTTTGCCTGACGAAGGTCGTATGGACGCGAAGCCCAAGGCACATAGGGTTTTCCTTCCTGTGCCTCTTTCACCACGATGGGGAATGCTACTGCCCAAGCTGAGTCGCTATGGGCTTGCCACTTATTCTCCAAAGAGTCAATCAGTTTTTTTGCTTCCTGTGTGATCTGTGGATACTGGGCTTTGGCTGTTGCAGGAAACAGCAGAGTGGCTGCCATTGCAGCCATCAAAACAGAGTGTTTCATTGTTTCTTATGTAGATTTTATTGTAGTTGGCTGTGGTATTCGACTATAATAATGACGAAAGGTTTAAAGAAATGTACCTATTTATCACAGGATTTTTTTCTGAGGAGATGGGCGGGGGCTGATGGGCTGAGGTTTCTATAGGGAATAGGTTTTCTAGAAAACTTAGCCCGCTCCTCAAAAAAAGGAATCCCTTGCACCGATGATGCAAGGGATTCCTTTTGATATGTTTGTTTCAGATTATTCAGCAGTCAGCGGGTCAAACGTACCCATCGCACCACCGTTATTAGCGTCTTCCCATCCAATGGTTTGGGGCAAACCGATATTCTTTTCTGAGATAGCCGACGAGAAGCCAAGGAAGTAGTACTTCGCACGGAAGTTGGTATAGAGATCCACCTTTGTCGACTCACCATTGGTCTCACGGGCGTCGCCCTTCTTCAGTTTGCGCACGAGGTTGTCGCCATACCATGACTTCAGCGTCTCCAACTGGTCGGTCAGGTCTTTGCGCAAGTCAACGCCAGCAGGACGCGTCACGCCAGCCTTCACCAGAGGATCCGAGTCATAGGTGGTCTTGCCGACGCCATACTTATCAGCAGTACGGAACTCCATGTTCTCACGACGCTGACCGTTGAAAGGCTTGAAGCCGAGCCATGTGCAGGTATTGCCACCCCATCCTTTCAGCACCTTGGCACCGATAGAGGCGAAGTTTGCACCACCATCGAAGAGCAACCAGCGACGCATGTCGTCGAAGCGCTTACCCTCATAGGCAAACTCCACCTGGCGCTCATAGAGGATTTCGCTCATGCAAGTGGCCTGATCGCCTGGCAGATCATAGGCGGGAACGCCAGCACGCTGACGCACCTGATTGACATAGCCCACAGCATCGTTCAACTGACCGGCACCGCAAGCCACCTCAGCGAGGTTGAGCAGCACCTCAGCATAGCGCAGTTCGATGAGCTGTGCTGCTGAATGGAAGGGCGCGCCATTGCCAGACTGTGTAGGATTGTAGGTGTAGAGAGCAGAAGGATTGACATCGAGGTCATCACTCTTTTTGCGCACGTAGATGCCCTGACGGCTAGCGAGCAAGTTGTCGGCACCATAAGAGTTGCCACTTTCAGCATTGCCCTGGTCGTCGAGCGTGGTGTACCACACATAGTTCCAAAGCACATAGTTCTTGCCATCCGATGGGTTGTTGGCATTGGCAGACGAAGCATCGCCATTATAGGCCCAGCGGAAACCAGGCATAGCGAAGGTGCGATAGAAACGTGGGTCGCGGTCCATGAATGGATAGTTGGCATCGTAAGTATACTTGGAAGTAGGCAGTTTGGTATAGGTTTCCATGCCCTCAGGAATCTTACCATCAGCCATGGGGAACATATCTACGAGCATAGCCGAAGCATTCTTGCCCGAGCCACAAGTATTCTTAGGACGGATGCCGTTCTCCCAGTTGTTATTCTTCTGGTTGTCGGCACCTGTGCCCTTGATGTTATTGTGGAGTGTCACAAAGACAGCCTCAGGGTTTTGTCCTACCTGAGTGAACTGAGCTGCGAAGTCGCTACCATTCACGTTGTTGGCGGTTTGATAGAGGCCATAGCCACAAGCATTGATCTTGGCGAGGTCGGCCTTCATCTCGGTGTAGGCATTAGTCCAACGGCTTTCATCGTTGTCGCGGTTGAAGAGCGGACTTGCCCAAAGCAGCAGCACGCGGCCTTTCAGGGCTAGAGCCGTACCCGTGGTGACGCGTCCCCAGTTGTCTGAGTCCCATCCGCCATTGGTAGTCTTAGCCTCAAGCAGTTCAGCCGACTGCTTCAAGTCTTCAAGGATGAAGTTGATGCTGGCCTCAGCCGAAGAACGATTGGTGAACGAAGTCTCCACGGGATCGAGTGGTTCGGTCACGAGGGGCACGCCACCATACCATTTCACGAGGTTGTAGTAGCACCAGGCACGGAGGAAGTAAGCCTGTCCGAGCATGATATTCTTATTATCCTCGCTGAGTGTGCACTCTTTGATGTTTTTGATAAAGTCGTTGATATTGCGAATACGACCATAGCAGAGTTCCTGGATATTGCCGTCCGAACCCTTGAAATAGTCGGGTACGCTGGTACCCGTAGTTGTCGACGATAGTTCGTTTTGCGGGTCAACGAATGCGCCGAAGCCGCTATATTCCTCTGTAGATTTGGCAGCGTCGTCGGCATTGCCGCATGAGGGGTACTTCCAAGAGATGTTGCTCACCTGTGGCAACGACCAAGCATAGAGGTCATTGAGGCGGCCGTTGGCACCCTCGATATAGTTATATACGTCCTTGTTGACATTGTCGTAGTTCTTCTTTTCCTCAAGGAACGAGTCGCTACAAGCCGAGAAAGCAGCCACTGTCAACAGACCGAAACTGAAATATTTAATTGTTTTTTTCATATTCTTATACTATTATATATAATGTGTCCCAATAATGAATTAGAACGAGAGGTTGACACCAACAGTCCACTTGCGGAGGTTAGGATAGCTGCCGTAAGTGCCTGCCATAGGATTCATAAACTTATCAGGATAGGGGTTGTAGAAGTTGAGCACGTTCTGACCTGTCACGTTGACACGGATGTTGTTGATACCAAATTTCTTGTAGAGGCTTGAAGGAATGGTATAAGCCAAGGTCAGACGGTTGAGGGCCACACGTGCAGCACTCACTCTCCAGAACGAAGAGGTCACGGCATTCACATTGCTATAAGCCAGGTTAGGATACTGTGCGTCGCGGTTGGCTTCCATCAGCAGATTTCCGCTTCCATCATAGATATCCTGATATACAAACATGTTGTCGGGATTCCAGAACGATGGCATGTTGCAGTATTCCAGGCTACCGTTGGGTTTCAGAGCAGCCGAAGGCACTACGGTGTAGCCACCCCAGCTTGCGCCAAACTGAGCGGTGAGCGAGATGCCCTTCCATTCAGCGCCGGCATTGATGGTGAATCCATAAGGGTTGGTGCGGTTGGAGAGTTGCACCTGGTCGAGCTCCTCGTCCACGTTGTGGTCGGGACCAGCATAAGTGCCGTTCTCTTGCAATGCGCCACGCACATCCTTATAGATCAGCATACCTGGGCGAACCTGTTCTTTGGTCATGCCCATATAGGTGCCATAGCTGCCGTCTTCCTTCTTCATATACATGTCGAAGTATTCGTTGATGTCCTGGAATGAACGGAACATGCCAATGCACTGCATACCCCAGAGTCCCATGTCGGTGCGATGTCCCTTGGTAATTTGGCGATACAGTGAGTTGCCAGTCACCCAGTCCATCACGAGGACCTCATTGTCGCGATAGCCAGTGTTGAGACCAATGCGATATTTGAAGTCCTTGCCAATCTTGTCACGCCAGTTGACGCTGAGCTCCCATCCCCAGCTGTTCATCTCGCCGAGGTTGACAGCGGCACTCTGAGTACCAACGGTAGAAGGCACGCTCTGCTTGATGTTCATCAGCATTTCGCGGTTCTTCTCATTGTAGTATTCAGCCGAAACGGCGAGTCGCTTGTTGAGCACCTGGAAGTCAACACCGATGTTGGTCTTGTAGGACTTGTCCCAATGCACGTCGCGGTTGACGGCCGAGTTGTTTTTATTGATGGTGATACGGCTACCCGAATCGATGTTCGCACCCGTACCGAAGATGATACCCTTGTTGGCATCCTGTGCATAGACCTGCATCCACTGCCAAGCAGCGGTGTTGTCACGACCGGTCATACCCCAGCTGGCACGCAGTTTGAGGAAGTCAACCCAAGATGCAGCTTTCTGGAACCATTTCTCTTCGCTGATTACCCAACCTGCTGATACTGCAGGGAATGTTCCCCAATAGTTTTCTGGAGCAAATTTAGTAGAAGCGTCAGAGCGGAGCAAGAATTCGAAGAGATATTTATCAGCATAAGCGTAGTTGATACGTCCGATGTACGACATCGTACCGCTCTCACTGCGGGTGAACACCGTGGTGCGTTCGCCGCTAGCCGAGTTATACTGACCTGTGGTGAAGGGATAAGGAGTCTGACGCTGACCTTCGAGGTATTCACTCTCGGCCTCCGACTTCTCAATGGCGAAGAGCGCGTTGACATGATGCTGTCCGAAGTCACGCGCATAGGTTGCGGTGAAGTTCATCTGATAGTTGTCGGTGCGTGTCATGGTGCGGTAGAGCATATCGCCGTTGGCCCTTTCGAGAGCCACGAAGTTGCTATTGGCGAGATAGTCGAAGCCCTCTTCATCGCCAGATGTTGGTGTATAGAGGTGCTGACCGCTACCATAGCGTTGGTTCATCTTATAGAGTGTGAAGTGAGAACCATACTGGTTATTCTTCGTGTTGTTGATACTCTTCGAGTAAGAGAACTTCAGTTTCAGTCCTTTGAGGATGTTGCTCCATCCGAAGTCGTAGGTGATGCCAGCGTTGATGTTCATGTTGTTGCTCATCGAACGGCTGTAGTCGCCATTGTTCTGCAGCACCGAGAAGTTGTAGTTCTGGTTTTGGTTCACCTCCGAGTTGCTGACTCCATAGGCAGCCATAGGCATGCCGTTGATATATTCGGGAATATATCCTGGGTGAGTGAGCAGCAGGTTATAGTCTTTCTCATTGCCCGAACCGCCCACTTTCACGAGTGGTGTATTCTTTTTACCATAGTCGCCGCTGATGGTCAGATTGGCACCGAGCCACTTGCTGACCTTCACGTCGATGCCGGCGCGATAGTTCCAGCGGTTGTAGTCGAGGCGTCCGAGGTTACCGTCCTGTGTGAAGTAAGAAATACCTCCAAAGTAACTGACACGCTCCGTGGCACCGCTGATATTGGCAGAATGCTTCTGCGTGAATCCTGTCTCCCAGTTGTCGCCCAGCAAATCATAATTGAGATTCTTCATAGCCTCGAGCTCATCCTTCTGAAAGAGTGCGGTGGTTTTGTTGAGCGAAGTGTTGGTGGGGTCGGCGGCAGCCACTGCATTGTAGAGACGACCATAGTTATAGGTGCTCAGCATTTTGGGGCGAGCCACCTCATCGGTAAAACCGAAGGTTCCGCTATAGCTGATGGTTGGTTTGCCAATCTTACCCTTTTTGGTGGTCACGAGGATTACACCATTGGCAGCACGTGCACCATAAACGGCGGCAGAAGCGTCTTTCAATACAGAGATGCTCTCCACTTCAGAGGGATCGAGGTTATTGAATGCCTCAGCACCGAGGTTTTGGGTGCTGTTGCCAATCTTGATATCGTTGGGATATACATAACCATCGATAACAAAGAGAGGCTCCTGTGCGCTGACGCCCACGGAACCGAGTGAGTTGGTATCACGTATCTTAATGGTGGCGCGCTCGCCTGGACGGGCATCACCGCCACTAACCGACATACCGTTAACCAGTCCGCTCAGTGTAGAAGCCAGTCCGCCTGCAGCAATATCCTGCACGTCGTTCATATCTACTGTGGCTACTGATCCGGTGAGGTGTGCTTTCTTCTGTGCACCATAACCTACTACTACCACTTCGTCAAGACTTTGGCGGTCTTCCTGCAGGGAGATCTTTCCTCCGGGCAATACGGTCTGTGGCAGATAGCCGATATAAGAGATGACAACCTTTTGTCCTTTCTGCACATTGATTTTATAAGTACCGTTGACGTCGGTGACCGTACCAGTCTTGGTGCCCGACACCATAACGGATGCGCCGATGACGGGTTCGCCGTTTTCATCGACCACGCTACCGGTAACGGTCTGGTTCTGGGCCATGACTGGTGCGGCAGCAAAAGCCATCATCGTACCCAGACATATTCTTGCAATAAACTTTCTCATACTGTGTTCAGTTATATTTTTTGGTCGTTAATGGATTAGTTCTTCCAACGTGGGTCGCCAATAGTACTTGAGATAGCACCTGTGGCTTTGAAATTGATACCGTAGTTGGGCTGTGTGAAGTCGAGTTCTTTCTTGGTCTCAGCGACATCGATACCGATTTCTTCTTCTGTTGCATACTTGCCTTTGTCGGTGCCATCAACTGAGTTGGCAATGCCCTGAATGGTGTTCAGCTCCTGATGGAAGGTCTTGGTGCAGTTGCCCTGAATGAACTTTTGCAGACGGAAACAGTCGTAGAAGATATTGTTATCGAAGGTGATAACATACTCCTTGCGGTTAGGAGTGTTGTTACCAAACTCTTTCTTGTCATAAACGCGCACGAAGGTATTGTCCATCATGGTGCAGCTACCGTCGGCTGTGGGGAATGCACGATCCAAGTCTTTGTTATTGAAACGGAACATGCGGTTCTTGCTGTTGCTTACAATGTTGTAGATGGTGCTCTCCTTGATGGTGATACTCTTGATGCCACCATACCAGAATGAGCCACCGCTTGGAGCCTTGAAGCTGTTAGAGAATCCGCAGATGATGGCACCGTTGGAGTTCTTCATACCATCGTTGTTCAACTGAACCACGCAATTCATCACGCGCACATCGGCGATACCCCATGAGCACTCGCCCACTGAAAAGAGTCCGTCACATACGTTTTTGAAGGCGCAATCCTGGATGACGATAGGATCTTGCAGGATATAGACATCGGCTGGTTTGCCACCATTCTTACCGGCACCCACCTTCTGGGCTTCGGCTGAACATGATGCAGGAGGCTCTGGTGACATCTCGATGACACCACCCTTACGATTGATGGCGCTACAGTCGAATTTAATAAACTTCACTTTAAGCTGTGCTGAAGTGAAGATGGCAGCTTTCTCGCCCATCACCACAGTGGCATGGTCGAGTTTGTTACCGCGCAAAGTCATCTTGTTGGTTTTGAAATCTACTGCGGTGTTGCAGGTGTATTGACCGCCTGCTTCCAACTCGAAGGCCTGTTCGTTTTCGCTGTCCTGCATATTGGCAGCTACGAATTCAGCAATATCCTGACCGGCAGGAATAGTGATGGCAGGCACCAGTGTGCTGTACTTCACTGCCTCAGGAGCATCGGCCTCGGTATTGTTCAATCGGGTGTTGCCCATGGTGTGGACCTTCACCTCGTAGTTGGTGTCCTCTGCTTTGGGGAATGTGAACGATGTTCCATCTACAGTACCCTTAGCGAGTTCTACTGGCTTTGTGGGGTCGTCCACATTGTAAGCCTCATACTCGTAGCCACCGGCACCAGCCACGGTTTCCCATTTCACAATGACGCTCTCACTTCCGTCGGAATTGACCTGCGAACCGAAGGTCAGTTCTGGGTTTGTGAGCTTGCTGTTGGTAACAGAGCTAACGAACTGCTCTTCTGTGAAACCGTCTTCTGCACATGAGGCAAGCATCAGCGCACCAGCACCTACGAGGGCTATGGCACACATTTTACCTGATGTAAAGATTCGATTTTTGTTCATAGAATAAATCATTTTGTTAGTAATTAGTTTTTATTTATTGTCTCTTTTTTTTTGAAACAGTCTCTTGAGGTATGCCACATTGGTGGAGAAGTTATACTTCACGTCTCTGACACGACTTACATCGCGACTGCGCTCCACTACGAGCCATCCGCTCCACCCCATGCGGTCGAGGGTGCGTTTCACTGCGGGCATATCGATTCGCGTATCGCGGTCGAGGGTGACGCTGTCGGTCAGCGAGGCATGGATCTGGGCGATGCGGCGTCGGCCCAGTATGCGCAATTCTGTCGATGGGTCGAGCCCTTGGTCAACGGCATCTTGAAGATTGAAGTAGGCTTTCACGCCCTTGCTATCAACATCGGCAAGCATCCGCTTGGTGTGGCGGGCATCCATTCCTGTGCGCAGCGCGATAATTTTGCCTTCGCGGCGTGCCATCTCTCCGGCTTCGTGCAGACGTGCAACAAGTGTGTTATAGGGTTCGCCTGTCATCGTCTGCCACTCGCGGCCAGTGCCTCCCAATGGCAGGAATGCCACCTTGGCACCCATCACGTCCATGGTTTTCAGACAGTCTGCTACGAGGTCGCGCCAGTTGTCGCGCGTTATCAGACTCTGTGCAAAGAATCCAGACATGGCTACCGATGGCACTTCGATACCAAGTGAATCGGCTGTATGACGGAAGAGTTGCTGGAAATGACGATCACGGAGTTTGTTGTCAAATTGCGGTCGTTTGCCTAATGGCCCCATATCCATCTCGATACCATCAGCGCCAATGGTTTTAGCAAGCTGAAACTCTCCTAACTTTTGTCGTTTCAGCATCATCCAGTCGCATGCAGCCACACGATATTTCTGTGCAAATGCCGTTGTGACATTTGTCATTATAATGAAGGCTACACATATCATCATGTGTAAGGTGGTTGTTTTAAATTTCATTTTAGGTTGTACAAACTATATAGTATTTCAGTATAATGACGCACCATTGCACGGTTTGTCATCATAAACACTAAAAAAAATAAATTTCTTTGTTTTTGCTTCACAGTTTTTTTTTATTTAGCTTATCTCTATATTATAATATAATGTACGCGCACACATGCGCACGCACGCGTGTATTTAAAATTTTCGACCACTCGGCCACCATTCTACAATATAACGCACGCTTACAGGCACTTACACCGGGTGGTCGATTCCTAAAAATCGGGAAATTCGACCACCGTTCGACCACTGACCAACAATCACTTTGTTTTCATTTCGACATTGCCAACACTTTTGCCAAACGTTTGAAAACACCTTTGGCAACATTGGAAAATACCTTTGTCGAACATTAGACAATACTTTTATCAAACGTTGAAAACACCTTTATCAAACGTTGAAAACACTTTTATCAAACGTTGGATAACACTTTTATCAAACGTTGGATAATACCTTTATCAAACGTTGGATAATACTTTTATCAAACGTTGGATAATACTTTTATCAAACGTGTAACACCCTTATGATAAAATTGTTCATAACTCTCACAACCACAATAAAAATATACAAAAAAACATCGAATAATGGGTTGCACATCAATATAAAAAAGACATTAGCAGCAGTACTCTAATGAGCACAGATGGGTGTTCGGCAGGTGTTCGACATACCCGTTTTTACTATCGAACACCTACGTAAATCACTATAGATCAATCACAAATGAGCAACGGGGTGTTCGGTGCTCGATTATCTTAAAAAATCAAAATAACTGCATGCCACATACAATGAGTCAATGGCACTACACCATACATACCCACTGCCTATCGCAATATAGTTTCACTCCTATGCAATAGGGAGCGATTAGCCAATACGTTTGAATGTTTCCAATCGGGTGTAGGTCTTACCTTCGTGTTCTATGAGTACTTATCGATTGTGGTATTATCGTTTGTCGTCGGCGACACCGTGTCTGACAAAAGGTAGAAAGAATGGAAACAAACTTGTAATATCAAGTGATAGCACACAAAAATACGAGAAAGATGATGGTTTTTCAGAAAAAATGCCTACTTTTGCGGTTACATAAACATAACCTGGCAATAACTATGTGGAAACTAAAAACAGTGACAGGGGGCTTGCTTGCACTCGCCATGATGACGGGATGCGACGTTGTGCAAGAAGAAAAGCAACAAGAAACACTGCGCACAAACGTGGAAGACTCGATAGGTATGGGACGTACGGCATACGCCTCGCGATGCATCAACCAACAGTTGATGGCAGCAAAAGACAGCGACGCCTACTACCTCTGGCTCTCTATGCGCAATAAACTATACTACACCCGCATGCAGACTGACTCCATGAAGGTTACCATGAACCGCATACAACAGTATATCAGCAGTTGTAACCACAAAGCTCGCAAGCCCGGACGTGGAGGCAGCGACTTCAATCTGCTGCAAGCCGAATGGCTGTTGGCTAAAGGGGTGTGGCATACTGCCATCATGGGGCGACCTGATTCTGGACTGGTCTATAACAGCAAGGCCATAGAACAACTCAAAAAAATCAACGCACGCCCTCAACTGATGCTGTCTGCACTAACCAACCAAGCCGATTACTACCGACAATTGGGAAAACTCGACTATAGCGCCGACGCCTATATGCAGGCACTTGCACTATCAGACACGATGAATAACCCCAATGCCAACACTGCCGTAGAGTTGGGCATAGCTACAGTATATACCTTCATGGCAGACTATGAGAATAGCAACAAATGGTGGAAACGCGCCGAACAACACGTATCAGAGATGCAGAGAGCAGATCAATTCATCTTCTACAATAACAGAGGTAATGATCTGTACCTGCAACAACGATACAGCGAAGCTCTACCCTATTTCAAAAAAGCTGCTACACTGGTAAAAGGCGACTCTACCAAAGCATGGGACTACTACACTGCACGTGCCAATATGGGCGAAATCTACGTGTGGCTGGGACAAACCGAACAAGCCCGACAGGCACTCGACGAGGCTGACGCATTCTTCCAACAGGCAGGATTCGATGTTGTGCGCTACTATATCGAAACATCGCGCATTGGGCTCTACCTTAAAGAAGGACATACTGACCGGGCACTAAAACGCATGGCTGAAGCCTCAACACCCAAGCACATGCTGCCTGCGGCAGTGATGCAACGACTCAAAATCGAAGAACTGGTGTATCGCACAGCTAAGATGATACCCCAAGCTTATGCAGTTCACCAACAAAAAGATGCCATCAAAGACTCAATACAAACGGCAAACATGACCATGCGCATGAATGCCAATCTGCTTCAATACCAACACAATAGAAAGCTGGACGAACAACAGCACATCATTGACCGACAATATATCATGGGACTGCTGGCATGGGGACTATTCCTCATTGCCACACTCATTATCATCGTGCTTGGCATATTGGTTTATCTGCGACACCGACAACATCAACTACACAATCTGAAAGTAAGGCAACAGATTGTAAGGCTACGCATGGAAAACATACGTAACCGCATATCGCCTCACTTCATATTCAACGCACTCAACCATGAAATGCTGGCACAAATGAATGGAAAAAAGGTAAACCTGTCATCGCTGACACAACTGCTAAGAAGAGGACTGGCACAAACCGAAATGCTGGAAACAACACTCAGCGAAGAACTGGCTTTCATCAAATACTACGTCAGCATCGAGTCACAACAGATGGAATCTGACTTCCGTTTCAAGATAGAAAAAGAAAAAAACGTGAACACAGACCGTGTGTTTATACCTGCTATGGTGGTACAAATCTATGTAGAGAATGCTATCAAACACGGACTGAGACCCAAGAAAATAGTGGAAGGCAAATATCGTGACCTACTCATCAAAATACACAGAAAAGGAACTGACAGCACTGAAATAGAAGTGCTCGACAACGGCATGGGACTGGGACCTACATCAACAGAACAGATGCACACCGGTATGAAAGTGGTGCAACAAACCATACAAATGCTCAACGACCACAACAACAGTAAGATTGCTTTCGGCATAATGAACAGGCGAGACCTGCCTGCCGGAGAAACAGGATGCCGCTCGTGGATTACTGTGCCCGACAGTTTCGACTTCTTACTATAACCTTTTATAAAAGAGCTTATGACTAATATGGAACGACATATCAGAGCATTCATCATTGATGACAGCGTCGTGGCTGTAGAAGTGTTGAAACGAATACTTGAAAGCAATCACCCAGTAACAGTGGTAGGTACTGCCTACGATGGGCCGACGGCTGTCGGACAGGTGATAGAACTACAACCCGACTTGATATTCACCGATGTAGAGATGCCATCCATGACGGGTATAGAATTCTGCCAACAGATACGTCATCAGGTAAAACCAAATACCAAAGTGGTGTTTTATACCGCCCACGAAAAATATATGATAGATGCCCTTCATCTACAGGCTTTCGACTATTTGCTCAAACCACCCACACCAGAAGATGTAGCAATGCTGATGATGCGCTACTACGAAAACAAACTGACGGAAATACCAACCATGCAGACAGTTGCACCACAGCGCCGTCAATCAATTATCGTAATCAACGCAACGGGCGAACATATTGTATTGCAGGCTTCTGAGGTGGCTTTCTTCCGCTTCAATACAGACAGGAAACAATGGGAAGTAATCTGCTGCGATGGCAACATCTACTGCCTACGATCACGCAGCAATAGCGATACTATACTGGACTACTCTGCCGATTTCGTACAAATTCACAAAAGCTATATTGTCAACATAGAACACGTCAAAATGATACAGGAGTCGCAGTGTTTTCTCAAAGAGCCACTGCAAGACATCGACGAACTGAAGGTGAGCAGAAACTACAAACGCTCACTAATGGATGCTTTCTATGCACTATAAACACTAAACACATCACACATGCACTATTTGAAACTCATCATCATGCTCCTTGCCATCATCACCATGGGGGCATGTAGCAATAAGGCAGAAAAGGCACAAATGCTATATCAGCAAAGCGAACAACTCATTAAGAAGGATCACAAATGGACCGAAGCTGGCGAAATGCTGCTTGGCAGTTTGCAACTGCAAGACGAAAACGAGCCTACACCGCTACTGGCACGCACCTATGCACTACTGTCGAAAGTATATTGGGAGGAAGATCGCATCAAGAAAGCTATAGAATATGCACACCGCGGACTCAACACCGCACTGGCAATGCGCAACGACACTCTTCACTTACAACTATACACAAGAGTGGGATCGTCCTATTATCTCATACACAAGAACGATTCGGCTACCTCCTATTTCAATAAGGCACTCGACAAAGCCATTGCCATGAACGACTCCAACGGCATTTACAATGCATACAACAACCTCGGTGCACTGAAACTCAGCATGGAGAAGTTTGACGAAGCACTCGCCTATTTCGACAAGTCATACAGTTATGCACGCAACATAGATGCCCATGATTTTCACTATTATTATAATAAGTCACGCTGCTATCAGTATTTGAAACAATGGACACTGTGTATCGATGCCACCCGTAAGGCAATCGCCAATATTCCCAAAGAGGATTTAGAAGGAAGATCGAAACTATACCAACGACTCTTCTTGGCTGAACGGAGCATAGGAAACTACGAAGCAGCATGTGTGGCTGCAGATACATCGTATAACTATCTTGACAAATATTGGGATCAAAGGCGCGATGAGGATATGCGCGACTTGACTGAGCAATATCAGCAAGAACGCTACAACACACAACTGAAACTGCAACGCACGCAATGGATGGTAATGGTAGTTGTGGTGCTGATGATTATGGGGGCTGCCATCATGTTTGTATCACACCGCAACAAAAAACGTATCATGCGCTTACAGAAACGCTTGGAAAACCTCAAACTGCAAATCTACCGCGAACGAAACACAATACAACAGACTGCGGAAGAAAGTCAAAACAAGGTAGGGCAAACAATGCCCAACAACGAAAAACTCTATACACTCTGCTTACAACAATTGGCAGTGGCACGCGATTTGTTTAAGATGCGACCCGAATACATGCGACTCTACCAACTGAAATATCGCACCGATCATCAATATCTGTCAGACCCAGAACGCATGCCATTGCTTGATAGTGTGGTGGAGGTGTTTATTGAACCATTGCAAAACCTTCGCAGATTGTTCACCGAACTGACCGAAGACGAATGTATATATGCTATCCTCACCTTCCTCGGATGCAACAATGCCACCATCTCCATGATGACCAAAACATCAGAACCTACACTGCGTAAACGCAGAAGCCGATTCAAACAGAAAAGCCACGATATGGTATTCCGCTTTCTGATGCAGAACGAAGAAACATAGAGATACCTCAAAGACCGAAAAACTACCTGTATTTCCGATTATACCTAACAGAAAGAAAAATTAGTGGAAAGGGAGAGGGATTTTCCACAAAATAGTCGTAATTTTGCGGAATAAAACAAATAAATGCCCTGTTGATGGGCTACGACAAGATTACATATGGAACTGATAAAAGACAAACAATTCGGTGGTGAACGCCCATTGTTCGCCACACACGACCTACAACTGGATAACGTGACCATCATAGATGGTGAGAGTGGTATCAAGCAATGTAGCAATATCGCTGCAACAGGATGTCACTTCTATGGAAAATATCCTTGGTGGCACGTTGATGGTGCACAAATTGACCATTGCTATTTTGCACCAGGATCACGTTCTGCCATCTGGTACACCGACAATCTTACAATGACAGATACCAAGATTGACGGTCCGAAATTCTTCCGCGAAATGAAAAACGTGATGCTGGAAAACGTAGAGATTACAGATGCCGACGAAACTTTTTGGCGCGTAGAAGATGTACGACTGAAAAACGTAACACTACACGATGGGACATACCCCTTTATGTTTGCACGCAACATCTATGTGGACGGACTGGTGAGCGACTCGAAATATATCTTCCAATACTGCGAGAATGTGGAAATACACCATGCTAAAATCACCACGAAAGACTCATTCTGGGAGTGTGAGAACGTGACGGTCTATGACTCTGAGCTCGATGGAGAGTATCTGGCATGGCACTCCAAGAACGTGCGCCTCGTCAACTGCCACCTCAAAGGCGAACAACTGCTCTGCTATGTGGATAACCTCAAACTCGAAAACTGTACCTTCGATGCGGAATGTGACCGCATCTTCGAATATTCTACAGTAGAGGCAGACATCCGCGGACATGTGGAAAACATAAAAAATCCAACGTCGGGACACATCGTGGCAGACTCAATAGGTAGCATCACCATCGACAAAAATGTGCGGCAACCTAACAACTGTGTAATAGAAACTCGCAAGCTATAAAGCCTATGAAATACGATTTTGACAAACCGACACAACGCCGGGGCACCCACTGTGTAAAGTGGGACGAGGCTCCATCAGACAAGGTTATACCCTTGTGGGTAGCTGATATGGACTTCGAAGCAGCTCCTGCCATTGTCGAAGCAGTAGTGAAACGAGCACAACAGGGCATCTACGGCTATACTCTGGTGGAAGATGACTACTATAATGCCGTCATCTCATGGTTTGCAAGACGCCACCAATGGACTATCCACCGCGACGAAATTCTATATACCACTGGTGTAGTACCTGCCGTTTCGGTGGCTATCAAGGCACTGACCATGCCTGGCGAACAAGTGGTGATGCTATCGCCAGACTACAATTGCTTCTTCTCATCAATCCGAAACAACGGTTGTCAGGTATCAGAAAGCGTGTTGTTGCGCCACAACGATACGTTTGTAATAGACTGGGAGGACTTGGAAAAACGTTGTGCAGAAGAGAAAACTACGATGCTTTTGCTCTGCAATCCACACAATCCAACAGGACGAGTGTGGACTATAGACGAACTGGAGCGTATCAATACCATCTGCATGAAGCACGATGTGAAGGTGATTAGCGATGAAATACATTGCGAACTTGTCATGCCTGGACACCGATTCCAACCTTTTGCTGCCGTGAGCGAGAGTTGTCGGCAAAACAGCGTGATACTGAATTCACCATCCAAATCATTTAATATTGCCGGACTACAGACTGCCAACATGATTTGCGCCAACCCCGAATGGCGACGCAGACTGAACCGAGCTATTAATATCAATGAGGTGTGCGATATCAATCCCTTCGGCAATGTGGCACTTATGGCAGCCTACAACGACTGCGAAGACTGGATAGACCAACTCAACGAATACCTCTGGGGCAACTACCAATGGCTCTGTCAGTTTGTGGGAAACAACATCCCGCAATGGAAAGTATGCCGATTGGAAGGCACCTATCTACCATGGATTGACGTATCGGCTGGTGGCGAGGAGACTGATGCACTCTGCCAACGACTGCTCGACGAAGCTCAAGTATGGCTCAATCCTGGCACTATGTACGGCGCCGAAAGTGGTCGTGGCTATGTCCGTGTCAATATTGCTTGCCAGCGCAAACGCTTGGAGGAAGCTATGAACAGAATCAAACTAAAATTATAATATGAAACAACAAAACGAAGTCAACGTATGGTCTGTCACCTGGGGTGTACTCATGGCTGTACTATTCTCGGCTGCCGCAGCCTATCTCGGTCTGAAAGTAGGACAGGTTTTTGAAGCAGCCATCCCCATCGCCATCATTGCCGTGGGCGTATCAACAGCAGCCAAGCGCAACAATGCACTACGCGAAAACGTCATTATCCAGTCGATTGGTGCCTGTTCTGGAGCCGTTGTGGCTGGTGCCATCTTCACCTTGCCTGCCATCTATATCCTGCAGGCCAAGTATCCTGGAATGGAAGCCGACTTCCTGAAAATCTTCATTGCATCGCTATTGGGCGGTGTGCTCGGTATCCTTTTCCTTATTCCTTTCCGCAAATACTTTGTAGAAGCTCCTGCCGAACAGTTTCCTTTCCCTGAAGCTACTGCCACTACACAGGTTTTAAAGAGTGGAGAGAAAGGTGGATCACAGGCTCGCCCATTGCTGTTGGCCGGACTGATTGGCGGTCTCTACGACTTTATCGTGGCAACCTTCGGATGGTGGAACGAGAATGTAACCAGCCGCATGATACCATTCGGTAGCGATTTGGCAGACCGCGCTAAACTCGTATTCAAAAACAATACAGGGGCGGCAGTTCTTGGTTTGGGCTATATTATCGGTTTCCGATACGCACTCATCATCACACTGGGATCACTCTTTGTATGGTGGTTGGTAGTGCCCGGAATGGCACTACTCTTCCCTACCGAGGTCCTCAACCAATGGAACCCTGCCATTACTACAGCAGTAGGTGCAATGTCGCCAGAGGAAATATTCACCAGCTATGGCAAATCGATAGGTATCGGTGCCATCGCCATGGCAGGCATCATAGGTATTATCAAGAGTCGCGACATCATCATTGGCGCTGTGAAACGCATGAAACCTACCGCTAAAACAACAGATATCGAACCAACAACAGAACAAAAAAATGATGCCGATCTGTCCTTACGCTTCATCGCCATCGCTTCCATTGCTACATTGCTCATCACCTTCATCTTCTTCTGGTTTGGTGTTATGGGCGGCAAACTGCTCTTTGCCGTAGTAGCTATTCTTCTTACTGCCATCATTGCGTTCCTCTTCACTACCGTAGCTGCTAATGCCATTGCCATTGTGGGTAGCAATCCTGTATCAGGAATGACACTGATGACATTGATACTTGCTTCGGTAGTCATGGTAGCTGTAGGACTGAGCGGCACCGGCGGTATGGTGGCTGCACTCATCATGGGCGGAGTGGTATGCACAGCTCTCTCTATGGCAGGTTCGTTTATCACCGACCTGAAGATTGGACACTGGACAGGTACACAACCTCGTAAACAGGAAACGTGGAAATTCCTCGGTACACTGATAAGTGCTGCAACTGTAGGTGGTGTCATGATGCTACTCAACGAGACATACGGTTTTGCATCAGGAGCACTCGCTGCACCTCAGGCAAATGCTATGGCTGCTGTCATCGATCCGCTGATGACAGGCACTGGAGCGCCTTGGGTTCTCTATGCCATCGGTGCCATACTGGCTATTATCCTCACTTGGTGTAAAGTTCCTGCACTGGCTTTCGCATTGGGCATGTTTATCCCCATACAGCTCAACGTGCCACTGCTGATTGGCGGTGCTGTCAATTGGTTTGTAACATCACGTTCTAAGAATGCAGAAGAGAATAAAGAACGTGGCGAAAAGGGCAACCTCATCGCTTCAGGATTCATTGCTGGTGGTGCATTAATGGGAGTCATCAGTGCACTGTTGCGCTTCGGTGGTGTGCAGTTTGACTATACAGCATGGTGGGCAAACCCATTGAGCGAACTCCTCTCGCTCGTTGCATATATTCTACTGATTACCTATTTCATTCGCGCCACAAGAAAATAATCATGTGACAGGAATACAGAGAACGGGTGTGGAGGAAAAGAATGATTTATCACACCCGTTCTTATTTTCATTCTTTGCCGAAATAGAAGTAAGCGTATTGTAATATTCGTTCCCGTTATCTCTATCACGATGCACCTATATCTTTATATTTGATAACAACAAATAACAACACCACACAAGATAGCGATTGTGAGAAATGTCCTATTACATGAGTACCAATGCACATATTTTTATCAGGAATATCATTGATTTTCAAAAAATCTTTGTAATTTTGTCACCATGACGAAACTTAAAAACTGTCTGGTACTGCTACTGACCATCATACCCGCATTAACAGTATGGGGGCAAACAGCATCGTTACTTGTAACGGACCACTATACAACCAGCAACGGACTTCCAAGCAATAATGTGTATTGTGCGATGAAAGACCGCGATGGCTTTCTGTGGTTTGGCACATGGTATGGACTATGTCGTTTTGACGGAAGCCACTTCGAGACAATGAAGAAAAGTACACGCCCGGACTCTGACATACCACCACGCAAGATAGAAAGCATGGCAGAAGACCAACAAGGTAATCTTTGGCTAAAGACCGTGGATTGGAAAGTGTATGTATTCTACCGACGCACAGGACGGTTTCATGCCTTAGGCGAGGAACTCAAACACCTCTCGCAAAACATGCAGGTCATTAAACTGCAGGCAACAGATAATGGGCAAGTATTGCTACTTACAAAAGACAAGAACCTCTTGATGGCAACAACAACCCCCAAGGGACATATTGACATCAAGACACTGTTTTCGTCAAAAGGGAAAATCAACCCATTCACCTACCAACTATACCGTGACTACTGTGAAGAAAACAACGGATATTCAGTATGGGTGGGACGCGACTATCGCATCTTTGCTGTACCCAGAGGCAAACAACTACAACAACGGATGGCAGACAACGACAATCTGCAACAGAGGAAAAACACACAGCTGGAGGCGATAGTTGCACAAGCTGGCATCAACGACTATGTTCAAATCTACGAAGACAACGACCGCCTTGTGTGGGTAACAACTCCAACGAACGGCATCTATTGCATACATTCACCAAAAAGCATTTTCAAACTCATCCCCTTTGATTTCGATCAAACGGGAGTAAGAAGCATCTTTCAACTTCCTAATGGCAACGTATTGGTGGGCACTAGAAGCCGAGACGTTTTCATTCTCAACCCACAAGGACAACGCATACATACCTTCGACTATAAGACTCATGGTATCGGAGCCATTTACCACGTCATGGCAGACAAGCACCACAGACTCTGGCTATCAACCAAACGCGACGGACTTGTCGTGGCAACACCCGATAACAGCCAGCCTACTGGATACAGACTGAACCACTACCTACACGATGACAATAATCCACAAAGCATCAGTGGCAATGCGGTATATATGACTTATACTGATAAAAAAGGACATATCTGGGTAGCAACTCTCGATGGCGGGCTCAATCTGGTGAAACAAAACGGCAGCACGCAACTGGTTTTCTACAACAAACACAACGGATTTATCAACTACCCGTCCTACGGATTATATACTGAAGTGAGAAATATGGCCGAGGATCAACACGGACGGCTATGGATTGGAACGATTGACGGACTGATGAGTACAGATACCAAATTCCGCCAACCACAAGACATCAAATTTGAAACCTATAAGGAACAGCGTGCATCATCGTTTGCTAACAACGACATCTACACCATCTTCAAAGACAACAGGGATAATATATGGATGGGCGCTTTCGGTGGTGGACTGAGCAGACTAACCAACTACGACAAACACAAACACTGTCCTGACTTCAAAACACTTGGCATGAGAGAAGGACTGCGCAACGATGTCATCGTATCCATTACCGAAGACTTGAACGGCAGACTGTGGTTTGCAGGAGAAACCACTATTGCTTGCTATAATCCGAAAAATGAACGCATACGTAACTTCGACAAATACGATGGACTGCCTGATGTCAAATTTGAAGAGGCTTCTGCATGTCGCATGAACAATGGTGAAATATGGCTAGGATGCAAACAAGGCATCATCGTCTTCGACCCCAAGCATCTGGTCAACGAAAACAGTAACTACCATACGTTCATTACCAATATGAGCGTAAACAACAGAAACATCACCCAACAACTGGAACGCATAGAAAACCAACATGGCATCGACCAACTCAAACAGATAGAACTGAAACACGATCAGAATTCATTCACCATCGAATTTGCCGCACTCAACTTCATCAATAACAACAATGTGGCATACAGATACCGACTGAAAGGATACGACCACGACTGGAACTACAGCGGACAAAACAGACAAGCATCGTACACCAAAGTACCACCAGGTAACTACACCTTTGTGGTTGAAACAATAGACGACAGCAATCCAACACTCTGCTCAAGAGACGAACTGCACATCTGCATACTTCCACCGTGGTGGGCCACATGGTGGGCATATCTTATCTATCTGGCTGTCATCGGCATCATCACATTCTTCATTGTACGCACAGGACTGCAAATGAACCGAATGAGAAACGAAATGATTATCGGTCAACGACTGGCAAAGCTACATACTATGGCCACCGCTACACCAGCCAACGAGATTGACTACTCACAATATGTTGAGCAAAAAGGTATGGAGTTTATAGACCAGTTGCATCGCATCATCGATGAGAATCTGCAAAACAGCGAATTCAACATCGATACCATGGCAGCTGAAATGGGGCTGTCGCGATCGGCATTCTTCAAGAAAGTGAAGAACGTCACAGGCTTTGCACCACTCGATCTTATCAAGGAGTTCCGACTATCACGTGCTGCCGAACTGCTAAAACACACTAACCTCAGCATCAACGAAGTGGCATATCGTTCAGGCTTTAAGGATAGTAGTTATTTCGGCAAGTGTTTCCGCAAGCGCTTCGGTCTATCACCACGCGACTATGCATCATCAAGCAGAGAATAGTTTTCTAAAGGAACTAAAGCGAAAAGAAAAACTCGTTTTCCTTTTGTACTTCACTCACTTATTCGTAACTTTGTACCCCAAATGGAAATGAAAGAAAACAACAACGAATTAGTACGCCAAGTAGCTGAACAGAAATACGAGTTTGGATTCACTACTGATGTACATACTGAAATCATTGAGAAAGGACTCAATGAGGATATTGTCAGGCTCATATCGAAAAAAAAGGGAGAGCCCGAATGGATGCTTGATTTCCGTCTCAAAGCTTTCCGTTACTGGCAACAGCAGACGGAACCACGATGGGGACATGTACATGTGCCACCTATTGACTATCAAGCCATATCATACTACGCAGACCCGCTGGCCAAGAAACCCCAAGGTGACGGAAAGATTGACCCGGAACTGGAGAAGACTTTCGACAAACTGGGTATTCCCCTTGAAGAACGTCTGGCATTGAGTGGCAATACAGCAGTGGATGCCATCATGGACTCGGTATCGGTAAAGACCACCTTCAAAGAGAAGCTCGCAGAGAAAGGTGTAATATTCTGCTCCATCGGTGAAGCCATTAAGGAACATTCCGAACTCGTCAGACAATACCTCGGTACGGTAGTACCATACCGCGACAATTTCTTCGCAGCGCTCAATAGTGCCGTATTCAGCGATGGATCTTTTGTCTATATCCCCAAAGGTGTGCGCTGTCCTATGGAATTGAGCAGTTATTTCCGAATCAATGCACGTAACACAGGACAGTTTGAACGCACATTGATTATTGCCGACGACGATGCCTACGTATCCTATCTCGAAGGATGCACAGCCCCTATGCGCGACGAAAACCAATTACATGCCGCCATCGTAGAGATCATTGTCAATGATAGAGCCGAAGTAAAATACTCTACCGTACAAAACTGGTATCCCGGTGATGAGAATGGTAAAGGTGGTGTGCTCAACCTTGTCACCAAGCGCGGTGATCTCAGAGGTGAAGGTTCTAAACTTTCGTGGACACAGGTAGAAACCGGAAGTGCTATCACTTGGAAATATCCCTCCTGCATACTCCGTGGTGACAACTCGACAGCAGAGTTCTATAGTGTAGCTGTTACCAACAATTATCAAGAAGCAGACACTGGCACAAAGATGATACACATGGGCAAAAACACCAAAAGTACCATCATATCGAAAGGAATATCTGCCGGCCACTCCCAAAACTCATACCGCGGACTGGTACGTGCTACCAGCACAGCCGACAATGCACGCAACTACTCCAGTTGCGATTCTCTACTGCTGGGCAGTGACTGTGGTGCACACACCTTCCCCTATATGGATGTACACAATGACACCGCAGTATTCGAACACGAAGCAACTACCAGCAAAATATCGGAAGACCAACTCTTCTACTGCAACCAGCGTGGCATACCCACCGAACAAGCCGTAGGTCTCATCGTTAATGGCTATGCCAAAGAAGTAATCAAGAAACTCCCCATGGAGTTTGCCGTCGAGGCACAGAAACTGCTCAGCGTATCACTCGAAGGTACCGTGGGATAAAACAACAACGACAATAAAAAGACTCAAGATATGTTAGAGGTAAAAAACCTGCATGCCACCATTGCTGGCAAAGAAATACTGAAAGGCATCGACCTGACCATTCGCGACGGTGAAACACATGCCATCATGGGCCCCAACGGTTCGGGCAAGAGCACACTCAGTGCCGTTCTCGTGGGCAATCCACTCTACGAAGTGACCGAAGGAGAAGCATATTTCAATGGTAAAAATCTATTGGACATGAAGCCCGAAGACCGCGCACACGAGGGATTGTTCCTTTCGTTCCAATATCCTGTGGAGATTCCCGGAGTATCGATGACCAACTTCATGAAAGCTGCCATTAACGAAAAACGGAAATATCAAGGTCTTGAACCAATGAATGCCGCAGAGTTCTTAAAACTGATGCGCGAGAAGCGAAAGATAGTAGAACTCGATTCTAAACTTGCCAACCGCTCGGTCAACGAAGGATTCAGCGGTGGCGAGAAAAAGCGCAACGAGGTATTCCAAATGGCTATGCTTGAACCAAAGCTAAGCATTCTCGACGAGACCGACTCAGGCCTCGATGTCGATGCCATGCGCATTGTTGCAGAAGGAGTCAACAAACTGCAGACTCCACAAACCTCCTGTATCGTTATCACCCACTACGACCGACTGCTGGAGATGATTCGTCCACAGTTTGTTCATGTGCTCTACAAGGGACGCATCGTAAAAACCGGAGGTCCAGAACTGGCCAAAGAGATACAAGAACATGGTTACGACTGGATCAAAGAAGAAATAGGAGAAGAATAAATGGGTAGCGAACAACAATATATCGAGCTCTATCAGGAAGCAAGGCAGATGATTATCAGTCATGCCCCAGAGCACATGAACGCCATACGCGACAAGGCTTTCGAGCATTTCAAAGCGCAGGGCTTCCCCACCCGACGGGTGGAACGGTATAAATATACCGACCTGCAACAACTCTTCGAACCCAACTACGGACTGAACCTCAACCGACTCAACATCCCCGTTGACCCCTATGAGGCCTTCCGATGCGATGTACCCAACCTATCTACTTCGCTTTATTTCATGGTCAATGACGCCTTCTACACCCAAGAAACTCCTAAAGGCCATCTGCCCGAAGGTGTTTTTGTGGGATCAATGAAGGAACATCCCGAACTGGTGGCAAGCCACTATGGGCGCTTAGCAAAAACCGACGAAGATGCCGTAACAGCTCTCAACACCATGTTGGCACAAGACGGACTGCTTGTTTATGTGCCACGCCACACCAAAGTGGAACGTGCCATACAGGTCATCAACATCCTCCGAAGCGATGTTGACCTTATGGTCAACCGCCGCGTGATGATTATCCTGGAGGATGGAGCCGAACTGAAAATGCTCTTCTGCGACCATGCAGCCGATGACCGCAATTTCCTATCCACACAGATCATCGAAGCATTTGTTGGCAACAATGCCTCGCTCGACCTCTATTGTTTGGAAGAGACACACCACAAGAACGTACGTATCAGCAATGTATATATAGAGCAACAAGCTAATAGCCGTGTCAACCACAATGTGATAACCCTTCACAATGGTGTGACACGCAACCGCCTTGATCTCACCTTTGCTGGCGAAGGTGCAGAATGTGGATGCTATGGCTGTGTGATTGCCGATAAGAAACAACATGTAGATAACAACACGCTCATCCGTCATGAGGTGCCCCACTGCACCAGCACAGAACTCTACAAGTACGTGCTCAACGAAGATGCCGTTGGAGCATTTGCAGGAAGAGTCTATGTGGCACATGGCGCACAGAAGACCTCATCGCAGATGACCAATCAGAACTTGACAGCTTCAAAGACAGCCCGTATGTACACCCAGCCCATGCTGGAGATTTATGCCGATGACGTAAAATGTGCTCACGGAAGTACAGTAGGCCAGCTCAATGATGCGGCCCTCTTCTACATGCAGCAACGCGGCATATCGAAAAAAGAGGCACGACTGCTGTTGCAGAACGCATTCATCAACGAGGTGGTCGATCAGATGCAACTCGAACCACTCCGCGACCGCCTGCACTATTTGGTAGAAAAGCGTTTCCGCGGTGAACTCAGCAAATGTGTGGGATGCAAACTCTGTAAATAAGATTATAAGAAAAGATGTACGATATCAATAAAGTGCGGGAAGATTTCCCCATTCTGTCGAGAAAAGTCTATGATCGTCCACTTGTCTATCTCGACAATGCAGCCACCACTCAGAAACCTCTCTGCGTGCTCGATGCTATGAGAGAGGAGTACCTCAACGTCAATGCCAATGTACATCGCGGTGTCCACTACCTGTCGCAACAGGCCACCGACCTACATGAGGCAGCAAGAGAAAAGGTGCGTGCTTTCATCGGTGCCGCTAAAACAGAAGAGATTGTGTTCACTCGCGGCACTACAGAAGCCATCAATCTAGTAGCATCATCATTCTGCGAAGAGATGATGAAAGAGGGCGATGAAGTTATTGTCACCGACATGGAGCACCACTCCAACATCGTGCCTTGGCAACTACAAGCCAACCGCCGCGGCATCGTAGTACGTCATCTGCCTTTCGACGAAAAGGGCGATCTCTGTTTGGATCAGTTGGAACAGATGATCAACGAGCGTACCAAACTGGTGAGCATGGCCCATGTAAGCAATGTGCTCGGCACAGTAAACGATGTAAAGCATGTGACAACCATTGCCCACAAATATGGAATTCCCGTATTGGTGGATGGTGCACAGAGCACTCCCCACTTTCATGTTGATGTAAAAGAACTGGATTGCGATTTTTTTGCCTTCAGTGGACACAAGATGTATGGCCCTACTGGTATCGGTGTGCTCTATGGTAAAGAAGAATGGTTGGAAAGACTTCCACCCTATCAAGGTGGCGGCGAAATGATAGATAAAGTATCGTGGGAACAAACCACTTTTGAACGACTGCCCTTTAAATTTGAAGCAGGCACGCCCGACTATGTAGCAACCCACGGCCTCGCCACTGCTATTGATTATATTTCGGCATTAGGCCTTGACCAGATAGCAACCCACGAGCAGATGCTTACCCATTATTGTATGGAGCAGATGTCAACCATCGATGATATGCGTCTGTTTGGCACATCAGCACACAAAGATGCAGTAGTCAGTTTTCTGGTGGGCAATATCCACCACCTGGACATGGGCACCCTGCTCGATCGCCTTGGCATAGCTGTACGCACTGGACACCATTGCGCCCAACCCCTGATGACTCGCCTTGGTATCAGCGGTACGGTGCGCGCATCGTTTGCCCTTTACAATACGAAAGAGGAGATTGACATTTTGGTCAATGGCATACGCCGTGTCAGTCAGATGTTCTGACCAACAGTGTCAAGTTTCTGCATATTGGGCATTAACTATTAGTCGCGTCCAAGTCCGCTGTTTCGGCATTTGAGCAATGCGTTGCAAAACCACAGCAGACAGAGCAGCCGCAATACCAACGACATGGATGCAAATACAAGGAAGAAGAATGCAGCCTGTGCATTGCATAGCAACAAGGTCTGTCGCACGTTGACTTTCTCGCCTAGCAATCGCGAATAGTAGTTGGCAAGAGCCGCAAGGGGTTTATTGGCAAGATTGGCTATACGCTGTACATTGAGCATGAGGCGCTCGTTACGATTCAAAGTGATGGTCTGTTTCATATTCAGTTCAGATTTTATTGTTTCGATGCTGCAAAGGAACTACTATTTTGTGCACAATATGTTCACTTTCAAAATATCTTAGTTAAAAGAATTTAATCGTTAACATCTCTTTACAATATTATATGCTTGCAAGCCATTATTACACGGGTAAGATAGAAGCAGGATGCGATGAAGCCGGACGTGGATGTTTGGCAGGCAGCGTCTATGCTGCTGCTGTTATCTTTCCTGAAGACTACCACAACGAGGCGCTCAACGACTCGAAACAATTGACAGACCATAAGCGCAAGCAGTTGCGCGAGATTATTGAGCGCGACGCATTGGCATGGGCTGTAGGCATCGTAACAGCCGAGGAGATCGACCGCATTAACATTCTCAATGCCTCGATACTCGCCATGCACCGTGCTCTCGACCAGTTGAAAGTGCGTCCAGAAGCAATTATTGTGGATGGCAACCGTTTCAAACCCTATCAGAAGTTGCCCCACACCACTATTGTCAAAGGTGATGGTAAATATCTCAGCATTGCAGCAGCCTCAATTCTTGCCAAGACTTACCGCGATGACTATATGGATGGACTGGCAGAGGAATATCCTGAATACGACTGGCATTCCAACAAAGGATATCCCACCAAGAAGCATCGCGAAGCTATCAGTCGTTGCGGTATCACTCCCTATCACCGCAAGAGTTTCAATCTGCTGGGCGATGGGCAGCTTTCACTCGATTTTGGAGAATAGCCTATGCGTCACGACAAACTGAACCGAGAGCTGTCGTTGCTGCTTCTACTTACCGAAAACAAGAAGCTCAACGTACAGCAACTCTGCGAAAAGATGGAGCTATCAAAGCGCACGCTCTATTACTATCTCGATTTTTTCCGTGACTTTGGCTTCGAAGTGGAAAAGCGCGGTACCGTCTATTCCATCGACAAAAACTCCACCTACTTCACCAAACTCTTCCGCAAAGTGCATTTCACCGAAGACGAAGCCATCTATATCCGCCGCATGCTTGAAAACTATGGTGGTCAGGGAGCACTGGTGGCCCATCTAAAGAGGAAGCTCGACACGCTCTACGATTTTAATATCCTTGCCGATGCCCAGTTGCGCGAACAGCAGGCTTTGAATATCAGCGTCCTCTACGATGCCATCAAATATCATCGCAACGTCATTCTCCACCATTATTCATCGCCACACAGCAACTCGGTGAGCGATCGCATTGTCGAACCGTTCATGTTGATGAACGACAATCGCGAGGTGCGCTGCTATGAATTAACATCAAAGATGAACAAGACCTTCAAGGTGGCACGCATGGAATCGGTAGAGTTGTTGGCCGACGAATGGCAGCACGAAAGGCAGCATCGACAGATGTACACCGACATCTTCATGTTCAGCGGCGAACAACAGATGCGTATCAAACTACGTCTGGGCCGCCTATCAGCCAATATCATACAAGAAGAATATCCATTATCGGCAGCCTATATCTGTAAAGAAAATGACACCCATTGGATACTTGAACTCGATGTGTGCAGCTATATTGGTATAGGTCGTTTTGTCATGGGACTGTTTTCTGATATCGAAGTATTGGAAGACTCTGGTTTCTGTAAATATATCCACGACAAAGTCAAGGAGATGGAAGAAAAGATAAAAAACACACCATGATAGTGTTCAACATAAAGGAATAATTAGTACTTTTGCGTCGGTAAAAAGAAAACAGCAAAAGATAACCCGTACATTATGGAAACGTCACACTCTAACAAAGTAGAACTGCGCAACCTCCAAATGGAGGACTACGACCAGTTGGCACGATCATTCCGACGCATCTATGCCGATGCTGATGTCTTCTGGACTCACGCACAAATCAAGAAACTCCTCACTATCTTTCCCGAAGGCCAGATTGTTATCGTGGTCGATGATAAGATAGTGGGATGTGCCCTATCCATCATTGTTGACTACAACAAGGTGAAAGGCGACCACACCTATGCACAGGTCACTGGCAACGAAACATTCAACACTCACAACCCCAACGGCAATATCCTTTATGGCATCGAGGTGTTTATCCATCCCGACTACCGTGGCATGCGACTGGCTCGCCGCATGTACGAATATCGCAAGGAACTCTGTGAGAAACTCAACCTCAAGGCCATCATGTTTGGCGGTAGAATACCCAACTACCACCTCTATGCCGACACCATGCGTCCTAAGGAATATATAGAAAAGGTACGCACGCGAGAGATATACGACCCGGTACTTACTTTCCAACTGTCCAACGACTTCCACGTGCGTCGTGTCATCCGCAACTATCTGCCCAACGACGAGGAGTCGAAACATTGTGCCACACTGTTGCAATGGGACAATATCTACTATCAGCCATCCAACAATGTAGTGGAAAAGCGTCCCACGGTACGTATCGGTATGGTACAATGGCAGATGCGCCCCTACCATACGCTCGATGATTTGTTCGAACAGGTAGAGTTCTTTGTCGATTCCGTATCCGACTACAAGAGCGATTTCATCCTCTTCCCCGAATACTTCAACGCTCCACTGATGGCGAAGTTCAACGATATGGGCGAGGCACAGTCTATCCGTGCCATGGCACAATATACGGAGAAAATCCGCGACCGCTTCGTTGAAATGGCTATCAGCTATAATATCAACATCATCACAGGTAGCATGCCTTACGTCAAAGACGATGGTGCTCTCTACAATGTGGGCTTCCTTTGCCGTCGCGACGGATCATACGAGATGTTTGAAAAGATACATGTCACTCCCGACGAACAGAAATGTTGGGGACTGACCGGTGGTAGCCATGTGCAGACTTTTGATACTGACTGCGGACGCATCGGCATACTGATTTGCTACGATGTAGAGTTCCCTGAGCTGTCACGCCTGATGGCAGATGAGGGCATGCAGATACTCTTTGTACCATTCATGACCGACACCAAGAACGCCTACTCACGTGTTCGCATCTGTGCACAGGCTCGTGCCATCGAAAACGAGTGCTACGTGGCAATTGCCGGAAGTGTGGGCAACCTGCCGCGTGTCCACAACATGGATATCCAGTATGCACAGTCTGCTGTGTTCACGCCGTGCGACTTTGCATTCCCCACCGACGGTATGCGTGCCGAGGCAACACCCAACACCGAGATGATATTGGTAAGCGATGTAGATCTGAGTCTGCTCAACGAGCTACACACCTATGGTGCTGTGCGCAACCTGCGCGACCGTCGTGGCGACCTCTACGAACTAAAGATTAAACCTGCTGCTAAACAGGATATCGAAGGTTAACCCCATACTCCTTGCGCGTGCGCATGGGCGCACGCGCATTTTTTTCGTTTTCATCGAACATCGAACACCAACCTAAAACTCTGCGAACATCATTTTATCAGCAAGAACATCGGCAATACATTTCCTGCTCCCATACTTTATTAGCAAATGAAGTATTCAAACGCAACTATAATTAAGGTTTTCTATGTGTAATAGATTGTTTTTTTTTGCAGAAAAGGAAAAAATTGACTACCTTTGCCATACAAATAAAGAAATAGTCCAAACTGTATTACTACACATTCTGCCCATAGTCCCAAAAGGATTCGAGAATATATGAAGCTGACAACACGACAGAAACAAAAGCTACAACACATGTGCAGCATTGTGCTTCTGGCAATGCTGACAACTATCCTTCTATGCACCTGTGGCAAAAGCAACAGGAGTATTGCCATATTAGAACATGCAGAAAATATAATGGACGAACATCCCGACTCTGCACTATTGCTACTCAATAGCATCAGCAGCGAACAAAATGAAATGGACAAAAGCCAATACATGGCCTACCATCTGCTACTGACTGACGCACGCTATCGCACGGGAAACACAATAGTGGAAGATAGCATAATCATAGAAAGCGCCAACTATTACGACCTGCATGGCACTTGTAAAGAGCAGGTGCGCGCCAACTATTTGGCTGCACTCGTTTACGACTACAAAGGTAATACGCCCATGGCACTCCAATACTATATGAAGGCTGTGGCACACACTGACACTTCCGATACACACTGTGATTGGCACTTATTGGGCACACTCCATGCACAAATGGCGAAAGCATACGGACGGGCGATGGTCTATAGTATGCAGATGGACTGTATACATAAAGCCGAACACGCATTTTTCAAAGCCAACGATACCGTTAATGCTCTCAAGGCTAAAACACAAACGGCAGACATCTACGCACAAAACGGCGATACTTACAGAGCAATAACACTGCTCGACTCAGTGGCAGATGTCATGGCTAAACAACAATATCACGAGTTGGCTGTCGGTTTCTTCCTGAAAGAAATACCCCTTATTGCTAAAAAGACAGACCGGAAATTTGCAGAATCTGTCATGCAAAAAGTACAGCAAGAAATGCACTACCTTGCCTCAAACCATCGCTTGTGGAACAATTACTATGCCTGCCAAGGCATATTGGCTGAGCTACAAGACAATATCGACTCGGCTGGTTTCTATTATATGCAAGCCAACCTTTCTGATATCAACGACATGCCGTTGACAGCCTGCATAAATGGTGGTTTGATGCGTTATTACACTGCCAAAGGAAACCTGCGTGAAGCCACTCGCTATGCCACTTATTACACTTTAGCTTGCGATTCTCTACAAAAAATGCATGCAGAAAATATCGACTGTGAAATGTACCGTCTCTATACACAGGATCGCATGGGAGAAGTGGAGAAGCACATGGAAGCGCGTCTGAAAACAATGATTGCTGCACTCCTTATCGTTATATTTGTGCTCTGCATCGCGGGATTGATTAGTCACCAGTGGTACAAACGGCATAAACAGTGGCAGCGCATCAAGATTGAACGCCATAATATGTACTTCCAGCAACTACGTGCCACCTACGACCATGCACGCCACGAATATGACACACTACAAAACGATTTCCTCGCATACAAGCAAGCAAAAGGCGAAGAATTGGAGTCGCTGCGCGCTCAAGTGGCAACCTATTTAGACCAAAACGTATCGATTGAAACATGGGACAAAGAGCGCGAACTCTTCGATGACAAGGCTATCAGCCATCTCCACTCATTGCTTGAACGAGGAAAAATTCCATCTGGGCGCGACCTACGGGAGGTGGTACAGTTGGCAGAAGCCCATCTACCCGACTTCTGGGCAGTGATATGCAATCCCACCAAACACTTGTCGCTAACTGAAATACAAGTATGTGTGTTACTCCGCGTCTGCTTCATTCCATCGGAAATAGCCGCTGCAATGAATATCAGTATGCAACGAGTGAGCAATGCGAAAGCAAGCATACACGAAAAACTCTTTGGCACGAAAGGTGCAAAAGGATTGGAAGACAAATTGCTGGCTCTACACTAATCCCTATACTCGGCAACGCATTTTTATCCTAAACTAAAAAGAATGAAAAGGTCAAACATAAATATGATGTTGGAATCATGGCTATACACCGCTGTGTTTTTCCATGGTACATTGGACCCTATGATAGACTACTTCTACGATTCGAGTTCCTTCGTATGGTGGAGTTTCCAAGCCTGTGGAGCTTTGCTTATTATTATTGCCGTATTCTTCAGCAGACAACTATTGAGCAAAAAATGGACTTACACACTGAAAAAATTGGCATCTGAACAGCTTTTTCTGAATATCAACACCTGTCTCTGCTTCTTGGGTATTGCCATTGCACTGCTTTTCGACTCACAACGATGGATAGCATGGACGGTATTCCTCATCATTTTCGTCGGTCTATTTATCTCTAATCACAACCGCAAGAGAAAGGACGATATTTCACAATCAACATCACAAAGCGCATAAGCTACTATCTCATAAGCCATTAAAGCCACACTTCTATACACACAAAATACACACTTGATGTTTTGTGAATTTAACGTGTATTGATTTTTTGCTCGTTGTTTTGGTTCTGCTTAATTTTGCAATCGAAACAAAACAATTATTCACACAACAAAAATCAATCAAATTATGAAAACAATGATCGGTATTTCAAAAGGCATGGCAGTAATGACAATGATTATACTGCTGACAGCATGTACATCAGACAACTATGACATGGAAATGACACCTAAAGCAAAAACTCCTGACGTAATCTCCAAAATTGAAAACATCAACGCTGAACTTGAACAGCTCAAAACACCATTTGTGACAAGAGGATGGAAAGACTGGAATAGAAATAAGAGAAATGAATTGGTAAGAGCTGATTTCAAAGGATGCTACGATGGAGTTAAATATGGATATGAAATCGGAAAACAAATTGATTCATCACGAGGTGGATGCTTTGGCGCCATCATCGGAGGCGTGATTGGTGGCGGTGTTTCTTCTTGGTGGAAATATCGCGATATGGATCATAAACTTGAATGTAATGATGCTGATATAGAAACAATATCCGAATTATGTAGGAGTTTGGCACAAAAAGGAGACATTACTGAATCAGGCATTACCAATTTGGATGAAGCTCTTAAAGGAGATTCTATTGTAAACAATGATCTCATATTATTATCAAATTTAGATGCACTTTCACTATGTATAGGAAAAATGCATAATACTGCACTTGCCACATTTGACGGTTCAAGTGGACCAAACATGGATAAAAATGATGAAAAATATCCAGATAAAAAAATTGATGCAGAAACTATTGAATTACAATTAAGTTTGATTGACTCAAAAGAATTAAAAACGAAATGCAAACAAATTGCCATTGATATATGTACAGGAGAAAAAAACGAATCAGACTCTACTACGGATAAAATCATAAGGTTGTTTGACGAAGCATTAGACAGCTATACAGAAAACGCTGAAGACATTGCATTTATCATCGGAAAGTATTGTGAAATAATCGATAGTACTGCAGATTTGACAGAAGAAGAGAAAACGCAAGTAAAAGCTGCTTTTTCTACTGCTTTGTATAGTATATCATATTGGGAAACTAAAATGAAATAGGCATGGACAGATATTCTAAAAGCATAATATGGGCATCTTGGATTTTTCGTGCAGGACTACTTGTATGGACCTTTGACCCTTTGATAGAAAACATTTCTAAAGGCAATGAATTATTGATTGATGTATGGAGCAACCTATCGTTCGGTCTTTTAGTTATTTCTGCACTGTTTGAACTTGTGATGCTTATAATAAACCACAAGCGTTTTATCAAGGCATTGGAGAACTGTAAAACTACTGGTTATAGCATGGCAATAATCGATATCATTGGTATTATAGTTGCATTAATCTTCCAAAGTTCATTCTGGAATTTCTGGGCATTCATGCTCGTCTGTGATACAGTTGGTATAGGCATAGATGCCAAAAAGCAGAAAAAACAGCAAGATGCAGTGGGTTAACGGTTTGATGCTACCACAAAGTTAACAGAAAAGATTCACTCAAAACAATCATTAGACCTCATTTCGCCCATCGTGTACATCCGTATGCGATGGGTTTCATATTTTTCACAAACACTCATCAAACATGAAGATAGCAGAGGTCCACATCAGTCTTTTAAGTATCTGATTTTCAACATGTCTCGTGTGTAATATTGAAAAAACTTTTATCAAACGTTGGATAATACTTTTATCAAACGTTGGATAATACTTTTATCAAACGTTGGATAATACCTTTGTCAAACGTTGGATAATACCTTTGTCAAACGTTGGATAATATCTTTGTCAAACGTTGACAATACCTTTATCATACGTTAGACTATACCTTTGCCAAACGTTGGACTATACCTTGGCCAAACGTTAGACTATACCTTTGCCAAACGTTGAACAATACTTTTGCAAAACATTTGGCACAACTTGGTAAAACGTTATCAAAAGAATATCGATCTATTTTATTTCTGAGCGACATTCGAATAGATATGAGCATCGCAGATATGCTTTCGCAATTTGGTGGTCGATGGGTGGTCGATATAAACAGTTTCGACCACCGCCTAAAATACTGAACGATAACGTGATGCACACATCGGTGGTCGAGTGGTCGAAATTTTCTGAAAAATAAAATTCTTGTATAACTCTGGAAAAACGGAAAAGTGTCCTGCAAAGCCGTGAAGCTTCAGCAGGACACTTTAGATTATTTTTCAGCTATATGATTCGCTGCTATTAGAAGTCCATTTTGTCGAGAGCATCGCTGAAATCCTTGGGCTCGTTGTTGGGCTCATGGAATTCGTCGTTGCGCTGTGGACGCTCGCGGTGATCGTTGTGCTGACGACGCTCGCCACGCTCAGGACGGGGGCGACGCTCGCCACGGTCGCGACGTGCAGGACGCTCAACATATCCCTCAGGCTTATCAATAAGAACGCGATGAGAGAGTTTGAACTTACCGGTCTTAGGATCAATCTCCAGCAGTTTCACCTTAATCTTATCGCCTTCCTTGATACCAGCTTCCTCTACGGTCTCCAAACGCTTCCAGTCGATTTCTGAAATATGAAGCAAACCGTCCTTGCCTGGCATGAACTCTACAAAGCAACCATAAGGCATGATGCTGCGTACGGTACCCTCGTAAACCTCACCAATCTCAGGAATAGCCACAATGGCACGAATCTTGGCAATAGCAGCATCGATGCTGTTCTTATCGGGACCGCTCACCTGAATCTTACCAACGCCATCCTCTTCATCGATAGTGATAGTAGCACCGGTATCCTCCTGCATCTGCTGAATGATCTTTCCGCCCGGGCCAATCACAGCACCAATGAACTCCTTAGGAATCTCAAAGGCTACGATGCGGGGTACGTGTGGTTTAAGCTCAGCACGTGGCTCAGCAATAGTTTCGGTGATGCATTTAAGGATGTGCTCACGGCCAGCCTTCGCCTGCATAAGAGCTTTTTCCAAGATTTCGAACGACAGACCGTCGCACTTGATATCCATCTGAGTGGCTGTCAGACCGTCCTTAGTACCAGTGGTCTTGAAGTCCATATCACCCAAATGGTCCTCGTCGCCGAGGATATCGCTCAATACAGCATATTTATCTTCACCGGGATTCTTAATCAGACCCATGGCAATACCTGATACAGGCTTCTTCATAGGAACACCTGCATCCATCAGGGCAAGCGTACCTGCACAAACAGTAGCCATAGATGAAGAACCGTTAGACTCGAGAATCTGAGATACCAGACGTACGGTATAAGGGAAGTCCTCAGGTATCTGACCCTTCAAACCACGCCATGCCAAGTGACCGTGACCAATTTCACGACGACCCACACCACGCTGGGCTTTGGCCTCACCAGTACAGAATGGAGGGAAGTTATAATGGAGCAAGAAGCGCTGATAGCTCTTGTCAAGTACATCGTCAACAAGTTTCTCATCGAGTTTAGTTCCGAGAGTACAAGTGGTCAGAGACTGTGTCTCACCACGTGTAAAGATAGAGCTTCCGTGAGGCATGGGCAGTGGAGAAACCTCGCACCAAATAGGACGAATCTCGTCAGTCTTACGACCATCAAGACGAATACCCTCATCCAAAATGCAACGTCGCATAGCGTCGCGCTCCACATCATGATAGTAACGGTCCATCATGGCATATTTCTCTTCGAGCTCATCTTCGGTGAGATCGGCATGTGCAGTAGCATACTGCTCCTTGAAATCTGCCAATATCTTTTCGAATGCCTCAGCACGCGCATGTTTCTCAAGAGCCTGCTTGGTCACGTCGTATGAAGGCTGATAGAGTTCCTTGTTCATCTGCTCACGCAGTTCTTCATCGTTGACTTCGTGATCGTATTCGCGCTTCACATCGGTACCGAGCTCCTTGCTCAGTGCGGTTTGCAATTCACACATAGGCTTGATAGCAGCCATCGCTGCTTTCAGTGCGCCAATCATATCTTGCTCTGATACTTCCTTCATTTCGCCTTCCACCATCATGATGTTTTCGGCAGAAGCACCAACCATGATGTCCATGTCAGCTTCCTTCATCTGTTCGAAGGTTGGGTCGATAACAAACTCGCCATTAACACGAGCTACACGAACCTCACTGATGGGGCACTCGAAGGGAATATCCGAACATGCCAATGCTGCTGATGCGGCGAATCCTGCCAATGCATCGGGTTGGTCAACACCATCTGCACTCAGAAGCATTACATTCACATAAACTTCAGCGTGATAGTTAGAAGGGAACAGCGGACGGAGCACACGGTCCACCAGACGGCTGGTAAGGATTTCGTTGTCACTGGCTTTGCCTTCGCGCTTGGTGAAACCACCGGGGAATCGACCTGCGGCGGCATACTGCTCTCTGTAGTCAACCTGCAGAGGCATGAAATCTGTTCCGGGAACTGCATCTTTTGCGGCACAAACAGTGGCCAGAAGTACGGTGTTGTTCATACGGAGAACAACGCTTCCGTCAGCCTGCTTTGCCACTTTCCCGGTTTCAATTGTGATGGTTCTTCCATCAGGCAACTGAATACTTTTCGTAATTACGTTCATCTTATTTTTTACGTCTAAATAAATAAATCATGCAAAATTACCTATTTTATTGGTAATAAACGAATAATCTGCCGATATTTTTCTTTTTTTATGAATTTGCCACAACCGTTTTCTATCGTGGGGATATAGGTACCGATAGCGGCATTCGGTATTTTTAATAGCCAATGCAAAAAGATATGGATAAAAAGCGAGAACTTTGCACACGCTTTCGAGGAAATCGATATCGCTCAACCCTCGTTTTTACATATAAAAAGAAAGAAAAAAAAATATATAAATTATGGAGACTTATAGATTAGTTATTTTAGCTGTTTCATTGGCTATGCCTTTGTTTGTTGTGGCGTTGAAAAAGTTCACTTTCGCTTTCCAAAATTACAAGAAGAGAACTCTGGGCTGTCAAGAGAAACTATTTCTCAACAACGAATGTTACGACTACGTAACAGCTGGCCACATGGCAGAAGAGGAAGTGATGATTAAGGACAACGAAACAGGCATGGTATATGACGACTACGAACTTGAACAGCTCTAAAGAAACTGCCCATTTTCTTGCCACCTATGCCGCAACCATGCTGGCTGCCGGCGGTTCATCTGCCCGTTGCGAAAAGACGGTACACCGTATTGCCGAAGCATACGGAACAACAGCAGAGATCACCATCTTACCCCATACGGTTATGACCACTGTATGGGACAAGGATCATAGTCAGTCCTTTTCCGTTGGAGAGAAATTGCCTGTCACAGGCCTCAACTTCTATGTCATTTCCCGTCTTAGTCACTTGTCATGGGATATCCGCGACAATGGCATCACACTGGAAGATGCAAAAAACGAATTTCGTAGCATCATGAAGAAACCACGACTCAACCCTTGGTTGGTAACGCTGCTCACTGGCCTTGCCAATGCTTCGTTCTGCCGTTTGTTTGAAGGCGATTGGAGAGCCATGCTCATTGTATTTATTGCCACTGTCAATGGTTTCTGGATTAAGAATGCTTTGCATAAAGAATGGAAATGGGATATGCGCCTGGCTGTACTTTGCGCTGCTTGTTGTTCATCAGTCATCGCCTGTGCAGGTTTTATGTTCCATTGCACCGATACACCAGACATTGCACTAGGTACCAGTGTGTTATATCTTGTACCTGGCATCCCATACATCAACTCCGTCAGCGACCTTATCCACGGACATTTACTCTGCTGCATCAGCCGTTTCATCGAAGCATCTGTGCTGACAGCATGCTTGGGCATCGGCCTATCGGTAGGCATTCTTTTAATGAACATACAATATTTCTAAAGACTTTACGTTATGATTATGACAGATATCCTGTTGGACGGTTTCTTTGCCGCCATTGCCGCCATCGGTTTCGGAAGCATCAGCAATGTGCCTCTCCAAGCTTTCAAAGGATGTGCACTGCTTGCGGCAGCAGGTCATGCCACACGTTTCGTGCTGACCCATGCCTGCGGTTGGGGACTGATTCCAGCAGCCTTTATCGGTGCATTGGTCATTGGATTCTTTGCACCGAAAGCGAGCCGCCACTGGCGTATTCCTGCCGAAGCGCTGGCATTTCCCGCTCTCTTACCGATGATTCCGGGTATGTATGCCTATCGTTCGGTTGAGGGATTGCTACAATGCATTATGAGCAAGGATGCCGAAACATTCACCCATGCCTTCTATCTGTTTAGTTACAATGGCATGGTATGCGTCATCATTGTCATACTGATGGTACTTGGTGCGACAGTTCCCATCATAGTGGATGCACGCAGACAAACTGATAATAGCGATACAAAAACAGCATAACATGGAACTAAGACAGCTTCGTTTCTTCCTAAAAGTCTCTGAGACTCTCAATTTCTCAGAAGCTTCTAAGCAATTGTACATCACCCAAAGCACACTAACACAAACTATTAAACAGTTGGAAACTGAGCTCGGCGTGGTGCTGTTCGACCGTAACAGTCACGAAGTACATCTGACAGAAGCTGGTAAGGAACTTGTGGATTATGCCAACCGCACGGTGACTGCTGCCGATGACTGCATGGCACGAATGACCGATCTGACGCAGATGAAATGTGGAACGCTCCGCATTGGTGTCACCCACTCCTTTTCATTGATGACTGCTGAAGTGGTGACAGAATTCTGCCGCCTCTATCCCAACACGCACATTGATATCACATACTTGCGTATGGAAGAACTTATCGACAAGTTGTGCCGTCATGAATTGGATGTAGTGCTGTCATACAAGCCCACTCATATCAGCAAGAAAGTGGAATCGGTAGAACTCTTCAAAGACCAGTTGGGGGTGGTTGTACCGCAAGACCACGAGCTGGCATCACGCCCTTCGCTGACTCTTGCCGACATTGCCAACTATTCGTTTGCACTTCCAGCAAAGGGCTTACAGGCGCGCAACGTATTGGAACGTCTGTTGGTTGCGTACAACATAACTCTCAACACACGTGTGGAACTGAACATTGCCACGCCCTTATTGCGCCTGGTGCGTAAGAGCAAGATGCTGACCGTGCTGTCTTGTTCAGCTGTTGCCACCACACCAGACCTATGCGCCATACCTCTTGAAGGGGAAGAAAGTAGTATGGTGGGATGTTTCCATACGTTGAAAGGAGTATATCGGAAGCATGCTGCCGACGAAATGCTCCGTCTGCTGAAAGAGTATATCGCCTTCTACAAGATGTAAATGCAAGTGCTGACCCCATCATTCAAATGCTACATGACTATCCTCCAATCGCATATTAAACCGAAAAGTAGGGATAAATAGAATCTCTATAACCGATTGGGAGTAAAAAGAAATGGTGTAAAGTTGCCAAAAAAAAATAATTTGCGTAACTTTGCACCATTATTATTTCATGCCGCATGGAACAACTCCTACACTATGTCTGGAAGCACCGTTTGCTGCCTGCCAGACCACTTGCCACCACCGACGGACGACCGATAGAGGTGATAGACCCTGGTCTTCATAATCGCAACAGCGGTCCCGATTTCTTCAATGCCAAGGTAAAAATCGGTCAGACGCTATGGGTGGGCAATGTAGAAATCCACGACAAATCAAGCGATTGGTTTCTGCATGGTCATGACCATGATGCTGCCTACGACAATGTAGTACTTCATGTAGCTGGCATCATCGACTGCGATGTGACCAATACATTGGGTCATTTCATACCACAAATGCAGATCGATGTGCCTCAACAAGTCATCGACAACTATGAGGAGTTGCTACGTACCGACCAATATCCGCCGTGCTACCGCATCATTCCTCAATTGGCTCCCATCACCATCCATGCTTGGATGGCTGCTTTGCAAACCGAGCGGTTGGAGCAAAAAACGGAGGCTATAGCTGAACGCGCACGTAGATTGGGTGGTTCGTGGGAAGACGCTTACTTCATGACCTTGGCCCGCAACTATGGTTTCGGCATCAACGGAGACAGTTTCGAAGAGTGGGCAGCACACATTCCCCTATCGGCTGTGGGACATCATCGCGATGATCAGTTTCAAGTGGAAGCCATATTCATGGGACAAGCAGGATTACTAACACCCGAATCCATTCCACAGCGCTACCGCGACGAAGCCGTTGCTGACCCATACTTTCAGCGCCTTAGTAAGGAATATACATACCTTGCCCATAAATTCTCACTCCAACCGATGGACCACCACCGCTGGCGTTTCCTACGACTGAGACCTCAGAATTTCCCCTATATCCGTTTGTCACAACTGGCATGTCTCTATCATGAGCGTAAAACAAGTCTCTCGCAACTGACCGATTGCAAAACTGTGGCAGAGTTGCAGAATATGATGGGCACCCACGTATCCGACTACTGGAAGACTCACTACACTTTCGGACAGGAGAGCGAAAGCAACACTAAACATCTGTCGCCATCCTCTATCAACCTATTGCTCATCAACACTTGCATCCCGATGCTCTTTGCTTACGGTCGTCACACTGCCAAAGAGGAATATTGCGACAGGGCTTTCGACCTGTTGGAACAGCTCCGCGCCGAGAGCAACCATATCATCCGCATGTGGAGCGAATGCGGTCTGAAGGTGAAAACGGCCGGCGATTCGCAAGCACTTATCCAACTAAAAAAAGAATACTGCGACCGAAAAGACTGTCTGCGCTGCCGCATTGGCTATGAATACCTTCGCCGACCAGGAGACAAAACACAGCAGCCCCATGAACAGATAAATAGCAAATCATAAATACATGAGTAAATATATCTTTGAAGCGCACATGGAAGTGCGCGACTACGAATGCGACATCGAAGGCATTGTCAACAATGCCAATTATCTGCACTATGCCGAACATACCCGCCATCTGTTTCTGAAATCACGAAACCTGAGTTTTGCAGAAATGCATGAGCGTGGAATAGATGCCGTGGTTGCACGTATGAATCTGCAATACAAGACACCACTTCGCTGCGATGACGAATTTATTTCACGACTGTGGGTAGAGAAAGAAGGTGTCAAATACATATTCCATCAAGACATCTTCCGTGCTTCCGACGAGGCATTATGTTTCCGCGGAATCATCACACTGGTATGTCTGATAGATGGAAAACTCGCTAACAGCGAGGATTACGACCGGGCTTTATTATCATGACGATGAACGAAGATATCCGCTATACCATTGCCTTAAGTCGCATACTGGTGCTCTATCCTGCCGTTGCACAATTGCTCTACCGCGAATTTGGATCGGCCCAAGCGGTATATGAAAACCGCAACAGACTGACTGAAACCGTACCCGATTGTTCACAAAGATTGATCGAACTGCTACAAGACTGGTCAGAGCCGCTACTGCGTTCCGATGAGGAGATACGTTACATGACGGAAAACAATATCGAAGCTATCCCCTTCGGTAGCGACAACTATCCCACACGACTGCACGAATGTGCCGATGCACCACTTCTACTCTACTATCGTGGCAACGCCAACCTCAATGCGCGACGCGTGATAAGCATCGTGGGAACACGCCATTGTACGGTTTATGGCAACGATTTGATTCGCCGGTTTGTGGCAGACCTAAAGACAAAATGCCCCGATACACTTATCGTCAGCGGTCTGGCATACGGTGTGGATGTGTGCGCTCATAAGTACTCCCTTGACAACGGGATACCTACCGTTGGAGTCCTTGCCCATGGACTCGACACGCTCTACCCCTCTGCCCATCGTGGCATTGCCCAGCAAATGACCGAACAAGGCGGTCTGCTGACGGAATATATGTCGATGACACGTCCTGAAAAAATGAATTTCGTGAAACGCAACCGCATTGTGGCTGGCATAAGCGATGCCACTATCGTAGTAGAAAGTGCATCACATGGCGGCAGTCTCATTACTGCCGACATTGCTCAAAACTATGGTCGCGAGGTGTTTGCATTCCCTGGTCCGGTAGGAGCGGAATATAGCAAAGGATGCAATCAACTCATCCGCAACAATGGCGCAACCCTCATCACTTCTGCCGATGATTTCATTTCATCAATGGGATGGACTACCGACAGTTTGCGTCCGCAAGCCGTAGAGCGCCAGCTCTTCCCTGATCTTACCCTCGAAGAACAGGCTGTTGTCGATGCTTTAAGCAAAACCAACGACCTACAGCTCAATATGATAACAACCGTCACCAACATCCCTATCGGCCAAGTCACCGCCCTACTCTTCAGCTTGGAAATGAAAGGAGTAGTACGTCCTATGGCTGGTGGCACCTATCATCTACTGAGCTGATACTCCGACAACCATCATACAACAATCAAGAATGACAAAAATAGGAAATATAGAATTGGGCGAACGCCCGGTGTTTCTGGCACCAATGGAAGACGTGACCGATATCGGTTTCCGTCTGCTCTGCAAGCGGTTTGGTGCATCAATGGTATATACAGAGTTTGTATCTGCCGAAGCTTTGGTGCGCGATATCAAATCGACTGTACAAAAACTAACGATTGCAGACGAGGAACGTCCCGTTGGCATACAGATATACGGCCGCGACATTGATGCTATGGTCGATGCTGCAAAGATTGTAGAACAAGCTGGTCCAGATCTGATTGACCTCAACTTCGGTTGTCCAGTTAAGAAGGTTGCAGGAAAAGGCGCAGGTGCTGGCATGTTGCAGAATATCGACAAATTGCTCGACATCACTCGTAAGGTTGTCGATGCAGTAAATCTGCCTGTCACGGTAAAGACCCGTTTGGGTTGGAACAACGACAATCTCGTCATCACCACACTCGCCGAACAGTTGCAAGACTGTGGCATAAAGGCCCTAACCATCCATGGCCGCACTCGTGCGCAGATGTACACAGGTGATGCCGACTGGACACTGATAGGAGAAGTGAAGCGCAATCCCCGCATCCACATCCCCATCATAGGTAATGGCGATATCAAATCGCTCGACGATGCCGACCGCGCTTTCGACCAATATGGTGTTGATGCGGTGATGATTGGCCGTGCCACATTTGGTTGTCCTTGGATATTCAGTCGTAAGGAACTAACGCTTGATGAGAAGATTGACGTATTGGAAGAACAATTGCGCATCAATGTTGAGCGCATCGACGAGCGCCGTGGCATTCTCCACACCCGTCGTCACTTAGCAGCATCGCCTGTATTCAAAGGTATTCCAGACTTCCGCCAGACGCGCATTGCCATGTTGCGTGCAGAGAAGATGGACGAGGTGATGCAGATACTGGAACATTGTCGTGAGCGATTGCGCCAATAGAGTTGTTCATCAAAACAATTATCGCATATAACTTTAAAAGGGGTGGAAGCCACATGGCATCCACCCCTTATCAGTATTTGCTGTAGTAATAGAGATTACTTCAGTTTCTTGTAACCATAAACTGAACGGCCACCGAGCTGCTCCTCGATACGGATGAGCTGGTTGTATTTAGCCATGCGGTCGGTACGTGAGAGCGAACCAGTCTTGATCTGACCACTGTTGGTAGCAACAGCGATGTCAGCGATGGTGGTGTCCTCTGTTTCACCTGAACGGTGAGAAGTAACGGTGGTATAGCCGTGACGGTGAGCCATTTCGATAGCGTCGAGAGTCTCGGTGAGTGAACCAATCTGGTTAACCTTGATCAGGATAGAGTTGGCAGCACCCATCTTGATTCCCTTCTCCAGGAACTTCACGTTGGTTACGAACAAGTCATCACCAACGAGCTGGCAACGGTCACCGATGCGCTGTGTGAGTTTAACCCAGTTGTCCCAGTCGTTCTCATCGAGTCCGTCCTCGATAGAGTCGATAGGATATTTGGTAATCAGCTGCTCGAGGTAAGCAATCTGCTCCTCAGCGCTGAGCTTCTTACCATTAGGATCTTTCTTCTTACCATTCTTCAGCTGACGGTAATCGTAGAACCACTCACCATTCTCCTGAACAGCAAATTCAGAAGCAGCGCAGTCCATTGCGATCTTCACGTCCTTTCCTGGCTCGTAGCCAGCAGCCTTGATAGCTTCCATGATGGTGTCGAGTGCATCCTCGATGCCGTCAAAGTTAGGAGCGAAACCACCCTCATCACCAACAGCAGTAGAGAGGCCACGAGCCTTCAACAGCTTAGCAAGATTGTGGAAAACCTCAGCACCCATGCGGATACCTTCCTTTTCGTTGGCAGCGCCAACAGGGCGGATCATGAACTCCTGGAATGCGATAGGAGCGTCAGAGTGAGCACCACCGTTAACGATGTTCATCATAGGAACAGGCAGAACGTAGGTGTTAGTACCGCCGATATAGCGATAGAGGGGAATCTGCAGATAGTTGGCAGCAGCGTGAGCAACGGCCAGTGATACACCGAGGATAGCGTTAGCACCGAGGTTCTTCTTAGTAGGAGTACCGTCGAGTTCCAGCATCTTGGCGTCGATAGCGCGCTGATCCAGAACGCTCATACCTTCGATAGCGGGAGCAATCTTGGTGTTTACGTTCTCTACAGCTTTCTGAACGCCCTTGCCCAGATAGCGGCCTTTGTCGCCATCACGGAGCTCAAGTGCCTCGTTTTCACCGGTAGAAGCACCAGAAGGAACGCTGGCACGACCCATGTCGCCAGTTTCCAGAGTTACTTCAACCTCTACAGTAGGATTACCACGTGAATCCAGAATCTCTCTTGCGTGAATGTTTTCAATAATCATAATAATCTATTATTTTAATGAATGATTGTAAATTTCCGTGCGCAAAGTTACCAAATTTATCTCAAAACTCCATACTCCTGTGGCATTTTTATCGGTGTTTAACCTTTATTTATTTTATATAAGGTGTAGTTTGTCATGCCGAAATGGCAAAACAAAGTGCATCGGTTGGTTGGTAACAGGATGTCGGAACCATATTTCGGCAGCATGGAGCATGAGTCGGTCGGTGTCATCGGGATGGATTCGGGACGTTGTTGGGTTGGTATGTCCATATAGTTCATCGCCTTGAATGGGGCGCCCCAGCCCATCGGGGTGTGCACAATGTACCCGCAACTGATGGGTGCGTCCGGTATGTGGAGTGAGCGAAACTGTATTGGAGTCGATAAATTCATAGTCGGTGACTGCCGTTTTTCCGTGTTCCATATCAACCATTTGCAGCGGTCGATTTGTCATATCGGGCCGCATAGGCAGTCGGATGGTGCCTTTCGCTGGGCAGAGAACCTGTCCAGCTGCAGGTGGTTCGAGCAGAGCAACATAGCGTTTGCGCACCTCATGATGCAGGAATTGGTCTTGAAGGTCGCGATATGTATCGAGTGTCTTTGCCACGATGAGCAGTCCTGAGGTACCCATGTCCAATCGATGTGCCACATAACTGCCGGGATAGCGTTCTCGCATGACGGTCTCCACACTATAGGTTTCGTTGCGACCAGGCACACTCAGCACTCCCGAAGGCTTATCGACCACCAGCAGGCTATCGTCTTCATAGACAATGGCAATGGGTTTTCGTGGATGTGACAATGTATCGGGATCTGGATCCACGTTAAGTCCTTTCAGCATCCATGACAGTACTGGTTTGCATTTTCCACTACACGCTGGATAGTATTGTAAGTGGTGCCGTATCTCTTGGCGAGGCGATTGTCCCCACCAGAATTCTGCCATACACCGTGGTTGAAGTCCGTGTTGATAAGCATACTGTAGGAGTTTGGGGGCACAACAGTCACCCGTACCGCCTGGAGGCAACGGAAATTTTCTTACCACACGGTCGCGATAGTAGCCTTGCCAAATATCGACCAACTGACTACGTTGCCCTTCTGCATTGAGCATGCGATATTGGTCGAACAGCCAGCGTTGTAGTTTTTGCGACCGTTGCTTGCGTGATTCGCGGTCTGTCTCTGCTGTCATGGCTGAGATGGCACGTTCCTCCTGTTTGAAATATCCATCTGGTTGTTGGGCATCGAATACTGGCGGCACGAAATAATCCCAGTCGTTACGACCGGCAAGGAGCCCACTATAAGCAGCCAGGAACAACAGTTGTCCCTGCTGCTCACACACCAATACACCAAACATCTTGCCGCGGTCGGCATCGTCTTGCAGTTCTTTATGGCTGGCAATATAGGTTTGCACCTCTGTTGCAGCTTGTCGGCAGAGCGGATGTGGCTCGTATCCGAAGGGATAGGTGAACCGTTCGGGTGGCTTTTCGTCGGAATATAGAGGATGTAGCGTCATTGCTTTTTTGTTTTCTGATGCAAAGATACAACTTTTTTGCCAAATTCCTTTTGCATTTCGCTCGCTTAATCGTACCTTTGATACTATGCATCCAAGGTAGGCTGCACCTCGAAAATGAAAAGAAAAACATTTTTTCTTTTGCATTTCGCTCGGTTTGCACTACCTTTGAAATTACATATCCAAGGTACTCACACTCGGAAATACAAAAGAAAAACAGATTTTTCTTTTGTATTTCGCTCGCTTAATCGTACCTTTGCAAACGCTACATTAAAAACAAACTAAAACTACTAAAACATTAAGCTTATGAAACATTTTCTACACATGTTTCTCTGTTTGCTGTGCACACATACCGCTCATGCGCAACAAATAGACTTCAATCAACCCAACGACAATCCTTCACAGTATCTGGAGGAAGGTTATGAAGCATGGGGAATCCCTACGCAACAGCAACCAGCTACCAAGACATTCGGTGGCGTTACATTTACCGTAGAAATAGAAGGCGATGTCAAGGGAAAGACCCTCTATACCGTAAGATGGAAAGACGGACGCCAACATTCCAAGCTCATCTGCGATGGTGTGATGGTCAAGGGACTTGACGAACAGGGCAACAGACCCGAACTCACCACCGGACGGGTGGGCATCAAGGTGCATATAGCCGGACTGCCCAATGGCAACCACACCTTGCTGGCCTATCACAACAATACGGATGGAGGCGATTTCGTAGCTCCTCCCATCAGTATCGATGTTGATGGAGTGACCAAAGTGACGGGCATACAACAGACCCGTCGTGCTACTTCGCTCTCTGAGTCTGCCAAATCGAGCGTAGAATTTACCGTCACAGATCAACGACCTGTCACCATCACCTATTATACAGTACCTGTAGAGGGCACGACCTACACTACCACATCGCTCGAACTCAACTCGCTTGAAGTGGGCGGTGACACTTTCATGGCACTCGACCCTACCCCTGCCAACAACGACCGCCATGCGGCATGGGAGGATGGTAAGGCTTCGCTGTCGTGGAAAGCTCCCGATGGTACCGCCAAGCACCACTTGGTATTCGGCACCGACTCCATGGCAGTTGTCAATGCCACAACCTACGACTATGAAGGAACAGCAGCCTCATGGCAGACCGGTCAGCTATCGCCATTGACCAGATACTTCTGGCGCATGGACGAAGAGGATGCCCAAGGCAAGATACACCATGGCACGGTATGGTCGTTTCAACCGCGCCGCAAGGCATTTCCTGATGCCGAAGGCTATGGTCAATATGCTGTTGGTGGACGCGGAGGCATAGTCTATCATGTCACTTCACTCGATGACGATGCCACCAATCCCCAACCCGGAACTTTCCGCTATGGTATCACTCAGGTGAAAGGGCCACGCACCATCGTGTTTGATGTGGCAGGTGTAATCCACCTGAAAGCCCGTCTGACCTGTTCTGAGAAATATGTTACCGTGGCGGGACAAACCGCGCCAGGCAACGGTATCTTGTTCCGTGGTGCACCATTCGGCATGCAGAGCGACGGTATCACCCGTTTCATCCGTCTCTACCGTGGCCATATCATTGATGCCAAAGATGCACAGATCGGTATCGACGGAATGGGTATGGCGGGCAACGACCATGCCATCATGGACCATTGCTCCATTTCTTGGACCATCGACGAAGGTTTCTCAAGCCGTAATGCCAAGGCCATCACGCTGCAACGCACTATCATCAGCGAGGCGCTCAACTGTGCCAACCATCCCAACTACGGCACGGGAACACAACACGGCTATGCCGCTACCATCGGAAGCGGACAGATGGGAGGACTGCCCGGATCGTTCCACCACAATCTGTTGGCACATAACGAAGGACGCAACTGGAGTATCTCTGGCGGACTCGATGGCACCGGCAACTATGATGGTCATCATGATGTGTTCAACAATGTGGTTTATAACTGGGGCAGCCGTGCTACCGACGGTGGTTCCCACGAAATCAATTTCGTCAACAACTACTATAAGATGGGACCTGCCACAACCATGAGAAAACTCTTCCGCCATCAGTTTGAAGGAACGGGCAGCGGCACACAGGCTGCTTATGTCAAAGGCAATATTCGCGAAGAACCATCAGGCTCAAAAGTCAACGATAAGGAAGGCGACACCTATATATATGAACTCTCCAACGGTCAAGTGCTCAACTGGGAACCCTGGGCCACTAAGCCTTTCTTTGAAAGCTATGCCGAAATCGAAACGGCAGAAAGTGCCTACAAGAGTGTGTTGAGCGATGTGGGTTGCAATATGCCTACTCTTAACAAGCACGATGCACGTATCATCGACGAAACGCGCAACGGATCTACATCGACCACCGGTAGCAAAACGGGCAAAAAAGGCCTCATCGACCATGAGGAAGACAGCGAGGGTTTCGATGCCGCCAAACTTGGAATCACCACCGAGACACGTCCTACAGGATTCGATACCGATATGGATGGCATCCCCGACTGGTTTGAAGAAATTGCAGGAACAGATAAAAATGTTGCCAACAACAATGACGATCGAGATGGAGACCACTACACCGACTTGGAAGAATACCTTGATTGGATGGCACATCCAAACTTCATCGTGAAGGTTGGCGATACCAAGAGCATCGACCTCAAACCCTATTTCGCAGGCTATCCTTCGTTTACGGCTACCATTGCCAATAGCGTCAGCGGTGCCACCATCGAAGACAACAGCCTCAACATGGTCACTACGGTCAAGGGATTCTATACCGTTCGCGTCAAAGTGAGCGACGGTTCCGACTCGATGGTACGTCAGTTCAACTTTGCCGTGACCGACGGTACAACAGGTATCGAACATGTGAAGACCGACGAAGAACAGACCGACGGTCCTATTTACGACCTTCAGGGCCGTCGCATACAGCGTCCGTCAAAGGGCATCTATATACAGAACGGACAGAAGCGACTGGCTCGTTAACTCGAAAAACAAATCCCGATTAGGGAATAAATCACATAGCAGGGTGCAGAGATACACAAAAAAAGTGTAACTTTGCACCCACTATGGTTTCTACGACATCGCCTGTTCAGGCACTCACCCAACAACGATTGCTACTCCAGATGGAGTATCAAGCCGAGAAAGAAGCCTTCCGCAAACAGACCGAAGAGATGGGAATGATGCGGAAGGTAAAGCGTGGCGATGCTTGGTATCCGTTGCAAATCACCAAGAGCTACTATAATTCGCTCAACCTACTGGCTGTGGAGGTGGTGCGCACTACCGATACCGACATCGAGCACAACTTCGAATTTGGCAAACCCATCATATTTTTCTCCTGCGATAGTATGTCGCAAAAGGACGCCCGAATCAAGTATTTGTCGTTTACGGCTATGGTGAGCTATGTGGATGGCGACCGCATGGTGTGCGTCATTCCCAACGATGGCTATCTGCTGACACTTCAGCGCACCGACCATCTGGGTGTGCAATTATCGTTTGATGAGACCAGTTACCGATTGATGCTCGATGCACTCGACCGCGCCATACGTGCCAAAGGACGTCTGGCTTACCTTCGCGACCTCTTTTATTCGCGCAAAGAACCTGAAGTGCTGACGTTCGCACCCATGCATTTTCCCTATCTCAACACCACGCAGGAGGCGGCGGTCAACTTAGTGTTGCGTGCCAAGGATGTGGCTATAGTCCATGGTCCGCCAGGAACAGGAAAGACCACAACGCTCGTAGAGGCTATCCACGAAACTCTTATGCGCGAGAGCCAGGTGTTGGTATGCGCACAAAGTAACATGGCTGTTGACTGGATTTCGGAGAAATTGGCAGACCGTGGCATCCCCGTACTGCGGTTGGGCAACCCCACACGTGTTACCGACAAGATGCTGTCTTTTACTTACGAGCGGCGCTTTGAGGGGCATCCCGACTATCCACAACTATGGGCCATCCGCAAAGCCATACGTGATTTGCGTGCTCACCGAAAGCGCGGCGATGAGAAATACCACCAGAAAATGGAGAGTCTGAAAGGGCGTGCCACCGAATTGGAGATACGCATCAACCAAGAACTCTTCGACGATGCACGAGTGATTGCCTGCACTTTGGTAGGAGCCGGCCACCGACTGTTGGACGGCAGAAAGTTCAGCAGCCTCTTTATCGACGAGGCAGCACAGGCATTGGAAGCTGCCTGTTGGATTCCCATGCGCCGTGTGGGCCGAGTCATCCTTGCCGGCGACCACTGCCAACTGCCGCCCACGGTGAAGAGCATTGCTGCTCTCAAGGCTGGTTTGGGCCGCACGTTGATGGAGCATCTGGTAGAGACAAAACCCTCGGCAGTCAGTCTATTGCAGACGCAATACCGCATGAACGAAGACATCATGCGCTTCTCTTCCGACTATTTCTATGATGGTAAGGTGGAGAGTGCTCCCGATGTGAAGTATCGTGGAATACTCGATTTGGACATTCCCATCGAGTGGATTGACACCAGCGGAGAGGAGATGCATGAGGAGTTTGTTGGCGATTCGTTCGGTCGTATTAATAAAAAGGAGGGAACGCTGACGCTCGAAACCCTTCAACATTACTTCGAGCGCATCGGCAAAGAGCGTCTGCTCGACGAGCGCATCAATGTGGGCATCATCTCGCCCTATAGAGCACAGGTGCAATACCTGCGCCGGTTGGTGAGCCGCAGCGAATACTTCAAGCCCTTCCGAAGGCTTATCAGCGTCAATACGGTAGATGGATTTCAAGGGCAGGAGCGTGACATCATCGTCATCTCGCTGGTGCGTTCCAATCAAGAGGGACAGATCGGATTTCTCCGTGACCTACGCCGCATGAACGTTGCCATCACTCGTGCACGTATGAAACTCATCATCTTGGGCGATGTGCCTACCATGACACGACATCCATTCTATAAGCAGCTGTGGGACTATATACAACGGTTGAAGAGGAAAGAATAGAGAGAAAAACGAGTTTTCACTTTGCTCTTCGCTCACTTAATCATACCTTTGCGACGGTGTCGCCAAGGTACTAACGTTCGGAAATGCAAAAGAAAAACGAGTTTTCACTTTGCTCTTCACTCACTTAATCATACCTTTGCGACGGTGTCGCCAAGGTACTAACGTTCGGAAAAGCAAAAGAAAAACGAGTTTTCCTTTTGCTTTTCGCTCACTTAATCGTACCTTTGTACCCAAAACCGAAAAAACAATTAAAATGAAGAAGTATATGATGATGGCCATGGCTGTACTGGCAATGGCCTCTTGTAGCGAGAAGAAATTCCATGTAGAAGGCACCATTGCCAATGCTAAAGACTCTGTGCTCTACCTCGAAAACGTGGGCATTGAGGAAATCAACGTAGTGGATTCTGTAAAACTGGACGGCGAAGGCAACTTCAATTTTGCTTGTGCACAAAACGATGCACCCGAATTTTACCGTCTGCGCATTGCAGACCAGATCATCAATGTAAGTATCGATTCTACCGAAACTGTGACCATTAAGACCAAATATCCACAAATGGCTACACAGTATGAAGTAAGCGGTTCAGAAAACTGTGAGAAGATTAAGGAACTTGCCCTTAAGCAAATCGACCTGCAACAGCGGGTCATGGCTATCCAGCGCAACCCAGCTCTGACCATCGACCAAAGCAACGACAGCATCTTACGCATCATCAACGACTATAAGAATGATGTAAAGATGAACTATATTCTCAAAGAGCCCAACCGCTCTTATGCATATTTTGCACTGTTCCAGACCTTGGGCAACATGCTGCTGTTTAACCCTCGCAGCAACAAAGATGACATCAAAGTGTTTGCAGCGGTAGCTACCAGTTGGGATACCTACCATCCAGGAGCTGAGCGCGGAACCAACCTGCACAACATTGCCATCGAGGGCATGAAGAATATGCGCATCAACGAGGCAGACCGTGCCAATACCATCGATGCCAGCAAGGTATCGACCACGGGACTTATCGATATTGCACTGACCGACAACCATGGTAAGGTGTGCCGTCTGAGCGACCTCAAGGGCAAGGTGGTGATGCTCGATTTCCATGTCTTTGGCACAGAAAACTCACCCAAGCGCATCCTGCTCTTGCGTGAACTCTATAACAAATACCATGCACAGGGCTTTGAGATTTACCAGGTAGCACTCGATCCCGATGAGCATTTCTGGAAGCAGCAAACCGCCGCACTGCCATGGATTAGCGTGCGCGACCCACAAGGTCTCGACTCACAGTCGCTTATCGTTTACAACGTACAAGGGCTTCCAGAATACTTCCTCATCGATCGTACCAACACCTTGCGCAAGCGCAGTCAGCAAGTACGTGACATCGAGGCTGAGATTAAGGCACTGCTGTAACAGTCTGGCAGACCGTCGGAACCATCAAGAAACAAGCATCGCACAGACCACCAAGTCTATGCGATGCTTGTTTTTTGATGAATCCTATTACAGACTATTGTACTATAATGCGTGATGGATGAATGTTTCGGCTGATGCCCTTAATACTTTTGCGGAACTTAGAAACTCTGCAACCAACGGCGCAACTCCATCATCAATTCGAGATGATAGGGGAACGACTGGAGGATGCCGAAACCATGTCCACCAGTGGGATAGATATGCATTGAGGCAGAAACACCAGCCTGACAGAGTTCCTCGTAATAGCTGACAGCATTGATGGGTGATACCGCTTTATCATCGTTGGCTAATGCTATGAAGGCAGGAGGTGTGGCATGGGTCACGTGCTGCTCGTTGCAATAGTCGTTGATGAGTTTGCGCTTGGGATTCTTACCCAACAGATTATCGCGCGAACCCTGATGGGTGACACCTGTCTCCATAGAGATGACGGGATACATCAATATCTGGAAATTGGGCGCTGCATCGCCCTTAGAATGGGTGGCAATGGTCGAAGCGAGATGACCGCCTGCTGAGAATCCCATGATGCCCACTTGCTGCGGGTCGATATCCCAACTCTTTGCGTTGCGACGCACGGTGCGCATGGCCTCTTCAGCATCTTCGGCAGGCACTTTCCATACGCAATGGGGCATGCGATACTTCAACACAATGACGGCAATGCCCATACTGTTGAAGAAGGGTGCCCATGCGGTTCCCTCTTTTTCAAATGCCAGATGAGTGTAGCCACCGCCTGGACAGATGACAATGGCACGTCCTGTAGATTGGCTTTTCTTAGGCAGAAAGATGCTTATCTTCGCCATGTCGGTGGGGTCGCCATTATTGGTTTGTGGTCCCTGAGGCCACAGATTCAACTCCATGCCTTGCTGGGCATAAGCCGAAGCAGACACAAACAATAAGATTAAAAAAAGTAGTTTCTTCATAATAAAATGATATTTTTAGGTGCAAAGATACATATTATTATTGAAAAGTCTGTATCTTTGCACTACCAAAACGACAAATCATTACGACTATGAATAAAAGATTTCTTTCATTAATGGTGCTCGCCGGACTGACCATCGGAGCACAGGCAAAAGTAAAATTGTCGCATCTTGTAGGCGATAACATGATTATTCAGCAACAGAGTGACGTGCGCCTTTGGGGATGGGCAAAGCCCAAGAGCAAGGTGGTGGCGACCACTTCGTGGAGCAATGAGCGTAGCGAAGCTGTTGCAGGCAAGGACGGTAAATGGTTGCTGACCGTTAAATCGCCCAAAGCCAGCTATACCCCACTGAGCATTAGCTTTGACGACGGTGATGGAAAGGTTACTGTCAATAATGTATTGGCAGGCGAGGTATGGGTCTGCGCAGGCCAGTCTAACATGGAAATGCCTATCAAAGGATTCGGCAATTGCCCTGTGGAAGGCTACAACCAAGTAGTACTCGAAGCCAATAAGCATAAAGGTATTCACTATGTCAAAGTGCCCAGCATCATGAGCACAAAGCCTCTCGACGATGCCAACTGCGAATGGAAAGAGGCCAATGCAGACAATGTTAGCGAAGCATCAGCCACCGGTTACTTCTTCGCCAAGACTGTCAACGAGGCTATCGACGTTCCCGTTGGACTCATCATGGCAAACAAAGGAGGCAGCCGCGTAGAGAGTTGGCTCGACCGAGACTATCTGACCAAGAATACCAAAGAGGATTTAGACTCCACACACATGGTGAATAAATTCAAATGGGACTTTCTCTATCCACTTCTTTGGGGCAACGGCACCTTCAACCCAATACTCAACAGCACCGTGAAGGGCATCCTCTTCTATCAAGGCTGCTCTAACGTGGGCGACCCTGACGGTCAATACACCCAGCGACTGGCTGACCTTGTGGCTCAATGGCGCCGCGATTTCAAGCAGGGCGACATTCCCTTCTACTTCGTACAGATAGCTCCTTATCATAACGGCGACATCAACGGCGACGCTGGACCAAGATTGCGCGAACAGCAGTTCAATGCTGCCAAGGTCATCCCCAACAGTGGTATCGTATGCACCGAAGACCTCGTTTACCCCTATGAGGTAGAGCAAATCCATCCTGCACAAAAGCGTCAGGTGGGCGAACGACTTGCCTATCAAGCCCTCAACAAGACCTACGGCATGAAATCTGTCATCTGTGAGAGCATGACTTTCAAGGAGATGAAGATCGACGGCGATAAGGTTTTGGTACATTTCGACAACGAATACGGAGCCTACAGCCGTTTCGAAGGCATCGAAGGCTTTGAGGTAGCTGGTGCCGACCGCGTGTTCCACAAGGCTACCGCACGCCACACATGGGTTGATGCACCAGGCCCTTGGAACGAAGCCATCGTAGTATCAAGTCCTGAAGTGAAGGAGCCTGTGGCTGTACGCTACTGCTTCCGCAACTTCCAATTGGGCAATCTGGCCAATGCGGGAGGCCTGCCCCTGTTCCCATTCCGCACAGACAACTGGTAATATGAAACATCCTCTTGATATGTTTGCTTACTGCCCAATATGTGGCAGTAAGCAATTTGTTACTAACAATTTTAAGAGCAAGCGCTGCAAAGACTGTGGCTTCACCTATTATGCCAATGTTTGCGCTGCAACAGCAGCATTCATTGTCAACGATCGCGGCGAGATACTCGTGGTGCGCAGAGGTAAAGAACCCGCCAAAGGCACACTTGATTTGCCCGGCGGCTTTGTCGATATGGACGAAACCGTAGAGGAGGGAATGCGTCGCGAGATACAGGAAGAGACGGGCATCCATGCCACAAAGATGGAATATCTCTTTTCCTTCCCCAACCAATATCTATACAGCGGCATCACCGTACATACCATCGATATGGACTTTCTGGTACGTGTTCCTGCTGAAACGCGTGCCCGTGCAGCCGACGATGCTGCCGAATGTATGTGGATTCCCATACGCCATCTCCACCCAAAAGAGTTCGGACTGACCAGCATACGCCGTGCAGTGGAACGCTTTCTGGAAGTGGCACGCATCGAATAGGCCACACTTCCGTATGCACAAGTCGTTAGTCGGCAGTGTTTTACACATTGCTCGTCACCGCTTCAAATATCACTTGGCACAGCAAAACAAATTGATTTGCTGACCAAAGTAAATTGATTTGCTGAGGAAAACAATTTGTTTTGCTGAGCAAATCAATTTATTTTGCTATCATATCCCCTATTCATTATATGTCTAACCAACGTCAATAACCTACCGAAAAAAACATCCATAGCACTTCTATAGAATACCCATAAGCGAGGAAATTCAATGAGTTTGCTCAGCAAATTCATTGAAATTGCCCGGTAAATTCATTGAATTTGGTCAGTAAATTCATTGAATTTGCTAAGATAAGCAACATCTGAATATAGACTGTCAGCATGCAAGTAACTGAATAACAGGCGTTCAAAGCATATCAACAAGACATTGGTAACAGAACACAGAAACACCATCGGCACAACGCTGAGGTATAGATAGCCGACGTTGAAGACAAGCAGACACCAACCAACTATCATGCGGCGAATAGTTAAGAAAACAAAAAAACACCTATATATATAAGGTGTAACCAAAACTTTTACCTACTTTTGCAGCCCGAACAATAATATTATCAAAGGTATGCAAAAGAATTTAGTCATTGTGGAGTCGCCTGCCAAGGCCAAAACAATAGAAAAGTTTTTGGGGAAAGACTATAAGGTCATGTCAAGTTACGGACACATCCGTGACCTCAAGAAGCACGACATGAGCATCAATACCAGCACACTCGAACCCGAATATGAAATACCAGAAGAGAAAGAGAAACTGGTAAAGGAACTCCAGACAACTGCCAAGAAAGCTGAAAAGATATGGCTCGCATCCGATGAGGACCGCGAAGGAGAAGCCATCTCATGGCACCTTTGCGAAGTACTCGGACTCGATGAAGAGAAAACAAGCCGTATCGTGTTCCACGAAATCACAGAGCCTGCAATTCTCAAGGCCATCGAAACACCACGTCACCTCGATATGAATCTGGTCAATGCACAACAGGCCAGACGTGTACTCGACAGACTCGTGGGATTCAAACTATCACCCGTGCTCTGGAGAAAAGTAAAGCCATCACTCTCTGCCGGACGTGTGCAGAGTGTGGCACTAAGACTTATTGTGGATCGCGAACGCGAGATACAAAACTTCAAGAGCGTACCCTTCTATAGCGTAAGCGGCGTGTTTGGAGTGGTCAATGCAGACGGTTCACAGACCGAAGTAAAGGCTCAACTCAACAAACGCTTCAAGACACACGATGAAGTACTGGCATTCCTCGAGAAGTGTAAAGACGCATCATTCATAGTAGAAGAGGTGACCAAGAAACCTACCAAACGCACACCAGCTCCCCCATTCACTACTTCTACGCTCCAACAGGAAGCTGCACGCAAACTCGGACTCACCGTGAGTCAGACCATGATGGTGGCACAACACCTCTACGAAAACGGACTTATCACCTATATGCGTACCGACTCGGTCAACCTGTCGGCACTATGCACCGAAGCAAGCCAACAGATTGTCACCTCACTCTATGGCGACAATTACAGCCGACCAAGACAGTATCACACCAGTTCGAAAGGCGCACAAGAGGCACACGAGGCCATCAGACCAACCTATATGGACCGTACAGAGATTACGGGAACACCACAGGAGAAACGCCTCTATGAACTGATTTGGAAGCGTACTGCTGCCAGCCAGATGGCAGACGCAGAACTCGAAAAGACTACCATCAGTATTGCCATGAGTGGAACATCAGAACTCTTCGTGGCACAAGGCGAAGTGATTACCTTCGACGGATTCATCAAAGTATATCGTGAATCATTTGACGACGATGACAGCCAAGACGAGGAAATGGCAAAACTGTTGCCTCCTTTGAAACAAGGCGAAGAACTGCAACGCCGCGAAATACAGGCTGTAGAGCGATTCAGCCAAGGACCTTCACGATACAACGAAGCTTCATTTATCAAAAAAATGGAGGAACTCGGCATCGGACGACCTTCTACCTATGCACCAACCATCTCTACTATCCAACAGCGCAAATATGTGCACAAAGGTGACCGAACTGGAACTGAACGCAACTACACTATCGACACGCTCAAAGGACTCCAGATCAAAACCACAGAACGCACAGAGGTGACTGGGTCTGACAAGGGAAAACTGCTGCCTACAGATATCGGTATCGTGGTCAACGACTTCCTCATGGAACACTTCAAGGAGATCATGGACTACAATTTCACCGCTAAAGTGGAACTCGACTTCGATAAGATTGCAAGTGGAGAAGAGCAGTGGAAAGACATGGTAAAACAATTCTACGACGGATTCGAACCTATCGTAGAGAAGACCATCAATGCACGCGACGAGCACAAAGCCGGCGAACGGCAGTTGGGAACAGACCCCAAAAGCGGACGACCCGTATTCGTTAAAATCGGACGATTCGGTCCTGTCGTACAGATAGGATCTGCAGACGATGCAGAAAAGCCACTCTTCGCACAGATTCCAAGCGACAAGAGCATCGAAACCATTACATTGGAAGAAACACTCGAACTCTTCAAACTGCCACGCACCGTAGGAGAATTTGAAGGATCGCCAGTAGTGATTGGCAACGGACGCTTCGGACCTTACATCCTCCACGACAAGAAATACACCTCACTGCCTAAGGATACAGACCCCATGGCGATTACACTCGACGAGTCGATAGCACTCATACGCGAAAAGCGCGAACAGGACCAGAAGCGCCACCTCAAGGTGTTTACCGAAGACCTCGACCTCGAAGTCATCAACGGACGATATGGCCCATACATCGCCTACAAGGGTAAAAACTACCGACTGCCCAAAGCACTCCATCAGAAAGCAGCAGAACTGACATACCAAGAGTGCATGGATATTGTCAACACATCCATTCCCACAAAGAAAAAATGAGACGCATCATACTGATAGGCTATATGGGTTCGGGGAAAACCACAGTAGGCAAAGCCCTCTCGAAAGAGACGGGCATGATGTTCTACGACCTCGACTGGTATATAGAAAGCCGCATGAGAAAAACTGTGGCACAAATCTTTGCGGAAAAAGGCGAAGAGGGGTTCAGAAAAATAGAACACAACATGCTCCACGAAGTGGCGGAATTTGAAAACGTCATCATCAGCTGCGGCGGTGGAACACCATGCTTCTTCGACAACATAGACTATATCAACCAACAGGGAGAGGTGGTCTATCTCAAAGCTACACCCGAAGTGCTCTATCGACATCTGCTGATGGGAAAGGTCGAGAGACCACTCATCAAAAACAAGACACCAGAAGAACTCATTGCCTATATCACCGAACAAGTCGCCAAACGCGAGGAATTCTACAACAAAGCAAGATACACACTCGACGTCAGTCTCATGGACAACTACGAGAAAATACAACTCAGCGTAGATCAACTGCGCCAACTGCTCAACATCTGAAATCTATTCTCATCCACAACAAATCCCACTCTGTCAAGACATGAAGAAATGGACTATTGAAGATTCAAAGGAACTCTACAACATCAACGGCTGGGGCACCAGCTATTTCGGCATCAACGAACAAGGCAACGTCTATGTCACTCCGTTTAAAGACGGAACACAGATTGACCTGCACGAAGTGATGAACGAACTCGCTCTGCGCGATGTAGAATCACCCGTACTACTGCGTTTCCCTGACATTCTCGACAACCGTATCGAGAAAACATGGAGTTGCTTTAAGAAAGCAGCAAAGGAGTATGACTACAAAGGTGAGAACTATGTGGTCTATCCCATTAAGGTCAATCAGATGCAACCCGTAGTAGAAGAAATCATATCTCACGGACGCAAATTCAATCTCGGACTTGAAGCGGGATCAAAACCAGAATTGCACGCGGTCATTGCCATGCAGTGTCAGAACGACAGCATCATCATCTGCAATGGATACAAAGATGAAAACTACATCGAACTGGCTTTGCTGGCACAGAAAATGGGCAAGCAGATATTCATTGTGGTGGAGAAAATGAACGAGTTGGAAATCATTGCCAACAAAGCAAAGAAGATGGGTATCAGGCCTAACATCGGCATACGCATCAAACTCGCATCATCCGGAAGCGGTAAATGGGAGGAAAGTGGAGGCGATGCCAGCAAGTTCGGACTCACCAGCGCAGAACTGCTGGAAGCTCTCGACATGCTCAACAAGAAGGGCATGCGCGACTGTTTGAGACTCATCCACTTCCATATCGGAAGCCAAATCACCAAAATCAGACGCATACAGACTGCACTCAGAGAGGCTTCACAATTCTACATACAGCTCCACAAGATGGGCTACAACGTAGATTTCGTAGATTGTGGAGGCGGACTCGGAGTGGATTACGACGGCACAAGGTCACCATCCAGCGAGAGTTCAGTCAACTATTCTATACAGGAATACGTAAACGACTGTATCTACACCTTCGTTGATGCGGCCAATAAAAACAATCTGCCCCACCCCAATCTGATAACAGAAAGCGGGCGATCGCTGGCTGCACACCACTCGGTATTGGTTATCGACGTGCTCGAAACAGCATCGCTGCCCGAAATGCCGGAGGAGTTTGAACCCGATGAGAATAGCCACCAACTGGTGAAAGACCTATACGAAATATGGGACAACCTATCACCAAGAAACGTATTGGAAGACTGGCACGATGCAGAACAAATCAGAGAAGAGGTGCTCGATCTCTTTGCACACGGCATTGTTGACCTCAAGACAAGAGCGGAAATTGAGGCGATGTACTGGAGTGTGTGCCATGAAATCAATGCATTGGCAAAGAATCTGAAACACATACCGGAGGAGCTGATGAACATCGACAAACTGCTTGCCGACAAATATTTCTGCAACTTCTCACTCTTCCAGAGCCTCAGCGACTCATGGGCCATCGACCAGATGTTCCCTATCATGCCTATTCAGCGACTCGCCGAACGGCCCACACGAAACGCAACACTACAGGATATCACCTGCGACTCCGACGGAAAGATTGCCAACTTCGTAACCAATCGCCACAACTCCCACTCGCTGCCGGTGCATCCGCTACGTCGCAACGAACCCTACTACTTAGGAGTTTTCCTCGTAGGAGCCTATCAGGAAATTCTCGGTGACATGCACAACCTCTTCGGCGATACTACCGCAGTACACATTTCCGTTAAGGACGGACAGTATCACATCGACCAGGTGATCGACGGAGAAACCGTTGCTGAGGTGCTCGAATATGTGCAGTATGAACCCAAGAAACTGGTAAGACAACTGGAAATATGGGTTACCAAGAGCGTCAAGCAAGGTAAGATCACACTCGAAGAGGGTAAGGAATTCCTTTCTACCTACCGCAGCGGACTCTACGGTTACACCTATTTAGAATAATAACTGACGGTTGTCAACAACCGCAGAAACATCACACACCGACGGTACAGACCGTCAACAACTGTTGGCTCTGACCAATCCGGTCAGGGCCAACAATAGTTAAAGAACAAAAAGAAACAAGTGAAACACTGCATATTACGCAAATTTATTACTAATTTTGTATGTGCAACATCACAACAATAAAAATGTTATGGAAAAAATAACCATCGTAAAAGTAGGCGGTGCGGTCGTTGAAGACGAAGCACAACTGACACAGTTACTCAAAGACTTTGCTGCCATCGAAGGGAAAAAAGTACTTGTACATGGCGGAGGACGACGAGCCACAAAGGTGGCTGCAGCACTCGGCATTGAGAGCAAGATGGTCAACGGAAGACGTATCACCGATGCCGACATGCTCGAAGTGGTAACCATGGTCTATGGCGGACTGGTCAACAAAAACCTCGTGGCACGACTGCAAGCTGCGGGAGTGAACGCACTCGGACTGACTGGCGCCGACATCGACGTCATCCGCAGCCATAAGCGCCCCGTCAAAGACGGTATCGACTTCGGTTTTGTGGGCGATGTGGAAAAAGCCAACGGACAAATGCTCCACACCCTCATCAACGCAGGAATCACTCCCGTCATGGCACCGCTGACACACGACGGACAGGGACATATACTCAATACCAACGCCGACACCATTGCCGGAGAAACCGCTAAAGCACTTGCACCCTACTACGATGTTACACTCATCTATAGTTTCGAGAAGAAAGGCGTGCTAAGCAATCCCGACGATGACAACAGCGTCATCAGCGAAATCACACGAGAAGACTTTGAGAGATACAAGGCTGACGGAACCGTAGCAGGGGGCATGATACCCAAACTCGACAATGCTTTCGACGCCATCGACGCCGGAGTAAAACGCGTGATCATCACCCTTGCAACAGCCATCGACGGACAACACGGCACCGTCATCCGATAATTTAGAGAAAAAAATATCCATCATTCTGTAACTTTCACTTTCCACAATCGTCGTATAAATAGAGAGGATGAAAAAAATCAGTTTTCGAAATGACATCCTGCCACTGAAGAATCTACTCTACAGGCTGGCGCTCCGCATCACTCTCGATCCTGCGGAAGCTGAAGATGTCGTACAGGAAACCATGATAAAGGTATGGAACCGGCGAGACAGCTGGGATACGATAGACAATATCGAAGCCTTCTGCACCACGACATGCCGCAACCTCTCGCTCGACAAGACACGGCGCATGGGACGACAGGAAGCATCGCTCGACAGCGTAGCAACAGACCCTGAAGACCACAGCAGCGCGTCAAACCCCGAAGAGCAGGCAATGCAACGAGACCGGGTGGCACTCATCCGACAACTCATAGACAGACTGCCAGAGAAGCAAAGATGCGTCATGCAACTGCGGGATATCGAGGGGAAGAGCTACAAAGACATTGCCACCTTGCTCGACATCAGCGAGGAACAAGTGAAGGTCAATATCTTCAGGGCACGTCAGGCTATCAAACAACAATTTAAGAAAACAGAGAATTATGGACTATAAGTACATCGAACAACTTTTGGAACGTTACTGGAAAGCGGAAACCTCTATCGAAGAAGAGGACATCCTCCGTGCGTTCTTCAGCCAACAGGACATTCCTGCGGCACTGAAGCAATACCAGCCGCTATTCACCTGCCAGCAGGAAGATGCCGACATCAAGTTGGGCGATGACTTCGATGAACGCATCTTGGCACTCACAGAAGATACCGAAGTGAAGCCCGTCAAGGCTCGCACCATCTCTCTGCAACAGCAGTTGAGACCGCTCTTCAAGGCCGCAGCAGTCATTGCCATCATCTTCTCTGTAGGTGGAGCCCTTCAGCATCCATGGGATGCCAGTTGGAACGACCCACGAATCGACTATGCCAACTCCTATATCCAGCAGATTGACACAGCCGACACCATAGTGCCCATGCAGGCGGAAAACATCACCGATGCCCCTGCCGACAGCAGCAAAGCTGTCAATGAGACACTACATAAAGAATGATACATTTCTATGCTTTCTCTATATTTAAATCATTTCAACATTAAAACAACAACGAAACTGTGAAGTTTCACTTCTCTCAAATTTTTCATAACATACTAACGAAGCGGGCCACCCATCAATAATGATAGGTGGCCCGTCGTACTTTTTGTCGCTAAAGTCCTGAAACTGTTTATGGCTTAGATCATAAACCGAAATGCCGCAACCGTCATTCGGTCGTTCTAACGGCCTGTCGGCGATGTTGACCAACCGGACGACATCAGTTCTGACTGTCGGCACGCTTCATCTGCAGATACAGCTGCCACAAGGCTGGAATAACTATCATCAACGAGAATCCTGCTGCCATCAGCGCATGTTGCTCACTTCCGAAGATATCTACCAGCTTCACATCAGCCTGTTGATACATATTGGAAACGATATACGCAGCACTGTTGTTCACCCAGTGATACACCATTCCGGGAATGATTGAACTCGTGCGCCAATACATCCATCCCAACAGCAAACCGCCAATAAAGGCATAGGGCATTTGGGCAGGATTGCCATGCACCAGACTGAAAAGCAAAGCAGATACGGCTATTGCCTTCCATGGTGTCAGCTTCTCAAGCAGTACGCGAAGCACTGCACCACGGAACACGACTTCCTCTACCAAAGGGGCCAACAGCCCGACGACCACATATCCCCAGTAGTTGGCCATCAAATTGCCCATCTCCATTTCTATCAGGTTAGGCAACTCAGGAAGATGCTCCTGCAACCAAGTAAAGGGAATTGCCATGCCTATTGATGCCAGTGCAGTCCAAAGCAGAACGCTCCAAGGACGTGTCAGCAACCAACTGGGCGATAAGGGTGTCATCCGTTTCCACAAGAAAACAACAAGGGCAAGGACATTGGCAGCCGACAAACCGATAATCATCTGTGTTGTTTTGTCAACCACCACCGCTGTGCTTCCTATCAATAGGCATACGCCTTCTACCACATTCATGACCACCACCTGGATGGCCACAAACAGCAAAACATATAATATTGCCTTTTTCATCTATTTCATCTATTTAATTGGTTTATCTTATTTCTACAGCTGTCAACTACTTGCCGCATACTGTTTCCTGCGCCTCTGCACCGGCACGAAGCACCTGCAAGGCATCGCTCTGATCCTTTGCCAACTGCGCTTTCAGGGCTGAGGCATCGGCAAAACGCTGTTCGTCGCGCAACCTACCGACAAAGCGCACACGCACAGTCTGTCCATAGAGATTGCCGTTATAGTCGAAAAGATGCACTTCGAGCGTTGTAGGCCGACCGCCAAACGTTGGGCAATGGCCGATGTTCATCATGGCAGGCAGTGTAGGTCCATCCACACCGATTGTTGCCCATACGGCATAAACCCCAGCCTTAGGCAGCAGTTTATGGGTATCGGGCGAGAGATTGGCAGTGGGATAGCCAATCTTCATACCGATCTGTTCGCCGCTGACCACTTGACCTTCGAGACTATAGTCGCGTCCAAGACAGTGGTGCACCTTGTCGAGCGCACCGTCAGCCAACAGTCGTCTGACCATCGACGAACTCACGGGGCAGTCTTCTTCTGTGATGTTGCACGGCTCAAGCGCCTCAACATCCATATCCATCTCCTGCCCATAGCGCACATAGTCGCTAAAGCCAGCAGATCGGTCGTGGCCGAAACGGTTGTCGTAACCCGTCAGCAGAAGCTTCACGCCAAGTTGTTGGCGCATCAGCAACATAAAGTCGCAGGCAGCCAAGCCAGCCATCTCTTCAGTAAACGGCAGTACCACGCAACGCTGCACACCGGTGGCGCACAGCAATTGCAACCGCTCATCGAGTGTTGTCAGCAGCGGAGGACACTTGTCAGGACATACCACACTGAGTGGATGGCGGTCGAACGTGATGACCGTAGATATCAGTTTTCGCTCGCGTGCCTTATCTGCCAGTTGTTCGAAAACAAAGCGATGTCCACGATGCACACCGTCAAAAACTCCGATGGTTGCCACCGCCAATCCTTCGAGTTGCATCGCCTTATCGTATATTAATATTTCCATTTCGGGTACAAAATTACAAAATTTCATGCAATTAGTTGCGTATTTGCAAAAAAAGCAGTACCTTTGCACCGCAAAAATTTGCGGACTTGTAGCTCAGTTGGTTAGAGCAACAGACTCATAATCTGGAGGTCCCAGGTTCAAGCCCTGGCTGGTCCACGCTTCTATTACAGCGACTTACGAGCATTCGTAGGTCGTTGTTTTTCGTTTCTGCGTAAACCATGTAGAAACAAACGATTTGAATCGGAAGCGCTGTTTCGTTTCTGCAGCGATGAATTGGCGAGTAAGATGCAATGATTCAGAGGGGAACGGTAGAAAAAACGAGGAGACATCAAGGCTTTTTTAATTTTTTTCTTTACCTTTGCAATCAGAAATAATAAGGTAAAGAGAAAAGCAATACCGAAGGATTGAAAACTAAAGACAAAACACAAAGCATGAAAAAAAATATCTTGATTACCCTCTGCCTGCTCATACTGTCAGCCACCATAACGTGGGCACAGGATGCCAACTTTTCTGAGATTCATTCAAACACCAGCCAACAGTCGCGCACACCTGAGGGTGACCGCCACCACTATGGACTATGGGCAAAAGACAAACTGATGTCGCCACCTCAGTTTAAGTCGCACTGGAAGTCGGCAGCAGACTCTATCCAGAAGCGTCGCGAGTTTGTCAATCTCTGTGGCAAGGCGTTTGGCTATTACGACGAGAAAGATGCGCTAAACACGGTTATCTATGGCGACAGCGCCCTGCGCACAGGTTTTGATAATGACCAGATATACTTCTATGTGGCACTCTCCTACGAGCAATTGGGCGACTACAAACAGGCTGAGCGCACCTTTAAGCAGGCTCGCTCGCGTGGCATTCCCAATGCCGGCAGAGCGCTGAAGGCTTTCCGCAAGCGCATGAAGGAAATGAAGGAAGCCACCAAGAAGTAACCTACCCTTGCAGGCAGGAAGATTGAGGCAACCCGCTTATATATTACATAATAGGTACACGTGTATACGCAGGCGCACGCGCGATGTTGCAAAATTTCGACCACTCGACCACCACAACCGCATAACGCGCTATGTGTGTGCAGTTTACGTGGGTGGTCGATTACGCTGACTCGCGGTGTTCGACCACCATTCGACCACCCTTCGACCACCAGCCATCTGCCGTTACCATCACAGAAACAGCTTGACCAAAATAGCCACCAATACACAATTTTGCATGTTCTGACGACCGGCAACACCCTTGTCAAACGTTGGACAAGACTATTGCATAATATTTGACACCACTATTTTCCGATATTTGAAACAATTTGTTTCCAACGTTGAAAAGACCCTTATCTAACGTTGGACAACACTCTTATCTAACATTGGATAACACCTTTATCTAACGTTGGATAACACTCTTACCTAACGTTGGATAACACTCTTATCTAACATTGGATAACACTCTTATCTAACGTTTGACAATAACTTTGTCAGCCGTTTGAAAATGCCTGAAAATAATTTTTGTTTACTTCGCGTGAATATCCGCCATGTTTATCGGGAAAAGCATGCGTGGTCGAAGCGTGGTCGAAAGCACGGGTTTGTAGCAATCGACCACAGCCTGAAGATGCTGTCTCATAGCCGATTACACCACATCTGTGGTCGTGTGGTCGAAATTTTTAGAAAAATAAAATTTTATGGATTCCAAATGTATGTACCCTGCCGCCCATCCGAGATGATTGCTGTCTCGATACCGACCTCCCGTCAGAAGGGTCGCCACTTGGAGGACTGGCAGATTCTGAGCCATGTACCCATGGGGCAGACGAAGCGACAATACGGACGAACAACCACGAAAGACAATAGCACAAAGGCGATGGCGATGGCGATGACCACCCACGATGCCGACTGGAAGATGAATGCGGCAAACGGTTCATAGTCGGTCCAATCTGCCCACACCCCTGTCCAGATGAGGATCATCAGCACGCACCATAGCAGTTTTCGGAAAATGTCCAATCCCCGCACGAGGCGGGCACCCATCTTCACCTTATAGCTGACACACCGACTTGCCATATACTGCAGCGATCCGAATGGGCACAGGTGGGTGCAATAGTATGACTTATGGCCTATCAACGGATAGACCAAAGCGACCAAAAGCATGAGACAAGGCACCGCTACCGCCAGCGGATTCATGCCGTGTGCCATATATCCCATGAGCGAGGTATAGGACAGGAAGGATCCACACCATAAGCCGAGCACCACCACATTGAGCGTGGATTGGCAGAAACGGTAGGTTTTGTTTTTCACAAACAACGGCAGGATGGCAGCCATCAGCACCACCAGGATGCCGGCTATGTTTTTAACCGACCAGTCGAAAGACGGTTGCGCGATGGTAGCCTGTGCGCGACGGGCATACGCCAATCCGCGCTGCACGTTGCCGATAATGGCTTTCGAAGAAAAGGTAGCACCCGACACCGCATCCACCTGCAGAGCCTCAGCCTCTTCCGTGGTTTTGCCGTTCCACCGGGAAAGCAGCTCCGCTGCCGTTTCAAAGAAATCTTCCGTCTCCTGATTGGGCAACGCCTTGATATGCTCCACCCTGTTGTCTTTGATGGTAATCAGGAGTGGAACCGTTCCGGCATAGCCGATAATATCTGATGCGATCGACGTGGTATTCACCACCATAGATCCATCGTCGAGCACCTGCAAGGTGTCGTTGTCGGCTTGGTGGGCTGTGGCTGTTGTCGCTTGGAAGTCGTGGCCGGGCAACGAACCATGTTTCGCCAGGGCAATCGAAGCGAGAATCAGCAATCCCACCAATAGGCTGCCCATTTGTCGCATAGCATCTTTCTTCTTCATCATCAATACTTGTCGTTGTGATAGATCATCGTGTTTCGTGCACAAAGATACGGCGATTATTTCTAATCTCCAATTTTTCCAACACAAAATAAAGGATTTCTCCACCCCACTTGTTCGTTTGTCTGTTGCCCCACACAGCAAATCCACAAGGTGAAAAAACGCATATAAACAGGTGAAAATCATAAAATTATTGGGATTTACGCTTGTCATTTTCACAAATATTCGTATCTTTGCACCCAGAGAATCACTATACTTATCGTTTCCGAAATAACGAACAAACAAAAAATATAATTATAGATCTATGAGAAAACTATTATTGTTATGTGCCTTGATTACAGCATCGGGTACATTCTTTTTGAGCTCCTGCTCTAAAGACTCAAACCTCTACGATCCCAATCAGAAGGTCAATGAGTACAACAACAGTTGGAACCAGCAGTTTGGAGCCATCGACCCCACACAAAACTGGAACGTAGCAACCACCGTTAGCGCAACAGCCGCTTGCCCCACCATTGCCGGTGAGAGCGAGATGCGCATCTATTCTGATGCTCCACTGGAAGACGAAAGCAACCTGATGGCTGTTACCAAACTGACCAATGGCGCAGGCAGCATCACGTTTGATGCCAAGAAGGCTGCCAACCACGTCTTCGTTTCTATCAAAAACAGCGAAGGCCTCTTCAAAATCTACAACTACTATGCTATCGTAAACGGCACAGTAAACATCACCCCGTCAGACTATATCACACCAACTCGCAGCGGATTTACACGTGCTGCCAATTGCCCGGTGATAAAAGGTGAGAAGAAGACGATGAATTTGCAATATAAAACATTAGCCAAAGATGCGATTTGTTGGAAGGATGATTGGAATACAAAAACCGTTGAAGAATGGATACAAGTTTACCAAAATCATATTTCCAAAGATAAAACTATTGAGTATTACAACCCTGGTCCTTTCACCACAGAATCTATCGCAACCAAAAACGCAGACGGTTCTTTCAACTATACAGTATTGGACTTCACACATTTCGAGCTTAGAGTTAGTGAGGGTGCAAAATGGGTTGGAGCTACCAAGAACATTGAAATCACCTTGCTCAAAGGTGTAGCTCAAGAAGAAGCTGTTCCCTGCTGGACATTGGGTCAAGGCTACAAGCTCTTCGGTCCTGGCTCATTCTTCATGGAGGGACAGAAGTACTACTGTAGCGAAAAAAGGAAACTCTACAATGGTATTGAAGGCTTGAAGCAGGTGGAGAAGGGATTCTCTATCGTTACCGAAGGTGGAGAAATCAAAATGCCTGTAGTATATGGTGCAACAGCTATTTCAGACCGCCTCGGCTACGTTTACTACAAAGACGGACAAGACCCATTGGCTCAGCCCCACTACATCTTGATGAACGATGCACGTCCTCAGAGCAACATCTATTTCAACAGCTGGAAAGGAGATGCCGTTGGTAACATGGCTTTATCAAACTGGAGCGAAGCACAGAAGTCGCTTTGGGACATACCCAAAGACACCAAGATGTATGGCACTTCATACAAATTGGCTTTCTTCGGCGAGAACCACGACCAAGAAGAAGCAACCTACAATTTCCCAGCTGGCTACCACATCGTGTTCTTCGTCGCACCATATCAGCCATCCAATCCCAACGATTACAGCAACCACAACGGTAAATACGAAGAGGGCATCTACAACTACTCGCTACCCGAACTGAACAAGCGCATCGGTCATCTTGAATCTAATTCTAATACAGATTGTCCTACATACATAGCAGACCCGAACCAATCATGGCTATCTGCCCGTGGCGCTATCAAGGCTACCGCTTGGACATTCAACGGACAGACATTCCTTGGATTTGAAGATGGTACTGACGAAGACCTCAACGACATCGTGTTCTGGGTACAAGGACAATACAATACTCCAGAACCTCCAATCACCGTGCCCGACCCGGATCCACTGCCCGAACCACAGTCAGAATCATGGATTATCGCATGCGAAGACTTGGGTAATACCGACGATATCGACTTCAACGACGTAGTGTTCAGCGTAAGCCATACCGCTGGCGAAACCACAGCGAAAGTCACTCCGCTGGCTGCAGGTGGTGTGCTGCCTTCAAACATCTACCACGGTGGCAACAACCTCGGCGAAATCCACAACCTCATCAATGGTGCACAGCCCAATGCCAACGGACAGTATTCTATGCTCAACACCGGCAGCAAGGGCACTCCCGGTAGCGCAATCACCATCAACGTGCCTGCCGACTACTCTGTAACCAACCATGGTTTCACAGTAAAGGTGAAAGACCAGAACGAGTCTATCGTGCTTGAGTCAGCAGAGATTGGCACAGCTCCCCAGATGCTTGTATTGCCAGGCGAATGGGCATGGCCTACCGAGCGTACTTCTATTGGTACCGCCTTCCCCATGTTTGTAAATTGGAGCAAGGCTGCCAATACCGCAATCGACTGGTATAAGAGTCCCGTAGAAGGTAAGGTGGTGAAGTAATTCACTACTCCCTATACAATCCCCCAATCACCCTAAGCAACTCCCACCCTACATGGGTAGAGTTTCTTAGGGTGATTTGTTTGTTTCATCCCCTTGCAGGAAGACCATACCCTGCATCGCATTCCCCATTCCCTTCGGGATGTGTTCGGGATGCGTTCGGGATGAATATGATATGGATATAGTATGGGTTTAGTATGGATTTAGTATGGATTCGGGAAAATAAAACTGAGCCAACCTGATAAGGAAGGCTCAGTTGGTCATATAGCAGATGGTCGTTGATATTATCTATAGGTATTGGTATTATCGGGATAGAGATACCAGTCGCGTGCATTATAGCGGTCGCGTCCCCAGTCGAAGAAAGAATGGCTGGGCGTGCAGTAAGCACCATCATAACCGTTAGCTCCGAGCGTTCCTATCACTTTTCCTTCGCGGGCATAACGGAAATCCGTAGCCACGAGCAAAGCCCAAATATAGTTTTTAGAATAAACCTCCTGGTTGGCACCATTTATATATTGGTGGATCACTTCGTCAGCTTTATACGTCATGGTGTGGGTTTCAAAATATCCGCCATTATAGGAAGTGACTGCAAAGAGGTCAAGATTCATCATATTGAAATCGTTGAAGGAGGCACGGCTCGACTGATGAAACAACACACGAAACTCACGCTTCACCGTTCCCACCTTCATTCCCAACTTGCCGGTAGTAGCCACCTCAGCCATATCTTCGTCGGTCATGGTGTTGTAATAACAGCGCACCACCTGCTGCGCATTGTCCATAGACCCTTTGCTGATGGCATAGTGGGCATCGCAGAATAGCGGAATACACACGTCGCGGTTGGCAGGATTCACCTCGCTCGTCTTCTCTATAAACTTGCGGCCCTCGGTTGTCGGCACAAAACTGCTGCCGTATTTATAATAAGGATAGGTGTCTTCTGCCTCGTAGGTAGTACCCACCACGGCGGTATTCACCCCTTTCAGGCGCATGGCAGCACCTATGGGGTTGACCGTTCCCACCGCTTTGAGATTGGTGGAAATAATCAGCGTATCGGGATCGGTGGTGTTGACAGCATAGCGCTTGTTGAGCTGAACGCCCATCACCAAGTCGTTGAAATCGTAGTCGCCAGGCTGTGGAAACGCATCTTCAAAACAGAATGTATAGGGTTGCGGACTTACTCCAGCCAGCATGGCAGGCGTAGAACCACGCAAATAGGCATTGCTGAGGTCGGCTGTGATGTTGACCTCATTGGTTCCAACGGCAATACGAGCCTCTTTCACTTCGCCCGCCGCATCGACAATAGCTATCCATAGCTCCGAAAGAACCGTCGGACACGACACGTTGACCGACTGCCTGTTGGCTCCATTGAGTTTCACATGTTGCAACAGTCGGGTTGTTGAAACGGCAGGAATGCCCGTAAACATATAAACCTCATAGCTGTCGGCAGAAGGCAGTATGACCGACATGGTGAGTTCTCGTGCCGTAGCCCAAGTATGTCCTGCATCAAAGTCCTTAACAGGAAATTCCTCTGCCACCAGATCAACATATCTTTGTTTTTGGAAAAACTCATGTTGACAAGCAGTCAGCACAAGCGTTGCCATTGTTGCGGCAATCAATTGTTTCGGTTTATTCATATTTGTTCGTAATAAAAACAGGATACAAAGTTAAGTAAAATAATGTATATCAGCACTATTCTTGATGGAATTATGATTTTTTAACATACTGTTAACTATACAAAAACGAAAAAGTTTTTATCTTTGCACCCACAATGGAAAGACTCTATATATAACGAAAACGAGCCAACCGTTTAATCTCATAGAATTATCAACAACAGTAAAATTAAAAATCGAGAAAATGAAAAAGATTCTTTTTGTAGGAATTACAGCCTTAGCCATGGCAAGTTGTACGCACGATGACTATGCCCCTGTTAGTAAGCAAGAGCAATATCAAGCTGTCTTCGAAAAGGAGTTTGGTACAGTCAATCCTAATGTTAACTGGGGATTCACTCCTCAGCAAGTATTCACATTCGACAAGGATGGCAAGCTCATTGGTACTCGTGGTGCAGACCCCAGTAACAACCTATGGTATAAATATCTGACCGTACCCGACGCGCTGACCGACGCTCAGAAAGATGTGGTACGCAGATGGTTCCAGACTCACCAAAACCCTAAAGGCCTCGAAGTCAACTGGAGCGACTACTTTGTACAGCAAGTATATAAAGGTGGCACTAATACTGAAGGTTCAAAGACACCCGAAACTTACGATATTCTTAAGGAGGATGATACTCCCACCGGCAGTAAGGTTACTGGTTCAAATCAGATGGACTGGCTGCATAGTGGTAACGGCGAAACCAAATACCACATCGAGCGCTTCAACGCTGGTGATGGAAGCAATACAGAGGTTTTTGAGGACGAAAACAAGAAACATGTGGACAAAATCATGTATATGAAGGACTGCAAGACCAAATACTTTGGTTTCCACGATTCTTATGGACAGACCTACTACTCCGACTCATACGTGCTGATTCCCGGTGACATCATCGATGACAGCGTGAAAGGCATGTATTTTGTAGGTTTCGACTATAAGATGCAAAAATACGACAACGGAAAAATAGAAGTCAGACCCGACGGATACTATAGCGACTGGATTGTCAGAATAGCTCCAGGCCTCAACGCTCCTGGTACAGCTATGCGCGTCATGGTAGAGGATATCATTGATAGCAATCTGACTTCTGTGACGAGCAGCGACTGGGACTTCAACGATGCTGTATTCGATGTAAAATTCGAGGACGTTACTATTCCCGGAACACAAGAAACCAATTGGCAAAGTCACAATCAAAGACAAGCTGTCATCACATTGCATGCTGCTGGTGGTACGAAGTATCTCACCATCGGTGGACAGGGTGACAAAGGTGTAGAGGTGCACAAAGCTCTCTGTGTAGAAGAACAAGGCACTATGATCAATACCGGCAACGGAGCCACACGTCCTGTAGCCATCTTCCGCATCCCTGTGGCAGACAATGTGACCAATGCCAACGATATTCCCGTTTATGTAGGTGATCAAGTATTGGAGGCTAAACAGGGTCAGGCCACCCAAAAGCTTTGCGTACCTACAGACGTAAAATGGATGAAGGAGCGCGTACAGTTCATAAATTCCTATGATCAGTTCAAGGACTATGTCAACAATAGCAAACCTGAAGATTGGTACAAGAGAGTCCAAAACTTAGGAAATTTATACTAATTCTTTATAATCATATAGACACAGGAGGAAGCGTGTCGGCGTATTGCTGACACGCTTTTTCTATGAAAAGACCAGCATATATTTGGCGTTGTGACAGAAAAAGTGTAATTTTGTTGGCTGTATGGTTTTAAATTATATTTGGGTAGCATTCTTCATCATCGCCTTTGTAATAGCGATGGTGAAATTGGTATTCTTTGGCGACTACAGTGTGTTTCCTGCCATGATGGATTCCACATTCAGTTCGTCGAAGACAGCCTTTGAGATTTCATTGGGATTGACGGGTGTATTATCGCTATGGCTCGGTGTGATGAAGGTTGGCGAACGCGGTGGCGTGGTCGATGTATTGGCACGAATCCTATCGCCGGTGTTCAGCAAACTCTTTCCCGATATTCCCAAAGGGCATCCCGTCACAGGCAGCATCTTCATGAATATTGCAGCCAATATGTTAGGACTCGACAATGCCGCCACACCATTGGGATTGAAAGCCATGGAACAGATGCAAGCCTTGAATCCAAAGAAAGACACAGCATCCAATCCGATGATCATGTTTCTCGTGCTCAACACCAGCGGATTGACCCTGATACCAGTCAGCATCATGGTTTATCGTGCTCAGTTGGGTGCTGCCCAACCCACCGATATCTTCATTCCCATCCTTTTGGCCACATTCTTCTCGACGTTGGCAGGAGTGGTAGTCACCTCACTATTCCAGCGCATCAATCTACTGAACCGCATCATGCTGCTCACACTTGGTGGTGCCTGTCTGGTGGTGTCAGCCATTATTTGGGCATTCAGCCAGATGGATGGTGAGACGATGAACCGCGTCAGCACGACAGTAGCCAACATCCTGCTGATGTCTATCATCATAGGATTCATCCTTGCCGGAGTGCGCAAGAAGGTAAACGTCTATGATGCTTTTGTAGAAGGAGCCAAAGACGGATTCCAAACTGCCGTGCGCATCATCCCCTATCTGGTGGCTATTCTGGTGGGCATCGGTGTGTTTCGCGCATCGGGAGCCATGGACATGCTGATAGACGGTATGCGCTGGACGGTAGAACAAACTGGCGTGAATGCACAATGGGTGGATGCGCTACCCACAGCACTCATGAAACCGCTATCGGGAAGCGGGGCACGCGGCATGATGGTCGATGCAATGACCACCTATGGCGCCGACTCCTTTGTAGGACGCCTGTCGTGCATCTTCCAAGGATCTACCGATACCACATTCTATATCCTTGCCGTATATTTCGGTAGTGTGGGTATTGCCAAAACCCGACATGCCGTAGCCTGCGGCTTGCTGGCAGACTTTGCAGGCATCGTTGCCGCCATCTGCATCAGCTATCTCTTCTTCTATTAAGAAATAAAGAAATAGAAATATGCCAAATCTGAAATCATTAGCAAAAGACACAGCCATCTATGGATTGAGCAGCATCGTAGGACGCTTCCTCAACTATCTGCTTGTGCCGATCTACACCGCATCCATGCCGGCATCGGGCGGTGGTTATGGTGTCATCACCAACATGTATGCCCTGACAGCATTAATCCTCGTATTGCTGACCTTCGGCATGGAGACCACTTTCTTCCGTTTTGCCAATAAGGAAGGGGAGCATGCAGAACGGGTATTCTCTACTGCTCTGATAGGAGTGGCATCAGCATCAACATTGTTCTTCATAGCTATTCTGCTACTCATCACTCCCGTCAGCACCTTCCTTGGCTATGCCGACCATCCGCAATATGTGTGGGTCATGGCGCTTACCGTTGCTATCGATGCCGTGCGTGCCATCCCCTTTGCCTATCTCCGACTACAGAAGAAAGCGTTGAAATTTGCAGCCCTGCAGATGCTGAACATCGCCATCAATATTGCACTCAACATCATCTATTATATCGGTATGGACGGTCATGATCCCGGTTATGCCTTCTATATCAACCTCGCCACATCAGCAATCGTCACACTCTGTCTCTTCAAAGAACTGTGGGGCATACGTTACGGCTTCGATTCACAACTGATGAAGCGCATGCTGAACTACAGCTGGCCTATCGTCATCCTGGGTGTGGCAGGCATCCTCAACCAAGTGGCAGACAAGATTCTCTTTCCTTTTATCTATCCCGGAAAAGATATGCACACCCAACTTGCCATCTATGGCGCTACGGTGAAGATTGCCATGATTATGGCTATGATCACACAGGCCTTCCGCTATGCTTATGAACCATTCGTGTTCGGCAAGTCGAAAGATAAAGACAACGATCAGATGCAGGCTTCTGCCATGAAATACTTCATCATCTTCACCCTACTGGCGTTCCTTTGCGTGATAGGTTGGATGGATGTGCTCAAGCGCATCATCGCACCCGACTACTGGGAAGGACTGCGCGTAGTGCCTATCGTAATGGCTGCCGAAATCATGATGGGCATCTATTTCAACCTGTCGTTCTGGTACAAACTGGAAGATAAAACCTATTGGGGAGCGATCTTCTCCGGTGTGGGCTGTGCCGTTCTCATCAGTATCAACGTCATCTTCGTACCGCGCTATGGGTATATAGCCTGTGCATGGGCAGGGTTTGCCGGCTATCTGACAGCGATGGCCCTCTCCTACCTTGTAGGACGAAAATACCATCCGATAGCCTATCCGATGCGCGATATTGCCCTCTATGTGGTATTGGCAGCGGCTGTATTCTTCGTGATGCAAGCCACCAACCACCTCTCTACCGCTGTTGCCATGGGAGTCAACACCATCTTCATCCTACTCTATACCGCCCTTGTGGTGAAGAAAGACTTCCCATTGGGCAGTCTGCCCGTTATCGGCAAATACTTCCGGAAACATCAAAACAAATAATTATAACACAATGAAAAGAAAAGCAATGTTACTCTTCGGCGCTTTGATGGCCCTGTCTGTCAACAACGCCAAGGCCGACGAAGGCATGTGGACACTCTACAACCTGCCGCCAGCCATCTATGAACAGATGAAACAGGAGGGATTCCAACTCCCTATGGAACAACTCTATCAGAGCAGCAATGCCGTGAAAAATGCCGTTATCAACTTTGGAGGCTATTGCTCAGGCGTTGTGGTATCTCCCGATGGACTCGTATTCACCAACCACCATTGCGGTTTTGAATCTATCCGTAGCCACTCTACCGTAGAGCACGACTATATGCTCAACGGATTTGTTGCCAACTCATATGAAGAGGAATTGCCCAACAAAGATCTCTTCGTAAGCTTCATGGTGGAACAAAAAGACGTGACCGACGAATTGCGCAAACTGGGCATGAGCAGCCTCGCTATCGGCAAAGTGGGCGAATGGGTGGATTCTGTAGAGAATGCCTGGCAGAAAGACATCCGCCAGAAAGACTCTACGTTGCGTGTAGAAATCAAGCCTTTCTACGAGGGCAACAAATACTATATGACAACCTATCGCGACTTTACCGACGTGCGTCTGGTATTCTCTGTGCCCAAATCGATGGGTAAGTTTGGTGGAGAAACCGACAACTGGATGTGGCCCCGTCAGACTTGCGACTACTCTGTATTCCGCATCTATGCCGACCCAAAGACCAATGGTCCTGCCGCTTACTCCAAAGACAACGTGCCCTATCATCCTGCATCATGGGCACCAGTATCAATGGATGGCTATAAACCCGGCGATTTTGCCATGATTATGGGATATCCCGGCAGCACCAGCCGCTACCTGAGCAGCTATGGTATCAAGGAACGCCGCGATGCTATGAATGCTGTTATGGCTCAGGCTCGTGCCGTAAAACAGGAAATCATGCTCCGCCACATGCGTGCCGACGAAGCTGTGCGCATCAAGTACGACTCGAAATATGCCCACAGCTCCAACTACTGGAAGAACTCCATCGGTATGAACAAATGTATCGATTCCATCGGACTCATCAGACAGAAACAGGAGTTTGAAGCCAAATTGCAGCAATGGCAACAGGAGTCTGGCTATCTGAAAGGATTGCTCGACTTTGGAAAACTGGAAAAACTCTACGCTAATCGATTCTCTGCCCTGCGTGCCCTCTACTATTGGAACGAGACTTGGGGTCGCGAACCAGACCAAATGAGTCTTCGTGCTAAGCGCATCCACAACGGCATGGAGGTGAAAGGTCCGGAAAACAAGAAGCATAAACAATATGTGGAGTTTAAAGACAATCGCAACGAGTGGGATGAAGCTACAGACCGCGAACTGCTTGCCGCTATGATGAAAAACTATAGCGAGCATGTGGAAAAGCAATATCACCCTGCATTCTTCACCACCATCGAAGAGAAATACAAGGGCGATTTCACCGCCTATGTCAACGATCTCTACGACAAATCGCTGCTGATGAAGGACAATACTCCTATTTATATTAATAAGAAGAGCTATGCCAAAGACCTCGGTGTGCTGTTCGGTCAAGACCTCATCGAGACCATGGGTGCCATCCGTGCCGATCTTTCTGGTAGTGCCGACCAGATTGAGGAACAGGAGAAATGGCTCTGTGCTGCCAAACTGCGCATGGAACAGGATCTTCCTAACTATTCGGATGCCAACTTCACACTCCGCATGACCTATGGTCAAGTGGGCGAATACACCCTTGGCGGCAAACCTTCTGGCTACTATACCGATGCTCGCAGCCTATGGGAGAAGATGCAACGCGCCAACGACAACTTCGAATACTTTGCCGAACCCGTCATGCACGAACTGCTCTCGGCAAAAGATTTCGGTGCTTATGCCGACAAAGAGACAGGTACGCTGCAACTCTGTTTTCTCTCTAACAACGACATTACCGGCGGTAACTCTGGTTCTCCTATCTTCAACGGTAAGGGCGAACTGTTGGGCCTTGCCTTTGATGGCAACTGGGACAGCCTGTCGAGCGATATCTTCTTCGACAAGCAGTTGGCACGTACCATCAACGTGGATGTGCGCTATATGCTCTACATGATGGATCGTTGGGGCCATGCCGACCGTCTGCTGAAGGAAATCGGCATCAAGAAATAAGATGAATGATAACCCATAGCAAAGGGAGCAGCACCGTAGTGTTGCTCCCTTTGTTTTATTAGAATCGTTGCCCATACCCCGATATGGTATGCTCAACGACTATCGTCCCATTCGGTCGTTAGGTTTTATCACAAACCAGATGTTAGAGTTTATCCCCTATCGGTCGTTAGTTTATTTCTTCTTCGGACGACGACGTGCCCAGCCTTCCTCGCTGAAGTCGGGCTCTTCACCACGCAAGCGCATAGAGTCTGGATTCATCAGCGATCGCCAATCGTTCATATCTTCATGATTCTGATGGCGTGCAGCTCCCCTTGAACCACGTTGCTGACGACCGTCGTTTCTGTCGGCACGACCATAACCTTTAGCGCCACGGCCTTCGCCACGTCCACTACGACCCTCGCTACGCTGATTGCGTGGAGCAGACTCGGAGGGACGTCTGCCGTTTCCGTGTCCAGCCTCATCAGCATCGTTGCAGCGCACTTCACGGCGCTTATAGTGCTGTCCGTTGAGGTTTTGCATCACGCGGTCAGCATCTTCCTCAGGAACTTCTATATAAGAGAACTTGCCCAAAAGGTCGATATGTCCCACCTGTACACGTCCTGGCACACACTTATTGAGGAACTGCATCACTTCGCCAGGATAGAAACCATCGTCCTTGCCTAAATTGACAAACAAGCGGCGGTATCCGGCTTCAGCCTTACGCGGTCCGTTCTGACGAGTACGACGGTTGCCATCTGCTTTACCTTCGCCCCTTGCAGCCTTGGCACTACGGCTATCGGGCTTGATGATTGCGGGTGCATTCTTATAATAGTCGAGAAATTTACCGAAGGTGATTGTCACCATCTTCTTGATAATATCCTCTTTGTCGATATATTCAAACTGACGGTTGATTTCTTCCATATAGGGAGCAATCTGCTCATCATCAACATCAGTCTTCATAATATCGTCCATGGTCTTGAAAAGCTGTTTTTTGCAAATCTCCTCAGGAGCAGGCAACGTACCATCCACAAAGTCCTTACCAATCTGTTTCTCTATCTGTCTCACCTTGAATTTCTCTTTGGTATGGATGATAGAGATAGACGTTCCCTTCTTGCCTGCACGTCCGGTACGACCGCTACGATGGGTGTAGCTCTCAATATCGTCAGGCAATCCGTAGTTGATAACATGGGTAAGATCATCCACATCAAGGCCTCGTGCTGCAACATCGGTAGCCACAAGGAACTGTACGGTGTGCTGGCGGAACTTCTGCATGGTCAGGTCGCGTTGTTGCTGACTGAGATCTCCGTGGAGTGCCTCGGCATTATATCCATCCTTGATGAGTTTGTCGGCAATCTCTTGTGTTTCTATCTTAGTGCGACAGAAGATAATGGCAAAGATGCGAGGATAGAAATCTACCACTCGTTTCAATGCGAGATATTTATCACGTGCATTGACCAGATAATAGATGTGGTTCACGTGTTCAGCACCTTCGTTTCGTGATCCCACCACAATTTCTTTATGGTCGTGCAGATAGTTGAGTGCTATTTTCTCAATATCCTTACTCATAGTAGCCGAGAAGAGCAATGTGTTTCTATCGGCAGGCACACACTCGAAAATAGCATTGATACTGTCAGAGAATCCCATGTTGAGCATCTCGTCTGCCTCGTCGAGCACTACATTATTCACCTGATCGAGTTTAGCAACTCCACGGTTGATGAGGTCGATGAGACGTCCTGGTGTGGCAACGATAATCTGCACACCATGTTTTAGTGTACGTATCTGCGAACCGATATCCGTTCCACCATATACAGCGGCAATATGCATGCCGTCGATATATTTTCCAAAACTGTTGAGATCGTCAGCAATTTGCAGACAGAGTTCACGTGTAGGACTAAGGATGATGGCTTGTGTTTCTTTTCGCGATGCATCAGTTTTCTGCAACAACGGCAGTCCATAGGCAGCAGTTTTACCTGTTCCTGTCTGTGCCAATGCAATGACATCGTTTTTGTTACCCAACAAATAAGGGATTACTTCTTCCTGTACTGGCATTGGATGTTCGAATCCAAGCTCGTCAATAGCGCGGCGAATCTCTTCGCTGACGCCCAATTCTTCAAATGTTTTCAATGTTTTTTTACCTTGATAATATTGCTAATAAAGAAGGCTGAATTCACCCTCCCAGCCATTATCCCACACAAACGATATGGGATCATCAGGGTGCAAAAACCTTCCAAAAATCCTGCGGACCATCATACACATGGTCTAAATTCGTGTGCAAAGGTACGAATAAGTGAGTGAAATACAAAAGAAAACTGTTTTTTCTTTTGTATTTTCGAATGTAAGTACCTTCGACGCATCGCGTCAAAGGTAGTGCAAACCGAGCGAAATACAAAGAAAATCAGAAATTTTCTTTTATTTCCGAGGTGCAGCCTACCTAAGAGACAAAGTCTCAAAGGTACGAATAAGTGAGTGAAATACAAAAGAAAACTGTTTTTTCTTTTGTATTTTCGAATGTAAGTACCTTCGACGCATCGCGTCAAAGGTAGTGCAAACCGAGCGAAATACAAAAGAAAATCAGCATTTTCTTTGATTTCCGAACACTTGCAAAGTTGACGCAAAAATATTTTTGTCCTCTTATCAACCAATTTCTTCCTCTTATCTGCACTTATTACCTGTCATCGTATATGGGCATTTTGGCGACTTGTAGAATCTAAAAAAACACAGTAAATTTGCAAGTAGGAAATGATTAAAAAAATAACTAAAAACTATACCCATTATGAGAGACTGGACGATACGGTTGCTCCTCCTATTATTGGTTGCTATGCCAATCACAATGGAGGCTAAAGAAAAAGACAAACCACTTATATATGAAGTAAGTTGTGGCGGGTCAGCAAATCAAGGTTTTTATTTGGTAAAAGTGAAAGCCGTGGTCGATAAAAAAGAAATCGGCGACAATATCCTAAAGCGTTGCGCTATACATGGCGTGTTATTCCGAGGCTATTCAGGTGGCGGTGGATGCATTTCGCAACCGCCAATGGCGGGTAGTGCCATGGTTGAACAACAGTATAGCGACTTCTTTATTCCTTTTTTCCGCAAAGGAGGAGGATGCGAGGCTTATGCCACTCTGATAGAAGGATCTATGCAGGTAGTGCGTCAAGGCAAACAGTATATCGTTACCGGCATCATCTCTGTATCCAAAGAACAACTCCGCAAAGATTTAGAAGCAGCAGGAGTGGTGAAACGATTAAACAGTGGATTTTAACCCTAACACGAAACAATATGAAGAAAACCATTCTCATCAGCATCGCCATATTTATGATGGCAGGTGCAAAGGCACAAGTGGCCATGTCGCCTCGAGTAGGATTCGAGACCCAATGTCTCGGTGTGGAGGAAGATGGCACTCAGACACTACGTGTATGGGGATTCGGCAGCAAGAAGAAAGATGCGGTAGAACAAGCTATGAAAACTGCCGTACGTGACATTCTCTTCAAGGGTATTCATGCTGGCATGGAAGGTTGCAACACACGTCCTATGCTGACAGAAGTCAATGCTCGCGAACGTCACGAAGCCTATTTCAACAAGTTCTTTGCCGACGGCAACCGCTTCAAGAAATATGTTTCTTTCAAGGATGAGAAAAAGAAGAAAAAGTCAAGAGAACATACCGAGAGTACGTTGGGAACCCGATGGAGCATTGTGGTAACCGTGAAATGTCCACAGTTGCGCCAACGACTCATCAAAGATAAAATTATTCAGAAAGACTATAAATAGACACGCTATAATAATGAACACAAGGATTAACATTATACTGATAGCATTGTTGGCAATTGCCATGCCGTCGTTCGGACAGGCCAAACTGCCGAAATTGATGGTTGTGCCAAGTGATGTCTGGTGTAACGAACACCATTGTATGGATACTGTAGATGTGATGGGCATCAAGGAAATGATTCCCAACTATAAGAAGGCACTACAGGAAAACCGCGACCTGATGGCGGTCATCTCCAAAATCAATACACTCATGGCAGAACGTGGTTTTCCTTTGCAGGACCTCTCACAGACCATCAAAAGTATAGAACGCATCAATCAAGAGAACAGTGTGATGCGTACCAAGACCTCAGGTGCTGGTTTGGCAGAGAGTCCTGTTGATCGTTTGCGTCGCACGGCTCGTGCCGACATTATCTTAGAAGTAGATTGGGGAGTGAATGTCAATGGGCCGAAACGTTCCATTACCTACAATCTCCGCGGACTCGATGCCTATAGTAACAAGCAGGTTGCTGGTGCAGAAGGAACTGGAGCACCATCATTCTCTGCAGAAGTTCCAGTGCTCATAGAAGAGGCAGTGCAAGACCACATGGACAGTTTCACATCTCTGCTCCGCCAGCACTTCGATGACCTTCTTGCCAAAGGCCGCGAGGTTGTTATAGAATTACAGATTCCAGACAACGGACAAGAACTCGATTTCGAAACAGAGTATGATGGTAAGGAACTCGGCGAACTGATTACCGAATGGATGGCAAACAATACCGTAGAACATCGTTTCAACAAGAGCGATGCCACCGAAAACTATCTGCTCTTCGATCAAGTTCGCATCCCACTCTACCACACCAACGGTATGGCTATGGATGCAGAAGGTTTTGCACGCGAACTACGTAAATATCTGAAAGGAGCCCCACGCAACATATCCACTAAGGTGGTCAACCGTGGACTGGGTCGCTGTCTGCTTATTGTTGGAGAAAAATAAAGTATTACGACTATGAAGAAATATATTGCATCGTTTATCATAGCCTGCACAACGGCACTTTCCGTTCAGGCTCAAGAGTGCAGTCTGCCTATTGGCATTGCATTCCAGTCTGGTGCGTCTGCCATTCCAGTATCTTACCAACGAGTGGTAGCAGGCAAACTGCGCCAGTTATTGACAACGAATGGTGTATCGGCAATGGCAGGACTCCATAGTTTTGCATTGGTCCCTGAATATGAAATCATAGGCAAGAGCATCACAGCAGGTCCTCCCCGCCAAACAGTCTGTCAGATACAACTCAACCTAAAGGTGCTCAACGCTGACGATGGTGTTGTATTCTCGGCATATACCACTCAACTCGATGGTGTCGGTCAGAGTGATGCTGCCGCATTCAGCGATGCCGTAAAACGGCTGACGCCACGTCATCAAGGATTGTCAGACTTCATTGCTCAAACACAAAAAAAGATTGTTGCATACTATGATGCGCAAGCAGACCGTATCATTGCCCGTGCCAAGATGCTGGACCAAACCCGTAAGTATGATGAAGCCATCTACGAGTTGCTCATTATTCCCGAATGTGCAGCTGCCTATGATCGAGTGCTGTCATGTGTCAAGGAAGTTTGGCAACATCGTATCAACACCGAAGGCGAACGACTATTGACCAAAGCCGTTGCCGTTTGGTCTGGTCGTACAAATAGTGATGCTGCTATCGAAGCTGCCAATCTGTTGGCAGAGATAGATCCCGAATCATCAAGTTATGAGGCTGCTATCAAACTTCTTGAGGAAATCAAAGAGAAGGCTGAACTGAATACGCCATGGGATATTGCACTAAAAGTCATGGACGACAACATCGATATGGAGCAACGTCGCCTCGATGCTTCCAAGGAAGTAGCTAAAGCCTACGCAGAGAACATGCCACAGACAGAGACCAAACTTCTATTCTTAGATAAATAAAACTAATTTTTCAATATATATAAAAACAGATATCAATATTACAATAACCTCAAAAAAATTATGATTATGAAGAAAATTATGCTTTCAATTATCGCTTTAGTTTCATCGATATCAATGGTTCAGGCACAGACATACAAAATTGGTGACGTCTATGACAAAGGCGGTGTAAAGGGTGTTGTGTTCTACGTAGATGACAGTGGGGAACACGGTCTGTTAGTAAGTCCTTCCGGTTTTGAGGGCAAATGGTGTAAAAAAGAGCAAGCAAATAACACAATCAATTGTTATGACGAAAAAGACGGTGCCGTAAATATGGAAACCATTGCCACATACATCAAAGACAATGACGCTTCATGGGACGAATTTCCTCTGTTTCAATGGGCTCGTAGTTTAGGAGAAGGTTGGTATATTCCTGCAAGTGATGAGCTCAAGCTCTTAGCCAAAGCCATTAACGGTGGTGAAGAATACAGCGAAAAGAATATCAACAAATTCGCCAAGATCTTAAAAAAGGAAAAAGGCAAAGGATTTATCAACAAGGGGTTTGGACATTCTGATGACTTTATGAATATTTACTCTTCCACTGAAATGCGAGATTCCAACGGTTTGGTTTTTACGCTCTTTTTCCAAGAGTCATCTGGCAGTAAGTTTGGAACAGCCATGCTGGGCAAATTTGCTAAGCGTAAAGGAAAACTTATTCTTGCTGGTCAATATAAGAATATGAATATTCTTACTGATGGTTTCAAGACTGATTTCGGTCGCGCCGTTCATAAATTCTAAAATAACACGTATGCCTTATCACAGACTTTTCTGTATCGTATTTTTGTGCATGACCCTATTGATGGGTCGTGCACAAAACCTCACAAAAATACAAACGGACGAGAAATGGGGCTTCATGAAGACAGACAGCACCATAGCTGTGCCTTGTATTTACGATGAGGTATATCCGTTTGTCGATAATATTGCCATCGTTCGCAAGGACACATTATGGGGGTTTGTAGATACAAAAGGTACAGAGAAAGACATTCGCTATACCCAAATCAGTACCTTTGGTAACAATGGCATGTACAAAGCTTTGTACAATAAAAAATGGACGTTACTGGACTTACATGGCAATCCTCTGCCCAACAGTCAACAGTATGACATCATATTACCTGTACATAAAGGAGTAGCTATTGTTGTCAACGACAAGAAACGTGGTCTTGTTGATGGAGTTGGAAACATCATCCTTCGTCCGCAATATGAGGCTTTAGAATGTGGCGAATACATTATATTCAGCAAGCAATCCGACAAACCGGGTAGTTCCATCGGCATGTGCGACTACCAAGGTCGTATTATCTTGCCTGAAGGAATTCTTATGTCTGGCTATCCCCCCTCAGACGACATCATTTTAGGAAAAGTCTGGAATAAAGACGGCAAAGGAACCTCGTTTGCCTTTTATAATATCAATACAAAACAAACCACGATACTACCATCGCCGTTTGGCATTGTCTATAATGAATTCAAGAATGGTTATTGCCTTGTCAAAGAGTCTGGAAATCGTTCTTATTTCATTGACAAGACGGGCAAGAAAGTTTCTCCTGACTATGAAATGGTTGGAGCCAGAAGCGAAGGGCACTATGTCGTGAAACTAAATGGTAAATATGGAGTGATTGACTCGCTGATTCATGAAACGATTCCATGCAAGTACGATGAGGGTGGAACATATATCAGCGAAGGACTATGGAACACCATGAGCGATGACGAATGGGGTTATCTTAATATGATGGGGCAGCAAGCCATCCCATTTGAATATGAATTCACCCAACCATTCTTCAAAGGCCATGCCTATATTGGTGAACTCATTGATGGCGATGTGCGCTTCGGACTTATCAATAGGAATGGCAATATGGTGCTACCTATCAAATGGAAGAATATCAAATACACACTCAACAACAAGGGGGAAATGAATGCCGTATGGCTGACCGCAGATTCTGTATATTGCCGGCTCGACACCAAGACCATGAAATACAGTTACCAACAATCAGGTTTCAACGATGTAGAGTTCGATAATCAAGGTAACACCCTTGTAAGACAAGGCGAGTTTTGGGGATGTGTCGATACTGATGGCAACCAATGCATACCAGCCCGCATACCAACAAAAGAAATGATTATAAGCATACTTGACAAGATGCAGAAGGAAGGAAAGAAACAACTCGATTACACCGAGACCTATCGAAACAGCATCTATGCTAACGAGAAACGAAACTACTGGAATTTGCGAAGCCAGATACCAGAAAACATGTGGGACTACTAATTTTCAGAACAATGATAAAACGAATACATATTCTCTTAGCTGTAGCTTGTGTGTCACTGCCAATGAAAGCACAAGACCAACAGGAGCTGAAATACAGACGCAGTTCCATCTATAGCATGATGGTAAAACATGTCAATCAAGATTTTGCTGAAGATATCAGCAAGGTATTTATTGACATGCCGACCCCTGATAAATATAACAACCATGATCTGAGTGTCAAAGTGGTCAGTGTGCCAGAAAAGAAACTGGACGAAAATTCAGACATAACCAGTTTTCTGAAACGACATGTGATTGGTAGCCGTTTGGTTGCCAGATGGTTCAACCGTGATATCATTACTGGTAAGTGCAACATGGAACTGGTAAAAGAACGGGGGCTGTATAATGCCAATGAATTCGACAAAGAACTTGCTCGCCATTCGCAACGTGGTAATGCGTTACTGGAAGATGCAGGAGAAGACCTGATAGGCAACACCTTCGTTCTGGTCAACGATATCCGATATATCGACCGTTCGAAAGGCTCTTCCATTGTGGGCAGTATTCTTCGCATAGGTGGTTCGATCATGGATATTGCCAATGGTGGAAATACAAATTATTCAGAGAACATGGAGAGTCTGGCACAGATTGCAGAAAGCTATAAAGGCTTTAAGGTGAAGATTCATACATTTCTGTATCGCTTGGTATGGGAAAAGGAGACTGCCAACAAATTCTACCGCCAATACTACGCGGTTGGCAATGATGAAGAAAAACGCTTGGCATTTGACAAAAACCGAGAACTCTTTACCCTCGAATATGTAGGCGAACAGGAGAGTAGCGGTAGCAATGTCTCATTCATGGGTATCAACGAAGACGAACCATTGCTCATGGTGCGCAAGGCTTGTCAACGTGCTTTGGACGAAAACGTGGCAAACCTACAGAAAAACTTTGATGTGTTTAAAGTGAAGATTCCTCTTACATCAACTGACCCTATCACAGCTCCCATCGGCATGAAAGAGGGACTTAGCATAGACTCAAAATTCGAAGTGCTGGAGATTACTACTGATGAAGACGGCCGTACTACCTACAAAAGAGTCGGTACCATAAAACCCGTAAAAAACAAAATATGGGACAACCGCTTTATGGCAAAAGAAGAAAAGGCAACAGGTGCTGAACTTGGTCATACAACGTTTGAAAAGTCCAGCGGAGGCAAATTCTATCCTGGCATGTTAATACGCGAAATCAAATAACATAAACTATAACAATTATGAAACAGTTCAAAACTATCACGCTAACACTGATTTTCCTCTTCACAGCATCCACGGTTTCTTGCTATGCAGAAAGCAGTGAATTGAGGAAACTTATAAACAAGGTCAATAAATGCGAGCAGGAGAATGCCACACAGAAAGATATGGCTTCAGCGGTAGAGTTGGCAAATAAAGTAATAGAAAAAAATCCCAAAGAGACTGGTGCCGCCTACTATTATCTCGGTGAGATATATGCTCGCACAAATAGTGAAAAAGTAAGAGACTATGAAAAAGCCATGGATTGTTTGCAGAAGTCTCTTCATGCACTTGGACCCAAAAACAAATTAAGAAGCTTTGCACACTATAATATTGGTTTGTTATATTACCAAGGCAAAGGCATGGAACAGAATTACGATTCAGCTTTTGTGCATTTTGAGAAAGCACAGGAACTTAATAAATCACTTATTGCCGGATATGCTGAGATGATAGAATTCGGTTTAGGCACCAACAAAGACCCTGGTTATGCCTTAACCTGCTATGAAGAAGGCATCTCTGCAGGTGAAGATCTTTATGAAAAAGCTTATGCTTTGAGATATGTTATCCAACACATGATAAACAATGATCTCAATGAAGAAGCATATAAAAATTATCAGATGTACATTATAACATGTTCTACTAAAAACGACGAAAAAGGTTCTTTGAAATATCTGAAAGCATCTTCTGATGCCGGCTTTGTTCCTGCTATGTGCTCATACGCTTTTTATCTACGTCAAGGAGAATTGGTAGAAAAAAATCTGGAAGAGGCTGTCAGACTGTGTAAAGTGGCTTCAGATGCTGGTTACTTACCTGCAATGTTCAATTATGCCTATACATATAAACTTTTCGATAATTCTATTACATTAGAAGAAGAGTTCAAACTATACAAGAAAAGTGCAGATTTAGGGTTCCCATTATCACAAACTACAGTAGGCGCTTATTATTACAATGGATGGGGCGTGAAAGCAAACATAGAAGAGGCTTACAAATGGAACTTTATTGCTGCAAAACAAGGTGAAAAACAAGCTAAAATAAATCTGCAAAACATCGGAGTTAATCTATCGAAGGAGCAACGAGACGCCTTGGAAGTTGAAGCCTTGAAATTGCCGACAAGCAATAAAGAGTCATCCAAACTACTGGCAGAATTATCAAGTATTCCTACATTCGGAAACGATAAGAGCAATGCCGGTGCACAGAAAAGCCAAACCTCTGCCGGTGGTGCGCTCAACGCATCGTTTTATCAAAGTCAATACAACAAATACAGCCGTAAGGCGGAACGGGAGTTGAAATCACCAGAACCGCGTGCCGACTATCTCGCTTCGTTGCAGAAAAACATGTCATCGTTGGCTGAACAAGCCCTTGCAAAGGGGTTCACCATTAATCGCAATACAGAACTTGAACAAGCGACTATAGATAAAAAATAGGTTTCTACCAATAAACAATTTATAAACATTTAAATTTTTACTATTATGAAGAAATTATTAGTTGTAGCAATTCTCGCACTATCTGCAGTAAGTGCTTTCGCACAGGTTGAAGAAGGTAAATCTTACCTGAAAGTATATGGTGGTTATACCAATACGACAAGTAATGCCAGTGATGCCAGTGCAAAATCAGGATTTGTAGGTGGTGCACTTCTTGAATATGCCCTGGGTGATAATGTATCACTCGGGTTTGGAGCTAACTATGCGAAGAAACAGATCAATTTCTGTGGCTCTGGCTACGATCTTGACGCAGAACTGAATTACATCACTGTTCCTATTATTGCACGCTATTATATTGCTGGCGGCCTGTCTGTATACACCGGAGGAGAACTTAGCTATCTGGTATCTGATGATACAAAAGGTACTGGACAATTGATGAAACATAATAAGTTTAATGTCGGCATTCCTGTTGGTGTCGGCTTTGAGTTCAGTCACTTTGTTCTTGAGGCACAATATAGCGCCAGCGTGACTGGTTTCCGCAAAGACATGGATAATAGCAATATCACCAATCCTAAAATTCATGGTTTCCAAGTGACTCTTGGCTACAAGTTCTCTCTATAGCCCAAAAGACCAAGCAATATCTAATAGATAAAAAGTTGCGCAAGACACGAAGCAAGAGTAGAAAACAATGAAAACATAACTTTTGCCCCTGTTGGCAATCCTTTTTATAGGATTTCTCTTGCGACAACAGCTATATTAAATGCAGTCGGAATGGCTGCATTTTTTATTTATACCAAAATATACCATTACCTTTCTATAGATGTCGTCAATTTTGTGTATCGGTTGCGTAGTTAACAAAGTTTGTATCGAAGATGTGACAGTATATTTGCCATCTTTTCCGTTACGTTAAAATGGTTTGTTCGGAATATCCATACCTTTGCAATTGGATATCAATCAACACTATTATAATATGGATAAGAAAAAAATGAGCTTTTGCCAAAGCTGCGGTATGCCGCTGACAGACGATATTCTTGGTACCAATGCCGATGGCAGCAAGAGTGAAGAGTATTGCATCTACTGCTATAAAGACGGGGCATTTACCGGCAACTACACTATGGAAGAGATGGCAGATTATTGTTCAATGTTTGTAGATGAATACAACAAGAACATGGGAAAACAACTCACAAAGTGTGAATACAAGCAACAACTACTGCAGTGGTTTTCGAAACTCAAGCGATGGAGCATGCCACAGGATGCCATTCCACATGCCGACCATCCCATGAAACAGGTATATATCGACCACATCAATGCACTCGGCATTGACGAACTTCACGTGAACAATCTCTATGTCTTCATGGGTGCTATGGTCAACCAATTCTATACCGTCAATGGCAATACCACCAAACTTCTTAATGATGATGAGGCATATTGGGGAACTCAGATTCAGAAATCAAATGGTCGTTGCTATGGTGTTGCGTGTAATGAGAAGTATATTCTCGTGAGCGAATATAACATAGATGGTACAGATGCCGAAGTTGTGACCTTAACCCGAATCGACCATGAAGTAGGAAAGAAATAGAATCTACATCGTTCTCGTGCGCACGCATGCGTATGTATGCACGCGCACGCGATGTCGAAAAAATCGACCACTCGACCACCACATAGCATATCTCGCTGTAAATTACCCGTTTATAGTGGTGGTCGATTGTTCTCTGAGTGCTTTTTCGACCACCAATTGACCACCCATCGACCACCATGCGCTTATTGTTGTTAAGATGATGACTGTTTAGACAGCGAAGTAAACCAACAGCGACAACACCTGTTCCTAATATTTGAAAGTACTTGTTTCTTATGTTTGAAAAGACCTGTTTACAACGTTGAAAAGACTTGTTTACAACGTTTGAAAACAACTTTATCAAACGTTGGATAATACCTTTATCAAACGTTGGATAACACCTTTATCAAACGTTGGATAACACCTTTGTCAAACGTTGGATAACATCTTTGTCAAACGTTGGATAAAAACATTATCAAGGTTTGTTAGAACCCTGAAAATAATTTCTTTTCAATAATTTCAATATTTCGTCACAAGCATATAATAGTTAGCGACCATAAAACCTGATATATAAACTGGAGAAACGGGCACTCGTTTCTCCAGTTATATTCGGTTATTTCATGCATCACAAACCATTATTCTGCAAACCTTTCCGCATCTTTTCGCCATATTCCTCCGACACATAATTGTAAATATCCCTACAACACTCTGCCGAGAAATCAAGAGCTGATGATACAAGAGCGTCCCATTGCGATTCGGTAAGCCCTTGGTCAATATGCTGGCGGGTAATGCCATTCTTGATGAGTCCGTAGATGAAACCTGCATTGAAATTGTCGCCGGCACCGATGGTGCTGACCGTTTCGGTGGGCAAAACGGGATATTGCTTGCTGAAACCACTATCACCACGCACCTCAACAGGATCTGCCGAACGGGTATAGATGAACTTTTTGGTATAGAAGGCTATCTGCGAACGATAAACGGTGTCGGCATCATGCTGGCGGAAGAGTATTTCGAAATCCTCCGAACTGCCACGCACAATATCTGCCATCTCTAAATTGTCGAGCAGATTGGGCGTCACCTTCATCACCTCGTTCTTATGAGAAGCACGGAAATTGACGTCATAATAAAGTATGGCGCCACGTTGGCGAGCATAGTCAAGGAAGGCATATACCTGGGGACGGATGACAGGATTGAGAGCAAAGAAACTGCCAAAAAGCACGATGTCATCGGCATTAACCTCAGGATAGACATAGTCTATGCGATCGTGGGGATGGTCTTTATAGAAAATGTAGTCGGCATCGTTGTGGTCGTTGAGAAATGCCAACGACAATGGCGACTTTGATTCAGGATAGACATTGACGTAGGAAGCATCGATACCATTGCTTTCCATAAACTTAATGATATTTTGTCCGATACGGTCGTTGCCTGTCTCACTAATCATACTCGCCTTCACTCCCGAACGTCCGAGAGAGATGATGGCATTGAAAGTGCTACCACCAGGCAGTGCGCTGATGGGTTTCTCGTCGCGAAAGATGATGTCGAGCACCGTTTCGCCTATTCCTATTACTTTTCGCATAGCATTTGTGTGTTGTTGTTTCAATATAGCAGACAAAGTTAACGCAATTTTGCGTAAATACAAAAAGAAAAAATATTTTTTATGAACGTTTTCATCGGAACCGAACTGGGTCGAGTTATGTCATGTCGTGAAAACAATGATGAAATCCAACCATTTTTTAATATCCTCCATCCATTTATGGCTTTTTCTCAATTATTAGCTGTAATTTTGCAAACGAAATATTGTTTTTTGAGATGAACAACTATCACACCTATACACTCAACAATGGTCTCCGAGTAATCCATCTGCCATCTGATTCGCCCGTTGTATATTGCGGAATCGGCGTGCGCGCGGGGTCCTGCCAGGAAGAAACGGGCAAAGAAGGCGTTGCCCACTTCTGCGAACACGTTACTTTCAAAGGCACTGCACGGCGCTCGGCACTACAGATTCTCAACACACTGGAGCGTGTGGGTGGCGACCTCAATGCCTTTACCAACAAGGAAGACACGGTGTTTTACGCTGCTATACTGCGCGACCACCTGCCCAAGGCGGTAGATTTATTGTGCGACATCGTATTCCACAGCACTTATCCTGATACTGAAGTGGGGCGCGAACTGGATGTGATATGCGACGAAATAGAGAGTTACAACGACTCGCCTGCCGAACTTATCTACGATGACTTCGAGAACTTGCTGTTCTGCGGACACCCTTTGGGCCACAACATACTGGGCAGTCGCGACGTGGTGGCACACTTCACTGCCGACGACGCACGTCTGTTCACCAGAAAACACTATCGCCCGGACAATGCCATCTTCTTTGCCTACGGCGATATAGACTTTCAGAAGCTCATCAAACTGCTGGAACGCCACGCTGATGTCATAGGCACAACGATGAAAAGCGACAAAAAAGCGCCCATTTCATCGGGCTCTACAGACCTGTTCGAAACTTATACCGACCCGGGAGAGCATACCCATATCGTGCAACGAAACACCCATCAGGCACACGTCATGCTGGGCTGTCGCACCTTCTGTTTCGATGACAAGCGACGTCTGCCACTTTATCTGCTCAACAACATATTGGGCGGACCGGGCATGAATGCACGCCTCAACCTGTCGCTGCGCGAGCGCAACGGACTGGTATATACCGTAGAAAGCAGCATGGCGAGCTATCACGACACAGGGGTGTGGTCGGTATATTTCGGTTGCGACCACCACGATGTGAAGCGCTGCCTGCGACTGGTTCACCACGAACTGGACCGACTGATGCAGCGTCCGCTCAGTCAACGACAACTGCACGATGCAAAGCAACAGTTGAAAGGACAGATTGCCATAGCCTGCGACAACCGCGAACAGTATGCACTCGACATTGCCAAATCGTATCTGCACTACGGCAAGGAGCGCGACATCGACTTGCTACTCCAGCAGATTGACGCCTTGACCGCCGACCAACTGCTCGATGTGGCACGCTATACGTTTGATTCTGAACGGTTGCAAACACTCATTTACGAATAGAGCTACACAGCGCGTTTCGCCAGAAACTACGGCAGAAACAGCCATCAGACAGTAAGAGGATGCTACGGAGCAAAGGGCTCTATAGCATCCTCTTATACTTAGGATTGGCAATTGCCAGTATGGTCTGGCTACTCGTTGATAACTTTCTGAATGGTGCCATCCTCATTGTAGAAGAGGCGTTGTACCTTCAGTGAACGCAACCATGTCTTATCGTTGCTGGGCACACAGTCGTGGTAGAAGAGATACCACTGACCCTTGAACTCTACGATAGAATGGTGAGTGGTCCATCCCACAACAGGATCGAGTATCACACCCTGATAGGTGAACGGTCCGTAAGGATTGTCGCCAATACCATAGCAGAGGTAGTGGGAGTCACCAGTAGAATATGAGAAATAGTACTTACCATTATACTTGTGCATCCACGATGCCTCGAAGAAACGGTGAGGATCGTCGGCCTTAAGGGGCTGTCCGTCTTTGTCAACCACGAGAACTGGGCGTGGTGCTTCAGCAAACTGCTTCACATCGTCGCTCATGCGAACCACACGACTGGGCAGTGCCGGTGTACCTTCCTGCAATACCAACGGAGTTTTCTTGTCGGAAGCCGGGCCCATCACAACGCCCTGCTCACCGGGAACGGGAGTTACGCCATTGTCGCCGTACCACTGAAGCTGTCCGCCCCAAAGTCCGCCAAAATAGCAATAAATCTGTCCGTCATCGTCTTTGAATACCGATGGGTCTATACTGAACGAGCCGCGGATGGGCTGTGGTTCTGGCACAAACGGTCCTTCGGGACAATCAGCCACAGCCACACCAAGATGGAACACGCCATTATAATCTTTTGCAGAGAATATCAGATAGTATTTGCCATCCTTCTCTACCACGTCGTTGTCCCACATCTGCTTCTCTGCCCATGCCACTTGCTCTACATCGAGCACTACGCCATGGTCAGTAGCCTCATCGTTTTCCACATCGTTGAACGATAATACGTGGTAGTCTTTCATTTGGAAATGACCGCCATCATCATCGAAAGCCTCACCGCTCTCCCTATCGTGTGAGGGATAGACGTATAGCTTACCGTTGAACACATTGGCTGAAGGGTCAGCCATATAATCTTTCGGAAATAGGTAACGGGGTAGTTTTGCCATAATAGTCAGTTGTTTTATTAGTTATGTTATTTCTTTGTTTTCTTCTTGCCTTTGGTCTTTACTGCTGCTTTACAGCAGTCACCACCTTCAGGGCGCACCACATTGATGATGGCTTGGATCTCCGGTTTGGGTTGGTTCTGACGGTCAAAGAGTGTGGCATAATCGGTGCGACCCTTGATGGGGAAGTCGTTTCGCCACGAACAAGCATCGTTCAGACACCAGAAATTGACTCTCAGAATATCGTCGCGATGGCGCACCAACATTTGGAAAAAACGAGTCCAGAAGTCTTCCACCTCTTTCTTCTTCGCTGCAGGGAGGCCATCTTTATAGGGATCCATCTCTGGACGATAGGCAAACTTATCGGAGATATTGGCGCCAGCAAAGCCAAACGGATTGGGCAACACCGACAGATCGAGCTCTGAGAAGAAGGTCTTTACGCCCAAACTGGTAATGGTCTTGATGGAATGTTCGTATTCCTCTACATAGTTGTTATCATCGAGTATGAGATGCCCCTGCATGCCGATGGCGGTAATGGGCAGTCCTTTGCGGATGAGTGGAGCGAAGTATCGAGCTACACCTTCCACCTTTGTCGCCCTATTCATCGAGAAATCGTTGTAGTAAAGTTGGGCTGTTGGGTCTGCCTCGTGGGCATATTGGAATGCCAGAGGTATGTAGTCTTCACCCAGAATCTGATAGAAGAGGCTCTTGCGAAGTGTTCCGTCATCCTCAAATCCCTCATTGACCACATCCCAGGCTTCGATTCTTCCTTTGAAATGACTGACGATAGTGGTGATATGCTCGCGCATGCGCTTCTTCAAAACCTCAGGCGAAACGAGGTTCCCTTGTTCGTCATAATGGAACCATGGGGCACATTGTGAGTGCCAAATCAAGCAATGACCCAGCACTTTCAGTCCTGCTGCACGTGCCTTATCTACAAATTGATCGGCAAGCGTAAAGTCATAGACACCCTCTTGGGGGTGGATAACTTCGCATTTCATGCAATTTTCAGCCACTACATAATTGAAATTGCGGACGATAACATCCCAATCTATAGTCTGATCGGTATCGATTCCGCCGGTAATAGTCTGATCTGCCAGACTCTTTGAGTTGGCTTTCACCTGCCACTGGTTAACACTTACGCCAGTATTCCAATAGTCACGGTAGGCATCTTTCAAGGTGATTTGCTGCGCAAAAGTAGCGGTTGCCACGACTGTGGCTGTTGTCAGGAGTGCTGTTCTTAGATGTTTCATTGATGCTTTAAGCGTAGTTTAACGGTGCAAAGATAACACTTTTCTGCTTCACTTTCATTTGATGGTGTCACACAATACCACATCATTTGTTTCATTTCGGGATAAACCCATGTTTTTTTTCGTTTTCATCGCTTTTTTTATGTAAGTTTGCAAGAGAAAAAACAAAAAACTATAAGACAAATGAAACGAAGACTTTCCACTACTCTCCTTACACTCTTGTGCATCGCCATGAGCGGTACAGCACAAGTGCGACTGCCACAACTCTTTCAAAATGGTATGGTGGTGCAACGCAACAAACCCACCGTAATATGGGGCGATGCCCAACCTGGACAGCAGATAGGCATCCGGCTGCACAAGCAGAAAACGATGGTAACGGCTGATGCCGACGGACATTTTCGTGCCACCCTTGCACCACAGAAGGCGGGCGGACCTTACCAACTGACCATTGGCACTACGGTTATCAATGATGTGATGATTGGCGACGTGTGGTTGTGCGCTGGACAATCGAACATGGATGTCACTATTGAGCGCGTATATCCACAGTATCCCGATGAAATCGACCATTATGAGAACTCCAAGATACGCTATTTCCGCGTACAAACAGATAAGGACACCCATGCTCCGAAAGCCGATGTGCTACCCACAAGTTGGAAACCATTGACACAAGCCAACGTTAAGGGATTCTCCGCCATCAGTTATTTCCTTGCCAAAAGGATGTTTGAACAAACCGGTGTGGCACAAGGAGTGATCTGCAACTCCTTAGGTGGAACACCCGTCGAGGCTTGGATTTCTGCCGATTCACTACTGTCTGAATTTCCCATAATGGTACAGAAAACCATGCTGTACGATAATCCGGAGATGGTTGCAGCACAGGATAAAGCCAACAATATGGCAAACAACCGATGGTCTGAACTGCTTGACAAGAGCGACAAAGGCATGGCTGAAGGATGGAACAGCGAGGCTTATAACGATAAAGACTGGCGCACCGTGAACCAATACAGCACGCTGACACAAGGCTACCATGGCAACTATAGGGGGTCGCTGTGGCTTCGCCAACACCTCAACATCGACAGCAAGCATGCCGGAAAAGCAGCGCGACTGTTGGTGGGAACCCTCTTCGACATGGATTACACCTTTGTAAATGGTCGCGAGGTGGGACGCACCTATTATCAATATCCGCCACGCCGCTACCAGATTCCTACCGGTTTGCTCCACAAAGGTGACAACGTACTGTCCATACGCTTCATCAGCAAATACGGAATACCCCATTTCATCCACGAAAAACCCTATATGCTCATCTTTGAAGATGGCGACACCCTGCGTCTCAGCGAACAATGGAAAGTGCAGGAAGGAGCATTGATGACAACCTGTCCAAGTGGCGGTACATCCATACAAAACTTGCCTTCGGTACTTTACAATGCCATGCTCTACCCCTTGGCACCTTATACTATTAATGGTGTGGTGTGGTATCAAGGTGAATCGAATACCGGTGCCAACGATGGATGGGTGGAAGACAATGGCCCTGCCGTATATGGAAAACTGCTGAAAAAGATGATGGGCAACTGGCGCGCACTGTGGAACAACGAACAACTGCCGTTCTGCATCGTGCAATTAGCAAACTTCATGGCGCCCAGCGAACAGCCTCAGCCTCGCTCGGCATGGGCTCGACTGCGAGAAGCACAGCGTCTGGTAGCCATCAACGACCCGTTTGCCGAACTGGCAGTAGCCATCGATATGGGTGAAACGGTAGATATCCATCCGTTGCGCAAAAAGGAGGTTGCTGATCGTGTAGGCGCTTGCATGGATCATTTAGTATATGGCAAGAAGGCATGGCTGTCGCCACAACCCGTGAAAGCAACAGCCAACGAGCGCCAAGTAACCGTCAACTTCAACCAACCCATGCTGTCGGGCGAACAGCCAGAGTTTGAAGTTTGCGACGCTTCAGGCCGTTTTGTCAACGCCAAAGCCACATGCGATGGCTCCACAGTCACTATCGAGAGTCCTGTTGCCAACCCTGTCCGCGTGCGTTATGCCTTTAAGGACAACCCATTGAAAGCACGCTTACAATCGACAAAAGCCGTTCCTGCCAGTCCGTTTGAAATAGCTATCGAACACTAATATTCTTCATTTTAGCCGATTCCATCGGCATTATATCAATTCGTCAGCCTCATCTGTGATTCCTCAGATGGGGCTGATAGTTGTTTATACAATATGGTGATAGGATATAGCAAGGACTATTATCACTATCAACAATACCGATTGCTGTTTATATATAATATGGTGTCGCTTTACCACAGAAGGCAGTTCGGTAGATTACAAAAAATAAATAGCGCCTATAAACACTACGGGTCGCATGCCTATGCACACGACCCGTAGTCTATTTCATTAAGCGTGGGCATAAAACCACACGCCACACAGCCTATCAATTTATAGCATCGGCAGTCTCACGCTTTTCAATTTCCATGTTAATCTCATCGATTACATCGTCGGTCAACTCATAACGAGAGATGATAAACATAGCCAAAACCAACAGAACAGCAGGTATCACACATACCAACCAGAGGATTCCTTCCTCGGCAAATGGTGTCTGTTCGACGCTCTTTGGATTATAAGCTACGTAAGCCAAGATAGCAGGAGCAACCACACTGCCGAGTGTCATACCAGCTTTGAAGAATATTCCAGTCAGGGCGTTGACAATACCGGCAATACGCTTTCCGCTCTTGTATTCACCATAAGAGATTACCTCTGGCACCAGTGCCCACATATAACCAGTGGCAACGATAACACCAGTAGATTTCACAAACTGAGCCACATAAACAAGTGTCATGCTTGGTGCATCCATCTTTGCCACAATATAGAGGAAGGCCATACCGATAATGGCAATGCTGAGGAATACATAGAACATATTCTTCTTACCAATAGCTCTTTTAATCATTGGCACCAGTGGCATGAAGATGAATGAAGGCGCCGAACCAAGTCCCATGAATATAGAGAGCTGCTCGGAAGTGCCGTGCATATTGCAGTTCATGAAATAAGCACCGGCAGCATTACCAATACTCATCATAGCAAAGGCTGTGATGAAGAAGAAGGCTATGATACGCAATGGACGGTTATGGAAAAACTCCATCCAAAGGTCGCTGACCTTCACATTGGCACTCTCTTCTGCATTCATTACCACACGTTCCTTACACTGTGTGAAGCAGAACAGCAGCAGCAACAGACCCACCAAAGCATAGATTGTCATCGTGGTAAACCATGCGCCAGGATCTTTAGGCAGTCCTTCCACCTGCTCATCGGTAAAGTAAGCAATGAGCAGTGGCAGACCTGAGCCTACTGCCAGACCACCACAGTTTGCCATAAACATACGCACTGAGGTGAGAATGGTTATTTCGTTGGTGTCGCGGGTCAGTGAAGAGTTGAGCGCACCATAGGGCACATTGATGAAAGTATAGAGCAATGTCATGGCAATGTACGTCACGTAGGCATAGAGCAACGACGGTGCAAAGCCGTTCCAGAAGCACAGAATGGCAAAACCCGATAGTGGTATGCCGACATAAACCAGGTATGCCCTGTATTTACCCAATGTAGGATTGTGCTTGTCGATGAGTGCCCCAACAATAGGGTCCCATATCACATTAGCCACATTTCCCACCGTAAACATGACCGATACATCGACAGCATCGAGTCCGTAGATATCGGTGTAGAAGAATAGCAGATACATGCAGGTAGTCTGGAAAATCAGATTCTGAGCCAAATCGCCGGAACCGAAACCGATTCGCTGCAACCACGAAAGCTTATAGAAGCCTTTCGTTTCATTTTGAGATTCAAATTGTGCCATTATTACTTTATAGTTTTATTGTTTTCAAATACAGTTGGCTTAGTTGCTTGCAAAATTAAAAAATTTGTGGCTGATTACCATTCACAGATGTTACAAATATATTGTACTTTGTTTCATCCATGCCTTACAAAGGCAAAAAAGCTGTTGAAATGGGCTTTATAGCGTGTTATAAACCCATGAGAACAATAAGGAAAATACTAAAGGCGCTATTGCTTAACAGATGTTAATATAAAACATTTTTTAACTAAGAAAAATAGAAAGTGAACTTATTGTGCACAAACTACAAGTAATTTTGCCACCGAAAAACATTATTCACTATAATCTTTTATACTATGAACTACAATTACAGAACCCCGCTAAACCCTGCTTCGAGCGAGCAGCAGTTGATGATCAAACAACAAAGAAGAATGGCACGTACGAAACTGGCACAAGATTTTTGTCAACTACTAAACAGTCCGAACAGTCCTAACCTGCATTGGAACAGTACCATCAGCGATCTCATGGAGGTGGTACTCCTGGTGTTCCAAGAAGGAAACATCGTCAACAAGACCGGATGTCCCTGCACGTTTAGAGATATGGCAACCGAGATTTGCAACAAACTGCATGTCAAACAGCCCCGCTATGCCCGACGGTGTGCTAACCAGGCTACGCAGCGCAAAGGTGTCAGACAGTGTTCGTTTCTGGACCGCTACCTGTTTACAATGACCAACAACAACGGTGATTCACTACTCAACCAGTATGTGGGACGATGATTACACGGGGCGGGAAATGCCTGCCCAACAATTTTCAATTAACCCAAAAACACACTCTTATCATAACAACCGAATAATTTTTAATATCATGAAAAACACCAAACAAATCCAGTTGAGCGAACATTTCTCGCTCAGAGAGATGACTGCATCAGGCACTGCCATGCAGTTGAACATTGACAACACGCCCGACGAGGCACAAACCGAATGTCTGCGCAACCTATGTCAACAGGTGCTCGAACCGCTGCGAAAGCGCTTTGGAGTCATCAGAGTGACCAGCGGATTCCGCAGCAAACGGTTGAACAACGCGGTTGGCGGTGTGATTTGCTCGCAACACCTGTTGGGTGAGGCAGCCGACCTACACATCAGCAACAGGGAAGTGGGGCGAAAGATGTATGATTACATCCGCAACAACCTGGATTTCGACCAGCTATTGTTCGAACACCGAATGGCAAACGGATGTATTTGGCTACACGTCAGCTACACCAAACGCCATCCCAACCGCCACGATGCACGCCCTGTCTATCTCTAAGCGCCTACTGGCAGAGGGCCTACGAACTATCAATATGCTCGAAAGGCAGTATGCCAGAATCGTATGTCAGCACTGCTGGACACCTGTCTCCCACCCTTTTATATAAATAAAGTGTGGGGGGCTTGGCAAAAAACGAGGTATCCTGTGGGGGATAAGACAATTTGCTTTCGCCTCTAAAAAACATTAACTTTGCACCTGCAATCCGGATGCAACGAGATTATCAACAACATGTCTAACTCAAAAACACCATGAAAACAATGAAAAAGAATTGGCAAACCATCATCAAAGCAATTATCGCAGTACTCAGTGCACTACTTGGCGCACTCGGCACCTCAGCCATGTATAACGGCTGATGAACACCTACAAAGGAAGAGGGAAGTCCACAACGGACTTCCCTTTTTTATTGTTTTGATTTCAATATCACCAATACGCTTTGGCAATATCGCTCGCATCGATTGGCAATATCGCTCGCGTCGATTGGCAATATCGCTCGTGTCGATTGGCAATATCGCTCGTGTCGATTGGCAATATCGCTCGTGTCGATTGGCAATATCGATTGTGTTATTCAACAACGGCAGGTGTTTCGTCGTTTTTCTGCAGTTCGCGATAGATCACAGCATTGAGCGAAACGGCAGCACAGAGTCCTACAATGACAGCGATATGACCTCTTTGTCGCTCATGTCCATTGGACTTCCCGCATCCCATCCGTTTTGGAGTGATGCTGAAGCCCCACTGACACAGGAAAAGGCAGGGAACGGCAAGCCCTTCCCCAAGGATCACTTGTGGAAAGACGATATAGTGACCAAGGACAAATTTTAAGTCCGTAATAAGTAAGAGAATAGGCATAAAAAATCTCCCGCCCAATCCGGACGGGAGATTTTTATGTTGCTTAGCAATGAAATTAATTCATAGCGAAGAAGATGTCGCTGTTGGCAATGAGGCGAGCCTTGTTTACACCTTCCTGATTGAGGGTAAAGCTTTCGGTTTCACCGTTGATATTTGCCATGATAGTGCCATCACCGTTGAAGCGGAAGATTTCCTTCACAACGCCGTCCTGCTCCATTGACCAAGAGTCAGTTTTCTGGTCGTGGATGAAGCGTGTAACTTCTCCGGTAGGCGCTTTGACCTCATATCCGTTTTTCAGCGTAGTCACAGCATAGTAGCGACCATCCTGTCCCATCACCTGCTTCGTCTTTCCAACATCAGCCAAGGGATTTGATCCTGTCCAGAACTCGATAGAGTTGAGCACCAAAGAGTCAGCAAACAGACACAAGCCGCCAACGATAGGAGTGAGGATGAAGCCAACGATAGCGTTGACATACTTATTGTTTGTCATCTGAGTCTCCCACTTAGCAAACTTGTTGAAGAGACTGAAAGAACCGATACACGAACTGGTTGCGAGGCAACCGATGAGCAGCCATGCTGCTACTTTCACATTGAGTTTTCTCATAGTCGTGGTGTTTAAGTTAATAATATAATGATTATAGATAATATACAGATTCTGGACCCATGCAGAAGAGCAGGTCAAGGATGGAGAGGTTGGACTGAAATCCGTGTCGCCGCTCAAACACTTGCCAGTAGCGCCGAGGTTGGAAATCGGCATCGGGCAAAGGATGTTTGGCATGGATGACCTGTCTGAAATCGTCGTAGGATCCATCGCCGACAGCCGTTAGTGCCGTTTTGTCGTGGGCAGTATCGGCAGGCAGATATGCCGTGGAGTATTCCACGGCGGGACTGATGTCAATCAGCTGGCATACAGTCTGTCTGATTTCCTCGTTGAAATCAATAAGATAGTCGATTCGCCGCTCATAGAATGGGCGGATATCATCGGCATAATATTCAAAGAATGGACTCTCGCTATAGGCGCTCTGAAGGGCATTCCAGTGTGTGCGGCGCCACTGGTTGTGGTCGCTGATGCGCAGGTCTTTCACCTCGTGTCCGTCCGCCAACCGTTCTACGGGCACTGTGAGAGCCTGCAATCCGTTGGCCGTAGCGATGATACAGCGGTTGCGGTAGGTTTGTTTCTGATAGGAGTCGTGTTGCTCAATGATGGTGCGGTCGTATCGGTGGAGCTTCTGATACCACTGTATAGGACCGAAATAGGCTGTTTGCAATACTGCCGTTTTTACCATATTGCACTCCTTTCTGGACTATAACCCTCGAAGATATTCTTGGTATCGTCGTGACTGTAGAGTATGCCAGCCACCCTTCCGATGATGTTGCGCTCGCTGATGAATCCCAAATGGCGTGAATCGACGGGGTTGTCATCGGCAATAGCTTCGAGCCAATAGTAGTCAAAGGCGCTGCATGTGATGCGTCCGGGGACTATCAGCGGTCCGTTGGTGGTGTGGATGGTATCGCCAGGAATGGCGGTACAGCGTGCCACACAGATGCCTTTGACAGAGTCGCCTGGCATGTCGAATGCCACGATATCGCCGCGTCTGACGCCTTCGCGCAGCAGTCGGCTGTAGGGCAACAGTCGTCCGCCATCTATGCGCAAGCCGTAACTCCATCGGCTGACGATGAGTCTGTCGCCGTTGATGAATACCGGTGCGAGTGCTCGTCCGTCCACGGTATATAGCGTGAAGGCTAAAGCGCGAAATGCCAGCATCAGCAGGAATGCCGATGCAAGAGCTATCACGAACTTCAGCCAATTAGCCATTATATACTATTTAATGTTATCAACAAAGCGGAACAATCTGCTCCAACGTATGCCGCCGAAACCGTTTCTATCGGGATCGCTGCTCCACCAGATGAAGATGGGCTTGCCCACGATATGGTCTTCGGGCACAAATCCCCAGTATCTTGAGTCGAGCGAGTTATGGCGGTTGTCGCCCATCATCCAGTAGTAGTCGAGCTTGAAGGTATAGCTTGTTGCCACCTTACCGTTGATGATGATTTTCCCGTCAGCCACTTCGAGGGTATTTCCTTCGTAGGTACGTATGCAACGCTCGTAGATGGGCAGGTTGTCGAGTGTCAGTTGGATGGATTGTCCCTTAGCGGGTATCCATACCGGACCATAGTTGTCGCGAGTCCAGTGGGTATTGCCGTTGAGTGGGTAGATGTCGAGTGTGCTGTTGTCATCAGATATTTTGATGCTCTCCACCAGATCTTTTCTCTTGGCAAGTGTGCTGACGGCGCGTTTTGTCAAAGGCATATATCCTGCCGTATTGAGCGACATGAGGTCTTCCATGGTAATACCTAAGTCTTCCATGAGTTCTTCGGGCAGGTTTTGCTTGAGCTTCAGATTGTAGGCATACTGCACATTGTCGGGCTCTTTGTTGGCTTTGCCGTCGAGATAGACAATGCGGTTTTTGATTTGCAGGGTCTGTCCGGGCAGTCCTACGCAGCGCTTCACATAGTTTTCGCGGCGGTCGGCTGGTCGGGTAATGATTTCTCCGTATTCAGCCTGATTGCGCTCCACTTCCTGTCTGCCTGCCTGATAGATGAAGTCGAAATACATGCGGCGCTGCATGGCAGAGAGCGAGTCTGGATTTGGACGCTGCGGATATATCTGGTATCCCAACTGATAACAGAGTTGATAGAAATCGTGGGCTTGATACTGTGGTGCGGCACACAGGGTGTCGCCGGCAGGATAGTTGAACACCACGATATCGTTGAGTTTCACTTTTCCAAAACCTTTGGCTCGACGGTAGTCCCAGTGTGGCCATTCGATATAGCTCTTACACTCGAAGATGGGCAGTGTATGCTGTGTGAGTGGAAGTGTGAGTGGTGTTTCTGGAATGCGTGGTCCGTAGCTCACCTTCGAAACGAAGAGGTAGTCGCCCGTCAGCAGTGATTTCTCAAGTGAACTTGATGGAATGACATAGTTCTGAAAGAAGAACAGGTTGATGAAATATACTGCCACGAGTGCAAACACCAGTGCATCGATCCACGACATGATGAACTTGACGGGGCCTTCAGCGTCTTTCCACCACTGCCAACGTATCTTCTTGGTGATATAGATATCGTAGATGAATGGTACGACGATGAGTCCGAGCCATGATTTCAACCATACGAGAAACAAGAGATAGAGGATGATGACAATGGCAAACTTAGTCCATTGCACCTTCATATTGAGTTTTTCCTTTTCTTTCTTCTCCATGATTTAGAATTTAAACATGTCTGATATGGTGAGCAGTCCCTGATGGTCTTTGGTGTATTCGGCAGCAAGCACGGCACCAAGTGCGAAGCCTTTGCGGCTATGGGCATCGTGGGTGATGGTGATAATGTCGGCATCCGAGTCGTAGCGCACGGTGTGTATGCCTGCCACCTCACCGCGACGGATATGATCCACACGCAGCATTTTGGGGTCGGTGGTCTCTTCTGCCCATGCTTCCTTGCGGTCGATGCGCTCCACGATCTCGTCGGCAAGTGTGATGGCTGTACCGCTGGGATGGTCGAGCTTATGCACGTGGTGGGTTTCTTCCATCTCCACATCATACTGTGGGAACTGGTTCATGATCTTTGCGAGATAGCGGTTGACAGCCGAGAAGATGGCTACACCGATGGAGAAATTGGATGCCCAGAAGAGTGTCTGACCTTCTTCGCAGCACATGCGACGCACATCATCGCCATGGTCTTTCATCCATCCGGTCGAACCGCTTACCACTTTGACACCGTGACTAAATGCTTTGAGATAGTTGCCATAGGCTGCCTGTGGTGCGGTGAACTCAATGGCGACATCTGCCGACTGGAATTGGGGTGAATCAAAATCTTGCTGATTGTCGATATCGATAATGCTCACAATCTCGTGGCCACGCTCGCGGGCTATCTGTTCTATCATCTTGCCCATCTTGCCGTAGCCTATCAATGCTATTTTCATCTTTCGTTTCTTGTTTTATATTGTACTATTGTTTGCTGTATTCTTTATTAGTATGCTATGCAAAGGTAAACAATTTATGCCACAATACGTTGGTTTGCAACAGAAAATAACATTTCAAGGGGCATTTAGCTACCATTTGACATCTTTTCAGACTCCTGCAACAGCTTTCAACATATCGTCGTGGACAAGTCTGTTAGTGGCTACAACATCGTTGCCCTCAGTGAAATCGGTGCTACCGGCATAGTTGCTGACTCGTCCACCTGCCTCATTGACGATGATGGCACCTGCCATATAGTCCCACTGACCGATATACTTCTCCATATAGCCATCGAGGCATCCCTGTGCCACCAGACATAGTGCTATGGCGGCAGATCCTATCATGCGGATGCTTGCCACCCGGCCATAGAAGGTGTCGATGAGATGTTTCGCAACGGGATTGTAGGCTTCGTTGTTGTAGGGCAATTGCAGACAGAGCAGCGCATCATCGAGGTGACGGTCACTGACATGTATACGGTTGCCGTTCATCCATGCTCCCCCGCCCTTCCAGGCATAGTAGCAAGAGGCTGTAGGCACATCGCACACCACGCCAAGGAGTATCTCTTTTCCGCTTATCAGTGCGATACTCACGGCATAAGGAGGATAGGCGTGTATGAAATTGGTTGTTCCGTCCAGTGGGTCAACCACCCAACAGTAGTCTTCTCCTTGATAGGTTGCCGATTTCTCTTCAGTGATGAAACCTGCGTCGGGCAATAGTTGTCGCAGTTGGGCAACGATTTTTTCTTCCGACTGCTTATCCACATACGACACATAATCGTGTGCTTGTTTGTGTTCCACGCAGTTTTGATTGAAGTTGCGACGTTCGTTGCGAATGTATTCTGCCACTCTTCTTGCCACGGCACAAACATCTATGGTAAGCAACTCTAAATTTATCATACTCATAATGGTTGTTATTTCCTTGTTGCAAAGGTAGTGCAAACCGAGCGAAATGCAAAAGAAAAACACTTTTTTCTTTTCATTTCCGAGGTGCAGCCTACCTAAGACGCGTAGCGTCAAAGGTACGATTAAGTAAGCAAAACACAAAGGAAAAAACTGTTTTTCTTGTGTTTCACCCATCACAAGCAACATTGTTGCAACAAAAAAGCCATAGCCATACAACTAAAAACCGTATGGCTTGGCTCTAACTAATGATATTATCCTGATGTCACGCAAATATGACTTGGCACGGTCAAATATCTTGTCATGATGGTGTGTGCCTATTGTGTTGGTTTGCAAATTAAATTGATTTACTCAGCAAATCAATTGAGTTTACTCAGCAAATCAATTGAATTTACTCAGCAAATCAATTGAATTTGCAGAGAGAAATACCTTTCAAGCAACTGCCAACAAGCCTCAACAAGCTATCTATCAACAGTGTATATCAAACACAAAGCGTACTCCTGAATCCTCGTTGCGACAGGCTGTAATGGTGCCGCCATGCATGATAACAGCATTCTTTACAATGGCAAGCCCCAGCCCGGTGCCTCCCATCTTGCGGCTACGACCTTTATCCACACGATAGAAACGCTCGAAAATGCGCATGAGATGCTCCTGCGGAATACCTACGCCATTGTCGGAGAAACAGAAATGCCAATAGTCGCCGGTCTGACGGGCGGTCAGCGTGATGGTGGTGCCATCGCCGGCATAGGCAATGGCATTGTCGGTGAGATTGCGGAAGATGCTGTAGAGCAGCGAAGCATTGCCTCGCACGATGAGTGGCGATGGCAGTTGATTGACAAATGTCATGCGGCGCCCGGACAACTGGAGGGCTGTTTCCTGCTGAATGTGACTGACGGTTTCGTAGATGTCAACGGGTTCGAACTCGTAGGCGATGGTTCCGGAATCGAGTCGGTGAAGCGTTGAGATGTCTTGAAGAATGGCTGTCAGACGCTGCGTCTGTGCAAAACTGCGCTCCAAGAACAGTTGGCGATTCTCCTCGGTCATCTTGGTATCGGTCAGAATGGTCTCGATATAGCCTTGAATACTTGCCACTGGGGTTTTCAATTCGTGGGCTGCATTCTGTATGAGTTCGTGTTTCAGCCGGTTTTGCTCCTCTTTGGTGTATTGCAAACGACGGTAGATTTTGATGATGCGCTCGGCTATCTCACCCAGTTCGTCGCCGGGAAACTCTGCCAAGTCCTCTACGTCAAGACTTTCATTGGCGGCTGCTCGCTGGGCAAAGATGCGCAGTTGGTTGATGTTGCGATCGAGACGCTTGCCGAAACGGAACAGCAGAAACGACAGCAATGCCACAATGACAAGGGCCACCCAAATGTAGCGTTGCTCGGCTTGGAGTGCTTCGGTCAGGGTGTGGTCGTAGGGCAATGCCGAACGCACAATATAGTGTTGCTTGGGAAAATAAGATGCTGAATAGAAGTATTCCTTGCCCGTACTGGCACTGCGGCGGTCTATGTCGGAACCGTTGCCCTGTGTCAATGCCTCTTGCACCTCTTTGCGCTGCAGGTGGTTGCCCATGTCGCTATAGTCTTTGCGCGTGTTGTCATAGAGCACATAACCTTGCTCGCTAATCAGCGTGAGTCGCAAACCAGGCATGTTGTGGCGGCGCTCAAAACTGGCAATAGCGGGTTCGGAGTGATCGCCTGCAGCTGTTAGCGACTGACAGAGTTGCTCGTTGTAGTCTTGCAACTGTGTGTTGAGGCGCTCTATCTTAAATTCTTTCTCACGGTGATGCTGGAAAAGGATGAACACCACAGCAAAAATGCAGAATACAGATATGATCTGCAAGGAAAACTTATTGCCTATCGACATGATGATAAAGGGTTTTAGTTGTTTTTCGGCACTAATACCGAAGAAGAGGTGATGATGGAATTGATATGTTCTGGTCGTTGGTATCTGATGACCGAACGGTGTCAAACAGTCATTGTCTGACACCGAACGGATACTTTCAGATTAGGGATTGAAGTAATAGCCGTAGCCCAAACGCGTGCTGATGCACGGGGCATAGCGACCTATCTTCTTGCGCATTCGGGTGATGTTTACATCGACGGTGCGGTCGAGCACCATCACATCGCTGGGCCAAACATGGTCGATGAGTTCCTGACGAGAGAACACACGACCCTTATGCTCCAACAACAGGCGCAACAACTCAAATTCGGTCTTGGTAAATGCCACTTCCTCGCCATCTACCGAAACGGTCTTGGTGTTGAGATTGAGCACCAGGTGATCGTAACGCAGCGTTTCGGGCGATACCTGCGTACTGTGTGTGCTACGGTTGAGCACTGCCTTTACACGTGCCAACACCTCCATAATGCGGAAGGGTTTGGCTATGTAATCGTCGGCACCAAGGCCAAAGCCGTGGAGCATGTCCTGCTCGGTATCCTTGGCTGTAAGGAAGATGATGGGGATATGAGCTGTCTTTTCCTCGGTTTTGAGGCGGTGTGCCAAGTCAAATCCCGACATGCCTCCCATCATCACATCGAGCAACATGAGGTCGAAAGCTGCCAACGGCAACTCCAATGCCTCTTCGGCTGAATTGGCCTCGGTCACCTCATAACCGTCGTTACGGAGGTTATAAGCAAGAATCTCGCAGAGGTTTTGCTCGTCATCTACTACGAGTATCTTATAGGTCTTATTATCTTCTTTCATCGTTGCAAATATAGTGATTTTTTGCGTATGTTGCTACGTTTCATGATTAAAAATCAACCAAAACCTCTTCTTCATCGGGTTTTAGCAGTTTTTTGCCTGCACGCAACTGGTGACGCATGATGCTCAGAAGCTCCTGACTCTCCTGGAGGATGTTCAAATAGATGAGCGATACTTTGTATTCGGCACTGTTGGTAGAGCGCTGCATGCGGTCGATATGGCGCTTACGATAGACTGACAGCGTGTTTTTGCAACTGTCGGCTTCGAGCATCGTCTCGCGGTAACGGTCGAAACGGCGGGTGTCGAGCATCTGGGCGGTGGTCTTCATCAAGTCGTTGATGCGCTGGCGCATGGGTTCAAACTCGTCGCGGTAGCTCTGTGGCAGCGGAGTGAAATTGTTGTCAACATGTTCCTTAGCTGGATCGAGCATACGTTTCAGACAGTAGATATACTGCTGGTTGCTGTTGAATCCAAGGTGAAACCAGGTATTGCGCTCAAGAGAAATCTGGGATGGAGAACGGCGCAAGGCTAAAAATTCACGGCGGCGTATCTTGGTCAACTCATCCAATTTATCGTTTAGCGCGCGATGTACGCGACGAAGACCACGAAGATTCTGGTCGGAGAAACTCTCCACAATATCGTTATACTGGTCGAGGGCAAACTCGCAGGTGCCGCTCTGTGTGCGACTCACATGTTTGCAAAGCACATCCCAAACGATCTCTGGATCGCGACTGCGCATCATCAACTTGAACGAAGCATCTTCGGGACTCGCCTTCTTGGCCTTGCGGGCATACTGGATATTGCTGCGAATAAGCAGGAAAACGGCGAGTGCCATGAAGGCAAACATGGCGATGAAACCTCCAAAATAGATGGTCAGGCAGACTAAAGCACAGGTGGCGAAGGCTACACCGGCGGTGACAAACCATCCACCAATCACACTCAACACACCGGTCACACGGAACACAGCACTCTCGCGACTCCAAGCGCGGTCGGCAAGACTGGTACCCATGGCTACCATGAAAGTGACATAGGTAGTAGAGAGGGGCAACTTGAAGTTGGTTCCGATAACAATCAGTACTGAAGCCAATACCAAGTTGACGGCAGCACGAACCATATCGAAGGCGGCACCGTCTTTCAAAACGACTTCTTCCTTGTTGAAACGGCTGTCAATGCGCTGCATCATGCCCTTGGGCAAATAGCGCACAAGAAACTGACCGCACTCCTGTGTGGCGCGAACGATACTGCGAGCGGCGCGAGAAGTACCAAACATTTCGTCGCTCTCGTCCTGACGACTCAAATCGACAGAGGTCTTTACTACATTCTGTGCCTTCTTAGAAGTGGCCATGGCAAAAATCATAATACCACCGGCTATCATCAGATAAAGGAACGGAGACTTGGCAGATTCCATCAAGGAACCCATCATAAACGTATCAACATTGCCAGCACCGTGGCTTACCCAATCTTGATAGGATGACAAACCGGCAAGAGGAACACCAATAAAGTTGACGAGGTCGTTGCCGGCAAATGCCATGGCGAGGGCGAAAGTGCCCATCAACACAACCAAGCGGAACACGCTGACACGCATCAGTAACAACAGATAGGATAATAAAGTGGCGGCGGCAAAGACAGCGCCCAGCAACATCGTGGTATTGGCATCTATCCACACTTTGGCATCAGTTGCAAACACAGGCGACTTTGACAAGCCCTTGATAAACACAAAGTAGGCAAGAATGGCAAACGAGATACCTCCAAATACCGACTCGGCTACCTTGTGATTCTTGGTGCGGAACGTGAAGATGATACGCGATAGCCATTGTACCAATACACCACAAACAAAGGCTATGGCTACACTGACAAAGATGGCAACAATGACCGATAGGGCTTTGTCGCTATTGAGAAGGTCGGAAAGTGCCAAAGTGGGATCGCCTGCCATCTTCACAAGTGCCAGAATGAAGGTACCACCTAACAGATCAAATACCAAAGATACGGTGGTTGAGGTGGGAAGGCCTAAGGTGTTGAACACGTCGAGAATGATGACATCGGTCACCATCACGGCAAGAAACACCACCATCACCTCATGAAACGAATAGTTGACAGGGTGCATGATGCCATGACGGGCAACATCCATCATGCCTGCCGACATCATAGCGCCTACAGCAACACCAACGGATGCTACTATCAATACGGTACGAAAGCGAGCTGCCTTGGCGCCAATGGCAGACTGCAGAAAGTTTACGGCGTCGTTGCTGACTCCGACGAAAAGGTCGAATACTGCCAGTATCAGCAGGAATGCGACAATTACGATGTAAATTGTTTCCATCTTTTATTTGATATATTTTGTTGATTTCTGCCGCAAAATTACGTCACATAGATTACAGCCGTGTGACAACCTTGTTACATTTCTGTTACAGCGCTCGACTGTAACACGTTCTTAACATGTTCGACACTTTTCCGTAACACCGTCGTTTTACCTTTGCAGCAGAATAACAAAACAAACAAAAAATGAAAGACAATTATTACATTATGGATGAAAAGAAAGCAGATCACATCCGCACTATAGTGGGATGGATCAGATTGGCAATCCTCGTTGTACTCTTATATATTATAGGTACAGCTATCTGTCACGCGCAACAACGAGACAGCTTGGTAAACCTACACGGTGTGTTGCGCGGTAAATACGAGTATCAACCGGAGATGAATGCTGGACGATTTGAGGTGAGAAACGCACGAATGAGTATCAGCGGTAAACTGTCGAAACGGTCGGAATACAAACTGGAGGTCGATCTATGCGACGAATCATCCATCAAGATGAAGGACGCATGGATAAGACTGTTGCCATGGAAACAACTGCGAGTCAGCATCGGACAACAGCGTTTGCCTTTCACCATCGACGCACACCGCAATCCTGCCAACCAGTATTTCGCCAACCGTAGCTTCATCGCCAAACAGGTGGGAGATATGCGCGACGTGGGACTGCAACTGGGATATACCTTCAAAACCAAAGAGGGACGAACTCTGGCAATTGCAGATGCGGGAATGTTCAACGGTAGCAACCTCGACAACCAAAAGACTGCATGGAACAAAGACTTGAACTACTCTGCACGACTGCAATGGTTTCCAGTAAAAGGACTGGCTATCGTGCCTAGCATTCAGCATACTGCTATTGCCGACCGAAAAGCTGAATATACATCGCTTGACTTCGGCGCTTTCTACGAAACTAACGGATGGCACCTCGAAGCTGAATACCTACACAAACAATATGCACACGATGCTTTCGACGACTGTGACGCCGTGAACGCCATGGTCATCTACAAAATGCCGATAAAAAACAAGGACTGGTTCATGCAAAGCGTATCATATCTGGCTCGTTACGACTATATGGGCAACCATGCTGACGGTAAGAAAGGATTTGAACTCGATGCGGGCAACAACGAAACCACACGATTGAAAATCAGCGACTATGCACGCCATCGCATGACACTGGGACTGACCTTCGGCATCCGCAACCCATACCTGCCCACAGAAATTCACCTCAACTACGAGCGGTATTGGTATCCCAACGGCGGTATTGCCAAAGAGAGTGAACAAGATAAACTGGTGGCCGAACTGATGATTAAATTCTAATCATCAACGGCCAACCAGTCGTATTTACCCCAAATCTATTGGTATGATTGGCTTGATCTTGTATTTTTTGGAAGATGGATATTGTTCGGCTTTGAATGAATCATAGCATGCTATGACAATTACAAAACGGACTAAAATCACCTCATAAAACACAAAAGACTGCAATAATCATATAGATGGTCTAATGACCGATTGGGGCTTAACCAAAAGGCGTTTGAGAGGTCATTCTACAGGACGCACCAAATGGCGCATGGCATGGCCACCCCATTGGTTGTCGTCAACATAGCGGAATCCGCAAGATAAATATAGGCGTTCGGCATTGGGATTGCCTTTATCTACAAGCAGACCAACACCAGGAAGGCCCATCTGACGTGCCCTTTCCAAGGAAGCATTGAGCAAATGGGTGGCAATACCACGACCACGATAGACGGGATCTACTGCCAAACTGTCGATATAAAGTTCGCCTGCCTGCGTCTCATCATCGAGATTGGAATGATCCCGATGCAGATATTCAAGGGCATAACGCACAAACTGCTGGCGCAACTCACGGAGCTTACCGCCATCATAACACACTAACGCACCTACCACACTGTCGCCATCCATAGCCACCAGCGTGTTGCAATAACTATACTGGCTGTCTTCGCGCTCCACCAGCAACGTCATCATCGTGAGAAAATCATCAATCGTGGCACCCTCACCACAGAAGTGAAGACAGCACTCTTCCGTCATTGCCATCATCACCAATCGTGCAATGGCTGCCGACTGCTCAATACGGGCAGGACGTATTTCTATCGTTGTTTTGTTATTCATGCAACAAAGATAGCATATTTTTTCTATAAAACAACCATCATTCCGCCGCTATCGTTGGATAATTGCAAAAATAGTCTTACTTTTGCACAAAATAACTACAACGTAACAGAAAATGGCATTAAAAGTATTACGCGACCGCATCCTCAAGGATGGAAGATGCTTCGAAGGAGGCATACTCAAAGTAGATAGGTTCATCAACCATCAGATGGACCCTTACCTGATGAAACAGATTGCTGTGGAGTTTATCAAACGTTTCGCACACAAGCCCGTCAACAAGATTATCACCATAGAGGCTTCTGGCATTGCGCCGGCTATCATGTTGGGATATATGATGGAGCTGCCTGTGGTGTTTGTCAAGAAGAAAAAACCTTCGACCATGAACGATATGTATTCCACCACCGTGACATCGTTTACCAAACAACGTGACTATACCGTTGTGATCAGCAAGGAATATCTCGGTCCGGAAGATCATGTGCTCTTCATTGACGACTTCTTGGCATACGGAAATGCTGGTAAGGGTGTGGTTGACCTATGCCGACAGGCTGGCGCTACTATAGAGGGCATGGGATTTATCATTGAAAAAGAGTTCCAACATGGAAGGGAACTGCTCCAGAAAGAGGGTATCAGTCAGATAGAGTCGATGGCGATTATTGAATCGCTCGACAACTGCGAAATACGCATCAAAAACGACTAAAACAACAATCAGCAATACCATCTTTCGGTCAAACGTCCGATTACGAGATAAAAAAAAATCGCCCCATCCGCATGATTACGGATGGGGCGAACTTATAAGAAGGGGATTTCGATCATTTACGATTGACTTTCATGATAGTGCAACAGGCCTACTCTTTGTTGGTTTCAGGTGCTGCATACTTGCGACACTCAGTAAACTTAACGCCTTGCAACAACTTCTTGATGCGCACGCGGGTATTGACAGTTACCACCTTGCCATCAACAGTACGAGTCAGAGACATGGGCTCGGTGACGGTTTCGGGGATAAAACGGATCTTCTTCTTGCGTATGTTGGTGGCAGAAAAGTCGGCTGCCTTTTCCACACAGGAAGTGGAAATGGTGGGCTTAAAGATGCCCAAGCCTTCGATGCGAACCGCATTTCCGTTGTCGAAAGACTGACGAACGGCATTCTTCAACTCCTTCAGTACGGCATAAACATCCGACTCCTTGACTGATACGTTTTGCTGGATGAGGTCGGCAAGAGTATCGGTATCGACAATAGACTTGATTACTACACGACCAAAATACTTTCCATAGGCGCTGTTCTTTGAATTGTTGTTCTTGTAAACTTCGTAATTAATGCTCATAGTGTTTTTCTTTTAAAGGTTAAACTTGTGTTTTTCTCTTGCGTGTCTGACGTCTGACTTGCGATTGCAAAGGTACAACATTTTGCAAGCGAAAGCAAATATTGTATAGCCACACTACATACCCACTTTTTTGCCATACCATATATTTTGGAACTTTAAACCCCTATTTTTTGTGCCATTTACACCTTATAAAATATAAAAGGCTATCGGTTTTAATTCTTATTCTCTTATGTTCATATAGCTCTTATAAAATGGTACAAACGGAAATAATAGGCAGAAGAAGAAAAAAAAATATATGTTGGCAACAAGATGAAGGGGGACAATGCCTATGACATACGTGACATCACGACAAAAGCTGTAGTAACAGAGAAAGTGGTGACGACTGAAGAAAGACGAACTAACCGCGGCTTTCACGGTCTTTGATGATGGCGGAGAAATTGTCGATGGCCCATTGTATCATAGGACGACAGGCTTCCATAAACGAACAAGCACGTGGTGTCATGCTATATTCTGTGCGTGGTGGCACTTCAGGATATACCTTACGGATGATGAATCCATCGGCTTCAAGGTCACGCAGCGTGGTGGTAAGCATCTTTTGTGATATGTCGGGGATGGATTTTTGGAGTGCTGAAAAGCGCATAGGTTCGTGGTGTTGCAACAATTCGTGCATCACTATCAACGACCATTTTGCACCTACACGTGCCAAGATATTGCGCACGGGGCAATTGGAGTACCGACGATGTCTTTCACAAAGGCCTTACCTTCAAAGGTGGCGAGGTTTCCTACTGTAGCTACGGTGTAGCCATTGCCTGTTGTCTGTAATTCTGTCTGATTCATATACTTTGTATTTGTTTGGTTTGACGCTGCAAAATTACTACGTTTCTACCTTTCCCACAAGAGGGCAATCAGAAGATAGTTACTTACCTTTAAGTAACTATTGTTGAGTGTCTGCAGGTTACACAAGACATATTTATGATACATTAACTTATAGCAAAATGGCGATATAAACTTGCTAACAGCGATTGCCAATGGAGTAATTACTACGAAGATGATGGTCAACGGCTCTACAATACCCATAGAAAGCATTTATAGGCGCGCTAAGCGGGCATGGCACGACTATCCTTAGGGAATACCTCATTTTCCTATAAAACGCCACACAGGCCATTTATGCAACGTGTGACAATACCATTGCACAATGGTTGATAAGATCTTTGCGCAACGGTTGGTAAAACCTTTATCCAATGGTTGCAAGATCTCTGTCAACGTTTGATAAGACTTTGACCAACGTTTTGCAATATCCTTGTCTAACGTTTTGCAATACTTTTGCCTGTGATTTGGGAAAGCGAAAAATAACGTTCGTTTAGAGGACGCTAATGCTATAAACAAGTTATTATCGGGTGGTGGATGTGTGGTCGAAGTGTGGTCGAAAACACGAGTAAATAGGCATCGACCACAACATTAAAAATATAATTGCCAAAGAATTATGGTATAGGTGTGGTCGAGTGGTCGGAAAAAACCGAAAACCGACATTTCTGTATGCGCCTTTGCACCACCCTACTGCTTGGTGGGGATGATATTTGAGGAATTTAAGATTATTGCTTATGCTAACCAACAGATAGGGACGGGAAATGAAATGAACCGTATCATGTCCAATAGGGACTGATACGGTTCAAGTGATAAATTATCTATGAATCAGATCAATCGGCAAGTTTTGCCTTGATCATCTCACGATTCAGACGTGCAATGTTGCTGATGGTCTCGTTCTTCGGGCAAACTGCTTCGCAGGCACGGGTATTGGTGCAGTTACCAAATCCGAGTTCGTCCATCTTGGCAACCATGTTCTTCACACGGCGTGCAGCCTCTACGCGACCTTGTGGAAGGAGTGCGAGCTGGCTAACCTTAGATGATACGAAGAGCATGGCAGAACCGTTCTTACAAGCGGCTACGCAAGCACCACAACCGATGCATGAAGCGCAGTCCATAGCCTCGTCGGCGTCTTCCTTCGGGATGAGGATAGCGTTGGCATCCTGAGCCTGACCGGTGCGCACGGTGGTGTATCCACCTGCCTGCATGATCTTATCGAAGGCTCCACGGTCAACCATACAGTCTTTGATAACGGGGAAGGCTGCCGAGCGCCAAGGCTCTACGGTGATAACGTCGCCGTCTTTGAAGCGGCGCATGTAAAGCTGGCAGGTGGTGGCGCCACGTTCGGTCTTACCGTGTGGTGTACCGTTGATATAGAGCGAGCACATACCGCAGATACCCTCGCGGCAGTCGTGGTCGAATACGAAAGGCTCCTGGCCTTCGTTGATGAGTTCCTCATTGAGGATATCCAGCATCTCGAGGAATGAGGTGTCATCGGGGATGTCCTTCATCTCGTGAGTATCGAAGTGGCCCTGGTCTTTGGGTCCGTTCTGACGCCAGAACTTGATGGTAAATGATATATTCATGATGCTTAGTTCTTATAGTTACGTGTTTGTACCTTGATTGCCTCATACTCCAGTGGCTCTTTGATGAGTTCGGGCTCGTTGCCTTTGCCCTTGTACTCCCAGCAACCTACATAGAAGTAATTCTCGTCGTCGCGCTTAGCTTCGCCTTCCTCGGTCTGATATTCCTCGCGGAAGTGTCCACCGCAAGATTCGTTGCGTGAAAGAGCGTCGAAAGCTACGAGTTCACCCATGGTGAAGAAGTCGCGGAGGTGGATGGCTTTGTCGAGTTCGACATTGAGTCCTTCCTTCTTACCGGGCACGAAGAGGTTGGTGTCGAACTCTTTTTCGAGCTCGTGCATCTTCTTCAAACCTTCTTTCAGTCCCTCTGCGGTGCGACCCATACCTACATATTCCCACATGATGTGGCCGAGTTCTTTGTGGATTGAGTCAACTGAGCGCTTACCCTTGATGTTGAGCAGACGGTCGATTTCAGCGTTGACAGCCTTCTCAGCTTCCTCAAATTCGGGAAGATCTGTGGGAACCTTTGCCCATACAGCCTGGTCGGCCAGGTAGTTCTGGATGGTGTAAGGCAATACGAAGTATCCGTCGGCCAGACCCTGCATCAATGCCGAAGCACCGAGGCGGTTTGCACCGTGGTCAGAGAAGTTACACTCACCAATAGCGAACAGACCGGGGATGGTGGTCTGCAGCTCGTAGTCAACCCAGATACCACCCATGGTATAGTGGATGGCGGGATAAATCATCATGGGCTTGTAGTACTTCACACCGTTGATTTCGTTGGCTACATCGCCAGGGAATACGTCGGTGATTTCCTCATACATATCGAAGAGGTTGCCATAACGCTGCATGATAACGTCGAGGCCGAGACGGTTGATAGACTCAGAGAAGTCAAGGAATACGGCAAGTCCGGTATTGTTTACACCGTAGCCCTTGTCGCAACGCTCCTTTGCTGCACGTGAGGCTACGTCACGGGGTACGAGGTTACCGAAGGCTGGATAGCGACGCTCAAGATAGTAGTCGCGGTCTTCCTCTGGAATTTCCCATCCCTGCTTGGTGCCAGCCTGAAGGGCTTTAGCGTCTTCAAGTTTCTTAGGAACCCAGATACGTCCATCGTTACGGAGTGACTCTGACATCAGGGTCAACTTAGACTGCTTGTCGCCGTGTACGGGGATACAGGTGGGGTGAATCTGTACGTAAGAGGGGTTTGCGAAGTATGCGCCCTTGCGGTAGCACTGTACTGCTGCGGTGCAGTTACATCCCATAGCATTGGTAGAAAGGAAGTAGGTGTTTCCGTATCCACCAGTAGCGATTACTACGGCATTGGCGGTGAAGCGCTCGAGTTCGCCGGTCACAAGGTTCTTGGCGATGATACCGCGTGCACGTCCGTCAACGATTACTACGTCTTCCATTTCATAGCGGGTGTAGAGCTTCACCTTACCAGCTTGTACTTGGCAAGAGAGTGAGCTGTAGGCACCGAGCAGAAGCTGCTGACCGGTCTGACCCTTTGCATAGAATGTACGTGATACCTGTGCACCACCGAAAGAACGGTTGGCGAGCATGCCGCCGTACTCACGTGCGAAAGGTACGCCCTGAGCTACACACTGGTCGATGATATTGTTTGACACCTCTGCCAGACGATATACGTTGGCTTCGCGGGCACGGTAGTCACCGCCCTTTACGGTGTCATAGAACAGACGATATACTGAGTCGCCGTCGTTCTGATAACATTTGGCTGCATTGATACCGCCCTGTGCTGCGATAGAGTGTGCACGACGGGGAGAATCCTGAATGCAGAGGTTGATAACATTGAAACCCATCTCACCCAAAGAGGCTGCGGCAGAAGCACCGGCAAGACCGGTACCAACCACGATGACGTCGAGTTTCAGTTTATTCTTTGGGTTGACCAGACGCTGATGAGCCTTATACTCTTTCCATTTGTCGGCTACTGGTCCGGCAGGGATTTTCGAATCTATTTGTTTTGCCATAATTCAAAAGTAATTAAAGATTTGACATTAATCCTACTCTATACTACCACAGGCTGGGAGCAAGTCCAGCAGCGAAAGCTACTACTACTGCTATGAAAGCAAGGATGAGCAGAGTCACATAGATGTTGCCGATAACGCGCCAACGGTTGAACCAAAGTTTGCCGCTGATACCGATAGTCTGCATGGCTGACCAGAATCCGTGGGTCAGGTGGAACCACAGAGCTACCAACCAAACGATGTAGAGCACTACATAGACTGGGTTCTGGAACGTGTCGATGATAAAGGCGAAACCATCTGAAGGCAGATGACCCATGGTGGTACCGATAAGCTCGGCAAACATCATGTTGTACCAGAAGTTGAACAAGTGGAGCAACAGACCCAGTACAACGACGATTCCCAGAACGAGCATGTTCTGAGAAGCCCATTCTACCTTTGCGGGCTTTTCTGTCTCAGCATAACGCTCCGAACCACGGGCAGAACGGTTCTGTGCGGTCAGGATGAATGCATAAACAATGTGAATTACTGCCAAGGCAGCCAATCCCAAGGTAGCTACTACAGCATACCAGTTGGCACCAAGAGCTTCACAAATCCAGTTGTAAGCCTCGCCAGAGAACAGCGCAACAATGTTCATGCATCCGTGGAATGTCAGGAACAGGATCAGCGCGATACCCGTTACGGACATCACAACCTTACGACCAATTGATGAATTGATTAACCACATAAAATGTTGAAATTTAATTAATTAAATATTTAATTTTGTTGTTTATACAAAGGAACTTTGCCTCACGGCATATTCGCACAATACCCACTAATAAGTAAGCTTTTGCGCTTTCTGCCGACAAAATTACTAAAAAACAATGAACCACGCAAACGTTTTCGTTAAAATCATCACAATATTATATATTATACTATATATTGATGCGCGCTATTTCACTTCGTTTTTTTGAATAATTCTATCGTTACGTTTACATTCGGGATGCATTCGGGATGCATTCGGGATGCATTCGGGATGTTATCATAAGCCATACGCGGTTAGTCTGATGCAAATAAGTGAAAAGCCTCAAATAATTCTGCTGTAAGTCCCAACTAAGTCCCAACTAAGTCCCATGATCTTGCGGAATACAATGGGAAAATATTGGGAGAAACAACCTACCTGCATAGTGGGGCAAACAATCTATCAAACCTATCGCCTGCTCCACAAACCACCGCTTCAGCCTTTTACTACAAAACAGAAACCAATCGTATCAGACTGCATAATATGCTTTTTTAATACTTTAGTACACTACTTGAAAACTTTTTTTGTAATTTTGCACACGGAATAATAAAACATCAATCATCTATGATTCTTCATTACGACGTACTGGTGATAGGAGGCGGACACGCTGGATGCGAGGCAGCATGCGCTTCGGCAAACATGGGAGCAAAGACTTGTCTCGTCACCATGGATATGAACAAAATAGCACAAATGTCGTGCAACCCGGCTGTGGGAGGCATTGCCAAAGGACAAATCGTGCGAGAAATAGACGCGCTCGGCGGACAGATGGGTCTCGTGACAGACGCTACTGCCATTCAGTTTCGTATGCTCAACAGAAGCAAAGGACCTGCCATGTGGAGTCCACGAGCACAATGCGACCGAGGAAAATTCATTTGGGAATGGAGAAACATACTCGACAAAACCGATAATCTCGATATTTGGCAAGACCAAGCAGACGAACTCTTGGTGGAGAACAAATGTGCCGTAGGTGTGAAAACAATATGGGGTGTGGAACTGCGTGCCAAAGCGATCATCATCACAGCGGGCACTTTCCTCAACGGACTGATGCACATCGGACGTACCATGGTGCCGGGTGGACGTATCGCAGAACCGGCAGTTCCCCACTTTACCGAAAGTATTACCCGACACGGAATTCGTTCAGAACGCATGAAAACGGGAACTCCTGTGCGCATAGACCGCCGTTCGGTAGATTTCAACGAGATGGTAGTTCAAGAAGGAGAACACGATTTTCACCAATTTTCCTATATGGGCAAACACAGAGTGTTACCTCAACTGACCTGTTGGACTTGCAACACAAATGCTAAGGTGCACGAGATTCTGCGCTCTGGACTTAAAGACTCTCCTCTTTATAATGGACAGATTCAATCCATAGGTCCACGCTACTGCCCTTCGATAGAAACCAAGCTCGTGACGTTTGCAGACCGCGAACAGCACCCGCTGTTCCTCGAACCAGAAGGAACCGACACCAACGAAATGTATCTGAACGGCTTTTCATCATCACTCCCGATGGAGGTACAAATAGAAGCCTTGCGACAAATTCCTGCTTTCCGTAACATCAAAGTCTATCGACCTGGTTACGCCATCGAATACGACTTCTTCGACCCAACCCAACTGAAACATTCGTTGGAATCGAAAATCATATCTGGACTGTTCATGGCAGGACAGGTGAACGGAACAACAGGATACGAGGAGGCTGGCGGACAAGGTACCATTGCCGGAATCAACGCCGCTATATTCTGCACAGGAGGCGAACCGCTCGTTCTGCATCGCGACGAAGCTTATATCGGCGTACTCATCGACGACCTCGTCACAAAAGGTGTCGACGAACCCTACCGCATGTTCACTTCAAGAGCAGAATACCGCATTCTGCTCCGACAAGATGATGCAGACGCACGCCTGACCGAGAAGGCTTACCAACTCGGCGTGGCTAAAACAGACCGATTCAACTGGTGGATGGAGAAGAAACAATGCATCGAAGAAATCGAAAGATTCTGCCAAACATTCCCCATTAAACCCCGTCTCATCAACGGAGCGCTGGAGGCAATGGGTTCTACCCCACTCGTCTATGGTTGCAAACTTGAAGACTTGATCACACGACCCGAACTCAACATCAACAAACTTGAGGAGGTCATTCCCGAACTGAAAGAGCAACTCGACCGCTTACCAAACCGCAGAGAGGAAATCAAAGAGGCTGCCGAGGTACATATCAAATATAAAGGTTACATCGAGCGCGAGCGTATCGTAGCCGACAAAATGCACCGTTTGGAGAATATCCGCATCAAAGACCACTTCAATTATAACGAGCTTCAGCAATTAAGCACAGAGGCAAGACAGAAACTAACTGCAATAAACCCCGAAACACTCGCGCAAGCAAGTCGCATACCTGGCGTATCCCCCAGCGATATCAACGTGTTACTCGTGCTGTTAGGAAGATAAAGTTTCACGTGAAACAACAACAATATTAAATAAATTACACGACTATGAACAACCCAGTATTATTGGAAAATCTTCGATGCATTCCGGATTTTCCGAAGAAAGGCATTAATTTCCGCGACGTAACAACACTCTATAAGAATCCAGAGTGCATGAAGATTATGGTCGATGAAATGTATGAACTCTACAAAGAGAAGGGAATCACCAAAATTGTAGGCATCGAAAGCCGCGGTTTTGTCATGGCCGCTGCCCTTGCTACTAAACTCGGCGCAGGTGTTGTATTGGCAAGAAAACCTGGAAAACTCCCCGCTACGGTTATCAAAGAGTCTTTTTCTAAAGAGTACGGAGTAGACACCGTTGAAATGCACATCGACTCTATCGATGAAAACGACGTAGTTCTTATCCACGACGATCTACTTGCCACCGGTGGAACCGCAAAGGCAACTTTGAAACTCGTGAACCACTTCCATCCCAAGAAAGTATATATGAACTTTATCATCGAAATAACCGATGAAGGACTGCACGGACGCGATTGCCTTGAAAAGGACGTAGAAGTAACAACCTTGATGGTTATTTAAATCATTCTCATACACCCCTGTTTCACGTGAAACAACAGTAACATGACTAAAGAAGAGAACGAGGCGCGCATTGCAAGACTAAAATCTATTGTGCTGAATATGCCAGAGAAACCGGGCAGCTATCAGTACTACGACGAAAATGGCACTATAATATATGTAGGCAAAGCCAAACGCTTAAAATCGCGCGTCTCGTCCTATTTTCACACAGAAGTAGATCGTTTCAAGACAAAAGTACTTGTATCGAAGATTCACGATATAAGCTATACGGTAGTAAACACCGAAGAGGACGCGCTATTATTGGAAAATTCGCTCATTAAGAAGTATAACCCTCGATACAACGTACTGCTTAAAGACGGCAAGACCTACCCCAGCATTTGCATCACCAAGGAGTATCTTCCTCGTATTTTCAGCACGCGTACTATCAATAAGAAATGGGGAACGTATTATGGGCCATATTCTCATGTGGCTTCGATGAATGCCGTGTTGGATCTTATCAAAAAGCTCTATCATCCCCGCAGTTGCCGTTTTCCCATCACCTGGGATGGCGTAGAGCAACGTAAATATCAGGTTTGCCTGGAATACCACATGAAGAATTGCGGTGCGCCATGCATTGGTAAACAGAGTATGGAAGACTATCAACGTAACATCGAACAGGCCCGCGAGATTCTAAAAGGCAACACGCGTGAGGTTTTACGCGCCATGAAAGACGAAATGATGGCTTTGGCGGAGGAATTACGGTTTGAAGAGGCAGAAGAAGTGAAACGTCGATATTTGCTCATCGACCAATTTGTTTCGAAGAGCGAAGTAGTAAGCCATACGATTAATAATGTTGATGTACTTACGATTACTAATGACGAAAAAATTGCTTTCGTCAACTATATCCATGTAGCGAATGGCGCAATCAACCAGAGCTTCACATTTGAATATAAGAAGCGCTTGGATGAAAGCGATGAAGAATTGCTTCAATTGGCGATTGTAGAGATGCGTGAACGCTTTCAAAGCAATGCGCGGGAGATTATACTACCACAGGAAATAAACTGCAATCTGGAGGGAGTAACCATTACTGTACCACAACGCGGCGACAAGAAAACGCTTCTCGATCTTTCCCTTATGAACGGGAAACAGTATAAATTTGACCGACTAAAGCAAGCAGAAAAGTTAAATCCTGAACAGAAATCAGTACGACTGATGAAAGAAATACAGGATGCACTCCATTTGCCTAAACTTCCATATCAGATAGAATGTTTCGACAACTCCAATATTAGCGGTACAGACGCCGTGGCTGCATGCGTCGTTTTCAAGAAGGCAAAACCTTCAAAACAAGACTATCGTAAGTATAATATAAAGACTGTGGTTGGTGCAGATGACTACGCAAGCATGAAGGAAGTAGTTGGTAGGCGTTATCGTCGTCTGATAGACGAACAACAACCTCTACCTGATCTCATTATTGCCGATGGTGGAAAGGGGCAGATGGAGGTTATTCGCGAAGTCATTCAAGATGAATTGAAACTAGACATTCCTATCGCAGGATTGGCAAAAGATGACCGTCACAGAACTAATGAACTGCTCTACGGATTTCCACCAAGGGTAATTGGAATGAAGACAGACTCAGAACTGTTCCGACTTTTCACTCAAATACAAGATGAAGTGCATCGTTTTGCAATTACATTCCACCGCGACAAGCGTTCCAAGCACCAACTCCACAGCGAACTTGACGATATTAAAGGTATTGGTCCTAAAACGCGAGACAGTCTCTTGAAGGCTCTAAAAAGCGTAAAACGTATTCGCGAAGCAGACTTTAATACCCTAAATAAGATTGTGGGGGAAGCTAAAGCAAATATTATCTTTGAGCATTTCAACAAACCATAAAGCATGCACAAAAAGATCGGTCTGAGTCAATAACCATGCAGCATAAGTTAAACAAGCAAAGAAACATGCCCGAAAAACGCTTTAATTTGCCGCTCAGAGACAACGAGCAACATATATAGAGAGTTTATCCACAATAACAATCAAACGGCTTTAGATAGAAAAAAAGCATATTCATTAACAAAAAAAACAACCAAAGTAATAGTTAAACAAACCTATCATTTTAAAAACCTTTATTATAATAGTAAGGAGTAAGACAACGCTTACTTGATATTTCGCTCACTTAATCGTACCTCTGCGACTACAGCGCTTAGGTACTAACATTCGGAAACACAAAAGAAAATGGGATTTTCTTTTGTATTTCGCTCACTTAATCGTACCTCTGCGACTACGTTGCTTAGGTACTGGCATTCGGAAATAAAAAAGAAAATGGGATTTTCTTTTGTATTTCGCTCACTTAATCGTACCTCTGCGACTACGTTGCTTAGGTACTGGCATTCGGAAATAAAAAAGAAAATGGGATTTTCTTTTGTATTTCGCTCACTTAATCGTACCTTTGTAGCATGAGAGTAGTAATACAACGCGTACAGCATGCCAGCGTAACAATAGAAGGCACGTTACATTCCAAAATTGGTAAAGGTTATCTTATCCTATTAGGAGTGTGTGAAGAAGATACTTCTGAAGACGTGGAATGGCTGGTAAAAAAGATAGTAGGCCTAAGAGTCTTTGAAGATGAAAACGGAGTGATGAATCGTTCTATTATGGAAGAAGATGGTGAAGCACTCGTAGTAAGCCAGTTTACACTATATGCAAGCTATAAGAAAGGCAACCGGCCATCGTGGTTTCGTGCAGCCAGTCACGAGATTTCCATACCTCTATACGAGGAATTTTGCAGTAAGTTAAGTGAAGCGATGAACAAGCCTGTTGGCACAGGAGAATTTGGGGCAGACATGAAAGTGGAACTCTTGAACGATGGTCCTGTTACCATCTGCATGGACACCAAAAACAAGGAATAGCTAACAAATAGAAACAGATAAGCTTGATGATTAAAAGGTTTTTAACCGAAGAAAAGTGGTCAACTATAGCCTATATCTTAAACATAGTGGGCTTAGTGATGATCTTCACACGAAAATCATGGGATACATACAACCCATGGTATGGTTTAATAGGAGGGCTATTGATTGTGTTAGGCTTTAGCATCAATACATACATAGATTTCCCCCACCCTTTTCGTCAAGCAGAAACATCTAAAAAATTTGGGATTATATTTCGAATTTGCGCAATAATAGTACTCAACATCTTGCTTATCTATACAATATTTGAAGAACAGGCAGAACTATCTTTGAACATGTAAATACTTCTAAATAATGACTATAAAAGAAGCTCAAGAAACAGTTGACAATTGGATCAAAGAATACGGAGTACGTTATTTCTCCGAACTTACCAATATGGCTTGCCTAACAGAAGAGGTAGGTGAGCTGGCTCGTATCATAGCCAGGAAATATGGCGATCAGAGTTTCAAAGAAGGTGAAAAGTGTGACCTTAGCGACGAGATGGCCGATGTGTTATGGGTGTTACTATGCCTTGCCAACCAAACAGGTGTGGACCTGACAGAAGCATTGGCACGTAACCTTGCAAAGAAAACACAACGCGACGCCACACGCCACATCAACAACCCAAAGTTGAAGTAATAACTAAAAGTCATTGCCCCACCCCTCCCAAGGGGCAATATTTCATTTACAAATAAAAAAACAACAATAAAAAAAGAACATTATGGCAGAGAAACTGAACAACCAACGAGACGAGAATAAGTACGAAAAAGCTTTGAGTCTCTACAATTGTGAAGTATCCGACGAAGAAGTGCGTGACGCAGTCCGCAAGATTATCGCAGAGAAAGTTCATGAAAACGACAACCTTGAGGTGAAAAAATTCCTCATGGGTAGTGTTGAACTTACAACGTTGAAGACCACCGATTCAGAGGATAGTGTACTTGCATTTACCGAGCGCGTCAACCAGTTTGACGAGCAATATCCAGAACTACCCCATGTAGCCACTATTTGTGTCTATCCATGTTTTGCTAAAACAGTTAGCGAAACACTTGAAGTTGATGGAGTAGAGATTGCCTGCGTGAGCGGCAGTTTCCCCTCATCACAGGCACTTATCGAGGTAAAGGTAGCAGAGACTGCCCTTGCAATAAAGGATGGTGCAACAGAGATAGATATTGTCATGCCAGTAGGAAAATTCCTAAGTGGCAACTATGAAGAAGTGGCAGATGAAATCTCCGAACTGAAGAATGTATGTGGAGAGAAGAAGATGAAGGTAATTCTTGAAACTGGATGCTTGAAAACAGCAGCCAATATTAAGAAGGCCTCTATCCTTTCTATGTATGCAGGAGCAGATTATATCAAGACCTCAACAGGAAAGTTAGAACCCGCTGCAACCCCGGAAGCTGCTTATGTCATGTGTCAAGCTATCAAGGAATATTATGATAAGACAGGTATCCAGATAGGTTTCAAGCCTGCTGGTGGTCTCAATACCGTCATGGACGCCATCACGATGTACACTATAGTCAAGGAAGTTTTGGGTGAAAAATGGCTCACCAACCAATGGTTCCGTATGGGCACATCACGCCTTGCCAACCTGCTTTTGAGCGAGGTGGTAGGTCATGAGACCAAGTTCTTCTAAAGGCGACGCTCTATCACGTAGTCAACATAGGCAGTCAAGGCATCCTTGACTGCCTTTTCTTTTACGCTATTGTTGATGTAAGACATACATATCTTACTCATTTCCAACATCTTTTGTTCAGCATATTCAATACCGCCGTTATTCTTCGCAAACTCTACCAGTACCGCAATTTCATCCTTATTGACTGTGCCTTCTTTTACTTTACGTGCCAAAGTCAGCATCGACTCCATTGGCGTATGATTAAGTGCATATATTACAGGAAGCGTTAGCTTACCTTCCATCATATCGTTTCCTGTGGGCTTGCCAATTTCTTTAGAATCATAATAATCAAATATATCATCTCTGATTTGGAACATAACACCCAAAGTCTGTCCAAATTCGCCAGCTTTTTCTATTTCTTCATCGGATGCACCAGTAGATAAGGCACCGATTACGCAACATGCTTCAAAGAGCGCAGCCGTTTTCTGTTTGATAACCTGATAATAAACTTCCTCGCTAATCTCCTGATTTTGAATGTTCGACAGTTGTAGTATTTCACCTGCAGCAAGTGTCCGTCCGAGTTCAGAGAGGTTCTGCACAATACGTTTATTACCTGTTTTAGCAACATTGAGCAACGCAGTAGAAAGTATAAAATCACCCACAAGTACAGCTACCTTATTATTATAAGTAGCATTAACCGATGCCTGTCCGCGTCGTTCATCACTTTCATCCACCACATCATCATGCACAAGAGAAGCAGTATGCAGTAGCTCAAGACCTACAGCAGCATGCTGGGTCTCCACCGATACCTGCCCATAGTTCTTCGCTACGAGTAAAGTCAACATAGGTCTCATACGTTTTCCACCTCGTTGTCTGATGTGATCCAACACTTGAGAAAGCAAAGCTTCATCATGTTTGAGATTACTATTCATCAACTCAATAAAATCGTTGAGTTCCTTCTCTATTGGGTGCTTAATAAGTGATAAATGATCCATAATCGCAGAAATTTAATGCAAAAATAGTGAAAATCTCGCAGTAATGAGAAATTATTTAGTAATTTTACGCAGAAAATAGAAAATGTTATGAATAAACTATTCCTTTTAGACGCTTACGCACTGATATACCGTTCATATTACGCCTTTATCAAGAACCCGCGTATCAATTCCAAGGGGCTGAATACTTCAGCAATCGTAGGGTTTGTAAACACCCTCCAGGAAGTACTTACGAAAGAGCAACCCACACACATTGGCGTGGCATTTGACCCTCATGGACCCACATTTCGCAGCGAAGCATTCCCAGAATACAAAGCACAACGTGAGGCAACTCCAGAAGACATCCGCAAGTCTGTTCCCATCATCAAAGACCTCTTGCGTGCATGGAACATATCCATCCTTGAAGTTGATGGCTATGAAGCTGATGATGTGATAGGTACTTTGGCCACAAAGGCAGGCGAGTTGGGTGTTGACACCTATATGCTCACGCCCGATAAGGACTATGGCCAATTGGTGACAGAACACGTGCACATCTATCGTCCGCGACATGGCGGTGGTTATGAAGTAATGGGACCAGAAGAAGTGAAAGCCAAATACAACATCCCCTCGCCTACTGCTGTCATCGACTTGCTCGCCTTAATGGGCGATGCAGCCGACAACTTTCCAGGTTGCCCAGGTGTTGGAGAAAAGACAGCAGCCAAACTCATCGGCCAATTTGGAAACATCGACCAGCTCCTTGCCCATACCTCAGAATTGAAAGGTGCATTGAAGACAAAAGTCGAAACCCACGTCAATGACATCCGCCTATCACTTTTCCTCGCCACAATCAAAACCGATGTTCCCGTCGAACTCAACCTCGACGAATTGAAGGTGAGTCAACCCAATGAGGAAGAACTGGGTCGTTTACTCGAAGAATTAGAGTTTAAGAGCCTTGCCAACAAGATTCTTAAAAAATCTAAAAATACTCAAACATCTGCTAATCCTCAGCTCTCTCTCTTTGCAGAATTTGCGCCCGAGAGTGCGGAAAGCTCAAAATTTTCGAGTTTTGAGAGCTTAAAAACCACTCCTCACAAATATCATCTTATTGATAATGAGGAAGAAATGCAACGCATTTGTGACTATTTTAGGACAGTTGAAATTGTCAGTCTAGACACAGAGACCACTTCGACAACAGCAATAGACGCAGAACTCGTAGGTTTGAGCTTTGCGACAAAGGAACACGAAGCGTATTACGTACCAGTGCCAGCAGATAGAGCCGAAGCACAAAAAGTAGTTGAAATTTTCCGCCCGATCTATGAGAGCGACAAAATAGTAAAGGTTGGACAAAATCTAAAATACGATTTGGAAGTGTTGCGCAACTATGACATTCATCTGCAAGGTCCGATGTTCGACACCATGATAGCCCATTATCTTCTCCAACCCGAACTGCACCACAACATGGACTACATGGCAGAAGCATATCTCCACTACCAAACCATCCACATCGACGAACTGATAGGACCGAAAGGAAAAAAGCAACGTTCGATGCGCGACCTCACTCCCGAACAGGTCTATGAATATGCTGCCGAGGACGCAGACATTACTCTTCAACTGAAAAACCACCTTGAGCCACAACTCAAAGAATATGGTGCTGACCGCCTGTTCTACGATATCGAGATGCCATTGATGCCTGTATTGGCAGAAATGGAAATGAATGGTGTATGTATTGATGCGTCATCATTGGCTGATACCTCATTACAACTTACCGAACGCATAAACACTATAGAACAAGAGATCTATACCTTGGCAGGCGAAACATTCAACATTGCCTCCCCCAAACAAGTTGGCGATGTGCTGTTTGGTAAACTGAAGATTGTTGAAAAACCCAAGAAAACCAAGACCGGACAGTATGTCACAAGTGAAGAAGTGCTCCAACAGTTACGCCACAAACACGAGATAGTAGATAAGATTCTGCAACATCGTGGATTGAAGAAACTCTTGGGCACCTATATCGATGCACTCCCCCGACTCATCAATCCCCGTACCGGCCACATCCACACCTCATTCAACCAGACTATCACAGCCACCGGACGCCTTTCGTCAAGCGATCCCAACTTACAAAACATACCTGTGCGAGGTGAAGATGGCAAAGAAATCCGTAAAGCATTCATCCCCGAACCTGGATGCCTTTTCTTCTCTGCCGACTATAGTCAGATTGAACTACGTGTCATGGCACATCTAAGTGGTGATGAAAACATGATTCGGGTATTCCGCGATGGCAAGGACCTGCATGCTGCCACAGCTGCCAACATCTATAAAAAAGATATCAACGAGGTTACTCGCGATGAGCGCTCCAAGTCTAAGCGCGCCAATTTCGGAATTATCTACGGCATCACCGTATTTGGTCTTGCCGAGCGTCTTGACATCGACCGTAGTGAGGCTAAACAACTGATAGACGGATACTTTGATACTTTCCCACAAGTGCATGACTATATGGAGAAGGCCAAAGCGCTGGCTCACGAACAAGGTTATGTCACTACCCTGTTTGGCCGTCGCCGCTATTTGCCCGACATCAATAGTGCCAATGCCGTGGTGCGCGGATTTGCCGAGCGCAATGCCATCAACGCTCCTATACAGGGAACTGCAGCCGACATCATTAAGGTAGCAATGATACGCATCTTCCAACGTTTCCAACAGGAAGGCATCCGCAGCAAGATGATTCTCCAGGTACACGACGAACTCAACTTCTCTGTCTATCCTGAAGAGCGTGCGCAAGTGGAGCGCATCGTACTCGAAGAGATGCAAGGAGCCATCAAACTCCATGTTCCATTGGTAGCCGACAGCGGTTGGGGAGCCAACTGGCTTGAGGCCCACTAAACATCAGGCAAGAATCAATAGAACTCTAAACATTATTCTATAAAACAACAAACAAAATGAAAAGGAAACAACTCTTTCTGACCGTCACTACCCTATTAGTATGTTTGACCCTTACTGCAATGTTCACATCTTGCGGAGATGATGACTCAAAAACAGATGATTCTCAAAGCTGGATTTGCGGCAAATGGGATGTGAGCGTCGATGTCACCAACTATGAGAACAACAAGGTTGTTGAACACCGAACCGACAGAAAAGGTACAGCCAAGTTTGAAAGAAACGGCACCCTCAGTGGCTTTGAAGATTTCACGAAATGGAAACTTACCGCCAACACCCTGACCGTTAGCGGTTCGAAAGGTAACGTAAGCGAGAAAACTTTCAATATCTCAACAGATGCAAACAATCAAATCTTCACTTTCACCGAAGAGATAGAAACACTAAAGACAAATGACAGCACTTCTGCCAACGGCAAGATAGAAAAGAAATGCATCAAAGTGTATGTCTTCCGAAAAGACTACACTTACAGTTCTAACAAACAATAAGACCCTATCCATCGCCCGATGTGGATTCAACATCCTATCGGGCGATTATTTTATATCGGTCATAATTCCCACGAAAGTATATCCGCAAAACTTATATCTATTCGATGTGCTTAGAAATAAAACAGATCGATATTCTTTTAATAACGCTTTGCCATGGTTTTCCAGACGTTTGGCAAAACGTATTGTCCAATGTTTGGCAAGGGTATTTCCTAAGGTTTGGCAAAGATATGGTCTAACGTTTGAAAAAGGTCTTTTCAAAGTTTGAAAAAGGTCTTTTCAAAGTTTGACAAAGGTGTTATCCAACATTTGACAAAAGTATTATCCAACGTTTGATAAGAGTATTATCCAACGTTTGATAAGAGTATTATCCAACGTTTGATAAAGGTGTTATCCAACGTTTGATAAAAGTATTATCAAGGTCTGAAAAAACGCTGATAAACTATAGTAAACCCATTTATACATCAATCGCTTAGCTGGTCCGTGTTGATGATAGATGGCAATCCGGTGGTCGATGGGTGGTCGAACTTTCAGACATCGACCACCACTTAAAGTCCTAATATACTGCACGTTATACTATAGGTGTGGTCGAGTGGTCGAAATTTTCTGAAAACTAAAATAACTGCGTGCTGAGGTAGTAATACTTTCTTGGACGACACGGATTTACAATGATGCCCACAAAGCAACCTTGCTGCCGTCAATAGAAAACATGCTTATTATCAACCGACAACACATTTATTCGCCATGAAAATCAGCACAATAAGTGAAAGAAAAGGTATAAATGGAAATTTTGAACATTATGTAGTAATTTATGAATAGTATGATGTGATGGAAAAGTCGTAACTTTGCGCTCGATTAGTTATAGTTTAGAATATCAGAAGAAATATATCAAGCATAAGAAGATGAAAAAAGTATTGTTTTTTTGTATCGCTCTCTGTGCAATCACAATGGTCAAAGCACAGGAAACCCTTACGCTGAACCAGTGTTTGCAAATGGCGATAGACAACAATCTCTCGTTGAAAATCAGTCGAAATGAGGTTGCAAAAGGTAAACAAACCATTAGCGAAAACCGCGCCAAACTGTATCCACAGATCAATGCAGTGGCACAGCTCAACGACAACTTCACTCCACCAGTATCTGTCACCGATGGTTCGGCATACGGTAAGTCCTACAATGTGACCAAAACACTACAATACAATGCCTCAGCAGGTTTACAATTACAGATGCCCCTCTACAACCAAATGGTGCTTACAGCTATCGACATTTCCAAAACTGTTGACCATCTGAACCAGCTCTCTTACGAGAAAGCGCGCGAAGATCTCATCGTGCAGACCGCCAAAGCCTATTATATGGCGCAAAACACATTAGAGCAAATTCGCTTGGTGAACGATAATATCAAGCGTTTGGAAGAGTTGCGCGACATCACCCAAGCATTCTACGACAACCAGATGAGCCTTGAAGTAGATTTGAAGCGCGTCAACCTCAATATCGAGAACCTCACCGTGCAGCGCGACAATGCCGTTGCCATGCTCGATCAGCAATATACCATGCTAAAATATGTCATCGACTATCCTGCCGACAAGGCCATCCAAGTGACCGACATGGAGCCTGCCAAGATAGAGGAAGTGAAGGCCAACGGCCTCAATACCGGCCTCTACGAACTGCAACTGCTTGAGAAGAAAAAGGAATTGACCAAGAAGCAAACCAAGCTTGCCAAAGACGGCTATCTTCCCACACTAAGCCTTACCGGCAGTCTGATGTACTCAGCTTTCACCGATAAGTTTGAACATTGGTTCCATTCGGGCGATTCCAACCATTGGTATGGCTCCAACGGTTTAGGCCTTCAGGTGCGCGTTCCCATCTTCGACGGTTTTGAGAAACGCTCTAAAATCAGACGTGCCAAGATAGAAGAAGACAATGCACGTATCGGCTATGAAAATGCCCTGAAAGGCATGCAGGCCAACTATATCAATGCTGTCAGCGAAGTAAACAACTGCCAACGCAACTACAAAAAGCAGTCAGACAATTATCTTTTGGCACAAGATGTATATAGCGTGACCGCCGACCAATATAAAGAAGGCGTCAGTTCGATGACCGCAGTACTCCAAGACGAGATGCGTATGAGCGAAGCCATGAATAATTATCTTACAGCCTGCTATAGCTATAAGATAGCCAACCTGTCACTTCTCAAACTCACCGGTCAACTGGACCAAGTGAAATAAAGCCATTTTCAAACTATATTATCATACAATAACAACGAACAAAACAAAACGAAGATATGGAAAACAAGGAAAACAAAGAAAATAAAGAAATGGAAAACGTAGAAACAGTACAGGAAGAAAATGCCAAGGAGTTTAAGAAGCTCAGAGGCCGTCGCCTCGTAGTCAGTCTTATCGGCATTGCCATTCTTGCCTATGGTCTATGGAAAATCGGCTGTCTCTTCTTCGATTACTCTTCCAATGAGTCGAGCAACGATGCCCAGATAGAGCAGTATATCTCTCCCGTTAACCTCCGTGCATCAGGCTACATAGCCAAAGTTTGTTTCAGAGAGCATCAAGAAGTGCATAAAGGCGACACCCTGCTCATTCTCGACGACCGAGAATACCGCATCCGTCTGATGGAGGCAGAGGCTGCGCTGAAGGATGCTTTGGCTGGCGCCAACGTCAACGATGCCACCAAGCAAACCACCGAGACCTCGGCATCTATCTATTCTGCCTCTATCGATGAGATAGAAGTGCGCCTCGCCAAACTTGCCAAAGACTGCGAACGCTACCGCAATTTGGTGGCCAAGAAAGCCGCAACCCCAATCCAACTGGAACAACTGGAAGTGGAATATGCCGCCACGAAAAAGAAACTCGAAGCCGTCAAGAAGCAACAAGCTGCTGCTTATAAAGGCGTCAACGAGGTGACCACTCGCAAGCAAAACGTTGCAGCCGCCATCGAGCGTGCTCAGGCAGCAGTTGAAATGGCCAAGTTAAACCTCTCCTACTGTGTTGTTGTGGCCCCTTGCAACGGTAAATTGGGACGCCGATCTATTGAGGAAGGCCAGATGGTCAATGCAGGAACCACCATCACCTATATTGTCCCCGACAATCAGAAATGGGTGGTAGCCAATTTCAAGGAGACCCAGATAGAGCACCTCTACGTAGGTCAGAAGGTGCGTATCAGCGTAGATGCTATGCACGACAAGGAGTTTGAAGGCACCGTTACCGCCATTTCCGGTGCCACAGGCGCTAAGTATTCACTTGTTCCTACCGACAATTCTGCCGGCAACTTCGTAAAGATTCAGCAGCGCGTGCCAGTACGCATCGACTTCACCAATATCAGCAAAGAGGACAATGCCCGCCTTGCCGCAGGTATGATGGTAATCGTCAAAGCCCAGAGAAAATAGTAAGATGTCGGAAAAGTATAAGAATTATCCGTTTTACAGTTGGGTGCCGAAACCACTTGGCATCATCTTTATGATCATCCTCTTCGTACCGATGATCACTATGGGTGGTGTCTATGCCGCCAACAGCGGTGAGATGATGAGCGGACTCGGCATCCAGTCGGAGTATATCGTCTTTGCCAGCTTCTGCACCTCAATAGGTATGGCAGCATTTTCGCCATTCTTCTATGACTTAGTGTGTATCCGACGAGAGAAGATGATGTGTATCGTAGGCTTCTCCATTCTCTTTCTGCTGAGTTATGTCTGTGCTATGACCGAATCGCTTTTCATTCTCGGTTTGTGCAGTCTGCTCATGGGTTTTGTGCGCCAAACGCTATTGATGGCCCATCTCTTCGTACTCATCAAGTATGCTTTCGGCATAGAAGCCACACGTAATCTCACACCAGGTTGTGAACCTACAACAGAGGAAGGTTGGGATGCTGCAGATAGCGAAAAGATGGTATCACAACCGGTCATCTACCTTTTCTTTATGATTATCGGACAACTCGGAACATGGCTTACAGCTTGGTTGGCCTACGCTTACGAGTGGCAGTATGTCTATCATTTCATGATGGCATTTATGCTTGCAGGCATCATCATCGTATTCTTCACCATGCCCTATCATGAATATGCACTGCCAAAATTCCCCATATCCTTTTCAAAGTTTGGCAATGTCACGGTGTTCAGCGTTATGCTTTGCTCGTTTGTCTATGTCATGGTGTTTGGCAAAACATTAGACTGGTTTGACGACAAATCCATCTGCCTCTCCACACTGATATGCATCGTCTTTACGGGGTTGTTTATCTATTTGGAAGCCTCACGCCGATCACCTTATTTCATCATGGAGGTATTTAAAGTAAGGGTCGTCAACTATGGTATCATGCTGTTCTTTCTGCTGATGTTATGTAATTCAAGCAGTATGTTCGTCAATGTGTTCACCAATGTCAGCATGAAGATAGACAACTGGCAGAATGCCACTTTGGGCAATTGGGTAATGGTGGGCTATACCGTTGGACTCATCTTTGCCATTATAGCCAGAGCCAAAAACGTCCACTTGAAATGGATGTATGCCCTTGGATTTGTATTTATCGGTGCATACGCCCTCTTCATGTATTTCGAGGTTCAAAACGATGGAATGTATGAACGCATGAAGTGGCCCGTCATTATCCGCTCCACCGGAATGATGTTGCTCTATTCACTGATATCCACTATTGCCAACCAACGCATGCCCTATCGATTTATGTCCACCTGGGTATGTATCATGCTCACCGTGCGTATGGTCATTGCACCAAGTATCGGTTCTGCACTCTATAGTAATGTGCTTCAGCACCGTCAACAGTATTATGTCACACGCTTCGCACAGGATTTCGACCGCACCAGTATCGAGACTGCCACCACCTACGACCAAACAATTCGGGGCATGCAGCATCAAGGCAAGAACGAGACCGAAGCACAACACATGGCAGCCATGAGCGTCAAGGGTAAGATTCAGGTGCAAGCCACGCTGACCACCATTAAGGAGATGGCCGGCTGGACTTTCTATGGGTGTATGGCCTGTGCGCTACTGATGCTTATCATCCCTTGGCGCAAGCGCAATCTGAAGGAACTCACTCGCGAATATTTGCTCAAGAATGTAGATGTCAGTTCACTTGGGGCAAAATAAGAGTGGGGCAAAATATAAAAAAAAGCAAGACTTTCATCGGGAAAGAATGATATTTTTGTTATCTTTGCACCAAATAAGGTCATGGGAACGGTCATCGTTCTCATGACTTGGGCAAAGAAACAATAAATGGAACTGACCGAAAACATCATCATCTGCAACGCCAGCACCTTTCCCCATTGGCTGACCGAACCCTTCTATTCCGACTATGTGGGTATAGTGGTTTGTCATCAGGGAACGTTTCATTTCTGTGTAGATGGCACTTCATATACTACTAAAGCAGATGAAACCGTATTCCTGTCAAAGGGCATCATGCTTCAAGTGACAGAAAGTTCTTCCGATTTACAGTTCACTTTACTCTTCTACCACAGCGAAAACATACGCCCCATGTTAGGCAATACCGTAGTCACCATGCGCCTCTATGCCACCATCTATCCTAAAGCATGCCACATTATCCATACAGGTTTTGAGAATATGCTTGCTTCTTATGCCCGCATGTTGCAGGCATTGGAGCAGCAAGAAGACACCAGTCCGTATAGTGCCTACGAAGAAAAACTCCTATTGCTGGCAGTCACTTACCGACTATGCAGTATCTTCTCCATGTCGTATAAAGTTGCAGGCAAGGATATGGCACGTAAGATAGAAATCTTCGAGTCGTTGCTCAAGCTCATTGAAGACAACTACATGCGTGAACGCAGTGTGGCATTCTATGCCGATCAACTGTGTCTTACACCAAAATACTTATCTGTCATGGTGAAATCGCTATGCGGAAACACTGTTCAACAATTGCTCTTCAAAGCCATTATCCGCCGTAGCATTTTCCTTATGAAGAATACCAATATGTCGATTCAACAGATTTCCTACGAGTTGAATTTTCCCAATGCTTCCACCTTCGGCACATTCTTCAAGAAGCACACGGGACTTTCACCCAAACACTACAGAATGGCTACAGAATAAGCTGTGTAGCCCACTGATATAGCACTATATCGGTTATCTTGCTGGAAAACTCATTTCAAATGCTTGATAACACGAGCAGGATTACCCACTGCCACCACATTAGAAGGGATGTCGCTGACCACCACACTACCCGCTCCTATCGTCACATTGTCGCCAATGGTGACACCGGGAAGAATAGTAGCACCACCACCAATCCACACACTATGGCCAATGGTGACTGGTTTTGCCCATTCACGACGTGTGTTACGCTCCTCAGGATTGGTACTGTGACAAGCGGTATAGATGCCAACATTGGGACCGATAAAACAGTCGTCGCCTATGGTTACTGGTGCTTCGTCGAGCACAGTCCAATTGAAATTGGCAAAGAAACGCTTACCCACGTGTATATTTGTACCATAATCACACCAGAACGGTTGTACAATAAAGGTATCAGTTTCACTGGTTCCCAACATCTGTTGCAGTTTTAAGTTGCGTGCCTGCAAATCGGTTGGACGTATCTGGTTGTATTCCCAACAATCGTCCTTACATTTATTCAATAGTTGTATAAGGTACGCATCACAAGCATTATACTCCTCGCCGCGCACCATTTTCTGGTATTCGACCATATTATGTTCGGTCATCATATTTTCACTTCTATATTAGGGTTCTGTCGTAGCAGTTCTTGTACAAACTCCTGACTGTTTTTGGGCGATATGATAATATCATCGAAGCGGTTGTAGAAAATACAAATGCGCTGAAGACTCAATGCTGGCGAACTAAGCATCGTACGACAAGGCGTTATCTTCAGTATCTTGTCGATAGGTACATCCCATCCGATAAACATGCCGCACCTCACCTTCAACACCCCTTCTCCAATGGTATAGTCGGTATGCAGCAACAGATCTACTAAGAGCCATGTCATCAACACCGTCACCACTACAATTATCCATTCATAGTTGGTGACTATCACCTGCCATATCAAAAAGCCGATAACACACATGAATAATATCACGAGCCAAGTATCCACTCTCGATTTATATACCTTGTTTTCTATCATTTAGCGTTGCAGTTATTCGACTGCAAAGATACATTATTTTTTCGAACTCTACACCTTTTCTATAAACAAATACAAGAGAAGTCGTAGCAAAAAGATTGTCTTTATGGAGACAACCCAGAGTTTCTCGACTTACAAAGTGTCAGCCACATACCATGAAGGGCTGCCGCATCGAGATGCAACAGCCCTGTTATCAACATATATAAAAGCGCTTAACAAAGTAGCGCAGAGACTGCCAGTGCGTCATCGCCTTCAAAGACTTTCATCTCTGTCATGGGCGAATAGTTGAAATTGGAAAAACGGAAAAGTTGAACTGCAAGGTATTCATAGTCTTGCGAACAAGCTATTTCCAAGCGGAAAGGTCCAACCGCAACAGTGGGCAACTTACCCTTTTCCACTTCGCTACGCATCGTCTTACCGTCAGTCTGAAGCAGTTGTGTGAGTCGGCCTTCCATATCTGGAGCATACTCATTGACCTTCAGATTGATTTTAGATGATGTGGGGGCGTAGGTAAGATTGGTCTTCAATCCGAGAAAACCACGACTGATATTAATACGAGAATCGTTGGAGAGAGCCTCAGCCATCTCCATGTGTTTATAATTTGCCATTGTTTTTTGATGTTAGAATGTGTTTCTTAAAATAAATAAATAATTGTGCTATAGGCCAAGAAGGCCAATAAAGAAACACACTGCTAACGCAGAATCCGCCTCAGTGCAATGATATAATACTGGCACGAGACGGCACTCTGATGGGGTGACACCTCTTGGCGACGACGCCCATCATAGTGATCATGTATAAGAATGATTGGGGTTTTCAGCGAAACGGCTACTAATCGCTGGCCTGTAGGACGCCCACCGCCCATGGTGGGCAAGCGCAACAAGCGTGGCGTAGCAATACGATAGCCATCATAAACATCTGTCAACAGTGCCTCACCCAAAGGTTGATGTTTGCTATCATTATCATAGATCTGGTCGGAAACAGGCACCGATTCGTTACATCTTTCCACGGCAAAAACCTCCTGCTGCTGACCAAAAGTCATCAGCAGAAGCAACAATACAAAGTGGAAAAGACGCTGTTTCATAACTGCAAAATTAAACATTCTGCGCGAAAAAACGGCATATAAATCCATTTTTTACATGTTTCTTAATATTTTAAATAATATATGGATATTTTTTGTTAGATTGTAAGCAATCTTATATATATTGCTTACAATTCGTTTGCAAGCTTTCATTTGTAGATAGAAAACCACCGCTTATCCTATCATATTGCTATCTTATTTTGTAATTTTGCAAGCAGAACGAAAGTTTAAATAGAGGATAATATGACAAAGTGTAAGCAAACCAACAAACAACAAGGGCTTTATCAACATGATTATGAACATGATGCCTGCGGTGTGGGCATGGTGGTCAACATCCATGGCAATAAGAGTCACGAATTAGTAGATAATGCTTTACGAGTGCTGGAAAATATGCAGCACCGCGGTGCAGAGGGCGCTGACAAGAAAACCGGCGATGGTGCAGGTATCATGTTGCAGATTCCCCACGAGTTTATACTGCTTCAAGGCATTCCTGTACCTGAAAAAGGAAAGTACGGAACAGGTTTGATTTTCCTTCCAAAAGACAAGGAACGCCAACAAGAGATACTCTCTATTATGATAGAAGAAATAGAGCGCGAGGGGTTGCAGTTAATGCATCTGCGTAACGTGCCCGTCAATCCCGAATGTTTGGGACAGGCAGCACTGGGCAATGAACCCGACATCAAGCAGGTTTTCGTTACTGGAGTTGCCGACGACAGCGTTGCCGACTTCCCACGCACACTCTATGTCATCCGCAAAAAGATAGAACATCGCGTCAGCGATGAAGACTTCTATATCTGTTCGCTAAGCAACACAAACATCATTTACAAGGGAATGCTCACCAGCAAACAGCTGCGTGAGTATTTTCCCGATCTTTCAAATCCCTATTTCACCAGTGGTCTGGCACTTGTACACTCACGTTTCAGTACCAACACCTTCCCCACTTGGTCGCTCGCACAACCTTTCCGACTGTTGGCACACAATGGTGAAATAAACACCATACGCGGCAACCGTGGATGGATGCAGGCACGCGAAAGCGTATTGTTGAAAGAGGATTCACCACTTACTCCAGCAATCTCGCCCATCGTACAGCCGGGTATGAGCGACTCGGCATCACTTGATAATGTATTAGAATTCTTTGTGATGAGTGGTCTGTCATTGCCTCATGCCATGAGTATTCTTGTACCTGAATCGTTCAACGACAAGAACCCAATATCCGAAGATCTTAAGGCTTTCTATGAATACCACTCTATTCTGATGGAGCCATGGGACGGTCCCGCAGCCCTACTTTTTAGCGATGGGCGCTTTGCCGGTGGTATGCTCGACCGCAATGGCCTACGTCCTGCACGCTATACCATTACTAAAAACGATACGATGGTAGTAGCTTCTGAGGCAGGAGTAATCGATTTCAATCCTACGGAAGTGGCTGAAAAAGGTCGCTTGCAACCAGGTAAAATCTTGCTCATCGATACCCAAGAGGGCAAAATCTACTATGATGGCGAAATCAAGGAACAGCTCGCCAAGGAGCATCCCTATCGCCAATGGCTTTCTACCAACCGTATCCAGTTGGAGAAACTCAAGAGCGGTCGCCATATAGCCAACAGCGTAGATAACCTTTTGCAAAAAGAAGTGATGTTCGGTTATGGCGAGGAAGATGTCGATGGCACCATCGCACCGATGGCTGTCAATGGTGTTGAGCCTACCGCTGCCATGGGTAACGACACACCATTGGCGGTGTTGAGCAATCGTCCACAAACGTTCTTCAACTATTTCCGTCAGCAGTTTGCCCAAGTCACAAACCCTGCTATCGACTCTATCCGCGAATCACTTGTCATGTCGCTCACGGAGTATATCGGTCGTGTAGGCGCTGGCATCCTCACTCCAGACGAGAGCAATTGTAAGATGGTGCGTCTCCCCCACCCCATTTTGAATAACACTCAGCTCGATATACTCTGCAATATTCGCTATAAAGGATTCAACACCGTGAAGCTTCCCATGCTCTTTGAATGTAAAAAGGGCGAAGATGGACTCCGCGATGCACTATCGAAACTCTGCCACGATGCAGAACAGTCGGTTGATGCAGGCTACAACTACATTATCTTATCAGACCGTGAAGTAGATCAAGACCACGCTGCCATCCCATCATTACTCGCAGTCAGCGCCGTCCACCATTATCTCATCAGCGTTGGAAAGCGTGTGCAAACCGCCCTTATCGTTGAAAGTGGCGAGATTCGTGAAACGATGCATGCTGCTCTGCTCTTAGGCTATGGCGCCTCAGCGCTGTGTCCTTATATGACGTTTGCCATACTCGACGACCTCGTCAAGCGCCACAAGATACAGGAAGACTATACTACAGCCGAGGCCAATTATATCAAGGCTGTCAAGAAAGGACTGTTTAAAATTATGGCTAAGATGGGTATTTCTACCATCCGTAGCTATCGCGGTGCTAAGATATTCGAGAGCATCGGACTCAACGAGAGTCTCCTGAAGGCATATTTCGGCACAGAGGTGAGCACCATTGGTGGTATCGGTTTGGAACGTATCGCACGCGATGCTATCATACTACACGACAAGGCTTTCGCCACCGGAAACGATGCAGAAACAGCAGCCGAGGCTTTCTTGCCCAATTTAGGACAGTTCCATTGGCGCAAAGACGGTATCCGTCATGCATGGAATCCAGAAACTATTGCCACCTTGCAACTTGCTACTCGCACAGGCAACTATGATAAATTCAAGGAATATACACACTTGGTGGATGACAAAGCAGAACCCATCTTCATCCGCGACTTCCTTGGTTTCAAGAAGAATCCTATCCCTCTTGAAGAGGTAGAACCCGTAGAAAGCATTGTCAAGCACTTTGTTTCAGGTGCAATGTCATTTGGCGCACTGTCGAAAGAAGCACACGAAGCCATTTGTCTGGCTATGAATCTGCTGGGAACAAGAAGTAATACTGGTGAGGGCGGTGAAGACTCTGAACGTTTTCACAGTACCGTTGACGGCATCTCTCTATCTTCTAAAACCAAGCAGGTGGCCAGTGGTAGATTCGGTGTCACAACTGAATATCTTGTCAATGCAGAAGAAATTCAAATCAAAGTAGCACAGGGTGCAAAACCTGGCGAAGGTGGTCAGTTGCCCGGATTCAAGGTCAATGAGGTCATTGCAAAGACACGTCACAGCATTCCGGGTATCAGTCTTATCTCTCCGCCACCACACCACGACATCTACTCTATCGAAGATTTGGCTCAACTCATCTTTGATTTGAAACACGTAAACCCTCGCGCTGCCATCAGCGTCAAACTCGTTGCAGAAAGTGGTGTAGGCACTATTGCTGCCGGTGTAGCAAAGGCAAAGGCCGATCTTATCGTTATCAGCGGTGCTGAAGGCGGCACAGGCGCATCACCTGCCAGCAGTATGCGCTTTGCTGGAATATCGCCTGAAATCGGACTGAGCGAAACTCAGCAGACCTTGGTAAAGAATGGATTACGCGGACAGGTACGCCTCCAAGTTGATGGACAAATCAAAACCGGACGCGATGTCATACTCATGGCACTGATGGGTGCCGAGGAGTTTGGTTTCGGCACATCCGTACTTATCGTATTAGGATGTATGATGATGCGCAAATGTAACCTCAACACCTGTCCTATGGGTGTTGCCACACAGAATCCGGAACTGCGTAAGCACTTCATCGGACGCTACGAATATCTCGTCAACTACTTCACTTTCCTTGCAAGAGAAGTACGCGAATATTTGGCTGAAATGGGTTTCCGTCGCCTTAACGATATCGTGGGACATACAGAACTTGCCGTGGTAAAGGATACAGAGACAACAACAGACCACAAACCTGTGCTCGATTTCACACGTCTGCTCTTTAAAGAGGGTGACAGTAAGACAGCACTCTGCCATATTCCAACCAGCGAAATACACACTGACACTACTTCGCTCGATGCACAGATGATACGCGGTGCAGAGCCAGCCATAGAGCGTCAGGAAGAAGTCAATCTTGACTTTGCCATCAGAAATACCGACCGAGCCGTTGGCGCAACACTTGCAGGAACCATTGCCCTCCGCTATGGACAGCAAGGATTACCCGACCAAACCATCAATGTGAAGTTCAAAGGATCTGCTGGTCAGTCATTTGGTGCATTCCTCAACAAGGGTATTTCATTCAAACTGGAAGGCGAAACCAACGACTACTTCGCAAAGGGACTATCAGGCGGACGTATTGCCATACTGCCTCCAGTACGATCTAACTTCAATGCAGAAGATAATATCATTGCAGGAAATACCGGACTTTATGGTGCTACAAGCGGCGAACTCTATATCAATGGTAAGGTTGGCGAACGTTTCGGAGTAAGAAACTCAGGAGCTATAGCCGTTATAGAAGGTGCTGGCGACCACTGTTGCGAATATATGACAGGCGGACGCGTCGTCGTTTTAGGCCAGACAGGACGCAATTTTGCTGCAGGAATGTCGGGCGGTGTTGCTTACGTATGGGATAAAAACCATAACTTCGACTATTTCTGCAATATGGATATGGTAGAAATCAACCTTGTAGAAGAAGCACAGTACCGCAAGGAACTACACGAACTCATCAGACAACACTATCTGTACACCGGTTCAAAACTGGCACGTACCATGCTCGATGACTGGCAGCGTTACGTAGAGGACTTCATTCAAGTAGTTCCTATCGAATACAAACGCGTGCTGCAAGAAGAACAAATGAACAAACTCAGACAGAAAATCGCTGATATGCAAAGAGACTATTAAGCATTGAAGCACAGAAAGACAATAGACAACTATGGGAAATCCAAAAGCATTCTTAGAGATACACCGGCAAGAAGCTGGCTATCGTCCAATACATGACCGTATCCACGACTTCGGTGAAGTGGAGCAAACGCTCAATACCAAGGAACGCAAAGCACAGGCATCACGCTGCATGGACTGTGGTGTTCCATTCTGCCACTGGGCTTGTCCGCTGGGCAACAAACCACCCGAATGGAACGATGCTTTGTATCGTGGAGACTGGGAACTTGCCTATCGGCTACTCAATGCCACCAATCCGTTCCCTGAATTCACAGGACGCATCTGCCCAGCATTGTGCGAGAAAGCGTGCATTCTCAATTTGATAGAACACGAACCCACTACCAACCGAGAAGATGAAGCCTCTATCACAGAAGCCGCATTCCGTGAGGGTTATGTTATTACCCACCATCCCAAGCGCAACGGCAAACGCGTGGCTGTCATCGGAGCAGGTCCTGCCGGCCTCGCAGCAGCTAATGATTTGAATCTAAAGGGTTATGAGGTGACCGTCTATGACCGTCACGAAGCTGCAGGAGGTCTGTTGCGTTATGGTATTCCCAACTTCAAACTCAACAAGGCCATTATAGACCGACGCATGAAAGTGTTGTATGATGAAGGTATTAAGTTTGTATTTGAAGCCGATATCGACCTACAGCATCTGTCACTCGCCAACGAGTTTGATGCCGTAGTGATTGCCACCGGTACACCAACAGCACGCGATTTGAAGATTCCCGGACGCGAACTCAAGGGAGTTCACTTTGCACTCGACATTCTCTCACAACAGAATAGAATACTCGATGGTATAGAGTTTAAGAAAGACGAAATCGTCACTGCTAAGGGTAAAGACGTGCTCGTCATTGGTGGCGGTGACACCGGTAGCGACTGTATTGGTACAGCCCACCGTCAGGGTTGTAAGAGCGTGACACAGATAGAAATCATGCCTAAGCCACCTGTAGGACCAGAAGATCCTAAGAATCCATGGCCTGCATACCCCAGAACTCTCAAAACTACGAGTAGCCACGAGGAAGGATGCACCCGTCGCTGGAATATCAATTCACTTGAATTCATAGGCAAGGACGGTAAACTGACTGGTGTACGCGTGCAAGAAATAGATTGGAAACCCAATCCAGAGGGCGGTCGTCCACTCATGGTGGAAAAGGGAAAACCAGAGATTATCAAAGCCGAACTGGTATTACTCGCTATGGGATTCCTCAAGCCCGAACATCCACAGTATCCCAAGAATGTTTTCGTTTGCGGCGATGCTGCCAATGGCGCCAGTCTTGTGGTACGTGCATTAGCAAGCGGTAAACAGACTGCCGCCAAGGTGGATGACTTCCTCAAGAAATAACATCACAAACAATACAAACACAAAAACCATTGCGTGCAGACCGAATCCATTCGTGTCTGCACGCTTTCTTTTGCTATTTACGCTTGATAAGCATCATCGCCACGATAGGAGCACCTACCAGTGCTGCCACACTATTGACGGGCAGAGCGCCTTCAAAACCGGGCAATCGCGACAACAAACAGCATATCAACGTAAGCATAATACCAGAAAACAAGGTGGCAGGCATTAACCATCGATGGTCTGAGGTGCGAAACAAAACACGCGCCAGATGGGGTACAGCCAATCCAATAAACATGATAGGACCGCAATAGGCAGTCACTACAGCAGCAAGCAAACCCGAAGAAACGATAATCAAGGTGCGTGAGCGACGGATATCAAGTCCTAAATTTCGTGCATAATTATCTCCCAATAGCAACATGTTCATCGACTTGATGAGCAGCATACTCATAGGCAACAACACCGCCATCATAACGGTAAAGACCATAAGTTGTGTGCCACTGGTGCGTGTGAAGCATCCCAATCCCCACACCACATACGCCTTGACATCCTCTTCAGCACTGAAAAATTTCAGAATGCCTATTATAGATGTGGCAAGATAACCAGTCATCACACCGATAAGTAGCAACGTAACATTTCCCTGTACGTATCTTGCCACAAATATGATGAGTGCTAATACGAGCAATGAACCAGCCATAGCGGCAATAGTCATAGCTACATCGCCCACATAACCCAATCTACTCAACGCCACACCACCAATGGAACTGCTCAACAGCACAACGAATGCCACACCAAGCGAAGCACCGTTAGACACACCAAGCACCGACGGTCCTGCCAAAGGATTGTGGAAAACGGTCTGCATCTGAAGTCCACTCACCGCCAGACCTGCGCCTGCCAAGAGCGCCGTAAGCGTCTGTGGAAATCGTGAGTTCCATATAATATTACTCCAGATTGTAACCTCCGTGGCATCATATCCCGTAGTATCGAGTCCAAGGAGTATGTCTGTCACGGCACGCAAAGGTATCGTTACCGTTCCGATAAGGATGTTGAACAGGAAAAGGACGGCCACTCCCACAAGAGTGAAAGCCATCATGATGGCAGGACGATGTTTCACTTGTATAGCTATATTATTGTTTCAACAGATGATAGAATGTCGGTTTGTAATCCTTCGGCATGAGTTCGGGATGGAAAATGGCAACGAAATCAGCCAAAACCTTATCAGGACAGACAGGAGAAATCTCGTAATACGGTTGGCGTTTCATATTGCAATAGATCACGTGGCGGTCATTATAAGCCTTAAAGAGCTTATTACGAGGTTCCGATTTAGCAAGCGCTTCATAGGAAAAGTCACCCGGAAAACTATTCAGAATACGCCAATAGTCGGCTTGCGCAGCCTTGACATACATCGCTTCGAAGTCGATGGGCTCACCTCCGGTATTATCGTCTTGGATAACATAGTCTGCACCTGCATCACGGAAGATCTGTGCCAGATAGTTCTTTCCGCCTACAGCATGCCAGTTACCACCGTGCATTTCACCGCTAAACACAATAGGACGTTTGCCATTAGCCTTTGCCACTTTCTCCTTCAACGCCTCATAGCGGTCGGCAATCTCCTGAAAAACAGTATTTGCTTCACACTCCCTGCCTACGAAAAGAGCCACAAACTTAATCCATTCAGCCTGTCCCAACGGGTCGAGTTCCTTAAAGCCGAGATGTGGCACAAGCGTCACACCAGTCTCCTTGATGGCATCATAACCACCTCGTTTGAATGGCGATATGAAGATCACATCAGGTTTGGCAGCCATCACCAGTTCGGGATCAAAGTTGCCTTCCATACCTATTTTTACAATATCACCAGCTTTGACACGAGCCTTGATCTGCTTATCAAAGAGATTTTTTGTACCCGTAATACCCTTCACCACTTGCGTAGCGTCAAGGACAGTAAAGTTTGAAAGTTGCAACATGGTCATCAGTACAACACTACGCACAGGTACCTCTATCTTAGTATATCCGTCAGGAATCTCATCAGTGGCACCTCTGTTGACAAGTGCAAAACGATAGGTCATACCTTTTCCTTTCTGTGGGTCCTTCACTTCCACTAATCGGATGCCGTTACCGAGATATTCCACATGGAATCCCTTGGCATATTTTGGCTGTACTATACTCAGACTGTCGGTAGCTTTTGACAGTCCGGCAGACTGCCCATCTTGTTGTTTTTTATTGCCTGTACACCCCACTGTTACAGCAAGGAAAGCGATGAAAAGATAAATGTAGAACTTCTTCATGTTCGTCAGTTATTATGTTTGTTTTGTTATTCTTCATTCAATATAATGATCTCCAACTGTCCATTGGGCAACAACGGATGACACACCCGATAGCAATAACCAGTCAACACATCGATAAAAGCCTGTTGGCGGTCGGCGGGCACGATAGTCCATAGTTCACGTGCCAGAGTCATTTGCAGCGCCCTACGGCACACATTCTCATCACATCCAGCCTCTGCCAGCATCTTAGCAATGAAGTCTTTGTCCATCGTACAACGCTTGCTATGGGTATCCAGATGTCCGGCTGCCAATTTCACCGCCTTGCCCATCATCATCACCAAACATACTTGCGCAAACTGCAATTGTTGCGCAATCTTCAAGGTATCACCGATATAGTTGCCATACTCCACAAAACACTGTGCTGGCAATGTTGGAAAGCGGTTGCGAACCATTCTTTCGCTTTTCGCACCGCTATTGATAACAACCGTATCAAAACCTGCAGCCTTTGCCACTGTCATACATTTGCGGATGCTATCAACGAAGGCTTGCTCTGAAAAAGGTTTGATAATGCCCGACACACCAACGATACTGATACCGCCCTCAATGCCTAATCGTGGATTAAACGTATGTTGTGCGAGTTCTTCACCTCCTACTACAGACAGCGTCACACATACCGATGCCTCATGAAGATTACGGTGTATCATCTGTCGCGGCACCTTGTTGATGGCAGCTTCACCTGGTGGATAATCAAAACCAGGAAGTGTGAAACGACCGATACCCTCACCACCTTTGATGGAAAGCGGCTGTCCTGTACAGGTCACCGCAGCACGTATTTCCGCTCCTTTGGTAATATCAGGGTCGTCACCACTTGGTTTGATCACATACGCATACCCCATGCCATAACCCACCGCCACAGGTATTGTCTCACCGTTGGGCAGCATGACATCGACCGTATCGGTTTGTTGTTTGCCCATCAACTGACGATAGGCAGCCACAGCAGCAGCAGTAGCACAAGTACCCGTAGTCAGCCCGCTATGTAGCGGAAAGAACTCAGGCAACAGTTTTTCTACCATCAATCGCAGTCCATGTTCACCGTTTACGCAGTTAAACGACTGCGGCATAGCTGGTCTGCGGATAGCAATCATCTTCATATTGCGCCGTCTGGCTTCATCCACCTTTTGTTGGAAACCACCCGAAAGTCCGCTCTCCTTCATTATCATGACATCTGCATGGAGTTGATTCTCCTGTCCGTATCGGATGAGTTGATCCATGCCAACACCACAAGCCAAAGCCTTGATCAGGCTCGATGGTCGGTCCAGAATATGATAATACATCTTGATGCCATGGTTTTCCAATACTTTCAACCGGGCAATACTCTGTACCCCCGTAGTGGCTTCCACTATCGTTCCAGGTTGTTTGCTCAATAGTTGTACCACGTCGTCATAGGAATCTACCCATGTGATGTCCGTGTCACGTGGAGGAAAGATGCGTTCAAACCTGATGACGGGCAACCGCAATTGATTTGCCACCCTTGCCACCGTATAGTGCAGTATGGTAGCAAAAGGATGGGCAGCATCCACCAGCAGACGTATCTGCTTCTGTTGACAAAACGCCAACATAGCCTCTTCTGTCATGGCACCTTGTATGGCAATGCCATGACAAAGTTCCACTTCCTGCTCTCCCGTCTTCGTGGAATAGTAGAAAATGTTACCAGCCTCTTCCAGTTCGGCAACGGCTTTTCGTCCTTCTGTGGTACCTCCCAATACCAGTATCATTCCTTTGTAGCTTTTCTAAAAAGATGTGTAAAATGACTGCTGTATAGTTCCGACAATCCATGTCGATTATCGATAGCCTCTCCCACAACAATCATGGTGGTCAATGTCAAATGGTTATCTTTGACAATAGCAGATAGCTGATCGAGCCTGCCGCGGTAGATATGCTGGTCAGGCCACGTCAGATGGTAGCATGCAGCAACGGGTGTATGGGGCGGATACTCCTGCAACAACTGCCGTTGCACATCATCCACAATAGCTGCACTGAGGAAGATGCACATCGTACTTTGACTTCGTGCGAGGAAATGCAGTTTTTCCTTTTCAGGCATAGGCGTACGCCCTTCACCGCGTGTAAGTATTATCGTTTGGCAACGCTCAGGTATGGTAAACTGCGAGCGCAACTCTGCTGCAGCCGCCAAGAACGATGATATGCCCGGTGTGATATGATAACTGATGGCATTGTCATCAAAGAATGCCATTTGTTCCTGTATAGCTCCAAAGATACAAGGGTCTCCCGTATGGAGTCTCACCACTAAGAGTCCACGGTCGGTAAACGATTTCATCAGTTCGCATTGTTCTTCCAATGCCATCGAAGCACTACTTCTCACCACGGCCCCATCCTTCGCACAGAGCGTGAGTTCGCGCGGTACAAGACTGCCAGCATATAATATAAGGTCTGCTGTCTCTAAGAAACGGCGTCCGCGCACAGATACCAAATCAGGATCACCGGGGCCTGCCCCAACTATTTCCACGTGTCCACGACGTTCATAGCGAGGTTCGACAGCCATGGCAAGTGTCCAGTGTGTACCCTTCTGCTTGGTCATCAACAAGTCGTTGGTGGCTGCTCCCAACATAGCCGCAGCTTCACAAACGCTCTTAGTGCCTACGTGGTTTTCCACCACTGCGCTGGGTGTGGGCACCTCCTTGGTATTGAGTTCGTCGGCAGTCAATAGTTGCACAGGCGCTTCTTCCTGTAGTTTTCGTATGATAGGTTCGTCAGCTTTCACATCAATAGTATGCCAAGCGACGATTGCCTGCTGCATGATACGATGATCACTGATACACTTGCAGATGCTTTGCAAGTGAGTGATGGGCGCTTGATGTGCCAGTCCGATGCCGGCATGCAGGCACTTAGGCGAATACCACACGGTCGGCAATTGAGTTTCTGGCATTACAGGCCCCACCACCAAAAGTAGTTTATAGCGTTCCATATCGATGTCTTCCGCATGATAGAACACGCTGACGTGTGGCAAACAATGGCTTTCCATCCAGTCAGTACCCTTGTCTCTTGTTTCCAACAACAATGCGGTAGGCTGTTGAGCAACAAACAGAGCAATCTGTTGATTGATGTGTGTATCTGCCATGACCCATCCAAAGCGTTGCGCCAATATGTCGAGAGGCCACAAATCATTTAAGTCACTCTGCGTAGTGATGACAGCTTCTGCCCCTATGATATGTGCAATATGCCGGGTGAGTTCGTTGGCACCCCCCACATGTCCTGATGCCACGGCAATGGCATGGCGTCCGCAGGAATCTACACAAACCACTGCAGGATCAGTATGCTTGTCTTCCAAGAGCGGTGCTATCGTACGTACACAGATGCCCAGCGCGGCAATAAATACAAAAGCCTCGTAGTCTTTCCAGCTTTTTTCCACGTCTTTTACCGACAAGATATCGGCATCGGTCTCTCTGGCCATCGTTTCTGCCAGCATCCGCTGATCTTCCGAAAGGATAATTATTGCTTGATGCATTTCCTTATTGTTATAGGGTTATAATCGTTAAGTGTCAGGTGTAATGGCGTTTGTGGTGTGAGCGGAAGGCTCTGACAGGCTTCTTCAAAGAGTCTGTTGCTCTCTTCCGTCACACAGTTCATCACCATACAGCCTCCCGATGGCAACACTTCACAGAGTTTTGCCATCATTTCTTTGAGTTTTCCGCCATGTCCTCCGATAAACACACTGGTAGGTTTGGGCAACGTATCAAGATGCTGCAGCATGAAATCGCCTATGACAGTCTGTATGCCTGGAGTACCAAATCGGCGCGTATTCTCGCGCATGAGCGCCTCCCCCTCCTTTCTTATTTCAAATGCCACAATATCTATTGTGGGATAGAGCCATTTGGCTTCTATCGATATGCTACCAGTACAGAATCCCACATCCCACAGCACACTATCGGCATGGAGTCCCAGCTGTTGGATGCTCAACAGTCGGAAGGGCATCTTGGTAATCATCTTGGGTCTGCCATCAAGTATGGAGAAATCCTCGTCGGGTATTCCCATGGGAACATTTTCACGGAATTCTTTCTGCAACAGTATGCAGCAGTTTGGTTGTGCAAAAGAGAGCGATGCCGCCTGTTCAATACTGATTTGACAGATATGCTCCGTCTGTGGGTTTCCCAAGTGTTCGCCAATGGCTATTTCGTAGTTGTCATAACCATAGTCCAGCAAGCGCTGTGCAATGGTAGCCGGCGTATGGTGACGGTCTGTGAGACATCCTATCTTCTGTTTTCCAGTTATCAGTGCCGCATCGAGGGCATTCCATGGTCTTCCTGTGAGCGATACAAGCGTCATGTCGTGATAGGGCAAAACGAGTCGATGTGCCAACATTTGGAGGGAATGAAACGTGGGTACGACGCGGATTGGAGCCTCAGGAAACTGTCTTTTCAACGTTGTTGCAAAACCATAGAATAATGGATCGCCAGATGCAAACACCACGATGTGTCCCTCACATGCCATATATTGCCTGAACACATCCGCAAGCGGAACGGTGATATCTATCCACTGTGCACCATGTGGCAACCGTTCCGCCATGATTTCATGATGTCGGCTTCCACCCGAAAACACCGTCGATGTAGCGATAAGCTGTTCCACTTCTGAAGGAAATACAGGATTGGGATGGTCGTTGATACCTATGACTGTAAACTGTAACATCATCGATTGTGTTTTATTATAAATCTCTTCCCGGCACGAGTTGAATGGCGTCGTCGAGTGTCATGATGGCATTACACAGTGTTGCAGCAATATTACTGCCACCCTTGCGCCCTTCAACAATAACCTTGGGAACGTCAGCAAAACTCTTCACCATATACTTAGACTCCTTCACATGTACGAATCCAACAGGTGCAGCCACGATACCTTGCGGTCGTGCTTTACCCTTACGCATCAGTTCGCAAAGTTCGATAAGTGCTGTAGGTGCGTTGCCAAAGGCAAATAGTGCATCGGGATGTTCCTCCACAGCCAGTCGTATGCCAGCCTGTGTCCGTGTGATATGCTGTTGGGCTGCCATCTGTTCCACTCTTGAATCGTGTAGATAGCACTTCACTTCCAGTCCTAACCGTTGCAAAGCACCCTTGCGTATGCCGCTCTCCACCATGGTGACATCGGTCACGATGGTCTTGAGCTTTCCTTGTCTGATACGCTCAAAGATGCACTCCGCAGCACCCTGATCTGTATAGAGCACATTCTCCATTTCGAAATCGGCAGTGGTATGGATGGCATGTAGCAATAGCCAACGATGGTCGGTGGGATAGTCTTTGCGGTGCAGCTCTGATAGAATAGTGTGAAAACTCTCGGTCATAATACCCGCACCTATCGACTTTTCACTCTCTTTCTGACCATATTTCTGTATATAGCCACGCGGTGTTATCATCTTGTCGGCAAAGGCAAAGGTCTGCGAATTACCTATGATGACGATGGTCAGCATATCGATATCATCCGGATTGAGCTTTCCGAGCGTGGTAAGCACTACCGTTTCTCCTTCACGCCCAGCCTGCCTGACATAGCCGACGGGTGTTTCAGGACTTCTTCCCGCGTTGAGGAATATCTCCTTGAGACGTCCCAACTGCCAATAGCGCTCGTTGGAACGTGGGTTATAGACGGCAGTCACAAAGTCTGCCTGTGCTGCCGCAGTGATGCGACGCTCTATAAGATTCCATGGAGTCATCAGGTCAGAGAGTGAAATCACACAGAAGTCGTGACTGACAGGAGCGCCCAACAAGGCGCCTGCCTTCTGAAAAGCGGATATGCCCGGATGCACGATAACCTCTACATCCGACTGACTTTTCGCCTTCATCTCCCATATCAGCGATGCCATGCCATAGATGCCGGCATCGCCCGACGACATGACAATCACCTGATGGCCCAGTTCTGCCAGTTGAAAAGCTATTTTCGCACGCTCATACTCACGCTTCATTCCAGTGTCGATACACTGTGCGGTATCGGGCAGCAAGGGTTTTATAAATTGGAAATAGAACTTATATCCCACCACGACATCGGCTTGTGCGAGAGTTTCTCGCACAGCCATTGTCATGTCGTCCATACTTCCCGGACCTATTCCTACAACGATGATTTGTTTCATAACTTAATTTTTAATCCAGCTACCAACATACGTCCCGGTGAATAGAGTGCATAGCGTCGCAGGCTGCTGTCTATTCGGTTGTCCGTCTTGTTGAATATGTTGTCTATACCCAAACTGGGCTCTACGGTCAGATGGCGAGCCAGCGAGAAGGTGTGTGTGGTATTGATATTCCACACCCCATAGCCCGGTGCATCCTCGTAAGCCGCATAATAGGTTTTCGATTGTAGTCTGCCATTGACATTAGCCGACAAGCGGTAGATGCCCCAAGCGCGGCTATAACTTGCCGATAGCGTAAGTGCATTCTTGATACTGCGGTCGAGAATCTGCCATTCGTCGCCCGATTTCGATTGTGCATAGGTATAGGCATAGTTCACATTGAAGTTGAGTCCATCGACAGGATTAGCGTAGATGTTGACCTGTAGTCCTTTCACATCACCCTTGTCGCTATTGACATAGTGTGCATAAGACGTCATTTTGTTGGCTTGTTCATCTGTCATTTCAGGAAATTCAGCCTTCAGCATCTCGCGCAATGGGTCAGTGAGCTTGATATTATCCTTGATAATCATGTCGTTGATGCGGTTGATATAACCCATGACCGACAGCGAGAAGCGGCTAACGCGATATTCTGCTCCCAGCGATACATAGTGGCTGGCTTCCGATTTCAAGTTTTTGTTGCCAAACGACACCTGTGGTTTTCCGCGATTGACAGAGAAGTAACGGTAATAGAGTTCGTCGAGTCCAGGAGCTCTGAATCCGTTGCTATAGGTTGCTCTGAGTCGTATAGGTCCGTTACTAAACATCAGTGCCACCTTTGGTGTCAGTCTGCTACCAAACTCCTTATGGTAGGTATAGCGTGCACCAACGGTAGCTTTGAGGTGTAGTGGCAATGCCATTTCGTGCTGTCCATAGCCAGAAAGGGTATAGGCATTATTGTCTATGTTTCCTGATGTAGTCACCAACATATCGTTGCGCCAATCAACACCGAAGATGGTTGTAGAGTTTTGGGTGAGTCCGAGTATGGCTTTCACCTCGCCATCCATGGTGCGTTGCTTCTTCGACTGCACATAATCGCCCACCTTGTAGGTTTTGGTTTCTACGTCATACTCCTTTCCATAGCGGTAACGATCTACTGTAAAATCCGTCTGAATGGAGTTTCTTGAGTTCCATTTGTATATTCCTCCCACATTCCAGCGCAGCGATTTATAGCGCATTTCATAGTCGAGACCACCGGTGATGTCGGGGTTTGTATTGGGACGGTCAGTCTTTTTATATCCATACTCCATACCTGCATTGAATGCCAGTTGCTTGGTTGTCTGCCAAGTGAAGCGCTGACTGACCAGATTGTTTCTATATCCAGTAAACAAGGGCGACAGCGATTGCTGTGTTTTGTCCTCTTCTCCCTTCACATATTCCAGTGGGTTGATGCGATAACTGTCTGCCCTATCGTGTGAAAAGGAGGTGTATGATCCGAATCCATGGCTATAGATATCTACATTGACCTGCTCGGTAAACTGTCCTTTCCCACTTACCCGCGAGTTGGAAGTGGCACTGACAAGATTGCCTGTAGGTTGGTCTGTGATGATATTGATTACTCCTGCGATGGCATCGCTGCCGTACAGTGAACTTGCCGCACCGTCGAGCACCTCTATACGCTTCACTCTTGCCATGTTGATGCGATTGAGATCTGCGTTGTTGGAGATATCTCCACTGAGTTTATGTCCATTGATGAGGATGAGAATATACTTTCCTCCGAGTCCGTTCAAACGGAGTTGCGACCCCATGGCATTAGGTGCCATGGAAAGTTGCGGCATGGTATGTGTGAGCGCATCAGCAAATGTAGTGATGCCCTGCTCTTTGATTTCCTTCGCCGAGAGTACGTGCACCGGTGTAGCAGTGACTCCCAAACGCTGATGATGCCCCGACCCCGTCACTACAACGGGATTGAGGCTCATCTGTTTGTCAGCATCTGCCGATCCGCTTTTGCTGTGGATCTGTGCCGATGCAACTATTGCGTTTACTGATAAGGCGAAGATAACGAGTAGTCTGTTGGTCTTCAAAGTTTATCAGATTTTATGTTTGTTTCTTGTTTATTCGGGGTTCTTTGAGTGATAGTAATCCACAGTCTCAGCGTTCTTGGTGTGTGCTTTATAGAGTGCGCGGACATTGGCAAACTCAAGCAGACCCTTTACAATTCCCTTGTCGTCGGTATAGCTATCGTCCTCGATGGTGTATCCCATGTGTTTGAAATACATCTTCCAACTGGTGTCTTCAACCTCACCTTCGTCGTTGGTCTCAAATCCATTGTCCCAAGCATCGTCGTCTCCAGCCATATCGTTGTGGGCGTGGTCACCGGCGATAGACATCAACGGAGCGCAATATACCTTACCGCTGGTGATGCCATCGTTGGCCATGCGCTGGTGAACGTGAGTTTTGAAGTTCTCCTTCATATCAACAGTTCCTACATAGTAGTTAGAGTTGTAAGCCTTCAGGGCTGTTTCCAACTGGGTGTAGCGAACATTAGCTTTGTAGGTATCGTAGGTGTCGGGGTTACCGTGACCCATGAACAACAAAGCGCCTTTCTGTGCATAAAAACTGAAGTTGTCGTTGAGTGCCTTAGCCAACTTATTCACGTCTGAAGGATATTCAGCCATCAGAGGATAGCCCAGCTTAAGGGTCATGGTGCTCAGATACTTATCGTCGAGGTCGCCGTTAGAGTTGTTAGCGAAGTCTTTCATAGCGTTGATGACACGTGTGTATTCTTCTCCGGGAATCACCTGCATAGACTGAACGATGATTTCCTTATACTGCACACGTCCGAAAGCCTCCAGCCAGTATTTTGGCTCATAGAAGTTGCGGGGCTTTACGTGTTCGCCAGCCATAGCACGGTTGATACAGATAGCTGAAGAGAACGACAGATAGACGTCGTAACCAGGGAATTCTTTCTTGTATTCCTCTACGGTAAGGTCGAAAGCATCGTATGCCTGCTGCCATGTCGAACCGAATGCAACGACGAGAATAGCCTTGTCGTTTTTCTTCTGTGACTTAACGGTAGCATCTACTTCCTGCTGGTAACGCTCCATGTTTGACGGTTGTCCGCCCTTGGAGTCATCGTCGTCGTCACCACAAGCAACGAATGTTGAGGCAGTCAGCAATGCTACGGCTGCCATCATGAGAAATTTAATCTTCTTCATTGTCTTTTTGTTTGTTATAATGTTGATTATTAAAAATGTTTCTAATCTTCTTTCCTTTCGCAAATCTGACAGTCAGCGAGGCGAAAAGCGTAGTACCCGATGTATTGGTACCGAGGTGTAATCCGTGTGGAGTTTTATCCACATAGTTGAAGATATTATCCACTCCAGCCTCTATACGGTAGGTCATGTGTTTGCTTTTTCCAAGGTCGTGGGTGGTGCTGAGACGCCATATCTGGTATCCCTTACCGTTGCCGTTGGTCTGATAGTAGCGTTTGGTTGACATCTTGCCATAGATGCCGACACCCATCTGATAGTTGGTGGCAAACTGATGGTTCCATGTAGCGAAGACGTTGGCTTTATGGTGTGCCATGCCATCGATGGTGACATTGACCATTTTGTCGTGTGTGGTGTCGTAGATATTGGCTTTGGTATCGAGGTAACTATACCCTGCCCCGATGCTCAGATGGTCTGTGGTGTATCGCAGATTGACATCCACACCATATGTTTTGGCATCTTCCATGTTGTGATAGCGACGCACTTTACTGAGCATCTCACCATACTGTTGGCGGTAAACGTCTGGTGCTTCGCTCTTGGGTATGGTTACCAAGGCTATCATATCATCCACCTTATTATAATATCCCGTAACAGATACGTTGAAATGACCTATGGTATATTCGCCGTTTAGCGAGAAGTAATTGCTGGTTTGTGCCTTCAGGTCTGGATTTCCCAAAAACAGAATGATGCCGCTCATGTCGCGTGCATACTGGTAATTGAGCTCTTTGATGGTGGGTGTCTTAAATCCCTGGCTCCACGATGCTCTAAGTCTGAAGTCGCCAAGTTTAAGCATGGTAGAGAGTTTGGGGGTAAGTTTCCATCCGAAACTCTCGTTGCGGTTGAGTCGGAGTCCGGCTGTCACCTGGAGGATGTGCAGCAGTTGGAGTTCGTCTTGCACATAGATGGCCTCGGTATTATCGTCGGCGGTGCGTCCTTTGATGCTTGCAGGAGCTTTGAGATAATCGTAGCGTGCCTCAATACCGGCGCTGAGTTTGTTGGTTGGGGTGAGTGCGAACACACCTTTTAGATTAAACATGGTGCGCTCCTGATTGCTCATCAGCAGTTTTTGTCCGGTGAAATAGGGGTAGTCGAGAATGAAGTTGCCATCTTCATCGAAGCCTTCTGCCAGTGTTGTCGAGGTGAAAGCGTGGTAATAGGCATGTTTGTTCCAACTGACATCTGCCGTGACGAGGTCACCGCGATTAGTGGTCCATTGCATGCCGGCAACGGCTGAAGCGTTCTTATACTTTAGGTCGTAGTTATAGACATCATATTTGGGATATTTGCCGCTCTTGCGGTATATACCCTTCTGATACCATGATCCTTCGGCATAGAGTTCTAATTGTTGGGTGGGATTCCATGCCAACCGCTCTGCTATCTGCCAATTGGTAAACTCGTTTGCAGTTTTGCTTTTCGAGTCGGTGACGGGTGTTGCCGAACTTGGTGTATGTTCAGTGGCGGTATTCTGCCATCCGTCGTTGTGCTGAAGTTGAAAGTTGGTGTATGATTTCCATTGTCCAAAGCGCAAGGCAATGCCGTTGTGCTGTCTCACATCGTTATGCGATCCATAGCGTGTCTTGTTTTCAAGCATCACGCCTTCATTATGCTTACGGGTGATAATATTGATGACTCCGGCTATGGCATCGCTTCCATAGAGTGCCGACGAGGCTCCCTTGACAATCTCGATGCGCTCAATATTGTTGGGGTCGATAAGTCCGAGGTCGTTTTGTCCGCCTACATCACCATGCAGGCGCTTACCGTCGATGAGTATTAGGATATAGGAATTGCCCAATCCGTTCATCTGCATTTGCGATCCCATGTCGCCCTGTTCGAAGTCGAACGATGCTGACAACTGGGAGAGTATGTCTTCGATGCTGCGTCCGGCAAAGGTTTTCAGCACCTGCCGATTGATGACTTCGGTCTGTACCGGAGCATCTTTCAACAAGTGGCGCGTACCAGTTCCTGTCACCACAACCTCTTGCAGCGACTCCTTGCTCTCAATGGTTTTCTGTGCTAAAACCGGCGGACACACTACTATAGCAAGTAGCAGACCCGCAATGTTTCTGCAAGTCATAATACCCTTATAATTCATTCTAAAATAAAATAGGAAATTGTCAACCCTTAATCCTGAGGGCGCAATGTCTTGTCTGGGCGTTTGCCTGAGATAGAACATATAAGGCAGGTCTTCTGGCTCTCCCCAGTCTGTCATACCTTCCCGAGTTGCCTCAGTGGCGTTATACTGACAAACTTGCTTCAAAGGGGGATTACAGCTGCAGGTACAGCTCCGGTCTTTCACCGGATTCCCTTGCATCATACGGCATCTGCCGTTGATTGCCTTTTCTTTCCGGGTGCAAATGTAGTCATTTTATGTTATATGGCAAAAAAATCATAGAAAAATCGGATTATTATCCTCCTTTTTTGTAATTTCGCACCCATGAAGCATACTTTCGCCCAATTTCTAATAGCGGCACCGGCATCTGGGTCGGGCAAGACCACCATTTCCATTGGTATGATGGCGGCGCTGGTGCGTCGCGGCAGGGTGGTGCAACCGTTTAAGTGCGGTCCCGACTATATCGATACAAAATATCACGGTATGGCGTGCCACCGATCGTCGTACAACCTCGACCTCTTCATGGCGACAGATTCGCACGTGAAGGCTATCTACTCTGAGGCATCGCGCGATGCCGATATATGTGTGGTGGAGGGCATGATGGGACTTTTCGACGGCTTTCAGCGCCAGCAAGGCAGTGCGGCACATGTGGCAGCCACACTCCATTTGCCGGTAATACTGGTGGTGGATGCCAGCCATACGGGCTATTCGGTGGCACCACTGCTACAGGGTTTGGCGCGTTACGATGCCGATGTCCATGTCAAGGGTGTTATATTCAATAAGGTGGGAAGTCCACGCCACGACCTCATGCTGCGTGAGGCGGCAGCCGATGCAGGGTTGGTGTGTCTGGGATGTGTACCGCGACAGCGACAAGCGGAGGCTTCGTCGCGCTATTTGGGACTGGACTTTAGTCGTACCACGGATATGGACGAGATGGCAGACCTTGTGGAACAGCATGTGGATATAGACCGGTTGTTGCTGCTGACAAGTGGCGAGAGACCGCAGGAAACTATCGACCATCACACCGATAGACCACTATCAGACTGCCACATCGTAGTGGCTCGCAACGACGATTCGTTTTCGTTTGTCTATCAGCACCATATCGATTTACTGCAACGCTTGGGCAGGGTTACCTTTTTCAATCCCGAAGACAATCAGCCGATACCGGCGGACACCACCCTACTCTATCTGCCGGGAGGCTATCCCGAACAGCATTTAGAGGCATTGCAACGCGCCCAACAAACCAGAGCGAGCATACGCCGCTATGCCATCAGTGGCGGAAAGATACTGGCGGAGTGTGGCGGCATGATGTATCTCTGCAAGGATATCGTCAGCGACGAAGGTACGTACGAGATGTGTGGCGTACTGCCCTACTCTATTGGCAGCCGAAAGAGCGACCGAAAACTATCTTTAGGCTATCGCCGCGTGACAGTTGGAGAGAAGGAATATCGCGGTCATGAGTTTCATTACTCCCAGTTTTTGCCGCCACTGCCCCGCTCCGGCGCCGATGTGTTCAACGCTCGCAATGAGCAAACGCCTTCGCCGTTTATCATCGAAGGCAATGTGGTGGCGAGCTATACCCACTTGTATTGGCAGGACGAAGTGCCGTTCTTTGGCAAATGACAATAAACCACAGTAGGACAAAAGACCTTTGTTGCCACTGCTACACAATAAGCATAACGTACTGATATAATGTACGTTTCAACTCTTTGGAACATACTTTCCTCAGCAAATCAATTTGTTTTCCTCAGCAAATCAATTTGTTTTCCTCAGCAAATCAATTTGTTTTCCTCAGC